>Ga0247727_10018453_pt1 | contig 10966 bp, 12 predicted proteins | sample WisWelCaveWW1625_FD_202498 | JGI IMG/M metagenome (GOLD analysis project Ga0247727, IMG submission 202498) | Biofilm microbial communities from Wishing Well Cave, Virginia, United States - WW16-25 | ecosystem: Environmental > Aquatic > Deep subsurface > Groundwater > Cave microbial mat | place...
TGAGTAGCCGACAATGGAACAAGGGAACGGGGGCGCCATGAATCACCAGAAGACGGAAACGCCGAATCGGATGAGCCGCTTGGCCAACACGCGCCTCGCGCTCCCTCCGGCCGTGGAGGCCTGGCTGGCGCGCCGCTGGCGCGCCAGCCAGGGCGCTCCGTCCGACGTGGTCGTGGTCGAATGGAGCGAGACGGGGCTCCGCCTCACGCGCGTCACGCGCGTGCGGGGGGCCGCCGCGCGCGTGCGGACCGGCCACCGCTCGATCGCGCCCGATCTCACGCCGGATGCGCGCGACCTGGCCGAACGGCGCGCTCTCATTTCCATGGTGGCGGAGCTTCACGCCACGGGCCGTCCCGCCATCGCCGCGCTCTCCGGCCCTGACATCGTGGTCCGCCGTCTTTCCATGCCGGTCATGCGCCCTGCCGACCTCCGCTCCGCGATCGAGCTGGAATGCCGGCGGCACGTGAACTATCCGTTGGCCCAGGCGGAAATCACACACGAGGCGCTGGGCCGGAACGCCTCCGGACGCGAACAGTCGGTCCTCGTCGTCATTGCTCCGCGCCGCCGCGTGGAAGAGCGGCGGGCCCTTCTGCACTCGGCCGGGCTCCGCCCCTGGTCGATCACCGTTCCGGCCGTCGGCCTTCGCGCCGACCTCGAACGGCGCGGCGCGCTCGTCTCCACGGAGGTCGTGGCCTACCTGGACGTCGGAGTCGAGTCGAGCCAGATCGTCGTCTTGAAGGGGCGCGACATCCGCTTCTCGCGCGACCTGGCGTTCGGGCTCCAAACGATGGCCGGCGCGCTTCGACAGATCGTTGTCCCCGGCGTCGGCACCGTGGACCGAAGCCCGGAGGCGGCCGAGGAGCTCCTTCGCTCGAGCGGCGTCCCGCTTGGCGTCGACGAGGCCACCTTCATCGAGGGCGTCCCGCTCTCGGCGGTGAGCGTCATGCTCCGGCCGACGCTGGAACGCCTGGTTCGGGAACTCTGGAACTCCTTCGACTACTGCCACGAGCAGTTCCTGGGCGAGGCGGTGACGAGCGTCGTCCTCCTCGGGCCCGGGGCCCGGCTCCGGAACCTGGGGCGGTACCTGAGCGGCGTTCTCAAGATGCCGGTCGTGGCGGCCGATCAACCGAGGGAGGGGGGAAGTCCGGACGTCGAATCGAGCCAGGAGGGAAGCGCCGCGAGCGGCGTGGCCCTGGCGTCGATCTCGCGTGACACCCTGAACTTCCTGGGCGGCTCCCCCGAGGGAGTGCTGGCCGCCGCCATCGAGATTGTTCCGTCGCCCGCCGTCGCGGCGGCCGCGGCGCTTCTGGTCCTCTCGATCGCGGCGCCGGCGGAAGTCCAGAACGCGAAGGCCCGGCAACGGGTCGCGTCGCTGCGCGAGGATCTTCAGGCGCTGGCAACGCAGAGCGTGGCGGTCGCGCGGTTTCGCGCGGCCCGTGAGGAGGAGGCTCGGCTCCAGGCGCTGGTCGGGCGACTGACCGGGAGCCAGGTTGTCTGGTCCTCGGTGTTGCGCGATCTGAGCCATCGCATCGGCGCGGACGTGCGGCTCACGAACGTGGAAGTGATCGATCCGGCGACGGGGGGGGCCGCGACGGGGGCGACCCCGGCGAGCGCCGCGCCGGCGACACCGCCGGCCCGGTCTCTCCGGTTGAGCGGGCTTCTTCGGTCCTCGTCGGGGGCCGGGGGAGACCCGACCGAGCGCGTTCTAGCGGCGCTTCTTCAGTCGCTCGGCGCGTCGCCGATCTTCGATCAGGTGCGGCTCGACGGATGCGAGCGCGTGGCTCCGGAACTGAGCACCTTCACGCTGACGGCGCGACTCACGGAGAGGGCGGGGACGTAGATGAAATCGCTGGTCCGGGCGCCCTGGTTCGGCCACGCCGTCGTGATCGCCGCGATGATCGCGGCCATCGCGATCGTGAACGTCGCCTGGGTGGCGCCGCGCGAGAAGGAACGGACGGCGCTGGGGACCCAGGAGCGGTCGCTCCGCGCCGAGCTGACGGACTTGCAGGAGGGCATCGCCGAGATGGAACTCTGGCGCCTGGGGCAGGCCGATTCCGGCGCCTCGAGGGGGAGGTCGAAGCGGGCCCTTCCCGCGGGGGGGATGGTCCCCTCGCTGCTCGACGCGTTGGCGGAGATCGGGAAACGCCACGGCGTGAGGGCGGACCTGATCCAGCCGGCCGGCCTTCCGTCCGACGAGACGCTTCCCGACGCGTCGGGGGCCGCCGTGACCTACCGGAAGGTCGATCTTCGGCTACGGCTCGAAGCGCCGTATCGGGCGGTGGGCCAGTACCTGGCGGAAGTGGAGAAGCTTGACCAGCTGGTGGTCATTCGCTCGGTGACGCTGCGGCACGAGGCCGCGCTAGCCCCGCGTCTGATCGCCGACGTTTCGCTCTGGATTTACGGAACGCCCTAGGAGTCCGCGAATGCAATGGTTGGAGAAACAGATCCGCGAGGGGATGAACGCTCGGACCTACGCCCTCGTGGGGCTCCTGCTCGCGGTGCTCGTCTGGATCTGGTCGCTGGACGACAAGTCGCGGTCGCTCCGATCGCGAGCGGCGACAAGCGCTGGATCGGCCCCGCCCGTCGCGGTGCTCGCGAGCTTCACCGAACGCGGGGGCCCGGCCTCGCCGACGCCTCCCGGATGGGGAGACGACCCGTTCGACCGGCGATTTCGTCCCGGTCGCGAGTCGGGGACGGGCTCGCCTTCCGGGGCGACGCGCGCCTCGGCCGGCACCGGTCTCCATCTGCAGGGCGTCATGAACGGACCGCGCGGCCGGACCGCGCTCGTGAACGGGGAAGTCGTCCGCGAGGGGGATCGCATCGGAGGCAGGGAAGTGCTCCAGATCGGAGCCCGCTCGGTGCTCCTCCTCGACCATGGAACGGTCATCACCATGACGTTGAAAGGAGAGGGATCATGAAACGCCTCGTCGCACTCCTCGCCCTCACGGCGACGCTGGCGGCGGGAAGTCCCGCTGGCGCCCGGGACGGCGCCACGGCCTCCTTCAGCTTCAGGGAAGCGCGCGCCCAGGACGCGCTCAAGCTGATCGCCGCCCAGTTCGGCTATTCGTTCGTCATGGGGCAGCCGGTCGCCATCTCGTTCTCGGCCACCCTGACCGACCTCACCTTCGAGGAGTCGGTCTCCTACGTGGCGGAAGCCACCGGGTGCGAATACCGCGTGGACGGGAAGGTGCTGGTGGTGAATCCCGCCGTCCTGCGCTCGACCGTCTTCCAGCTTCGCTACCTCGACCCGAAGGCCGCGGCAAGCGCGCTCGCGAACGTGATCAGCGCGAAGGGATTCGTGACGCCCTTCTCGGGCGCCGAAGGGGGAAACGCGACCTCGTCCGCGCGGGAGAACGCCCTGGTCGTGACGGACACGCCGGCGCGGATCGACGCCGTCCGAAGGGTCCTCGAGGGGATCGACCGGAGGCCGCAGCTCATCGCCATCGAGGCGAAGCTGGTGGAGACCACGCTGGGGAAGGACGAACGCCTGGGCGTCGATTGGCGGATGCGCGCCAACGCCACCGGCGCCACCCTGCCGCACACGTTCCCGTTCCCGAAGAGCGCGGGAACCGGAGATTTCACGGCCGAGCCGAACCCGAACAACCAGGTGGGCGGCGGCGGCCCGGCGTTCCCGCCGGGGCAGGCGTTCCCCTACGCGAACCCGGGCGATTTCACGTTCGGCAAGCTCTCGTTCCAGGAGTTCTCGGTGGCGTTGGAACTCCTGAAACAGCAGTCCAGCACGAATCTTGTCTCGGCGCCGAAGGTGACGACGCTCGACAATCAGCAGGCGGAGATCGTCGTCGGCACCGTCGTTCCCATCGCGCGCTACGAGCGATTGAAGGACACGGGCACCCTGGAGATCACGGGGTACGACGAGAAGAAGGTGGGGGTCCGCCTCCTCGTGACGCCGCGCGTCGGTCCGGACAGCACGTTGGTGTTGTCGGTGAACCCCGAGATCAGCGAGATTCTCGAGTATCGCGGCCAGTTCAGCGAGCGCCCCGTAACGGCGACGCGCTCCGCCTCGACGCAAGTGGTCATGCGGACCGGGGAGACGGTGATGATCGGGGGGCTGATCAAGGAAGTCGAGATGCAGACGACGCGCAAGGTCCCGATCCTGGGCGACATCCCCCTGCTCGGGGCGCTTTTCAAGCACAAGACCACCTCGAAGCAAAAGGTGGACCTCATGATCTTCATCACACCCCATCTGGTCGGACTCTAGGAGGACCTATGACCTCGGATTCGCCTCGCGCGCGCGTGCTGGTGGTGGACGACGAGCCCGATCTGATTCGGATTCTCGAGTTCGGCCTGAAGGCGGCGGGCTATGACGTCGACATCGCCTCGGACGGCCAGGACGGCCTGAAGAAGGCGCGGGAGATGCGGCCGGATATCATCCTGCTCGACCTGATGCTGCCGAAACTGGACGGCTACAAAGTCTGCCGTCTCCTGAAGTTCGACGAACGCTATCGCCACATCCCGATCATCATCCTTTCCGCGCGCACCCAGGAAGGAGATCAAACGCTGGCGAAGGAAATGGGCGCGAACCTCTTCATCACGAAGCCATACGAATTTGGCGAGATCCTCGGCCACATCGAGGCCCTGCTGAAGACGCCCTCGGTCCCTTCGTAGCCGGTTCCGAACGCCACTCCCCCGCGCCCGCGGGGGGAAGTCCCATCTTGACCCCACCCGCCCGGGGACGTAGCGTGGAGGAGCGTTTTCCGCCACCTCCCCCCCAAACGGCGAGATCATCCGTGAACCACACGACCGAACCGACGGCCGCCACCGCGCCAACACGCGCCATGGGCGGGGCTTCCGCTGCCGGAGGCCCCAGCCCCGAGATCTACGACAGCATCCTCCAGACTATCGGGGGCACGCCGCTCGTGCGGCTGCAGCGCCTGACGCGCGACTGCAAGGCGACGGTCCTGGCGAAGCTCGAGTACTTCAATCCGGGCGGGTCGGTGAAGGACCGGATTGCCGTCGCGATCGTGGCGGAAGCCGAGGCGAAGGGACTCCTGAAGCCGGGCGGGACGATCGTGGAAGCCACGTCCGGGAACACGGGGACCGGCCTCGCCATGGTCGCCGCCGTACGGGGCTATCGGGCGATCCTCTGCATGCCCGACAAGGTGAGCAAGGAGAAGATCAATCTCCTGAAGTCGTTCGGCGCCGAGGTGGTGATCTCTCCGACGGCCGTGCCGCCCGATTCGCCCGAGTCCTACTACGAGGTGGCGAAGCGGCTGGCGCGCGAGATCCCAGGAGCCTACCTGGCGAACCAGTACCACAATCCGACGAACCCCGAAGCGCATCAGAAGAGCACGGGTCCCGAGATCTGGCGGCAGACGGCGGGGAAGATTGACTACTTCGTCGCGGGGCTGGGGACGGGTGGAACCGTGACCGGGACGGCGCGCTACCTCAAATCGCAGAATCCGAAGGTGAAGATCGTCGGGGCCGACCCCGTCGGCTCGATTCTCAAGGACTACTTCTATACGAAGCAGATGGTCCCGGCGAAGTCCTATAAGGTGGAGGGAATCGGCGAGGACTTCATTCCCTCGATCTACGACTTCTCGGTCATCGACGAGATCATCGCCGTGAACGACACGCAGTCGCTGAACCTGGCCCGTCGCCTGGCGCGCGAGGAGGGGATCCTGGCCGGCGGCTCCGCGGGGACCGCGCTGTATGCCGCGATCCAGGTGGCGCGCCGCGCCAAGGAGGGAGAGCTGGTGGTTGTGCTCATCCCCGACACGGGCGAACGCTATCTGTCCAAGGTCCACTCCGACGAGTGGATGCGCGACAACCGGCTTCTGGAATCGGGAGCGGTGACGGTGCAGGAGGTGCTGCGCGGGAAGGGGACTCACGTTCCATCCCTGGTGTCGGTCAACTACGACGAGCCCGCTTCGCGCGCGCTCGGGCTGATTCGCGAGTTCAACATCTCGCAGCTGCCGGTCCTGAAAGACGGAGCCGTCGTCGGTTCGGTGTCGGAGGGTCCGCTCTTCCAGAAAGTCCTCGACGGTACCGCGGGCGAAGACGCGCGCGTCGAGTACCTGATCGAGAAGGCGATCCCGACGGTGCCGGTCGACGCCACGCTGCCCCAGGTCTTCAAGATCCTCTCCGGCAGCAACGCCGCGCTCGCGATCGATCCCCAAGGGAAGCCGGTCGGGATCCTGACGCGGTACGACCTCCTCGAATACGTGGCGGGTTGATCGTGGGCTTCTCGACCGACCAGATCCACGCCGGGCAGGAGCCTGATCCCACCACCGGCGCCGTCACGGTTCCGATCTACCAGACCTCGACCTACGTGCAGGACGAGCTGGGGAAGCACAAGGGCTTCGAGTACGCCCGCACCCAGAACCCCACGCGCATGGCGCTGGAGCAGTGCATCGCCGCCCTCGAACAGGGGCAACGCGGGTTCGCCTTCGGATCGGGAATGGCGGCGATCACGACCATCACGCAGCTCCTCCGCCCCGGCGATCACGTGGTCTCGTCGAACAACATGTACGGCGGGACGTTCCGGCTCTTCGACCAGATCGTGAGCCACTACGGCGTCGGCTTCACCTACGTTGACACGTCGGACCTCGCGGCGGTGGGGGCCGCCTGGACGAAGGGGACGAAGCTCCTCTACGTCGAGACGCCCACGAACCCGTCCATGATCGTCTCGGATCTGCGGGCCCTGGCGTCCTTGGCGCGTTCGAAGGGCGCCTGGCTTTGCGTCGACAACACGTTCATGACTCCCTACTTCCAAAGGCCGATCGAACTCGGCGCGCACCTGGTGGTCCACAGCACCACGAAGTACCTGAACGGGCATAGCGACATGGTCGGGGGCGTGATCGTGTCGAACGACCCGGCCATCTCCGAGCGACTCCAGTTCCTCCAGAACGCGGTCGGGGCCGTTCCCGGGCCGTTCGACTGCTTCCTGGTTCTTCGCGGGCTGAAGACCCTTTCGGTCCGGATGGACCGCCACGACTCGAACGCCCGAGCCATCGCGGCCTGGCTTTCGAAGAACCCGAAGCTGAAGAAGGTCTACTACCCCGGCCTTCCTGCCCACCCGGGGCGGGAACTGCACGAGCGGCAGGCCAGCGGCTTTGGCGGCATGATCGCCTTCGACACCGGTAGCCTGACGAAGGGGGCCGAGGTCTTGAAGGGGACTCGCCTGTTCGCCTTGGCCGAGAGCCTGGGGGGGGTGGAGAGCCTCATCAGCCACCCGGCCACCATGACCCATGCCTCCGTCCCGCGGGCGGAGCGGGAGAAGTCAGGCCTAACCGACGGTCTTGTAAGGATTTCCGTTGGAATTGAGGACCTCGCCGACCTCCAGGAAGACCTCGAGAAAGCGCTCGCCGTCCTCTAGCCAAAATCAGTCTTGACACCCCCCCGGGAAGTCCGTACCGTGCACCGCGGTTTCGCTTTTCGGGAGCCTGGAAGGGCTTGTCCCAGGAAGGGATGGAAGACTGACGCTGACCACCCCCGGCACCGCTGCTCGCAGTGGTGTTTTGCTTTATCCGGCGGGAGGCTCTGCGAACGACACGACCACGAAGGGAAATCGTTCAAGGGAAGGGAGGTGATAGAAGAATGAAGAAGCTTCTAACCGTGGCGCTCGTTTTCGTGTTCGCGCTCGCGCTGGTGTTCGCGCTGGGCTGCAACAAGAAGGAGGAGGCGCCGGCAACGGAGGGCGCGACGAGCGGCATGGAGACCACCACCCCGGCTGATGGCGGGATGGCGATGGATTCCACGGCCATGGCGGCCCCGGATACGGCGGCGGCGGCGGCTGGCACGACGCACTAAGCCAAACGTCGTTCGGTCCGGTTCGCCGGACCACCGCTACTTGGATTGCCTCGGGATCTTGCCAATCGCATAGAGTAGCGTGTAACACAGACGGGAAGCGGACGCCGAGCGGCGACGCTTCCCGTTTCTTGTTCTCCCCCGCCCGGTGGCGGGGCACGCCCCGCCCGGAGGAGCGCCCATGGCCGGCGACAATTCATTCGACGTCGTATCGGAAGTCGACATGATGGAGGTCTCGAACGCCGTCCAGCAGGCGCTCAAGGAGATCCGCCAGCGCTTCGATTTCAAGGGGAGCGTGAGCGACATCGGCCTGGAGAAGGAGATTCTGACGCTCACCTCGGACGACGAATCGAAGCTGAAATCGGTGATCGACATCGTTCAGTTGAAACTCGTGAAGCGGGGCGTGTCGTTGAAGGCTTTGGAGTACGGAACCATTCAGCCGGCGGCGAAAGGTTCGGTGCGCCAGGTGGTGACGATCAAGAAGGGGATCGCTTCCGAGAAGGCGAAGGAGATCGTGAAGTTCATCAAGGGTTCGGGCGTGAGGGTCCAGGCTTCGATCCAGGAGGACCAGGTCCGCGTGTCGGGAAAGAAGCGGGACGACCTTCAGGCTATGATCCAGCTGCTGAAGACCCAGGACTTCGGGATTGATCTCCAGTTCACGAACTTCCGCTCGAGCTGACGTCCGCTCGCGGGGATCCGCGGCGCTCCGTTCCGGCGGCCACGCGCTGGCGGCGTGGCTCCTCGTGGCGGGGCTGGCTGGCCTGGCGGTGCCGTCCGCCGCGCCGCCGGCGTGGGCGGAGTCCGGGCGCTTTCCGGAGCCGCGCGGCTATCTGAGCGATTTCGCGGCGCTCATCGATCCGGCCTCGGCCGAGTCGATCGAAGCGATCGCCGGCGAGCTTCGCGAGAAGGCGGGCGCGGAACTGGCCGTGGTCACGCTGCGGGACCTGGGCGGCGAGACGATCGACCCCGCGGCCACCGCGCTGTTCGAGGAGTGGGGAATCGGCGGGAAGGAGAAGGACGACGGCGTCCTCCTTCTCCTCGCGTTGGCCGAGCGGAAGGTTCGGATCGAAGTGGGCTACGGGCTCGAGGGGCCGCTCCCCGACGGGCGCTGCGGGGCGATCGTTCGGCGCGTGATGGCGCCCGACCTCTCGGCGGGACGCCATGGGCCCGGGCTCCTGGCCGGCGTGCGCTCGATCGCGGGCGCGATCGCCGCCGAGCGCGGCGTGACGATCAGGGGCAGTGTCGAGCCGCCGGGCCGGCGCGTCCGTGGGGAGAACGCCCCGGCGGCCGTGGTCTTCGCGCTCTTCGTGACCGTGCTTCTCGTCTTCATTCTCCTGTCGCAAGCCGTGGCGCGCCGGCGGGGTCACGGCCCCTACCGCGACTGGAGAACCCGGCGCCGCGGCTGGGACGACCCGTGGGGCGGATTCGGCGGCGGCTGGAGCGGCTTGGGCGGCTTTGGAGGCGGCGGTGGTGGCGGTGGCGGGGGGTTCGGTGGATTCGGAGGCGGAAGCAGCGGCGGCGGCGGCGCGAGCGGAGGGTTCTGATATGGGCTGGCGAACATTCGATCCACGAACGGCGGCGGCCGAGGCGGTGGACGCCGCACGCCGGGCGTCGGGCGAAAAGCTGGTGAGCGCCACGCTCTACGGGAGCGCGGCCATGGGCACCTTCGACCCGGATCGGTCGGATCTCAACCTGGCGTTCCTCTTCACGTCCCTCGACGGCGCGCTCCTCGAGTCGCTGCGGCCCGCGCGAAGCGCGTGGCGGAAGCGACGGGTCGTTCGGCCGCTCCTCCTCACGCACGAGATTCTCGAAACTTCTCGGGACACCTTTCCGTTGGAGTATCTGCTGATCCAGGCGCACCACGAACCGCTGACCGGCCCGGACCCCTTCGCCTCCATCGCCATCGAGCGGGAGGCGCTGCGGCTCCAGGTGGAGCGAACGCTTCGGACGCAGAGCCTGGCGCTCGCGTGGTCGTATCTCGACGCGGCCGTGACGCCGAGCGGGGCGCGGCATTGGGCGACGCGCGCGGGCACGGCCCTGGCGGCCTCGGTCTCGGGGTTGCTCCACCTCTCCGGAGAGGCGGTCCCCGCGGGGCGCCGAGTCCTCGCGGCGCGCGCGGCGGCCCGGTACGGAATCTCGGAGGAGGCGCTTCTGGCTGTACTCCTTCCTCCGGCCGAACGGCCGGCCATGGAACAAGCAGCGCTCTTCGGGAGCGCCCGTCTGGTGGTGGATCGATTGCTCGACGCGGCGCAGCGTCTCGACGCTTCGCCGGAGCGGGTTTCCTAGACAGAAAGGACGTCATGACGGCGCAAGGCAAGAATCCCTGGTCGGTGGTGCTGATCATCTTGGGCGCGCTCCTCCTCCTCGCGCTCCTGGCGGGCGGATGGATCCGCGGCGTCTACAACGACCTCGTCGCCCAGCAGGAGGGGACGCGGGCCGCGTGGGCGCAGGTGGAGAACCAACTGCAGCGTCGCTTCGACCTGATTCCGAATTACGTGGAGACCGTGAAGGGGTACGCGAAGCAGGAGACGACCATCTTCACGGCGATCGCCGACGCCCGCGCGCGGATCGGAAGCGCCGCGAGCGTCCCGGACAAGATCGCGGCGCAGAACGAGCTTTCGGGCGCCCTGGCCCGGCTCCTGGTCGTCGTGGAGAATTACCCGGAACTCAAGTCGAGCGAGAACTTCATTCGACTGCAGGACGAGCTGGCGGGCACCGAGAATCGGATCGCGACCGAGCGGATGCGGTACAATGAGACCGTGCAACGGTACAATGTTCGCACCCGGCAGTTCCCCGCCAACATGGTCGCCGGGATGTTCAACTTCGAGAAGGCGACGCTCTTCGAGGCTCCGAACGAAGCGAAGGCGGCGCCCCAGGTGAAGTTCTGAGAGGAGGCACCATGTCGATCGCCGATGGGTTGTACCAGGAGTTCATGGTGGAGGCGGTGACCACGCGACGGGTGTTGGAACGCGTCCCCGCCGACAAGCTCTCGTGGAAGCCGCATGCCAAGTCACGCACGCTGGGGCAGCTCGCCATGCACGTGGCGACCGTGCCGGGGGCGCTGGCCGAGCTCTCGCATCTCGACACCTTCGCGTTCGAAACCTTGCCTCCGGACGCCGACCCGAAGAGCGCGTCGGAGATCCTGGACGCCCACGACGCCGGCGCCGCCCGGGCGAAGGAACATCTGGGGCGGATGGAC
>Ga0247727_10018454_pt1 | contig 10965 bp, 8 predicted proteins | sample WisWelCaveWW1625_FD_202498 | JGI IMG/M metagenome (GOLD analysis project Ga0247727, IMG submission 202498) | Biofilm microbial communities from Wishing Well Cave, Virginia, United States - WW16-25 | ecosystem: Environmental > Aquatic > Deep subsurface > Groundwater > Cave microbial mat | place...
GAAATATGGCAAACATGTTGTCTATGTGAATCTTGTCGGCGGCAACGATGAATTGATTTTCGATGGACGCAGTGTCGTTTTTTCCCCCGAAGGCCGGATGATGGTTCGCGCGCGGGATTTCGAAGAGGACCTGCTGGTCTTCGATCTGGATTCAACCGAAACCGTGATTCGTCCCAGCAGCGCTAATCCGATGGAGAATGCCAAAAAAGCTCTCGTACTCGGGATACGTGATTATGTATCCAAATGCGGATTTCGAAACGTGTTACTGGGACTCAGCGGAGGCATCGATTCTGCGGTCACCTGTGTTCTGGCAGTGGAGGCTCTTGGTGCAGAAAACGTGCTGGGCGTTTTGATGCCGTCACAGTATTCTTCCGATCACTCCGTAACGGATGCTGTTGCTCTTGCAGAGAATCTGGGTATACGGCATCAAATCATACCCATTCGAAAAATCTTTGACGTCTATCGGGAGGAATTAAAACCTGTATTTAAAGATGCTCCCGAAGACATTACGGAAGAGAATCTACAGGCCAGAATTCGCGGCAATCTTTTAATGGCGCTCTCCAATAAGTACGGAATGCTTCTCGTTTCTACGGGAAATAAATCCGAACTGGCTGTGGGATACACAACTTTGTATGGAGACGCATGTGGTGGTTTGGCCGTGATTTCGGATGTTCCGAAAACAATGGTCTACGAACTGGCTGCTTATTTGAATCTTGAAAGAGAAATCATTCCACTGAATACAATTCAAAAACCTCCCAGCGCTGAGCTCAGACCGGATCAAAAAGACAGCGATTCTTTACCACCGTATGAAGTACTGGATCCGATACTTGTTGCTTACATAGAAGACAACCAGACGGCGGAGCAGATTGTTGCCAAAACCGGTTATGACGAAAAACTGGTTAGAGAAATTTTGCGCAAAGTGGATAGAAATGAGTACAAACGCAAGCAACTTCCTATCGGTCTGAAAATTACGACTAAAGCTTTCGGATTCGGACGCCGATGGCCCATTGCCCAGCGCTACGAACACTCCCCCGATCTCGATTTCTAGAAGCAGTTTGTACCGCCCGCGTCTCGCGGGTTCAGCAGGCAGGATGCCTGCGGACCCATAATGCGGACGGGATGCCCGCCGGAGGCGGGCGTTACAAATCGCAAACGAGCTTGTACCGACTTATTCACACACAAAAGCGGGGTTTCCGGATGGATTTCTCTCGCAGGATGAGTGTTCAGACTGTATCGATGATACTGATTTCAGACGACAGGGTCCGGTGAACGGGACAGCGTTTGGCAATTTCACGAAGTCTAAGAATTTGTTCCTCAGTCAAGTTTCCTTTTAACTCGATTTTCCGGTCGATTCGATCTATTTTCCCTTCTCTGCTTTCGCAATCGGAGCAATCTTCCGCATGAATCTTCTGATGAGTCAGAGTCACGTGAACGGACTGCAAGTCCCATCCCTTTTGACGGGCGTACAGTTTCAGTGTCATGGATGTACACGCCCCAAGCGCCGCAATCAGCAGGGAATACGGATCGAAGCCTTCGCCATTGCCGCCCGACGATACCGGTTCATCGGCAAGTATTCGATTCGTTCCGGAAGCAATTTCCTGTTTTAGATTCTCGATTGACTGAACAGTAACAGTAGCCAAAATTCTCTCCCATTCGGTTGTTCTCGTTTATTTTGACCGGGCGTCGCAGGAAGCTCGCACCATTGGAAAATCGATCCTTCTGTTTTCGCCTTTGACAGCGCCTTCAATGACAGCCGGCAATGCGCCGTTTTTGGAATACTCATAAATAATTCTTTGCGGAAAATCGTGTTGCAGATTCTCGAAAACGGCTTTGCCGTTTTCCAGTGTCATCAATTTGAATTCGGCGGAATTCTGTCCCGACGGTCGCGCGACATAGAATACTCCATCTTCTCGCGCAACAATCTGCAGAAATTCGTATTCTACAACTTTTCCGTTCCGCACTGTGCGGCTGGCGCCCAGAATCATGTCGCCCTTTGGTTTCATCCACTGTTCTTCGTACCCGTGATCACCTTCTTTGTTTTCCCAGCAGCCGGCGAGCCATTCGAAATCATCAATTCCTGGAGTGTCGGCAAACAGGACCGTCGCGATGACAAAAATGAGCATTAGCACTCGTTTCACAGAACCTCCATACAATCCATCTTTCGGTGAACAGGTTGTGTCCGGCTTTCAGCCGGCAATATTTCGAATCCATTTTCATTTTCTTTCTGCTTCCGGAATTTTGATCGCAACAAATGAAGGGAGTCCGAAAGCTTTCAGGTTTTTGGCTGCAGTATGTTTTGCGCCATTGAAAACACAATAAAGGATTGCTCCTTTCGAATCAATCTGCATGCTGTAGGTCCCACCGATAAAGTAGGCCGCCTTTTTGATCATCGAATCCCGCAGGAATGTGATCACTTTGCGCGTGCCGTTACTGATTTGATATTGAACAACGGGTGTTCCCATTCGAGTGGCCGAGCCGTGGGCGCCAGGGGCAAAATAGAGGTACTTTTCGTCAGGGCTTAGAACCATCACCGCTGTGTAATCTCCGGATAAGAAGTTGGACCCGAGATCTTTGATGGCTTGTTTCGTGGGATTAAATTCAAAGAGTTTACCGGCCCTTGTCATTCCAAAAATACGTCCGTCTGATGTGGCGCGAGCCGAGGCGCGCAGCGAATTGTCCTGACCCGGCAGGAGTACCGGACTTTCAAAAATCGAATTTTTATCGGGATCGTAAAATGAAAGCTTTCCTTTCTCGTCTGCAAACCAGATTTTACCGTCTTTTGACTGGAGGAAGCACCGATGCTGCGCTGTGTATGACCCGCCTCCTTTAAACTTGACCGTCCGCTTGTTCAGTTCGTAAACAAGAACATCACCTTTCTCAACAGAATAAAAATAGAGCAGTCCGCGTCCGGAATCGAGACATGACGTGGGCAAGCCTTCTCCCGGAGCGATCGGGCCAAGGTTTTCAACGTTCCTGCTTTTTAAATCGTAGCGGAAGAGCAACGATCCCCGGTATCCTTTTTTAACGGCATCGGCTACTTCTTTTGATTTTCCCCAGTAGGTGGCAAAGTACAGGGAGCCGCGATATTCATGGATTTGTGAATGAATTTTACCGTGTCCGTAATCGCCTTTTCTTTGACCGATGGATTCGGCTATATCCACGATCTTCTTTAGTGTTCGTGCAGCCGGATCGTATTCGTAAACATAACTGTTGCCGTCGTAACCGCGATGGTCTCCAACGGCCATATAATACCTGCCGTCGGCCGTGAGGGCGCCGTTTCCCCAGCTGGACCAGAGGGTGCTCTTGTTGTCTTGCGGAAGACCGGAAAGCAATATTGCTTCGACAACCGGGGGATTCGCTGCAACCTTAAATTCGCCTTTGATCTCTCCCGGCACAATCAATTGCTCAGTGGAATCAATAATGATTCTGTTGTTTTGAGTGTAGATTGACAGTACAAATGCGAGAAGCAGAATTCGACGCATGGATTATTCCTTGAATTCTATTTTTGTATTCACGGTAGTGTTCTTTTTTCTGTGAACTATCCCGTTCGGGAGAGTCACTTCCAGGTCCACTGTCCTGGTATTGCCAAGCCCGAAGTGGCAGACTGGAAGGTGGCCGCCGGCAAATCCAAATCCTATGTACAGTTGTTGATACCCGATCAGTTTCCCGCTGGACATCACTTTTATTTTCGAGCCGATGGGCGCCTGCACTTGAATGTAGTTACCCCCTTTTGTTTGATTCCTGAGAAGGTGCGACGGTTCGGCCGGAAACCAGCTTGCCAGGAAAATATCGAGTTTGCCGTCTCCGTTAAAATCTGCAGTCGGCCCCGTAGGAAAGTAGATCATTCCGCGTTTGATGATCCGGATTGGCTTAAACCTGGGAAAACCGTCTTTTTGCATTCCTTCATTTAGATAGATCAGCGGAATCACCTGATTGCCTTCCTTCCATGCTGCAGTCGTATAGATATCGGGCAACCCGTCATTATTGAAATCCTGGATTTCCACGTGTGGAGTTTTTGCGGGCACGCTGTGCGCTAATCCTGCTTTTTCTGTTGCATCCGCAAAAACAGGGACTCCGCTTTTAAGGCCATGATTGATGTAGACCTTGTTTTGGGCCGGGTCATGATGCGCAGTCACGACGAGATCGAGATTGCCGTCAACGTTTAAATCGCCGAATGCAGCGCCGCAAGGCCAATCTTCATTATCCAGCGGGTTCCATTCAAATACTTTTTGCAATTCCGTTGCTTCGCGATACTTGCTTCCAGGCAGGCTGAGAAACAGACGGTTACTGTGCGGCACAAAGAAATCAGGTCTGCCGTCATTGTTCAAATCGGCAATCGCTAGGCCCAGTCCGTAAATATCGTTCGGGATTCCGGCTTCGTCATTAGCGTTTCTGAATTTCAAGTTCCCAGTATTCTTCAAAAGAACAGATCGCGGTCTTCCCTTGCGAAATTTGTCTTCGACAATGAAAAGATCGAGCAGGCCGTCATTGTTGTAATCAAAAATTCCGATGTTTCTTGCAGACAGATTATCGGCCGGAGCTGCATCGCTGTCTTTCGAAGCGTCCTGGAAGCGGCCTCTCACGTTTTTAAAGAGTTTGCTCAGCATTGTTTGCGCAGTTCTCTGCCGTTCCTCTTTCTTGTTCGAGACACTTTTAGCATTGTTGGCGGCATACAATTCCGGGAAGCCGTCATTGTTCAAATCGGCGAAGACGGCCGCACTTGTTCTTCCACAAAACACGACCGGTGAATTGGTGACTGCTTCCCATTTTTCGTTTCCACGATTGTGAAAAAGCTTTGTTGCGACCGGCCCGGCAGCCGGTGCGTACCCGGAATCGGGCCTGTCACAAAATCCACCAACAAATAAATCGGGGAGTCCGTCTTGATCGAAATCCCCCCATGCTGCTGCATGTCCCATCATACCCTGGAGCGGTCCGTGCAATCCCGAATCCATCGTGATGTCGCGGAATTCAATATTCGTTTGACCGGATGCTGATTCCGGCAACAGCAGTATTAGAACGATGATAAGAATCATCTACTCCAAGTTAGCCGATGACGCAGAATCCCGCAAGCGGTAAAGGCCGTGCGGGTGATACGGAACATTCTATAGATTGGATGTGTCCAAATGACAATAGTACGGAGGAAACATGTGGGATAACACACTAATAGAGTCGAAGGGATACGGTAGAACCGGACGCCGATACTGGACGGTGCCTGTGGCTGCGTTATTGCACATAGCCATTATTGTTGTGGCTATTCTGGCTTCCTACTGGCAGGTGGAAGCTATGGAATCGCCATTAGCAAGGATCACTTATGACTCCCCCATTCCTGTCGATCTTGGGCCTCCTCCGGAACCGGGTGGCGGTCCGACAACGCCACCGGAAGCAAACGAACGACCGCAACCTGAGCCGTCCACGGAACCGGAGTTAACCCAGCCAACAACAGTTCCCGAAACCATTGCAACCGGAGAGAGTGAGGCTGTTGAAAGCACAGAATTTGCGGAAGGGACGGATCCGTTTGCCCCGCCAGGTCCCGGAAGGCCGGACGGTGTGGATGGCGGTGATCCTGATTCCCAATGGGGACAATTCAATCGTGGTACTGGTGGGGATCAAGAGCCGATGATCATAACTCACGAGATCACACAGCCCGTTCTCATTCACCGCGTGGAACCTCCTTATCCGGCGATTGCAGCGCGTCTCGGCATTGAGGGCGTTGTGATTCTGGAAGCCGTTATCACGAAAACAGGATCGGTGGAGCAGGTGAAAACTCTGCGCTCCGATCATTCGCTTCTGGAAACTGCCGCCCGTAATGCTGTCCTGCAATGGCGATATCGTCCCGCTTTGCTCAACAACAACCCCGTCAAGGTTTACTTTACCGTCACCGTAAGGTTTCAACTCAAGTGAAGAAAAAGGTCGCTGATCCGTGGCGGCGGGCCTCCGTTATGTGGCTTTTTTCACTGATTCGGCACTATTCTAATTTGCGCAGAACGATGGCGCTGTTTTTGGATCCGAATGCGATGGTGTTGCAAAGTGCGATTCGTATTGAGGCGCGGCGAGACACGTTTGGCACATAGTCGAGGTCGCAAACAGGGTCCGGATTGTCGAGATTGATTGTCGGATGGATGATTCCTTTTTCGATGGCCATGCAAGTGGCTATGATTCCGGCTGCGCCACAGGCGCCCTGAGGATGGCCGATCATGGATTTTGTTGAGCTTGCCGGAATCCGATGAGAACGCTCATTGAACACTTTTTTCACCACTAGCGTTTCAAGCTCATCATTGATTGTGGTTGCCGTTCCGTGAAGGTTGATGTACTCCACTTCATCCGGAGTTAAGCGTGATCGTTCGAGCGCCAGCCTGATCGCACGGGCCGATTCATCTCCGCCGGGCATGATCTGGACCTTGTGATACGCATCGCATGTGGATGCGTATCCGGCGAGCTCAGCATAGATTTTTGCGCCCCGTGAGACCGCATTTTCATACGTTTCCAGAATCAACATCCACGCGCCTTCGGAAAGAACAAAACCATCCCGGTCTATGTTGAACGGGCGCGAAGCTCTTTGAGGTTGATCGTTCCAACGCGTGGTGGTTGTGCCCATCTTCACAAAAGCTGTAAGTATTCCAGGCGTGATGCAGGCCTCCGCCCCTCCGGACAAAACATACCGGATCATTCCACTTCGGAGGAGGGCTGCGGCGTATCCGAGCGCGTCCGTTGAGCTGGTGCAGCCTGTAGAAAGGACGTGGCTGGGTCCACGAAATCCAAACCGGATGCTGACTTCACTGGAAACCATTCCGACAAAAGAAGAGACAATTGAAAAAGGGCTGACATGGGTTTCGCCGCGGAAAAATTTTTCGTACTCTCTTTCAGAAAAATCCACTCCGCCTGCCCCGGAGCCAAGGATAACCCCGATGTCCTGGCGTTCCAGGTCCGTCATGCTTTCAAACGGAAGTCCGGCGTCCTTCAATGCTTCTTCAGCAGCCAGGACCGCGATCGGAACAATTCGTGGAACCCGTTTGCGGTCCTTGAACGGAAGGCAATCGTACGAAACGTTCTTCACCTCGCCGGCGATCTTGCAGGCCAGATTCTCTGTCGGAAAAAGCGTGATAGCGCCGATCCCGCTTCTGCCGTTTTGAAGTGCGTTCCAGTATTCAGGAGTTCCGTTAGCGTTCGGACTCCTCGTGCCAAGGCCGGTTATTACAATGCGTGAATGTTTCACCGGCTACTCTTGAAAAACCCTGCCCTCTACCTGACATTGCAATGGCCCCTTATCCAGACTACGAATGATAAGATCGTTTAGACTGCCGCCGTTTACAACCTTATCTTTGGGCAATTGATAGCCGTCGATGAATCCGCGATTCAAAAGAAAATCGATGGTGGCCATGGTGTAGGTTTTCTCAGGATCCAGTGGAGATTCACCGATGACCACTCTGGTGATTCGTCGTCCGGGTGAACGGTCCGGATCAAACGCAAACCTCATTCCTGAAACCTGCGGAAAGCGGCCGGCTTTTTCACCGGACATGCTGACTCCGTTTTCCAGGGCTTCCCACAATTGCTTTCCGGTTATTTCTATCGCACGGATCTCGTTTTCAAACAACAGCACCGTGTACAGGTCATTCAAAGACAGGGAACCCGGAGGGATAATTCTGTCTCCACGAAAGGCGCCTCCATTAATCAAAGCGATATCGGTCTTCATCTCCTGACGCATTACATCGGTCAAATAATTGGCAAAATTACTTTCCTTTTCCCGAACAGTATCTTCTCTGACATCCAGAGCTACCTGTGTGCTTCCGATCACTTTTTCGAATGATTGAAGTTGTTGCGCATAAGAGGCAAGCGCGGTAGACACTGCGGCGCTTGGTTTTGTGGCGGCGGGATTCACATCGGCACGTTTCCATTTCTTCTCAACTATCCAGCCGTCCGGAGAGCGAATTGCTTTGATTCCAATCTCTCCCAGCGCCGTTGCATTGGTGCCTGCTTTCGTGATCAACGTTTTTCCTACGACTTCCACTATCGGCTCATGATCATGTCCACCAACAATAAAATCGATTTCGGGATTCTGCTCAGCGAGAAGATGATCATCTTTGATGCGAAGATGGGTCAACGCAATAATCAAATCCACTTTCTGACTTTTCAGCCGGCTTATCGCAAGCTTTGCCGCCTCAAATGGATCCTCAAAACGAATCGGCTCCTGTCCACAACCGTCGACCGGCTCAAGCGGAACAGTGACGGAAAAGATGCCCACACGCATTCCTGCGATCTTAACAATCCGGTAGGGTCTGATTTTCGCCGACAGATGATCCAGTTCTTTTGGAAACTTGATATTGGAGGTAAGCCATTGAAATGTTGATTGCTGAATTCGTTCTCCAAGAACCTGGCAGCCAAAATCAAACTCATGATTGCCGAACGTGGCAAAGTCGGTTCCCATCGCATTCATCGCATCAACCATCTGTTTTCCCTTGTGTTTGAATTTAATCGAGAGCAGGGAAGGAGAAATAAAATCACCAGCATGAAGAACCAGTACCGGCCCATGTTTACGGTATTCTTCGATCATGCCTCCTGCATAGGCGAGACCGCCCCGAAGCTCCACTTTGTGATCCACCAGCGTTGGGGCGGGGAAGATTTCGTAAACATCATTCAATTGGAGAATCGTGAATACACGGGGCCTTGCTGCTTCGGTGGAGTAGTGAAAAAGCAAGAACGCGAGGACCAATAATTTGCACACCCGATTGATCATTCCCGCTCCCGCTTGCCTCGATCTATGCTTTCGTTGCGAATCTATCTTTGTAATTGAATTAGTATAATACCATGTGTTCTTTTGCCGGAATTGAACTCGCGATTGATTTTGCACAGATTTTACATTGGCTCCTGAATGGATAATGACGTTCTGATACTTGGAGCCGGACCAGCCGGCGCCGCACTCGCACTTCTGCTCAGCGAAACGGGTTATTCCGTTGAGATTCTTGATGCTGCATTTTTCCCTCGCACCAGGATTTGCGGGGAATTCCTGAACCCGCAGGCGGTCCAGTGGCTGAAAGAACATCATTTGCTTTCAAGCGTTGAAGCGAAACAGCCCTTTCGAATTGACGGCATGAAGATTGCCGGGTTTGAGGGGCGAAGTTTTGCGGGGCGTTACAGAAACGGGTACGGATACGCTATCAAACGGCAGGATTTTGACACATTGCTGGTTACCAGGATGCGGCAAACAGGGATCAAAGTAAATCTGGGGTTCCGCGCGGAACGATTGTTGATGAATGGGGATCGTGCCATCGGCGTTAAGGGCATTGATTCTGAGGGCGTAAAGTTCGAGAAAACAGCGCGAATCATAGTTGGAGCCGACGGGCGAAACAATCTGATCGGACGCACCTTTGGCTGGATGAAGGCAATTCGCAAACTACGCAAGTACGCATTCATGACTTATTTCGAAAATGTACGCGATCTTGAGCATCTTGGTGAAATCCATTTGATTGAAAAAGGATATGTCGGAGTTGCTCCATTAACGGAAACTCTCGCAAACGTCGCAGTCGTCATTGATGAAAAAGATTGTCCGTCAGGGGTTGCCGATCTGTCGGAGTTCTTCTTGAACAAGTTGAAAGGCACTTCTGTTTGCAGACGAATTAATGATCCCCTGGTCCCCGTTTCGACTACAGGTCCTCTTGCTTTTGTTTCCGAACAAACCAGCGGCAACGGAACGATATTGACCGGTGACACCTGCGGATTTCTTGATCCGTTTACCGGCGAGGGCATTAACTACGCTCTCGTGAGCGCCTCCATTGCCGCCGAAGTGCTTGACGGTTGTTTCCGTGCGAGCGACTTTTCTGACGCCGCTCTTGCGGAATATGACAGAAAAAGACGACAGGCACTCGGAAAGAAGTTCCGGATTGCCGGTTTGCTTCAAAAGGCGGTGCAGTCCCCCGGCCTTTCTCAACTATTGATTAACCGCTTTTCCAGAACACAGGAACTTGCTGATACAATGGTGAGCGTTGTTGGCAGCTCAATTCCAGTTGACGAGGTCTGGAACCTGCGCTTCCTCCTCAAGCTGGCTTTTGCTCGTTAATGTAATGATCCTGCTTTTTTTGTTGCGTTTCGGGCGCATATGATCCGAATCCGATGACACTACACGGAGGAAGAATCTCGGAAGGGTAAAACGGAGCCGTTGTTGCCGCAACTATAGGGTGGGGGGCCGGCCGCGCGCCCTCCCGTTTTGGCAAGAAACGTTGATTGCCGATTCTAAACGGAGGAAGAATCTCGGAAGCGTGAAAACGGAGCCCGTGGTTGCCGCAAGGTACTTTGCGGCAACCTCTGCCGGCAAAGCGGCAAAGGCAGGGGGCTTGCTCCTTCCGTTTCAGGGCAACAAAATTTTTATGCAGTAGATCGTTTTTCGTTTAGCTGCTTTCTGCCGACAGCAAGCCCCATGCGTTTGACGCGTGCCGCAGTGTGGCTCCTGGCGCGGCATTTGCCTCCGTGCAAATGACGTGACAGGGCCACACGGTGCAGAGGCGTGCTGCTTTATGGCGGCCAGGGCAGCAGAAGCCACAACACATTCGTTGTGGCAATGCTGCCCGCTGCGAAGCTTCAGCGAGCAGGCCGCCACAAAGCAGCCGCCACGGGCGGAATGCGGGATCCAGCGTGTTTACATCATTCGAAAAAAGCTCAGAACATCCTTCTTGCAGCGAGCCATTCGTCCAGCGGCGTGAGTGAGCCGAATTTGTAGATCTTTGCGTGAATGCACGCTTATTGAACACCGTGAAGTTCAAAGAAAGCCCTATGCGTAAGAGGCGCTTTCCTCTTTTTTCTATTTCTGTGAAGCCTCGACGGGTTCTGGGACGAAATCGAAACTGAACCGTCCGTCAGGAGCTACTGGAATTTGCTTTCCCTTAATTATTAGCATGCCTTGCTTCGGGTCCGTCAAACCCTCAATGTGAACCGACTTCTTTCCGTAACCGATTTTGAGAATCTTTAACGCTGGTG
>Ga0247727_10018455_pt1 | contig 10965 bp, 14 predicted proteins | sample WisWelCaveWW1625_FD_202498 | JGI IMG/M metagenome (GOLD analysis project Ga0247727, IMG submission 202498) | Biofilm microbial communities from Wishing Well Cave, Virginia, United States - WW16-25 | ecosystem: Environmental > Aquatic > Deep subsurface > Groundwater > Cave microbial mat | place...
TCGGACAGCTCGCCGAAGCGGTCTACGATCGCCGCCGGCGCGTCCGCGCCCTCGTCGCCGGTCGCAGAGATGCGCACCGACTGGAGCGTCGAGCGTTCGATCTCGGCGTACGGCCGGCCGACGGCGGCGCAGTGTTCGCGGAGGACGGCGAACTTGTGGTGGAGCATCACCGGCCCGCCGAAGACGTTGCAGGCGTCCGCGTAGCGAGCGACGAGGCGGAGCGTCTTCCGTTCGCCACCGCCGCCGATCATGATCGGAATGCGCGGCCGCGACAGCGACTGCGGCGAGTTCAGGAGTCGCGTCGCCGTGAGGTGGCGGCCCCGCAGCTCACCCTCCGAACCCAGCTCGCCATCGAACATGCCGTGGGCGAACTGGAGTGTCTCCTCGAGCATCTCGAAGCGGACGCCGAGCGGCGGGAAGGGAAAGCCGAGGGCCTCCGACTCTTCGCGGTTCCAGGCCGCGCCGATGCCCAGCCAGGCGCGCCCGCCGGTCAGGACGTCGAGCGTCGTCGCCGACTTCAGCCACAGCCCGGGCAGCCGATAGTGAACGCCGCCGACCATCAGCCCGATCCGGGCGCGCTGCGAGTGGGCGGCCATGAAGCCGAGGGCCGTCATGCCTTCGAGCATCGGTTCCTCGGGCCGGCCGACGCCGCGGATCTGGAAGTAGTGGTCCATGACCCAGATCGAGTCGAAGCCGACGTCGTCGGCGGTGCGCGCGATGCGCGCCAGCGTCGGGCCGATTGCGGCCGGGCCGCCGGGCCACGTGAACGAGCTGATCTGGAGGCCGGCCTTCATGCCGAACGAACGCTAACGGAAGAGGTCGAGCTCCGCCGGCAGCAGGGCGTCGCGGATCGAACCCTCCGCCCGCGAGAAGGCGGCGCCGCGAACGAGGGCGACCGGCAGCCGGTCGATCTTGCCGAGGGCGAGCTCGGCGGCCGAGGCCAGCTCATCGGCCACGGCGCGAACCGTCGTCCGCATGACGCGGCCATCGGCGTCGGGCATGCCGCGAAGGTCCTCGATCGGCGCCAGGCCGGAGACGCCGATCGCGACGTCGACGATGCCGAGGCGCCACGGCCTGCCAAATGAGTCCGAGACGATGACCGGCACGTCCACGTCGAAGCGCCGGCGGACAGCAGCTCGAATCGCGGCCGCCGAGGCGTCCGGATCCACCGGCAGGAGGGTCACCAGCCCGCCGCTCCGCGGCCCGACGTTCGACGCGTCAACGCCGCCATTCGCGCAGACGAAGCCATGTGCGGTCTCGGTGATCAGCACGCCACGCTCCATGCGCACGATCCGGCGTGCTTCGCGGAGCACCACCTCGATCTGGCGGGCGTCGCGATCCCAGCGCGCGGCCCAGTCGATCGCCTCCTGCCGCGGCGTCACGGTCGTCAGGTCGACGATCGCGCCCTCGGCCTTAGAAACGACCTTCTGCGTCACGACGAGGACGTCGTCGTCGCGGACCGGCAGGGCTCCGGGCGTGGCGCCCAGCGCGCCGACGATCTCGCCGCCGAGGTCCGCGCCCGGCTCGATCTCCGGGATCCCGATGAGAGCGAGGACCTCGATCCCGCGCCCGCCGCCGGTCGAGCTCAACCTCGGTCGTCCTGCGCCGCGGACGAGGCTACGGCACCGCCCGCCTCCGCCGCCAGGAGGTCGTCGGCGGTGTCCACGTCGAGCGTCAACGGTCCACCCGCCTCGAGGTACGTGGCGCCGGCCGCGGCGGCCGCGGCCCGATGCGCTTCGCGGCTGTCCGTCCCGAACGCCGGTTCGATCGCGGTCGGCGGGGCGACGACGAGGACGTTCGTCCCGGCCCCGTGGCGGTCGGGCACCACGAGGACGAGTGGCCGTCCGGCCGGCGCGCGGTCGGCGCTCGAGAGCAGGGAATCGACGGCCGTCGCGCTGACGGCGGCAAGGTCGATCGGCAGGACGGCGATCGCGGTGGCACCTTCCCGCACGGCGATCGCGCGGCCCTCGCGGATCGCGGCGTTCAGGCCGGCGATGCGCTGGACGAGCGTCCGCGCGCCGAACCGCTCGGCCAGTCGCGCTGCGGCCGGGTCGGCCGTGACGAGCAGCGTGCCTGCAAGCCGGCTCGAGCCACGGGTCGCCTCGAGCGTCTGGACCGCCATCGCGACGACAAGCTCGAGGCGCTCCTCCGCGTCCAGCTCGCCGCCGAGACGCGTCTTCGCAGTCTCGAGGCCACGCAGCGGCACGATCGCCCACGGCCGGCTGAGGTCTGGCGCGGAGTCTCGGTCGCGTTCGGGTTCCACGATGGGATGCTAGACCGGCGTGGCCCAGACGGCGTCGAGCACAACCGCCGCCAGCCGGGCCCGCGCGGCGTCGTCGACCATGATCGTGTCGGTCACGACGGCCTCGATGCCGAGCGCGCGTACCTCCGGCGCCAGCGCGTCGTCCTGGACGTCGAGCACGAACGCGTCGATCCAGCTCGCGTACAGCCGGGCAACGCCGAGCGCGCTCGACTCGTGGCCGAGCGAAACGAGCATCCGGTCCGCCGGGCCCCGCAGGGCGCGGCCACCCACGATCGGCGAAACGGCGATGACGCGGATGCCGCGCGCCCGCGCGCCCTCGATCGCCGCGCTTAGGCCCGGCACCGCCAGGATCGGCCCGATCGAAACGATCGGATTCGACGGTGCAACCACGATCCCATCGGCTGCGCCGATCGCGGCCACGACCTCCGACGTCACGATCGCGGACTCGGCTCCCCGGAAGCGAACGTCGCGAACTTCGGGCGCCTGGTGTCGGTGGACGAAGTACTCCTGGAACTCGAGCCAGCCGTCGTCGGTGCGGAGCTCCGTTCGAAGGGCGTCATCGGTCACCGGCAGGATCGTCGCCTGCACGCCGAGCGAGCGCGCCAGCTCGCCGGCGACCTCGGTCAGGCGGGCACCGTCACGAAGCCGATTCGTCCGCCGGACGTGCGTCGCCAGATCGCGGTCGCCGAGGCGGAACCACGTCTCCTCACCGAGGCGCTCGAGCATCTCCGCCGCCGCGAACGACTCGCCGGCGATGCCCCAGCCAAGCTCGGCGTCCCCGATCCCGGCGAGGGTGTACAGGACGGTGTCCTGGTCGGGGCAGATGAGCAGGCCGTGGCGCTCGAGATCGTCGCCGACGTTGACGACGACGGTCAGCCGCGAGCCGAGGTGGGCCTGCAGGCCGTGCGCGAGCCGTGCCCCGCCGACGCCGCCGGCGAGCTCGACGATCCGGGGTGGGCGCTCGTCAGGCATCGGCGAGGGCCGCGCTGACCTCGCCCATCCGGTCGATCGTCTCGCGGTCGTACGGGGCGGGGAGGCGGACGATGATCGTCCGGACGCCGAGCTCGACGAACGGGCGGATCTCGTCCGCGACCTCGGCCGGCGCGCCGAGGAGGTGCGGCACAGGCCCGGCGTTCGAGGCGCCGTTGTGCGCCATGAGGTCCGCCCAGGAACGCTCGGCGTCTGCCCGACGATCGCGGAGCACGATCGGAAAGCTGACCGTCAGCTCGATCGTCGATAGGTCGCGGCCGACCTCAGCGCAATGCCGCTCGAGGATCGCGAGCTTGCCGCGGACCTCCTCGAGGTCGCCCGACGTGTTCCAGCCGTCCGCCCGCAGCGCGACGGTCCGGAGCGTCTTCCGCGGCCCGGACCCGCCGACGAGGATGGGCAGTCGCGGCTGGAGCGGTCGCGGTTCGCAGACGGCGTCCCGGAACGCGTAGAAGCGTCCGTCGTGGCTGACCCGCTCGCCGTCCAGGAGGCGGCGGAGGAGCATGACCGCCTCGTCGAGCCGGTCGAGGCGCTCGCCGACGGTCGTCCCGAAGTCGAGTCCGAACGCCTCATGCTCGCGCTCGAACCACGCGCCGCCGATGCCGAGGACGGCGCGGCCGTCCGAGATCTGGTCGAGGGTCGTCGCCAGCTTCGCCGTGAGGCCGGGATTCCGGAACGTGTTCGCCCCGACCATCAGCCCGAGGCGAACGCGCCGCGTGATCGGCCCGAGCGCCGACAGCGCGGTCCAGCCCTCGAGGATTGGCTGTTCCCACGGCCCGAAGATCGCCAGCAGGTGGTCCCACGTCCAGACGGAGTCCCAGCCGGCCGCTTCCGCAGCGAGGGCGGCATCGCGGAAGGCGGGCCAGTCCGTCGCCTGCGACCACAGTTGTGCGCCGAATCGGATCGGGCGGGCTGCCATCAGTCGCCCGCCAGGTGATCGTGGACGGCGTCGATCCGGAGCCGGAACGAGATCCGCTGCTGGGTCATGAACGCGGCAATCGTCCCCAGCGCGGTATCGCCGTAGCGGTGGGCGAGGGCGACGATGTCCGCCCGCGCCCGCGCCAGGTCGTCGTCGACGTCGACAACCGTGCAGGCCAGCCCCACCCAGCGCATCCCATCACCGCCGTCGACGATCGCGAGCGACGCCCGCCGACTTCGAGCAAGCTCGGCCGGCCAGCGTCGTGGCGCTCGACTGTTGACCAACAGCGTGCCGTCCTCGTTCAGCCGATACCAGATCACCGCCTGGTGGGGCGTTCCGTCGTCGCCGAGCGTGGCGAGTGACGCCACGTGCGGCGCCTGCAGGAAGGCGATCTGTCCATCGTTGAGCTTGAGCGAAGCGGTCGTCGTCACGACGTGGATGGTACGGGGCCGCGCGACACGACCCGGTCGACGCGCTCCTTTGCACCGATCTGGCCGCGGAGCGGTACGGCGACGGTCGTCGTCAGGGACTCCGGTAGCGGACCTCCTCGACGGCCGTGCCCTCAAAGTCGATCGGGCGGCTGCACCCGTCGGCGCGCCAGCCCATGGCGTCGTAGAAGCGACACCCGCGGACGTTGCCGGTCAGGACCCACAGGATCAGCGGGTCGAGACCGCGCTCGCGCAGGTCGCCGACGGCGCGATCGAAGAGTGGTCGGCCCAGGCCTGTCGACCAGAACTCGGCGGCGAGATAGATCGCCTCGAGCTCGCCCGCCCCGATAGGCAGGTCCTCGTCGCGCGCCGGTCCCGTTGACGCAAAGCCGACGATCCGGGCATTCACCTCGACCACCCAGACCCGCCGCTCCATGGGCAGCTCGGTGGTCGCGCGCCAGCGCGCCTCTCGGCGCTCGACAGAAAGTCCGTCGAGGACGGCGGCCGGGACAAGGCCGATGTACGCCGCCCGCCACGAGGCGACATGGACACGGGCGATCGACACCGCGTCGGCGGGTGTCGCGGCGCGGACGACATGACGCCTGTCGGTCACGCCATGCCCTCGCCACCCTCGACCGCGATGTCGAGCCGGTTTTCGGGCGGCGCGAGCGGGCAGGCCCAGCGGGGATCGAAGGCGCACGATGGCTGGTAGGCAAAGTTGAAGTCGACGACGAGCGTGCCTCGCTCGGCGTCGCCGCCGAGGTCGGCGCTCTTGGCGCCGTCGAGCACGTAGCGGCCGGCGCCGTACGTCTCGCGGCCGTTCGTCGTGTCGCGGAACGGCAGGAAGAGGCCGCCGGCGTAGCCGCTGAGCCAGTACACGTTCAGCGATCGCTCGCCGGACGCGAACGGCAATCGAACGACGCCCAGCAGCGATGAGGCGATCTCGTCGCCGGCGCTGACGGGCAGCGGCAGCCGCGGCTCGCCCGCGACGTCCACGTCTGATCCCTTGGCCGCCGCGGCCGGCGGCTCCACGGGCACCTCGAAACGGAGTTCCGCGGCGTATGGCCACGTCTGCAGCCGGAACGCGCCGCGCTCAGCGACCGGAACGGGCGACTGCCGATGCTCGCGGTACAGCCACTCGCGCGTCGCCCGCCAGTGCCCCCACGCGCTTTGCGGATCAAGCCGGGCGAGCGCTCGCACCTCGGCGTACAGCTCCGCCACCCGGCGTCGCCAGTCGGCGAGGCTCAGCTCCTCGGGCGGTTCAGCCACCGTCGCAAAGTAAGCATTGAGCCCTGACTTCGCTCGGTGGCTCAGCGATCCGGCAACGGAAGGAGGTCGGGAACCGGTTTGCCACTCCAGTCTCCAACGTACACGAACCCGGCGCCCTCTCGCGTCGCCTCCGCGACCACGAGCCAACGTGTCTTGTTGACCTGCGGAATGAGAGTGCCGTCCTCGTTGAACGCATGTGGGCAGCACCGCCAGAAGCCGTCGTAGACGATGACCCATACCTCGGCACTCGCCGCGGGCTCTGTCACCTGCTGCAGTGGCGTCATCGCGGACTGTACCGCGCCGAGCGTCGTCAGCCAGATCCGGGCTCGCTCCACCCGCGCTCCCGCCTGGTTCCCGAGTCGGAACACCGTGTCACAGGAGATCGCGGTTGCGGGCCACGCGCCGCCTGCGCAGGAGGAGGCTGGCGCGCGGGCGAGGTCACTCCCCGTATCCGTGACCGGAGCCCGGGCGAGCAGCACGACCGCGCCGACGACCAGAAGCACGACGACCAGGCCGACGCGCGCGCGAGAAACGGAGCGGGTTTGCGCCCGCTGTGCGATCTCGCCGTGATCTGTGGTCTGTTGGCCCACCCTCTATCAGGCCCGGCGCTGCGCTCCGCGGAGGACGATGGCGCCGCCGAGGAGGATGAGCGCGACGGGCCAGAGGTCCCGCCAGGGCACGCTCGGCAGGTCGTAGCCGAGCGTGAACTCGACGAAGAACCACGCGCCGAGCCCGACGAGGATGGCGCCCCACACCCGTGCCGCGAGGTCGACGCCCGAGCGCAGGGCTGGATCGTGGCTCAGTCGCTGCGCCGCCTCCTCGACCTCGCGGCCGAAGCTCTCCATCCGCTGCTCGAAGCGCGGCGGGGTCGGAGCGGCTGGCGCCGGCGTCGCCGGGTCATTGCTTGGTTCGGTCATCGTCGCCTCCACCTGGACGATCGGTCCAGCGCGCTCATCGTAGCGGCCGTCCGCGCGCTCCGCTCAGGTACTCGGCCCGGCCGCGATCGTCGGGGCTAGAATCTGGCCGACTTCGTGAAGGCTCGGCCGAGGAGGAGCGTGTGACCGACAGGGCGGAGATCGGCGTCTTCGGCGGCTCGGGCTTCTACTCGCTGCTCGACGACGTCCGTGAGATCAAGGTCGACAGCCCGTACGGGCCACCGTCGGACAGCTTCTTCCTCGCCAACGTGGCCGGCCGGCGGGTTGCCTTCCTGCCGCGCCACGGTCGGCGCCACTCGATCCCGCCGCACCGGATCAACTATCGGGCGAACGTCTGGGCGATGCGCTCGCTCGGGGTGAAGGCGGTCATCTCGCCGTGCGCTGCCGGCTCGCTCCAGCCCGCGGTGAAACCCGGCGACTTCGTCGTGTGCGACCAGTTCGTGGACCGGACGCGCGGCCGCCTCGATACGTTCTACGACGGTCCGATCGTGACTCATCTTTCATCGGCCGAGATCTACGACCCCACGCTTCGAAGCCTGGCGATCGAGACGATCCGCGATCACGACATCGAGGTCCACGAGCGCGGCACCGTCGTCGTCATCCAGGGCCCGCGATTCTCGACGAAGGCCGAATCGAAGTGGTTCTCGGACGCCGGCTGGGAGGTCATCAACATGACCCAATACCCGGAGGCGTGGCTCTGCCGCGAGCTCGGCATGGCCGTCGTCAACATTTCGCTCATCACCGACTACGACGCGGGCGTCCACGAGGGCACCGAGGCGGTCGATGCGATGAGCGTCCTCGAGGTCTTCGCCCAGAACGCCGAGCGGATCCAGAAAGTGGTCCTCGACCTGATCGGCCGCTTCCCGGCCGACCTCGATGCCCTCGGTGCGCGCGCCGCGCTCGGCCCGACGCGCGGCGACGGCCACACGGTGTCGCCGGAGGACATTCGCCTGTACGAGACCGGCCTCTAGCCGTGGCGGTGGGGGAGCCGCTGCCGATCGGGGTCTGCCTGGGCTCCGTCGGCGCGACGGCCGACTGGTGGCTCGAGAGCGCACACCGCCTCGATGAGGCGGGCTACGCCGGCATCTGGTGCTGGGACCACTTCGTGGGCAAGGGCGATCGGTCGGTGCCCGTGCTCGAGCAATGGACAATCCTTGCGGCGGCGGCCGGGGTCACGCGGCGGGTCACGCTGGGCACGTTCGTGACGAACGTCATGAACCGACACCCGGCGGTCGTCGCGAAGATGGCGGCGACCCTGCAGGCCGTCAGCCACGGGCGGTTCGTGCTCGGCATCGGCATCGGCGGCCATCCGGCGGAGCACGCGGCCTATGGCATCGATTTCCCATCGCCCGATGAGCGGGCGGAGCGGCTAGAGGAGGCAGTCTCGGTCATCCGCGCCCTTTGGACCGGCGGCCCCGTGACGCTCGACGGACCGGCCTACCCGCTGCGCGACGCCGTCGCGCACCCGGTGCCGGAGCCGGCGCCGCCAATCCTGGTCGGCGGCGAGACGACTGCCGGTGCCCGCCTGGCGGCGCGGGTGGGGGATGGCTGGACGGCGTTCGACGCGACCTTCGAGCGCGATCTGCCCGTGTACCTCGAAGCGCTGGTTGAGCACGGCCGCAGGCGTGGCGACCAGCAGGTCATCGTCGCGTTCCAGGCCGGCCGCTCCGGGATTGATGCGCTGCGTGACAGCCCGTGGCTGGCCGAGCCACGAGCGACCTGGGCACGCTGGCATGCGGCTGGCGCCGATGGCGCGATCGTCACCGCGCGGACGGCGGCCGACGTCGATGGCCTGGTGGGGGCTGTCCGCCGCTGGTAGCTGGCTTCGTGGCACGATGCACCCGCCGATGTCGACAAGCCCGAGCCGTGAGCTGACGCAGCCCTGCGTTCGCTGCGGTCGGCCGGTGCCGCTCGACATCGCCCTCTGCGAGCTGTGCAACCCGCTCGGCCTCTCCCAGCCAGCCGCGTCGCAGGTCCATGGCACCGTCGTCCTCGGCATCATCGCGTTCGTCGCCTTCCTTGCGGTCGTCGCCCGGATCTCCGTCGCCGGCATCGGTCCGTTCTCGGCGCAGCTGGTGAACGCAGTCCCGTCCGGCGTGGGCTTGACGATCTCGATCTCGATCGCGAACGACGGATCGGCGGCCGGCTCGACGACGTGCCACCTGCGCGACCCCGAGCACCGCTTCGACGGCCCGACGGTTCGCGTCCAGACGCCGATCGTGCCGGCCGGGACGACGCTCACGTTCGATCGCGACGTCGACGAGTTCGGTCGCCTGCCGCTGCGCCTCGATGTCACGTGCACCTCGCCATGACCGGCGGCGCGGACCTCGCGACGGAGCTCGCATTCGGCCTCGACGTCGCGGTGCGCGCCGGCGAGCTGCAGATGACCCGCTTCGAGCACGTCGAGCGGATCGACTACAAGTCGGCGCGGGACGTCGTCACCGAGGTCGACCACCTCTCTGAGGGCTTGATCCTCGACGCCATCCGGACGACCTTCCCGGGCGACGCGATCCTGGCCGAGGAGTCAGGAGGCTACCAGGTCCACGGCGGCCATCCACCGACGTCCGGGCGTGGCCGCGTCTGGGTCGTCGACCCGCTCGACGGCACCGTCAACTACGCGAACGGCATCCCGTTCTTCTGCGTCTCAGTCGCGCTCGTCGTGGACGGCGCTCCGGTCATGGGCGTGGTCCACGACCCGGCACGCGGCGAGTCGTTCGCCGCGCTCCGTGGCGGCCCCGCCACGCTGCGGTCCGGGGGCGGGCGGCAGCGGACGATCGTCGCCTCGGGCAAGGACAAGCTCAGCGACTTCGTGGTCTCCGTGTCGATCTCGGGTCGCGCGGCGATCACGCGCGCCCGGGCGATCCGGCGCGTCGTTCGAGTGCCGCGGTCGATGGGCGCCGCGGCCCTCGCGCTGGCGTACGTGGCCGGCGGCCGCTTCGATGCCTTCGTCCAGGAGGGCGGCCTGTCGAGCTGGGACATCGCTGCGGCGGGGCTCATCGCCGAGCGCGGCGGAGCCCTCGTCACGGACCTGGCCGGCGGGCCATGGTTCGACCTCGCCCGCTCGCCGCGCTCGATCGGCGTCCTGGCGGCACCGCTGCCGCACCACGCTGCCATGCTCGAGCTGCTTGGCGGACGGCCCCGCTAGCCGTCCTCCCGCCAGCGGTGCGGCCGCGAGCGCAACCGGTCCAGGCCCCACTCGTCGCAGAACGCCTGCCACGCACCGAGCTGCGCGCCGCGCCAGCGCAGCGCCTCGGCATCGGCTTGCGGAATGACGACGCCATCGGCGCTCGTCCGCAGGCGCGCCAGCGAGCGATAGAGGAGCGCCTCGTCCATCCGCTCGCGCAGGACCGCCGCCAGCGCGACGCCGCCGCGGAGGCTCGGCACCTCCCAGGTGGAGGCCTTCGGCGGGATCGCCTCGAGCGAGCCATAGTGGGCGAGGACGGCGGCGGCCGACTTCGCGCCCCAGCCGGGCAGGCCCGGATAGCCATCCGAGCTGTCGCCGACGAGCGCCAGCCAGTCCGGGATCGACGTCGGCGCGACGCCCCACTTGGCGCGCACGCCGGCCTCGTCGTAGATGATCGAGCGCCGGCGATCGAGCAGCACGACGCGCTGATCCTGGACGAGCTGGGCCATGTCCTTGTCTGGCGTGCAGAGGATGATCTGTTCGACGCGCGGATCGGCGCCGAAGCGTTCGCAGGCCGCCGCGATGGCATCGTCGGCCTCGAACTCGACCATCGGCCAGAGAACGATCCCGAGCGCCTCGATCGCTGCCTCGGCAATCGGGAACTGGTCGAGCAGGTCACGTGGCATGCCGCCCGACGACTTGTAGCCCGGGAAGAGGTCGTTCCGGAACGACTCGATGACACGGTCCGTCGCACAGCCGACGTGTGTCCCGCCCTCCTCCCGGAGCAGGTAGAGGAGCTGCTCGACGAGGCCGGAGACGCCGCTCAGCAGGATCCCGTCGCGGCCGCGGACCGGCGGACGCGGCGCGTAGTGGGCACGGAACAGCTCATAGGTCGCGTCGACGAGGTGCAGTCTCATTCGACGGTCACGCCGACCGCCCGCATCTCGGCGAGCGCGCGCTCACCGTCGCCCGGCTCGAGGTCGACGGCGGCGATCGCGTCGCTGAGGACGACGGTCTCGAACCCGAGCCGCACGGCGTCG
>Ga0247727_10018456_pt1 | contig 10964 bp, 11 predicted proteins | sample WisWelCaveWW1625_FD_202498 | JGI IMG/M metagenome (GOLD analysis project Ga0247727, IMG submission 202498) | Biofilm microbial communities from Wishing Well Cave, Virginia, United States - WW16-25 | ecosystem: Environmental > Aquatic > Deep subsurface > Groundwater > Cave microbial mat | place...
TTGGGAAGTAGTAGAAAAATATATAAAAGAACAAGGGAAGACTCCCCAAGAAGTTCAGTTGCGTTTTTGGGAATAAACTTTCATACCCTGTGCTCTTGGCACAGGGTAATTGATTTTTTGTTCGTTTAAAATTAAAATTTTTTTAATCCTTCTTTCTAAAGAGGGGTAACAATCTATGGTATCATTCCCAGTTTTTGGAGGAAAGTCCCTTGCTTTTAGCCCTAACAGACAGTATATTATTTTCCGGGCGTAAACATTTTTTTGAATTCTAATCCCTAAATGCTAAACCATAACCCATAAACCAAAGGTCCCCATGAAAAAATGCCCCGGATGTCAACAAGATATCGATAAGTACACCATCGCCTGTCAATATTGCGGAAAATTAGTGGAAGCCTCGCTCGCTCATGAAAAAGAGGCTCGAAGGCCCTCCCCGAAGAAGGATAAGAAAAGTAAGCGATAGTCAAATATTTGATGCCGGAACTCAATCAAAAATTGGCCAGAGGCGAATCTTGGCCCGGCGACGAGCATTGTGGGTATAAAACCCGTTAATCCGCCCATTGACATCACCGGCTTTCGTGGGCTATGATGGCAGTCAATTCGGCCAACGATTTTAAACCAACCAAACCATAACCAGGAGAATTGCGATGCACAGAAAAATTTTTCAGGCCTTAACTTTTGTTTGCGTTTCGATGTTGTTATTCGGCGTCACGCTCGCGCGGGCCCAGGAATATTCGGCGGATATGGAAAGCCGCGTGGGTAAAGAGACCATGAACGCCAAGATTTTTGTTTCCCAAGACAAAGTCCGTATGGATATGGGGGAAAGTCTGATGATCATCCGTAATGATCTAAAGGTTTCTTATATGATCATGCCCGCGGAAAAGATGTACATGGAAATGCCCATCGACACATCCAAAGCGCCCAGGGTCAACAGTGCTTTTGAAGGCGAGATCGATCGCGTCTCCGTGGGCACCGAGACCATCAACGATCAGCAGGCGGAAAAATTTAAGGTCACTTATATCGAAAAAGGCAAAGAGGTGGCCGTTTATCAATGGTTGGCCAACGGAGTGATCCCGGTCAGAATAGAAGCCCTGGACGGCAGTTACATCACGAATTACAAAAACCTTCAAGTCGGCGCTCAAACTCCCGACCTTTTCGAACCGCCCGCGGGATTTGAAAAGATGCAAATGCCGAGTTTGGATCTCAAGAGCATGATGGGATTTTAGTCCCGGAGATAGGATTTGAGATCTTATCAAAACATCCTCATCGTTCGCACCGACCGGATTGGCGACGTGATCTTAACAACACCAGCGATCGCGGCGTTGCGCCAGGCGTATCCAAACGCGCGCCTTACGATCATGGTCACCCCGGCCACGCGCGAGATCGTCGAAGACAATCCCCATTTAGATGAGGTCATTGTTTACGATCAGAAAGGTGCGCACAAAGGTGTTCGTGGTTTCTTCAAATTCATTAACTATCTACGCCAACAGAAATTTGATCTGGCGATCGTTTATCACACCAAAAAGCGTTTTAATCTGATCTGTTTTTTAGCCGGTATCCCCAACCGTGTCGGGTTTAAAAATAATAAATTTGGATTTCTTTTAACCCATCCAATCAAAGACACCCGGCCGTTAGGTGATAAACATGAATACGAATATTGTTTGGAGGTTTTGAAATATTTAGGCGTCGACGCCCAGGTCCGCGATTTATTTTTCCCGCTGCATCAAGATTCAGAGTTCTGGGCGGAAGATTTTTTGCGGCAAAACGACCTTCGCGCGCGTGATTCCCAAAAACTAATCGCCGTCCATCCTGGTGCCAGCTGCATTTCCAAACGCTGGCTGCCGGAGCGTTTCGCGGAACTGATCGATAAATTATTCTGGCATTACGATGCCAAGATCATTTTAGTCGGTGGACCGGAAACAATTTCTATCAGCGAATCCATCAAACTCAAACTGAAAAATCCGGTCTTAGATGTGACCGGGCAGACAACCGTGAGCCAATTGGCGAGTTTGTTGAAACGCTGTCATTTGCTGATCTCCAATGACTCCGGCCCCGTTCATGTGGCGGCCGCGGTCAATACCCCTGTCATCTCGATCTTCGGCCGAAATCAAGCGGGTTTGAGCCCCACGCGCTGGCGTCCTTTAGGCCCCAAAGATATTGTCCTTCATCGGGAAGTGGGCTGTGAGGTCTGCCTGGCCCACAACTGCCAGATCGATTTCAAATGCCTCACAGCCATCACCCCGGATGATGTCATGCAAGCAGTTGACGCGATATATCAACTATGATAGAATTCGGTCTCCAATTTAGAATCGTTTTCCATGAGCCAATATAAAAATATTATAAATAAATTTAGGAAAAAGCACATCCTGGTCATTGGGGATATTATCCTTGACCAATATATTAGTGGAAGTGTTTCACGGATTTCTCCGGAAGCCCCGGTCCCGATTGTCCTTCAACAAGGGGTTCCAACGTATTTACCCGGTGGGGCCGCCAATGTTGCCAGAAACCTGAAAAGTTTAGAGGCGAAGGTGACCTTGGTGGGCAGGGTTGGTGATGACACGGAAGGTGATATTCTGAAAAAGGAACTCAAAAAGGCGAAAATCCATATCCAGGGAATTTTTACCGACCAAGAAATTCCGACCGCGCTTAAGACGCGTATCATCGCTTCCCACCAACAAGTCGTCCGGATTGACCGGGAAAAAAACGACAGCCTGCATGACGGTTCGGTCAGCAGAAAAATTAAAGACTTTATCCGTAGTCAAATCAATTCTATCCAGGCGATCATCATTTCGGATTATGGCAAGGGGTTGATCACTGAAGAATTGATCGCCTTTGTCTGTTCGCTGGCGATTCAAAAGAGAAAGATTATTACGGTTGATCCCAAGGTCGAACATTTTAGTTATTATCAACGCGTGACCGCGATCACTCCCAATCGCAGTGAGGCGGAAAATGCTATTCGCAATATTAAGATCACCCAAAAATCGGGACGCCGGCTCGCTATTCACAGCGACAAACTCAAGACCGACGCTGATATCGATCTGGCCGGGAATCAATTGGTGAAGTTTTTGGATTTGGAATCCTTGTTGATTACTTTAGGTGAGCAGGGTATGCGTCTTTTTGAAAAAGGCAAGAAACCGGTCCATATTGAGACCCGGGTGCAGGATGTTTTTGATGTCACCGGAGCTGGCGACACGGTGATTTCCGTTTTTACTCTTTGTTTGACAACGGGCGCGACCAAGCATCAGGCGGCGGATCTGTCCAATTACGCGGCTGGAATTGTCGTTGGGAAAATGGGCGCGGTGACGGTCAGCCGCAAAGAACTTTTGGAAGCGACCAAGCAAAAATAATCATGAAAACTATCGGCATTATTCCCGCGCGCTACGGTTCACAGAGATTTGAAGGCAAGGTCCTGGCGGATCTGTTAGGCAAACCTGTTTTGCAGCATGTCTGGGAGCGGGCCAAGCAAAGCAAATTTCTCGAAGACTTAATTATCGCCTGTGATGATGAACGTGTTGAGCGGGTGGCCAAAGAATTCGGCGCCAAAGTTGTTTTAACTTCCAAAGATCACAGCTCAGGTTCGGACAGATTAACGGAGGTGGTGGCGTCGCGCGATGTGCAGGCGGTCATTAATATTCAAGGGGACGAACCGTTAATCCATTTTTCGATGATTGATGATTTGGCGCGAGCCTTGACGCTGGAGCCGATATGTCCGATGGCGACTTTGATTAAAAGGATCGATGATGCCAAAGAAGTCCAAAACCCCAATATCGTTAAGGTTGTCATTGATAAAGATAAATTCGCTTTATATTTTTCCCGGGCGCCGATTCCTTACAACCGGGATAAAGTTCCGTTTAGTGAGACGGTTTATTATAAGCATTTTGGACTTTACGCTTACACCAAAGATTTTTTGTTCACCTTTAAAAGTTTACCCAAATCCCGTTTAGAGAAAATCGAACAGTTAGAGCAGCTGCGGGTTTTGGAAGCTGGATACAAAATAAAAACCGTCGAAACGCAAAGAAATACAATCGGCGTGGACACACAGGAAGATTTATTAAAGGCCATTGAATTTTTGAGAAAAGAAGGATAATCTCTAAAGAGGCATAGTTTTTATTTTTTTGACCAACCGCACTCCCGGTGTGCGGCGAAAGGCATTCTTGATCCGCACACCGGGAGTACGGTAAGGTTAGTCATGGAAAAAATTGTTAAACTCGGGAAGATCCAGATCTCGAACACAAAACCGTTTGTGTTTATCTCCGGGCCCTGCGTTGTCGAGAGCCGTGAACTGACGCTTAATACAGCCAAGACTCTTCAAAAGATCACCAAACACGTCGGCGTTCCGTTTATATTTAAAGTCAGTTACGACAAGGCCAATCGCACGTCCATTTCTTCTTTCCGCGGGCTGGGTATGTCTAAGGGACTAGAAATCATTCAAGAAGTTAAAGACAAATTGGGTGTTTCAGTTTTAAGCGACGTTCACACTATTGAGGAAGCTATTGCGGCCGCTGAAGTTTTGGATATCATTCAGATCCCCGCGTTTTTATGCCGGCAGACGGATCTGTTGCTGGCGGCGGGTGAGACCGGAAAAGTCATCAATATCAAAAAAGGACAATTTCTCGCGCCGTGGGATATTCATGAAGTGGTTAAAAAGATTGAAAGCACTGGCAATAAAAAGATCTTGCTCACCGAACGGGGAACAAGTTTTGGTTACAATAATTTGGTCAGTGATTTTAGGTCGCTTTCGATCATGCGCGAGACCGGTTATCCGGTCGTCTTCGACGCTTCGCATAGTGTTCAGCAGCCCGGCGGTTTAGGCAAGGCCTCGGGGGGCAAATCGGAATATATTCCGCTTTTGGCCCGTTGCGCGGTGGCCGCTGGTTGCGCCGCTATTTTTATGGAAACACACCCCAATCCGAAAGCCGCTTTGTCCGACGGCCCGAACATGCTGGCGCTGGATAAAATTGAAGGGGTGTTAAGGGAATTGAAAAAAATTGATGAGATTGTTAAAGGCAAATAAAGATTATTTTTCGAAATCGGTTATGGTGACGGTGAAGATGCCCGTATCGGTTCTCGTTTAGGGCAATGTCTTTAAAAACCGTTTAACGTAGCCGCTAAGCGAAACGGGCATCGTTACCGAGAGACGATATCCTTATTTAGTATGACAATCAAACGAGCCAAACAAGTTATCACCATCGAAGCCGACGCGATTAAAGCGCTATCGAAATCCATCGGTAAAGATTTCGTGCGCGCGGTGGATTTGATTGCCAGTTGCCGTGGCCGGGTGGTCGTGACCGGCACCGGCAAAATGGGAATTATTGGACGGAAAATCGCGGCGACATTTTCCTCTACCGGAACCCCGAGTCTTTTTATACAAAGCGGCGAGGCGGTTCACGGCGATTTAGGCCAAGTCACCAAACAAGATGTTCTGATTTTGCTATCGAACAGCGGCGAAACCGAAGAGACCATTCGGCTCTTGCCGCTCATCAAAAGGCTTGGCGTTAAAACCATCGCCATGACGGGAAATTTTAAATCGAGTCTGGCCAAATACAGCGATATCGTTTTAAATGTTTCCGTTAAAAAGGAAGGTTGTCCGTTGGGGCTCGCTCCAATGGCTTCGACAACGGCGACCTTAGTGATGGGCGATTGCCTGGCGGCGTGTTTGATCGAGCGCAAGGGTTTTCGCAAAGAAGATTTCGCGATGTTCCATCCCGGCGGGATATTAGGACGCAAATTACTTTTGCGCGTTGAGGACGTGATGCGCTTGGGAATGGATTTTCCTCGAGTGAAAGCAGACATGAGGGTCAAAGACGTGCTTTTGGCCATCACCCGGTCGCGCTGTGGTTCGGCGTGTGTGGTGGATGCGAAAGGAACATTGATCGGTATTTTCACCGACGGCGATCTTCGCCGGCATCTGGAGATTAAAACCAATCTCTCCTTAAAACAGGTTAAAGAGGTGATGACAAAAAATCCGATCACTATTTCCAAAGAGAAATTAGCGTCCGAGGCCTCCAGGATTTTGCAGGAAAAAAAAATTGATGAGCTTCCCGTGGTGGACCAGCAGGGGAAATGCATCGGCCTGTTGGACGTTCAGGATTTATTGAAAGTAGGCGTGGTTTGACCACCGTTTTAAAAAATAAAATCAAAAAAATAAAATTGCTCGCGTTGGACGTAGACGGTGTTTTAACGGACGGCAAAATAATCTTTGACAGCGCGGGAAAAGAAACTAAAATCTTTGATGTTCAAGATGGTTTTGCTTTAGTTATTCTAAAACGGGCCGGTTATAAAACCGCTATCATCACCGCCAGGGATTCTAAGGTCGTCCATTTGCGGGCGCGGGACCTTAATATCGACAAGACCTATGTCGATGCCTTTCCCAAGCTTTTGGCTTATGAAGATTTATTGCGCCATTTTCGGCTGAAAGATGAGCATGTCTGCTTTGTCGGCGATGATTTGCCCGACATCCAGGTCTTAAAGCGCGCCGGTTTTGCCGTGGCGGTCAACAATGCCTGCCGGGAAGTGAAAGCCGTTGCCGATTATGTGACCAAAAAACAAGGTGGCGCCGGAGCGGTCCGGGAAATTGTCGAATTAATTTTAGAAACGAGGGGACAATGGCGAGAAGTCATTTCACAATACACATGAAAATCCTGCGCATCACCGTTGTTTTTCTTTTTTATTTTTTTATTGGGATTCCGATCCACGCGGAGGAATCAACACAGCAGAGTTCCACCCAGCAGAGCTCTAATCAGCAATTTGAAGGTTTTGATCTGGCCGGGTATGGTGAGAATGGCAAAAAGGAATGGGATGTCAAGGGCGATACCGCTGATATTTTAGGGAGTACCATTCAATTGACCAATATTGTAGCCAATGCCTATGGCGAAGAAGACATGAACATCACCGCCAAGACCGGCACATTAGATAAGGCCAGTGGCAATATGCATTTGGAACAAGACGTGGTTATTACCTCCGAAAACGGAGGACAGCTGATCACCGATTCTTTGGATTGGCAAAAGGAAAAAGATTTAGTCACGACCAATGATGATGTTTTAATCAGTCAAGAAGGCATGACCGCCACCGGGACCGGGGCCGTTGCCCACCCGGGTTTAAGCAGTGCCCAGCTCAATGAACGTGTCACGGTCAACGTGAACACTGATCCAAAATCAAGCGCCGGGCGGATGATTACCATTACCAGTGACGGATCCATGGAAGTCGAATACGAAAAAGGGCGGGCGGTATTCAATAAAAATGTCGTGGCTATTGATGGAGATCGGAAACTCCAGGCTGACCAGATGCTGATCTTTATCGACACGAAGACCAATCAGATCAAAGAAATGATTTGCAATGGGAATGTGTCAGTTATTCAGGACGGAAATACCGCTTACGCCGAACAGGCGACCTATAAAGCCGGAGACAAGACCTTAGTCCTTTCCGGCCGGCCGAAGCTGGTGCTTTATACGCAGCAGGAAAGCGGCAAGGGACTTTTCGGCGATAGCAAAAAAGAGTGATGCGATGTATCTTCTGGAAACGAATGGTTTAGTTAAAAGTTACAATGGCCGGAAGGTCGTGGATGGTTTAAGCATTTCCATCCGCCGTTCGGAGATTGTCGGTTTGCTGGGGCCCAACGGCGCTGGTAAGACCACAACTTTTTACATGGCGGTCGGGGTGATTGCGCCCGAATCGGGTAAGATTTTTTTTGACCAGGAAGATATTACCCAAAAACCGATTCATGAACGCAGCCGTTTAGGGATGGGATATCTGGCGCAGGAAAGTTCGGTGTTTCGTAAACTGACCGTGGAAGAAAATATCATGGCGATTTTAGAGACATTAAAAATTTCACCTACGGAACGCCGGCGCCGGTTAAACACATTATTAGAAGAACTGAATATCGCCCATCTGGCGAGAAGCAAGGCGTACACCCTTTCCGGCGGTGAGCGCCGCCGATTAGAAATTACCCGTGCCTTGGTCACCAATCCTTCGTTTCTTTTATTGGACGAACCATTTTCTGGGATTGATCCGATCGTCGTTGCGGAAGCGCAGGGGATCATCCGTGATTTAAAGAATAAGGGACTGGGAATTCTTCTCACCGATCATAATGTCCGCGAGACGCTCTCGATTACTGACCGGGCCTATTTGATCGCGGATGGAAAGGTTTTAATTTCGGGAACAGCGGAAGAATTAATCAGCGATCCGAAGGCCCGGCAGATTTATTTAGGCGAAAAATTCTCCATGTGAAAGGACAACTATGAAAGTCGATGTAAAAAAGATTGATGCCACCACCCGAGAATTAAAATTTGAGGTCCCCAAAGAACGCGTGACCCAGAAGATGGCCGAGGTTTTTCAGGAGATTGCCAAAGAAGCGAAGATCAAGGGCTTCCGCCCGGGAAAGGCCCCCCGCCATGTTTTAGAAACGCATCACGGCCGTTTGGCCCAGGATGAAACCATTAAACAGATCATCCCGGAAGTTTACCGCGAAGCCATCGAGAAGGAAAAATTGGACCCGATTGATTTACCCGAGATCCAAGACGTAAATTTTAAAGAAGGCGTGATCTCTTTTACCGCGCGTCTGGAAATCAAACCTGAGGTCAAGGTCAAAGATTACAAAGGGATCAAGGTCAAACGGAAAAGTTCGCAAATCACCGATGAGGAAATCAACAAGACCTTGGAGATGTTTAAGCAGGGACAAAAGAAAGATAAGGAATTCGTCATGGACGATGCCTTTGCCCGGGAACTGGGTTTCCCTCATTTAGAAGATTTTAAATCATCGTTGCGACGGCAATTGGAGATCGATAAAGACCGGCAGAACCGCATTGATGTCGAGAATCAAATTGTTGAACAGATATTAAAGAACGCCCAATTGACTGTTCCGCCGTCCGCGGTCAAAAAACAGGTGGACCACCGTGTCGAGGATATCCGCCACCGCATGGAACATCAGGGTTTAAAGAAAGAAGACATCGATAAAAGAATCGATGAGATGCAAAAAGAATTAAAGGAAGTCTCCGAACGGGACTTAAGAGTGTATTTTATTTTTGAAAAGATAGCCGAGTTGGAAAATATCACCGTGGCGGAAAAGGAAAACATGGTCAGTAAGGTGATGGGATTTTTATTAAAAGAAGCTAAGTGGGAGGAGAAATAATATGGAGACCGAATTCGAACCGAAATATCAAACTTTAGTGCCGATGGTCATTGAGAAAACTGGTCACGCGGAGCGGGCCTATGATATTTATTCCCGGCTTTTAAAAGACCGCATTATTTTTATCGGCACGCCCATTGATGACATGGTGGCTAATCTCATTGTCGCGCAATTGCTTTTTTTGCAGTCCGAGGACGCGGCCAAAGATATCAGTGTTTATATTAATTCTCCGGGTGGTTCGGTGACCGCGGGGCTCGCGATTTATGATACCATTCAATTCCTCAAACCGGATGTCTCTACGTTTTGCATCGGCCAATGCGCCAGCATGGGGGCGCTCTTGTTGACCGCCGGTACCAAGGGCAAACGTTTTGGCCTGCCGTATTCCCGGGTGATGATCCATCAACCCTGGGGTGGCGCGAGAGGCGCGGCCAGCGATATTTCCATCCAGGCCAAGGAAATTTTACGGATGAAAGATACTCTTAATGAAATTTTGGCCCATCATTCCGGACAGCCTTTAGAAAAGGTTCAACTAGATACTGATCGGGATTATTTCATGTCATCGGAAGAGGCTAAGCAATACGGTTTAATCGATGAAGTCATCACGAACGTGAAGAAAATACCAGGTAAGAAATGACGGGTCAAGGAATATTCGATCCCGTCATCCTGAGGCCCCGAACGTAGTGAAGGGGCCGAAGGATCTCTAAAGAAAGGTTACAGTCATGAAGCGAAATCTTGTACTAACGCCCGGACCGACGCAAGTTCCAAGCGAAGTCTGCGAAGTATTAGGGAAACCGATTATCCATCACCGCACACCGCAGTTTCAGGCGGTTTTAAAAGAAGCGGGTGAGGGATTGAAATATATTTTTCAAACGAAAAATGACGTGATGATTTTAACGTCTTCTGGAACAGGAGCGATGGAGGCCGCGGTGTGTAATTTATTGTCACCCGGCGACCAGGCGATTGCGGTTGAAGGTGGAAAATTTGGTGAACGCTGGACAGAAATTTGTAATGCTTATGGAATTAAGGCTCATGTCCTAAAAGTGGAATGGGGCAAAGCGGTCAATGCTTCCCAAATCAAAAAATTATTAGACGCCAACAAAGACATCAAAGCGGTCTTTGTGACTCTTTGCGAAACCTCAACTGGGGTCACCAATGATATTAAAGCGCTGGGAGAAGTCATTTCCAAAACCAATGCTGTTTTAGTTGTCGATGCGATCAGCGGACTGGGCGTTACGGATATGCAGACGGATAACTGGTCGGTAGACGTGGTTGTCGCGGGTTCTCAAAAAGGTTTGATGTTGCCGCCGGGATTAGGGTTTATCAGTGTCAGTCCCAAGGCCTGGGGTTTGGTCAAACAATCCAAATGCCCGAAATATTATTTTGATTTAAACAAAGCCCAAAAGGCGGTGGAGAAAATCGATACACCGTTTACGCCTGCGTTAGGGATTATCCGGGCTTTGACCGAAAGTTTAAAACTTATCAAACAGGATGGGATTGAAGAATTATTCGCTTATTACATCAAGATGCAGAAGGCGACCATCGCGGCGGCCAAGGCGTTGAAGCTGGAATTATTGGCCGAGGAATCCTGCGCCTCCAGTGTGGTGACCGCGATTAAAGTTCCGGCTGGTCTTGACGGCGAAAAGTTGGTGAAGATCATGCGTGACACCCACGGCATCACCATTGCCGGCGGTCAGGGTGAAGAGCTAAAAGGAAAAGTGATCCGCATCGCCCACATGGGTTGCCTAGATGAGTACGACACACTCGTGGGCATTTCCTGCCTGGAAAAAGTTTTAAAAGAGATGGGGTATAAGTTTGAGGTGGGTAGCGGAGTGGCCACGGCGCA
>Ga0247727_10018457_pt1 | contig 10964 bp, 6 predicted proteins | sample WisWelCaveWW1625_FD_202498 | JGI IMG/M metagenome (GOLD analysis project Ga0247727, IMG submission 202498) | Biofilm microbial communities from Wishing Well Cave, Virginia, United States - WW16-25 | ecosystem: Environmental > Aquatic > Deep subsurface > Groundwater > Cave microbial mat | place...
CAATGTCATCCCTAGCGGAGGAACGGAGTCGAGGGATCTCATCCCGCGGTAGCGGGGAGGGTTACAAACCCTCAACATTTTTCCGGGCTTGCCCGATTCGTAGGTCAATTATGATGAGATCCCTCCACTCACTTCAAGAGCCTCAGTGACCGCCAGCACAAAAACCCGTTCAGACATTCAACACCTTCTTGTGCCTTTGCCAATACTGGAGGATCTCATTGTAATAAAACGAATTGCTGATTTTTGCTTTCAGCCAAAGATTTAGTTTCAGCAGATCGGGCCATTCCGTTGTCAGAGCGGCAATCGGTTCAAAAATGATATCTTTCTTTTCCGCCAGTTTCGCCACTGAATCCAGGTAACGTCGCATATGGGCATATTTCCGTGGATTTTGCGACTTGCGGATATAAGTCCGCATCCGCAGGACATGTGACAGCGCATCTTCCCGTTCATTCAGTTCTATCGCAACTATCAATTCCATCATCCGGAATTTCATTTCCTGTTTCTCATCCGGAAATTCATTTCCAAATTCAACCAATTTTTCCCGCGCAGTCCGCGACAAATTCGCAGCAATCAAAACAGATATAAGGTGGTAGTAAGCGTTGATGCGGACTACCGGGTCCAATCCTTCCACCTCCAGCAACCTGAGGAAATTCTGCTGGGAAAGCGGCAAGTCATTCTCATAGAAATAGAAAATACCAGACAATTCCCGGAACCGTGGCATGAATTTGTCCAAATCGGTCTTTCTGAATCCCGGAAATTGTCTTTCGGTTTTGTAGATCATTCCGTTGATCAGCAGGAAGTCTCCCACATCCATAGAGCTTTCGATCAATGTATTCAGAAGCCGCAAACGGAAATCTCCCGGGTATTTGTCCTGATTCACTTTCTTTTCCAGCGGAACGAGGCGTTTGTGCAACAGGAATTTGTCCTCGAAATGCCGGCTGAAATTTACCTCCGAATCGAAAAGGGCCTCTTCCACATCGGGATTGAATTTCAGCTCCGCCAGGTCCCGCATTTTTTCCAGGATTCCTTCCGCCAGCCCCTTGTATTTCAATATCTCATCCGGATTGTTCCGGGAGCTGGTAAAAAGGATTTTCATTTCCCGCAGAAAGATTTCAATCGTGGATCCTTGCCCCAGTTCGGCACGGGTAGCGAGGATCTCCCCCTGGATTTCTTCATAATCTTCCCAGGAAGCTTTGGAAGATTCGGAAAGGGCGAATACATAATCTTCCAGGATGCGAAGGTAATCCTTGAGGCGGCCTGCTTTTTTAGCGATTTCGGCGGCATTTTTGATGAATTCAACCGCTAGATCGTAAAATCCTTTGTGGAGGATTACTTCATATTTGGCCTTCATCCTCGAAACAATGAAATCCGGGCTGGAAGAGTTCGAATATTCGAGCAGAACCGCTAAAATATCATCCAGGAGGGCGTTTTTCTGCATGGAATAAAAAGCCTTGCTGAATTCGGAATAGTGCTCATCGAATATCCGGCGGTCTATTGTCTTATCATATTCGGGAGCCTGTTGATAGGATTCGTAAATGTGCTGAAACCGGTTTTTCCGGCCATGCAGGGAGTACAGGCGTTTTTCTTCTTTTGCCAGCGAATTAATCAGGAGAAATAGAGACTGCATAGTATCAAAACTTAAAGCCGGTCAACCGGCTGCCAATTCTTGCCTTCTGGTCAAAGGCGGGCGTTTTGAGTTTTCTGAATCCCGGCAGGTTTCGGGGGTATTAAAATTAAGGAATTAAAGCGAAGGAAGCAATTTTAGATGCTTAATTTTTTTAAGGTAATCCGGTAAACGTAATTGATGATGAAAGGGTTGGGGTGGGCAGAAATTCTTGAGGAAATCGTACTGAAATCAGTTTATTGAAGGCGAATCAGGAGCAGATTGCGAAATCCGGGACAAGGTCTTTTTGATTTCCGCAATTTCAGCCGGACCCGTACGGCAACATCCTCCGACCAACCGGGCGCCGGCTTCAAACCATGTCTCTGCCGGGAAATCGGATTCTTGTTCCTTACCCATTGACCATGAATGTTTTGTGTGATTCCAGGTCTCACCGGAATTCGGATAAACCACAATCTCGCGACCATTTAGGGATGGCCTGATTTCATGGATCAAGCTGGTAATCAGCGACGGCGGCGTGCAATTGATACCAGCAGCCAGGGTGGCAGAACACGAACTTGCGATAGATACGACATCCCGGATGCTTGTTCCGTCATGAATGGTCTTTTCGTCTGCACATGAAAAGGTAAACCAGCATGGATAGGGATTGGATTGTATAAGGCTTGCCAGTGCTTCTGTTTCACGGGCATCTGGCAAAGTTTCGAACGCGATGAGGTCCGGATTTGATTCGATGAGTGCTGCGATTCTGGGCTTGTGAAATTCAGCCAATTCCCTGATACTCAGTCCGAAACGACCGCAGTATTCTGATCCGTCAGCCAGGCAAGCTCCGTAAGATCCGAGGGATGCTGCAACCATGGGTTTGATTGTAAGCGGGTGATTTCCAAAGGCGTTGAGGTATTCTGCGACAACATCCTTAGCAACCACCACAGATTTTTTCAATAATTTTTCGATTTCCCGCGGAGAAAATCCGCTTGCCGGATTCCGGATAAAACTAAGCTGATAGCTTGAGGTGATGATGATGTTCGCGCCAGCATGCAGGTAGTCGAGATGGGTTTTCCTGATTGCTTCCGGGCATTCTGAAAGAATTTTGCCTGTCCAAAGAGGATGCCGCAGGTCATAGCCGGCATTCACCAATTCGCTGGCAAGGCCGCCGTCAAGGACGAGGTAAGGTTGTTTTGCGAGGGCGGTTTTGAGGATGTCTGGTTGCATGGGGAGGAGGTAAGGTGGTATCGTACTTATATATCTGCCCCAGATCAAATCGGAAGTTAGGATTCTCCGGATTGATTCTCACAGCTTCTTCTAAATCGCCTAAGGCCTGCCTGCTCAGTCCCATTTCCAGGTAGCAAATCCCCCGGTCATGCCAGACCTGACCCTGACTTGCATTCAGGAAAATCGAAGAAGTGAAATCTTCAACCGCTTTCATATAATCTTTCTGGTTCATGTGAATCTGTCCGCGGTTGTTCCATCCGCCCGGAAATTCCGGATCCAGGGCGATCGCCCTGTCCAGGTCTGAAAGGGCAAGACTCAAGTTTCCCTGCCGGATATAGATCAGAGCCCGGTTGTTATGAGATTCGGCGAACCCCGGATTGAGCTTCAATGCGTTTCCGAAATCAGCCAAAGCTGCGGCATCCATTTCTTTTTCGAAATAGAAATTCCCGCGACAGGCATAAGAATAATAAAAGTCCGGATATTTATCAATCACATCGGTCCAAAGGGTTTCTCCGTTTCTCCAGGTTTCGAATCGCTGAAAAGACAAAACCGAAAGAATCAGGATGAATGCAGAAGCTGCCAGGGCAATAGTCTTGCTGCGTACCGGAGAAAGGCCATTTTTGTTGAATTTTTCCACGGGAAAGTAAAGGGCCAAAGCCAATCCGATGTAAGGCAGATAGGTAAACCGTTCCCCGATCATCGAAATTCCAAATCGCATGATTTGCAAGGCAGGAGAAATAGTAACTATAAAAATAAGAAGACTTGCAAGGATCTTCCGGTCTTTTCGTGCATAGCGAAAGATCAGATATATGAATGCTGCAAGGAAAACCAAAGCGGAATATTGAAACCAGGTCAAATCTTCCGTCCCGGTTGGAAATGGATGAACAACAGAAAGCAAGGCAGGTATAAAAAAAGACAAAATGTAATGACTGATGGAAATGATTGCGAATATGAGATTCATGAATATGTCCTGATCGGACACACTTTCCATTCCCAACCCTTCGCGCTGGGCGGCGATTGCGATGCCTCCATAAATAACAGACATGAAAACCAGCGGAAGGATCAAAAGCAGTTTTTTCCCGGAAAGTTTTTCCCCCCGAAACAGTTCGAGTCCGATCAAAACCACAGGAAAGGAAATGGCTGTGCTTTTTGAATTCAAAGACAGGAAATACAAAATGAAAATGGCGATGCCGGTCCACACGGCCCGCTGACCCAATTTTCCGGGAAGGCGGAGATACAGGATCAGTCCTGCGAGGGTAAAGAAAGTAAAGAGCAGATCTTTCCGGGAGGAGATCCATGCAACCGCCTCGACGTGCATGGGATGAATGCCAAAGATCATAGATATGAAAAATGCTCCCTGCCGGCTCCCGGTGAGAAGGAGAATGAACCAGAAGCATAGCCCGGTATTTGCCAGGTGCAGAATGCAATTGGTCAGATGATAAGCGCCTGGGTCCAGTTTTCCGAGCCGGTAATTGAGTCCGAAAGTGTAGAGGGAAAGTGGCGAATAAGATCCGTTGACTTCAGTCGTTTTCACCATTTCCAGGAGTCCGGCTGCAGAAATATCCCGGATCAGTGGATTGTTTTCGATGTAAATGTGGTCATCGTAACCTGACCAGCCGTTACGAAGCGACGATGAGAAAACAATTGCAGTCAGAAGGAGTGCAGTTGTCAGGTACAGAAAATTCTTTCGGGGCACAGGCATCGTCCGGAACGGGAGAGATGATGCACAATTTCGGAAAAAAGGATGAAGGGAACCTCTCATGCACAGGTTTCAAGGCGGGCGTTCAGCTGAAAAGCGGCTACCCTGAGGGGAAAGAGCATTTTCACCCGAAGCCCAGGAAAGAAATTCAAAGCTTTTAAAGGTTTCCTGAATTGAATTTTGTTACCGGAATGCAGACACAGCGATTGCGGGAATGGTCAATTGGAAGCAAACCAGGCGGATTCCTGTCATTTACATGCTATAAAAAATGATATGAAAGTGCAGGGATTGGTTGCCTGCGATAGGTTTATTTCCCTTTTGTCGGATTGTGTTTTTTCATAAGTTGCTCATGGGGAGGAGGATGGTGGCCCCGGACGATCATACTATTAAAAACAATATGTAAAAACCGGGATGATAGCCGCCCCCAAATCCGGTGGCCCGGACAATCATATTACAAAAAATCATGTATACGATTCGCCGACAGGTTGCCAGGAATTTTGACTTCTATATCTTTCAAGATCAAAGCAATCAATCCAGCCAATCCTGTAAATTTTTCTGAGCCTTGTATAATTCTTGTCTCTCTGGTTTTCATTCCTGAAATTCCTGTTTCCACTTCATTTGTGTAATTCCTGTTTCCAGTTCATTTGTGTAATTCGTGTTTCCAGTTCATTCGTGTAATTCGTGTTTCCAGTTCATTCGTGAAATTCGCGTCTCCTTAATTCCTGTTCATTCGTGAAATTCGTGTCTCTCTATTTTTCATTCGCATAATTCCTGTTTCCTGTTTATTCGTGTAATTCGTATCTCCTGTTCGTTCGTGAAATTCGTGTCTCTCTGGTTTTCATTAGGGAACCTCTAAAAACACAGAAGTTCGAGGCGGGCGTGCAAGTGAAAAGCGGAGTTTACTGAGGTAAATGAACATTTTCACTTGGAGCCCAACGAAGAAATTCGCAGTTTTTAGAGGTTCCCATTATTGTAATTCCTGTTTCCTGTTCACAGGTGATTCTCCGCGCCCCGCTTTCACTCCGCCTTGAAATTGTCAGACTTCAGAGCGAAGGATCAATTTCTGCCGGTGCAGATTTCGCCTTTGCCGGCTGCAGCAAAGTATCGGGATCCATTGCCTCGCCGTATTTCCTGATTTCCAGATGAAGGTGGGGTCCTGTTGCTTTGCCCGTCATTCCAACATGCCCGATCACATCCCCGGCATTCACGAGTTGCCCCTGGGTGACAAGCACGCGGCTCAGATGCAGGTATTTTGTTGAATATCCGTTTTCATGAGCGATTGATATCATATTGCCCATACCCGGATGTTTATCCAGAATCAGATCCACTTCGCCGTCGGCAGATGCGAGAACCGGAGTACCCATCGGCGCTGCATAGTCTATTCCTGTATGAACAATCTGCGAGCGTTCTACAAGGTGGTACATCTTCCCGTACCGGCAGGAAACCGAATATTCCTGCTCCAGCGGATAGCGGAAATAAGGAACCTGTCCCTGCAGCCGCATGAAAGGGAGCAAAATAATAAACAGAAAAAACAAAATCCTCATTCTTTCGAAAGGTTTCAGGAAAAGTGAATACCAGAGCCCGTTACATGCAGAAATTCATTGCAAAAGTCTGCATCGCTGCATCAGAATGCAAAATTTTTTATCATTTCCCGTTGTGGATATCAAAGCCAGAACGCGATCGCAGCGAAAATCATGTTTTTGGGTAAATTGCAATGGTTTTTCAATCATAGAATTCATTCCATATGCGAAATATTCATGTCCTGACATTATGTGTTGTGGGGATTCTCAGTTCCGCAAGCGCGCAAAACCGGCCCGAATATTTCAAATATGTCCCGCCACAAAGTTCTGATTTTCCGGATTGGGCGCTGAAAATGTATGCAGATGATCCTGATGTGTTTGAAGTTCAAACTCTTCACGACCGGTATTTCGAATTGCATCCATATGAAAAGGATATACATGAAAGAAATTATATACATTGGTTGAACCGGATTGAAGACCGGGTGGACAGCCATGGAAAAATTGGTGCCGGCAATTCGCTTCCTTCACGTCAACCCTGCCGGTCATCTACCGCAAACTGGTTGCCCCTGGGTCCTTACGAAACATTTAACCTCGGTTCGGAGGGAAACTTTCCCGTTTCCTGGCAGACCAATGTCTATTGCATGGATCAAAGCCGCAGCAATCCCGATATCCTCGTTGCAGGTTCGGAAGCGGGTGACTTATTCAAATCCACAGACCACGGAGTCAATTGGTTCCCCATCACCGAAGCGCTTCAGGTAAGAACTGTCACCGCATGTGGTATCGCACCTTCCAATCCGGGTATCATTTGGTTTTGCGATGGCAATGCAAATTCGCTGTACAAGACTACGAATGGAGGTCTCTCCTGGTCTTCCATGGCATCGCTTTCCAATTCCGTTACAGAAATTACAATTCATCCCCTGAATCCCGATGTCGTCTGGACTGCAGGTTCGGCCGGATTGTCTAAATCTACGAACGGCGGAACTTCCTGGACCCCGGTATTTACAGTATCCTGCTGGGACATCAAATATCATCCGTCCGATACTCTCATAATGTATCTGCTGAAAACCAATGCGACTGCCAAGAAATGCGAATTCTTCCGGTCGGCCAATGGGGGTACTACCTGGACCCTGCAAACCAGCGGATGGTATGTTCCCTTTGATCTCAGCAATGCGGATGACGGCGGAGGTAGAATTGCCCTGACGAAAGCAGCACCCGATATGGTTGTAGTTGGATTGCTTGGCGAAAGCAAAGCAAATGACAACGGATGGATCGGAGTGTACATCAGCCACAACCAGGGACTAAACTGGACGAATCCGATGGGGCAGGATGGCGGCCCCTACAACGGTACCACGCTACAAAACCTCGCAAGCTTCCAACCAAACGGCAGCGGATTTCATCAGGGCTTTTATAATTACGGAATCGGAATGTCTCAATCTGATACCAATACGATTTGGGTCGGTTGTCTCGCACTCTCCAAAACCACAGACGGCGGCTCTACCTGGGAACGGATCGGCGCCTACTATGCCGGGCCCAATGCCTTGCCCTGGATTCATCCCGACATACAGGACATCCATGTTCAGGATACAGACATTTGGATTGCATCTGACGGGGGAATCAATTATTCACATGACGAACTTGTTTCCCATGAATCCCGGAAATATGGAATCCGGGGTTCAGATATGTGGGGATTCGGTCAGGGATGGAATGAAGACGTGATGGCAGGCGGGAGGTACCACAATGGAAATACGGGAACCTGTCAAACCTACGGGGTCGGAAACCATCTGAGGCTTGGCGGAGCAGAATCGCCAACAGGATATGTGAATCCGCTGAAAGACAGGAAGGTATATTTCTCGGATATCTCAGACCAGGTGTTGCCGGATTCCATAGATGGCGCTATTTCATATACAAATTCCTTGTCTTTTTATCCGAATACATCCTACAGTACTTCAGAATCAAGTGAAATTGAATTTGATCCGAAGTATTCTTCGCATATGTTCATCGGACTCGACAGCGTGTTTTACAAATCAGCTGACGAGGGACGTACATTCACAGGGCTTTATACTTTTCCGGGAAATGGAAGGGTGTATGAAATTGAAATTGCACGTTCAGATCCCGATATCATGTATTGTGCCTACCGTCCGGGTTCGAATTACTGGACCTGGTCGGTGATTTTTAAAACGACCGATGGCGGAGTGTCATGGACAAAACTCCCTGATCCTCCTGCCGCCAACCGCCACAGGATGGAGCTTGCTGTGAATCCGCTCGATGAAAACGAATTGTGGGGAATGTCTTCCGGATATTCCCATGTTTTCAGAACAACAGATGGCGGACTTTCATGGCAAAGTATGGAAACGCCGGCTCTTAACGGACAAAACCACAAGGACATCATTTTTCAGGGTGGTTCGGATCTGGTTTACCTCGCGACATATACAGATGTATTTTATTGGGACAGTGGAACATCGGATTGGGAGAATTACAGCAACGGACTTCCGGGAATTGCGGCAACATTGCAGATGTTGCCTTTTTATAAAGATGAAAAGCTCAGATTGAGCACACGCGGAAAGGGAATCTGGGAAACCCCTATGGCTGCATCCTGCCTTCCTGCGGCGCAGCCGATGACGCCGACGGCACTGATTACCTGCGCACGGGACACCGTTCCGTTTGACTGTCACTCGTTTCTGAATCACGACAGCGCAAGCTGGACCTGGTCATTTTCCCCCAAGCCAAAATTCGTCAGCGATACCTCGAAAAGGGAAGTCGGGGTTGTGTTTGGTACGCCCGGAAGTTACTCTGTGAGTCTCACCATTACAGACAAGTCGGGGAATACATCAACGAAAACTGAATCCAATATGGTTGCCGTGAACGATGAATGCGGCGTGGATTCTGTTCCGGGAATGGCTCAGCGGTCCGTTTCGGTCGGAGATTACAGCACGACACCGGATCTCGGATTCAGTGCAGATCACGTGACGATCACTGCCTGGGTAAAACCTGACGGAATACAGCCGGATTATTCTGCAATAGCAATCAGCAATTCGAATACAGGCGGTGTGAATTTCCGCGGTGGCAACAATACTCTTGGTTATCATTGGCCCGGCGGGGCATGGTGGTGGAACAGCGGCCTGATTGTTCCGCCAAATGAATGGTCCCACATTGCCATGGTCGCCACTCCGGATAGCATGAGTCTGTACCTCAATGGCAGGCGGGCAACACATATTACACAATTGGATACGATTGATTTTGATGTGATGTATATCGGAAGCTACAAGGGATGGACTTCCCGCAATTACTTTGGCGAATTGGATGAGCTTTGCCTCTGGAAACGTGCGCTTTCGCAGGAGGAAATCAGAGAGCAACGTCACCTGACACTGGATTCCTCAATAGTTCTGAACGACAGCGACCTGGTTCTTTATTACCAGTTTAACGAATCTGCCGGTCCGGTTCTTGACCGGAAAGGAACGCAGCATGCCGGCATGAATGGAGGAGCGGTTCGCGTCAATTCAACCGGGCCTTTTGGTGGCGGAGAGTCAGACCGGTTGACGGTCAATTCTTCCGGTACTTACCAGTTTCCGAATACTTCTTCCAAACTCACTTTTCCTTCCGCAGGAAATTTGCCTGACGGCGAAGTAGTGGTCAGCAGGCTGCATGTCCTTCCGGATACATTCCCGGCAAACATGGGGAATACCGGCGGATATTTTATTGTCAACAATTACGGCAACACACCGACAGCAGCTCTGGATTCAGTCAGGTTGACACCATTTTCCTGGTCGCCATCCGGAGCTCTCGTATCGGGACTGACAGATGCTTTCCTGAATACAAGGAATGAAAATGAATATTTGAATACATGGCAGCAAGCCTGTGTGGACGATACCGTTCTTCCCGGGGAACTTGTTTTTGCCGGTACTTGCGGCATCACTGATTTCGATCAGTGGTATATCGGGATCTCGGCATGTGCCCAGTCCACGCAAACCCTGGGAATATGCGCCGGGGACAGCGCGATGGTATTCGGATCATGGGAAAAGTCCGGCGGAACTTTTTATCAGTTGATTCCGTTGCCTGCGGGCTGCGACAGCCTGGAAGAGGTAGTGCTTACCGTGGATACTGCTGATGCTATGGTTACCCAATCCGGAACAACACTATCGGCGGCAATCACATCGCAGGCCTATCAATGGATAGATTGCAGCAATATGGTTCCCGTTCCCGGTGCAACAAATGTTACGTTTACGCCGGTGGCCAGCGGAAATTATGCTTTGATCGCAACGGAGGGCAATTGCAGCGATACTTCTGCATGTTTTCAGGTAATCATAGCCGGAAAACCGGAATCCCAGCCTGGATGGAGGATTTATCCGAACCCTGTGTCCAGGAATGGCGACTTGCTGATCGAGAATCCTTCTGGAATCCACGCGAGGTTTGCGCTTCGCAATGCAGAAGGAAAATTGGTGTGGAATGAATTGATCACGGGCAAATCGGCCCTGATTTCAACCGGATCGGTTTCAAACGGGATATATTTTTATTCCATGATTACGGAATTTAATTCCGTTTCGGGGAAATTGGTATTTCAATAAGGTAAAAGTCAACATTTTCCCCTGTTTGCCCCTGAATTCTTTGCAAATCACACTTGTCAGCACGAATTCGTTGTTTCTTTATAGGGAACCTCTAAAAACTCCTTTTTTTGAAAAAAAACTTTCCGGCCTGTCCAAAAATTTGTACACCGATATATAAAATCTCTGAAAATATTTTTGAATTGGGCTGATGCGTTCCTATTTTCAATCATTTCTTGGCGATTTTTATCAAATGGACACACTTATCCTGCGAATTTCTCTAATCTGAATTGAACGCAGGAGATTGTATGTCAGATTCATTAACCCAATGATTCCTGTCGCCCGTATTTTACCGATGGTATGGATGTACATATTTT
>Ga0247727_10018458_pt1 | contig 10963 bp, 7 predicted proteins | sample WisWelCaveWW1625_FD_202498 | JGI IMG/M metagenome (GOLD analysis project Ga0247727, IMG submission 202498) | Biofilm microbial communities from Wishing Well Cave, Virginia, United States - WW16-25 | ecosystem: Environmental > Aquatic > Deep subsurface > Groundwater > Cave microbial mat | place...
CCTGATCGTAACGACCGAAGGCTTGATCGTTCAAGTCAATGTGAAATAACTTGCCAGACTCGATTGCCTGAGCAACACCATGCACAAAATTGAGTCCTGCCATACTTTCATGCGCCACTTCGGGATTGACGCCCACCATCTCAGGATGATCGAGCGTGGCGATGAATGCCAGCATGTGTCCCGTTGTGGAGTTGTACATATCGCCGCGCGGTTCGTTGGGCTTGGCTTCGAGCGCGAACTTCAAATCGTATTTTTTATCCATCGCATATTCGCACAGGAAGTTCATCGCTTCACGCGAACGTTTGATGGCGGTGATCGGGTCTTTCGCCGCGTCGGTCTCCGTCCCTTCGCGCCCGCCCCAGAAGACGTAAATCTTCGCGCCGAGTTCAACGCCGAGATCAATCGCATTCATTGTCTTCTGCAAGGCATAGGCGCGGACTTTCGAATCATTGGATGTGAACGCGCCGTCCTTGAAGATGGGGTTGCTGAATAAATTTGTGGTTGCCATCGGGACAACAACGCCCGTATCCGCGAGGGCTTGTTTGAAGTCTTTCAGAATCGCATCACGTTCGGCAGGTGTGGCGTCAATCGGAATCAAATCGTTATCGTGGAAGTTGACGCCATACGCGCCGACTTCGCCGAGCAGACGAACGAGGTCAGCGGGCGATTTCGAGCCTCTTACTGGACCTCCGAACGGGTCGCGCCCAATGTTGCCTACAGTCCATAGACCGAAGGTAAATTTGTGTTCAGCTTTGGGTGAATAATCTGGCATGGAATACTCCTTCTATATTCTGTAGCGCGACACTTGTAAATTAACAATTAAACCTGACATATCATCGCGTCGAGCGGAGGCTTTCATGCTCGTTGAAAGCCGTAGACGAGACGCAAGACTTCCATGCAAACTGCGCTTCGTCTGCGCTACGCTCCGCTCAGCGCGAAATTCTTATGTCAGATAAATTTGGAAAAGTACAATATATCGCTATTGAACAAAAGGCGACACTGCGAAGCGTGTCGCGTTACTTCACTTCAAACACCGCAGTGACGGGTTTGGGCGCGCCCAATTCCTGACCGCGTTGGCTCGGTGAACAGCCGCCCACTTCCAAACGGAATTGACCAGGCTCGAGAGTCAGTTTGCCGTCATCATTATAGAACGACATCATCTCTGGTGTGACAGTGAACTTTATTGTTTTGCTTTCACCAGCTTTGAGCGTGACTCGTTCGAAGCCGATGAGATGATGGAGCGGGACAATGGTCGAGGCGTGGATATCGCTCAGGTAGTATTGAGCAGTTTCAGTTGAGTCCGAATCGCCGCAGTTGGTCAGAGTCAGGCTGAGGTGGAGAGAATCTCCAAGAGTCAGATTCGTTTTATCGAGTTGTAATTCCGAATATTCAAAGCGACTATAACCCAGACCAAAGCCAAAGGGATAGAGCGGCTCGGCGGTCATGTAGCGATAGGTGCGACTATTCATGCTGTAATCGTCGAAGGCGGGGAGTTGGTCGAGCGATTTGGGGAAGGTGACGGGAAGTTTGCCCGAAGGCGAAATATCGCCGAATAAAACATCGGCGACGGCGCGACCGCCCTCCATACCTGGATACCAGACGAAGAGAATCGCATCTACCATGTCTTCGACTTCGCCGAGGGCGATGGGACTGCCGCCCGTGAGGACGAGGATAATTTTTACACCGTGAATCGCAAGTTCCTTGATGTAGTTGATTTGACTCTCTGGAAGCGAGATGCTTTCACGGTCGCCGTTTTGCGGAGAGAGAAGCGACTCGCCCTCTTCACCCTCAAGGAAGGATGAGTTGCCAGCACACACGATAGCGAAATCAGCGGACTGTGCCATGCCTGTCGTCCATGTATTTTTGATTTCGCGCGGATGCTTCAACATCGCGCCCGAATGGTATTCCATGCCCATGCCTTCTGGGATACGACCCGTAAGACCTTCGAGCAATGTAATCATCTTGTCGTTGAAGCCGTAATAGTTACCCAACAACACTTCCATGCTGGTGGCGGTGGGACCCGTGACGAAAATCTTTTTGGTGGAAGGTTTAATCGGCAGGATGTTGTTATTATTTTTGAGCAGAACCACTGATTCAGTCGCGGCGCGATACGCAAGTTGACGATGTTCGTCGCAAGCGACCACATCGGTGGAGATGGACGCGAACGGGACATTTTCAGCGGGGTCGAACATGCCGAGTTTGAAGCGTGTGAGCAGTGTGCGTTCGAGGGCGCGGTCAACGTCGGCTTCGGCGATGAGTCCTCGGTTGATTGCTTCGGGGATTTCACTGAAGACGTGGTCACATCCGAGGTCACAGCCGCGACTCAACGCCAGCGCGGCAGATTCAGCCGCGTCTTTTGTGACCTTGTGATTGAGATGGAAATCCCCAAGCGCCCAGCAGTCTGAGACGAAGTGCCCCTGAAAATTCCATTCACCGCGCAGGATGTCTTCGATGAGAAGTTTGCTGGCGCAACAGACTTCATCGAGCGTGCGGTTATACGCGCCCATCACCGCTTCGACCTTTGCTTCCGTCACCAGTTTTTTGAAGGCGGGCAAATAGGTATCGTACAACTCACGTTTGGTCACAATTGCATTGAATGTGTGGCGATCTTTTTCAGGACCTGAGTGCACTGCGAAATGTTTCGCACATGCCGCCGTTTTGAGATATTTGGGGTTGTCACCCTGCAAGCCTTTTACGAATTCAGCCGCCATCTCGCCTGTGAAGAATGGGTCCTCACCCCAAGTTTCCTGTCCGCGTCCCCAGCGTGGGTCACGGAAGATGTTTACGTTCGGCGACCAAAAGGTTAGCCCTTGATATTGAGCGGTATATCCATTGCGGCGCAACGCTTCATGATATTTGGCGCGTCCCTCATCGCTGATGGCTGCTGCCACTTGGTGAATCAAATCTTTATCCCAAGTCGCTGCCATCGCAATCGCCTGCGGGAAGACGGTGGCACGTCCATTGCGGGCGACGCCGTGAAGCGCTTCGTTCCAATAGTTGTAGGCGGGAATGTTCAAGCGCGGAACTGCGTGCGCGGGATGATTCATCAAGCCCACTTTTTCTTCCAGCGTCAAAAGTCCCACCAAATCCTTTGCGCGTTCGGCGAAAGATAATGATGTGTCGAGATATGAAGGTTTTTCGGTTGTGCTACTTGCACTCATGTAGCGCTCCTTTGAAATAAGTTCGGTCTTTCCACTAATCTTCGCTAATCTACGCTAATCTTTTCAGGCAAATGTTTTTTAAAAATCTGCGTTCGGATTTTTAACTACACACCATCCCGAAGGTTTTCAAAGGCGATATAAATATCGCGTTACTGTTCCAGCGCGCCGAACAACTTGGGTCCGCCGCGCAGCCAGAAGGGTTGTTTGGTTTCGGTCTTCCAGTTTTTGATAATGTCGGCGTTTGACAGACGGCTTTCGCCCGCATTGATGTACGTCACTGCACGCACGATATCGTTGTTGTCGTTTACGAACTTGAAGAACGGCGCAAACCATTCGTCCCAACCTGCGCCTTGCGATGTGGTTTCGAGCATCACGGGCTTGTAATGTTCGCGCGCAAACTGGATGAGGACATCCGCACACTCGTATCTTGCTCCAACCCAATCCACATATTCATCGCCTGGATACCAATCCGCGATGGATGATTCGCCACAAGAAGACGATTGCCAGACGAGAGCCACGTTCAGACTCTCCTTCGACACGCTCAGGACGGCGCCTTTGGCTTGAATCCGCTCATGGAACTTTTTCCACGCTGACACATATACGCCAGGCTCATATTTATTCGCAGGGTCATCGAATCCATATCCCAAACGAAGATATACGGGGCGGTTATAGGAAATCAAAGCATCGAGCAAAGCGTCAATCTTTGCATCTTCATTCCCCGCGACCACATCATCAATGACACCTTTCAGATCAACACCAACCGACATTGTGCTTTTGGGATATTTCCCTGCAAGATAATTCAAATCGTCAATGCCGTTCAATTGCAAATCAATATTCCCCGCCACGCCGCCTGGGGCCGTGACTGTTGAAGCGAAATATGCATCAATACTTTTCATGTCCTGACCAACCAGCAACAAGGCATGTCCTGATGATGGGGCGAACTTACCCACGACTTCAGGTTTCGGTGTTGGGAAGACTTGCCCAGCAGGCGCTGTACCAGGCTCGTAGATGCCGAAGTTGCCGCTCACCTGCAATAGGGCCATTAATATAAGCAAGCCGTGATAATAACGATCTGAACCGGTGGGCATTTTTTGATCCCACAATGCCTGCACGAAAGGCTCGCCAATTTTAGGGTCAGCGGCGAGGGCAGCGACAGCGTTAGTGGCTATCAACCCTGACCTACGGTATTCCACCAGAGGCTCACCAGTCAGTAAATATTCGGCTTTGTAATCGTCAATTCCTTGTGATGTAAAGAAATCCAGCAGGCGATTCGATTGTTCCACATGCCAATTGTCTGGCGCGAACCAGACATAATCAACTCCAACATTTGCTCCAACACGATAAGCATCGTAACGGAAGTTGCCGTTGTATTCATCATCGTAAGGCTTGCCATCAAAGTAGGAATAGTTCGGGGCGAGTCCCGTTTGCGGGTGGACGGTTGTTTTCAAATATTCGCGACTGATCTTTGCAGCATCCGCCCAGAATTCGTTATCCTTGTCTGCCCATAATGCCCAGAGTTCATAATAATGAGGCATGTGATACGAGGGGTCGGTAAAGGTTGAATTCCTTCCCAATTGTGGGACAAAGACAACCTGTTTTGATTCGGGATCGAAGAGATCAGTGGCAAGGTCGCCGCGTTCATCGGCATGTATAGCCGTATCCAAAATGGACTGCGCTTCAGCTTTATAGTTGTAAATGCCTTTCCCACTTCTCCATCGTCCATCAGCAAAGAACAAGGCAGTGATGAACCAGACTTCACCGTCGGAGGCGGGGTTGGCGGCAAGTTGTGTACCGTCCGTTTTGCAGTGCCAGGCGAAGTAGCCTTTGTATCCGCCATCTTTTTGATACATGTACGTCTTTGTCCACTTCCAGAGGCGGTCGAACTCTTCCTTTTTGTTCAACTGCACGGCAATCATCATGCCATAGGACATGCCTTCGCTGCGCACGTCTTCGTTGGCGATGTCCGATATATAAGCCATGCCCGAACCGACGGGATAATAGACGCGTTCGGTTGCATCGTCGCCGTAGAATAGTTGATTCCACGCGGCGTCTATCTTGGCTTGAATCTCCGCGTCGCTTTTGCCGAGGTAGTCTTTGAAGAGATTGGGATAGATGCCCGTCTCGAAGGCGGGTTTAACAGAATCAAGCGCGGGGGGAGAATCGGTTTGGGTCACAGTAGCAGGCGCGGGCGTGGAGGGTGATCCGCAGGAGGAAAGGATGAAGGAGAGAAGAAGCGGGATGGCGAGGAAACGTCGAAGCGTGGACAATGTTTCAATCCAAAAAAGAAGAATTGTATTATCCCTTGACCGCGCCCGCGGTAAGACCCGAGACAATCTGGCGTTCGGCGAAGAGATAGAAGATGATGGTGGGCAAGGCAGATAGCGCAACGAAGGCGGCGACCAACGACAAGTCCTGTCCATACTGACCCTGAAATTGCATCGTGCCGAGGGGCAGAGTCCACAATTTATCGCTGTTGAGGACGATGAGCGGCACGAGCAGGTCGTTCCAACTGACAATCATGGTGAGCGCGGCGACCGCTCCCAACGCGGGTCGAGCGAGCGGCAGAAGGATGCGCCAAAAGAATCCGAATGCGGTGCAACCGTCAATGTAGGCGGCGTCTTGTAATTCGGCGGGAATGGCGGTGAAGAACCCGCGCAGGATCAAGATGTTGCCTGAGAGTTGAAAGGCGGTTTGCACAATGATGACCGCCAGCAGGCTGTCGAGGATGTCCAATTGGCGGAGGACGAAATACACGGGCAGGATGGCGATGTTGATGGGAAACATCAGCCCGACGGTGAACAGGTTGAACGCCAACCCCTTGGCGCGGAATTCCATGCGGGCAAAGACAAACGCGGCAAGGCTGCATATTGCTACAACAGAAAATGTCACAGAGAGCATGACGATGAGACTGTTGAGTAACATCTGCCAGAAGTCGTAGGAGGGCTTTGTTAAAATTGCGGTGAGGTTATCCCAGCGCGGAGGGATGGGTGGAACATACGGCTGTGTCATAAATTCGCCGCGTGTCTTGAGCGCGCCAAAGATCAGGATCACGATTGGCACAAAAACGATCACAACGACCAGTGAAAGAATCAGGTATTGAAAAGACCTTGATGCAATTTTTTTCGTATTCCAACGCGGGCGTGAGCGGGTGATTGTCATGGACGTATCCTTCCTATAAACCCGTCAGATAATCGGACTGGCGCGTGAGGCGTTGGTAGATGAGGGAAAAGGTCAGGCAGAGGACAAACATATAGATCGCCACCGCAGACGCGTATCCGAGTTGGAAGCGCACAAATCCAAAGCGAATCATGTAGGTGGCGAGCGTCTCGCTGGCATTGACGGGTCCGCCTTTGCTCATGATCCAGACCAAAATAAATTGCTGAATGGAGCCGAGGACAGAAAGATAAACAGAAGTGCGAATGGTACTGCCTAATAAAGGCAGGGTAATGTAAAAAAAGTTTTGAAGTGAGTTGGCGCCATCAATCCGACCAGCCTCTTCGATTTCCTGCGGGATGTTTTGCAGTCCCGCCATATATAACAACATGTGGAAGCCAAAGTATTTCCAGGTGAGCGCGATAAAGAGGGCGGGGAGCACCAGGGTCATATCACCGAGCCAGGGCTGCGCCTCGCCGCCAAAAGCGACAATCACGGCGTTGATGAAACCGCGCTCGGGGTTCGGGTTCAAAAGGAATAACCACATAATGGCGGTGATGACTTCGGAAATGACATAGGGCATGAAAAAGATGGTGCGGAAAAAGATACGCCCAGGCAGGTCGCGTCCCACCATCACAGCCAGCAGGAGCGATAACGGCAATTGGATGAGCAGTGAGAACACAATCAGCAGGCCCGCATTGCGAAGCGCGATCATAAAGACCTTGTCGCCGAGAATATTCTTGAAGTTACCCAGCCCGATAAAATCCTCGGCGGGACCGAAACCCTTCCAGTCGAAAAAACTGTAGTACACGGATTGAAAAATGGGATAAATAACAAAAAGCAGGAAAAGTACAAGCGCGGGCAGGAGGAACAGGAATATTGTCAAAGCATCTTTGAAACTGCGGGGCGAGCCTGCGCCGCGTTTCAGTTTAAAGATGTCGGGGATGGCGGGAAGCGACTGCATTGGCAAACTCCTTCTCGATACGCCGGGAAAAGGCGCGGGATCGGGGAAACCCCAATCCCCGCGCGCACTTAATCAGATGTTACGCACCGTCCCGAAGGTTTGAACGGCTCAACAAGGTTTTTCAAGGAAACCTTCGGGACGTTTTGCGTAGGGTGAGTTAATCAAACGGGCTTACTTTATCTCTTGCGCGGCAGAATCTTCAATTGCCTGCGCCGCCTGTTCAGGGGTAAGCGTACCAGCAAAGATTCCCTGAACGCTGTCGTTCACTACGGAACCAACTGCGGGAGGCAGCGCCTGGTCGTAGTACAGTTGGAAATACTGCGCTTGTGATAAAGTCTCTTGAAGCGTGATCAGCAACGGATCGGACATGCCCGCTTCGCCGCCTTTCACAACCGGGATACAGAAACCCGCTTCGGCGCACGCGACCTGCGCCTCAGCGCTGGTCAGCCACTTGACAAAATCCACAGCCTCTGGCGATGCGTTTTTGCCGATTCCAAAACCATTGCCGCCGCCGAACGCGTCCGTACCTGCGCCAGCGCCGCCATCCACAGCCGGGAAGGCGAAGAAGCCCAATTTGTCGCCGAGACCCTTACCATCCGCGCTGTTGCCAGTTTGCGCGCCGGGAGCCCACTGTCCCATGAGTTCCATGGCTGCCTGACCATTGCCCATGACGGTTGACTGATCGCCATAAACTGCGCCGAGGTAACCATCCTGGAAAGGCTCGAGAGCATTGAGTTCCAAGATCTTGTTGCCCGCTTCAACAAAGCATGGAGCAGTGAAGGAACCAGTGCGAAGCGCGGCAGGTTCAAAACCAGCCTTTCCGCAGATGCGGGTGGCAAGATAGCCGAACCAGAAGTGACCGGGCCACTTGTCGCCTTCACCCAACGCAATGGGCGTAATGCCAGCGGCTTTGAGAGCGGTTACATCTTCGAGAAGTTCATCCCACGTTGCGGGGGGCGCGTCAATGCCAGCCTGGGCGAATAGATCCTTGTTGTACCAGAAGCCGACCATGCCCATATCCCATGGCACGCCGTAATTCTTTCCATCGAGTGAATACACACCCAGCGCGCCCTGTGAGAAGGTATCGCGCCATGCGCCGCCATCAGCATCTAAGTCAGCGGTAATATCCTTCATCATGCCAGCCGCGACGTATTCATTCATCACGCCGCCGCCCCAGCTCTGGAAGATATCGGGCGGTTCACCGGATTGGATGACCGTGGTCATCTTGGTCTTGAAGGCTTCATTCTCGAGGATCGTGATCTCGATGGTTACGTTTGGATGTTCAGCCATGTAGCTATCAGCCAGGGATTGCCAGACCGCCGCCTGACCTTCATCCGTGGTAATGTGCCACCAGGTGACAGTGACCTTTTCAGCGGGCGCCTCGGTCGCGGCGGGAGCATCTGTAGCGGCTGGTTGGGCAGGGGCCTCAGTAGCACCACCGCCACATGCAGAAAGCGCAAAAGCCGCGACGAGCAAGAGACTCAAAATTGTGTAAATTTTGCGAGACATTTTCTTCTCCTTTAGGTTTTTTAACAGGTTATACTAGCGGCGTGCGGAATTAACTCTCCACACGAATGCGCAGGTCTTCCTTCCGCTGTCCAAGGTTGAAGAGAAGACCTGCAATTTACTTTCAAACAACTTGCGCTCTCACCTCCTTTCTATTTCCAATACCAGTTCCAAAAATAGATTAAAAAACGATTTGATCAATGCAGATTAATTGGCATCCATAAGTTTCCGGCACGAGTTACGAACAACAAGCCGGGTTTGCATCCGATACGTCTGTTCATCAAGCGGAATGCCATTGATAAGCTTTATAAGCATTTGAGTCGCCACATAGCCCATCTCGGAAATAAACTGATCCACTGTCGTCAACCCCATGTATTTGGATTCGGTAATATTGTCGAATCCGATCACCGATAAATCATCAGGAATTCGCATTCCCAGTTCCTCGGCAACCTGAAAGACACCCATCGCCATCTGGTCATTGGATGCAAATATGGCAGTGGGAGGTTTCTCAAGAGCAAAAAGCTCGCGCGCGCCGCTGACTCCCGTTGCAGTGGTGTAATCACCGGGTGCGATCAATTTCTCATCAATGGGAATACCAACCTTTTCCAACGCTTCTCTGTAGCCTTTCAAACGGCGGTTCGAACTTTCCAATTCTGCGCGCCCACTAATAAAACCGATGCGTTTATGTCCCAACCTAATAAGATATTCCATCGCATCCATCGCGCCCTGATAGTTGGTCGCGTGAACGGCGGGATAATTCGGATTGCTGGCAAGCGGGTCAATCGAAACAATTGGCGCGTCAATTTTGAACTCACCTGCCACCGGCGCCACAATAATCACGCCATCCGAGATGGAATTCGTGAGAAGCGAAACATACTTCTGTTCGTGAGAGGCTCGTCCGCTTTTGCGTACATCCCCCGTCGTGTATACCAGCAAATCAAATTCAGATTCGGCAATCGCGCGGTTTACCCCTTTCATCACTTCAATTGCAAATGGGTAGGCGATGTCAGGCATGATCAGTCCCACCAAATTTTTCTTGAAGCTCCTCATGCTCCTTGCGGCTAGGTTGGTTGTATATCCCAAATCATCAATCACAGAAAGGATGCGATCCTGTGTTTCGCTGGCAACATCCACCTTGCCATTTAGCACGCGCGAAACCGTGGAGACAGATACACCCGCAGTCTTCGCAACATCCTGGATTGTCGCCGTTCGCTTTTTCTGACGCATATCAATTCCTAGTGAAAAATGATAAAATATCGGTATCGTTACCGGTAACGATACCGATATTATTGCACATCCACCAAAAAAAGTCAACTATTTTAAAAAACTGATGTTATGCACCGTCCCGAAGGCTTGTCCTGAGCCGCGTCGAAGGGTTTGAATGGCTCAACAAGGTTTTTCAAGGAAACCTTCGGGACGTTTTGCGTAAGGTGAGTCAGTTAGACGAAATCACATCGAGCGGGTATAGCATCAGCCTGTTTACGGATTGGGAAACAGAAACAGTTAATCAGGTCTGGTTGAAACGCCGCGTCGTTAACGGAAAAAAGATTGAAGCTGTATCCAATTTTTTTGACGCGCGTCCCGCCACCAGGCGGCTGCATCCCATCGCTTCGATCTCAGCCGAAAACTGCACCGAGCAAATGGGCATTCGCGGACCCTGGCATGAACGCCTGCCGCACTTCCGCATGGATCATACGCCCAGCAGCGGCGAGGAATTGCAATCGGAATATTTTGTCGCGCGCGCGTATGCGTATGAGGCGATCTCTGCGATCAATCAGATGCGCGAACATATCGCTCCGCTCCTGATGATTTCAGAGATACGCACGATCGCCGCCGATAATAATTGGATGAGTCCCTGTTACAAACAGGATTGCGCCGCGCTCCACTTTACGTGGAAGATGGACCAGCCTGCCGTGATGCGATTGCTCCCCATGATCGAGGAACGACTCGCGCCGTTTTCCGCCCGCCCGCACTGGGGCAAATTGTTTACACTGTCGCCGAAACATTTAATGTCACGCTACGAGAAATCGCAGGACTTCCGTCAATTGCTTTCGCAACATGATCCCAGGGAAAATTCCGTAATGCGTTTCTGGTTTCATATATCTTTGCGTAGCGGATGTTCTCTAACATCCAGTTGTCTTAATAGTCTCAGTCAATTCAAAAGCGCCTCTCGTTGACA
>Ga0247727_10018459_pt1 | contig 10963 bp, 10 predicted proteins | sample WisWelCaveWW1625_FD_202498 | JGI IMG/M metagenome (GOLD analysis project Ga0247727, IMG submission 202498) | Biofilm microbial communities from Wishing Well Cave, Virginia, United States - WW16-25 | ecosystem: Environmental > Aquatic > Deep subsurface > Groundwater > Cave microbial mat | place...
CAAGTTCAGCTCGTCCGAGAAGACCTCAACCAGCGCTTGTTCCATCATTCGTCCCAAGCTATACGCGCGTGCGACCGACTAATAACTCCCCTTCCACCGGTTGCTGGCATGATTATCATCATGGCCCGGCGCAAGGCCGATTCCATATTCTCCCCATATTTACGGAGCGGTCGAATCTCGGGCCTCCCGCACGCGAAACCCCCCTACCCCCCGCGCCCCTCTGGCTTCTCCTACGATTTATATAGGGGATCGCGTGATAGGCGGCCGGGATGCCTCTAACGCCTCTGGTCTCAAAACTCGGCTACATCGCTTGATGCGAAAGCCGGGTCGCAAGGGCCTCTGCGCGCTCCAGAGCGTCAACGCAATCGGAAGGGACGTGCAAGCATGGACTCGCTAATCTCGAATGGGATGGCCCGCCACCAGGCGGAAGTGCAGAACTCGAACGTGCAGCCGGCCGAAGGTGACGCGGAGCTCGAAGAGCTCCTCAAGTCGATCACCCTCACGATCAAGGTCGTCGGCTGCGGCGGCGGCGGCTCGAATACCGTCACCCGCCTCATGGAAGAAGGGGTGCGCGGAGCCGAACTCATCGCGTGCAACACGGACGCCGTGCACCTGCGCCAGGTCCACGCCAACCGCAAGATCCTCCTCGGGCGCAACCTCACGCGCGGCCTTGGCGCCGGCGCGATCCCCCAGGTCGGCGAGAAGTCCGCCCGCGAGGCCGAGCCGGAGCTCAAGAAGTGCATCGAGCACGCGGACATCGTGTTCATCACCTGCGGCCTCGGCGGCGGCACCGGCACGGGTGCGGCACCCGTCGTCGCGCAGCTTGCCAAAGAAACCGGCGCACTCACGATCGTGTTCGCCACGAAGCCGTTTTCCGCTGAGGGCAAGTCCCGCATGGACAACGCTGACCACGGCCTCAACCGGCTGCGTTCGATCGCCGACACCGTCGTGACGATCCCGAACGACCGCCTGCTCGAGATGGTGCCGAACCTGCCCATCAACGCCGCGTTCAAGATCGTCGACGAGCTCCTCAACCACTCGATCAAGGGTCTCATCGAGATGGTTACGAAGCCGGGCCTCGTGAACCTCGACTACAACGACCTGCGCACGATCATGCAGCACGCGGGGATCGCGGTCGTCGGGATCGGCGAGAGCATCGACAAAAACAACCGCGCGCGCGAGGCCGTTGAAAGCGCGATCACCTCGCCGCTCCTCGAGTACGACGTGAGCCAGGCGTCCGGCGTGCTCGTCAAGGTCACGGGCGGGCCGGACATGACGCTCCAGGAAGCCCAGGAGGTCGCGGCGCTCATCGGCGCAAAGGTGCAGCCGGGCGCCCGTATCATTTGGGGCGCATCGGTCGAACCTGAGTACCAGGGCAAGATCAGCGTCATGATCGTCCTTACGGGCGTCACGGGCAGCGAGCTTGCGGGCGTCCGCGCCGAAGACGCGGCGGTGGCCGCGGGCGGCGCGAGTTCCGGACTCGAAACCGTCCACTGAGAACACGTCCGGGCAAGGTTCATCTCCCCTCCGGGTCTCAAGGCGCACGACGTGCCCTTGGAGGCCCGGAGGCGGTACGCTGGCTCAGGAAACCTTTGCGGCGCTGCTCGAAAGCCACTTCGGGGCTTTCCTTTCGAAAATCGTCCGTTGGGTGGACGCGGGGGAGCCGTGGCCTACGATTCTATCGGCCGCCAAGGACGACCCGGGGCCCTCGACGGCACGGGCGCTCGGCGGTTGGCTCGCGGAGGACCTCGTGGCGCAGGGGCGGCCCCAGGGTGCCGCGCAGGCCTCCGAAATGCGGAGCCGCGCGGCGGCCGCGGAGCGCGCGATCGGCGAAGCGGTTGCGGCCGTGGTTTCGCCGACCTTCCTTTCGTCGGCATCACCGGCGGCGGCCGAAGGCCGGGAGAATTTGATCGACCTCTTCGGCGGTGAGTCGGACCGCCTTGCGGAGGCCGTGCAGGAAGGGTTCGCGAAGGCCTCGGGCTCGCCGCTCGTGGCGGTGCGCCGGTCGCTCGCCCTCTCGGACATCCTCCCGGAAGGCCCCCGCAACGAGCGCGTGCGATTCGCGCGCCCCGTCGGGCCCCCGCCGGGCCTTGCGCTCGAGCCTCTTGCGCACCTGCGGCAGGACATCGCGCGCCTCAAGCACTACACCGTCCACGACGCCGTGTCCCGCACAGGCCGGCCCATGTCGATCGCCGCCTCGTCGTCGTATTTCAAGGTCGTCCGCCCGCCCGTATCGCTCGACGGCGACCTCGCCGAATTCCGCGCGATGTCGGGCGTGACGAACGCCGCCGACGCCTGGAGCGACGCCGCGCGCGACGGGCTGATGGCGGGCCTTGAGGAGCGCCTCAAGGTGCGCGGCTCCCAGGCGCTGCTTGGCAACGCGGGAGACGCAAGCGCCGTCCTTCGCGCGTTGGAAATTGAGCGCGCGGCCGCCGACCTGAAAGGCGCGCTATCCTCCGACCCCGACGCGGCGGTCATCCCGGCCGAAGGGCTGCTCGCGCTCGTCATATCGGCCCCGCTCCCCGATGGAGGCCTCACTCCATGAGCCTGCGGCGGTGCGTCGGGCCAATCGCGGCGATCGCGCTCCTCCTCCCCCTGCTTGCGGTCGGGGGCGCTTCCGTTTTCGTCGTCGACGGCCGCGGCGACGACTGGTCAGCTTTCGATATCATGGGCATTTCCACCCGCCCGCCCTCGACGGCAAACGCGAGCGTCGACCTCACCTCCCTTTCCGTCGCCGACAACTCCTCTCATTGGTTTTTCCGCCTCGGATACGAATGGCTGCGCCCCCTCGAGAACGCCTCCCTGGCCCTCTACCTGTTCGGCCCCGACGACAGCTCGCCTGCAGGCCAAGACCCACTCGGCAACGACGTGTTCTTCCCAGCCGGCGCCTCGCTCGCCTACGCCATCTACATCGAACTCGCACCCTCCTTCCCCAGCGGCTCGAAGGTTGTGTTCTATGACGGCCTCGTCTGGAAGAATCGGACATTCCCGGAACTCGGTGTCGCGGCCGCCCGCAACGATTCCGCCGCGTTTGTAGAGCTCGCCGTGCCGCGGGCGTCGCTCACAGCCCTCGAGGCCGGGTCGGCAGCGGCCGCCGCGCTCGTGCCCTCGGGGCCCACCACTTTCACGGTCGCCGACGCCGTGCCCGACGACACGGCGCCCATCCAAGGGCGCATCGGGGGCCGAGTGCCGTTTTTCGACTACGCCCTCAACCCGCCCGTGGAGTTCACGGCGCTCGGCATCTCGGACCCTTACGCAACCGGAGGCGACACGGTGGCCATCTTCGTCGAGCTTACAAACGCCGGGATGAAGAATGTGAGCGGGCTTTCCGCGCACGTCTTGATCGACGGCACGGCACTCGGCTCGGGGGAATCCCTCCTCCTTCTTTTCGGCGGCACCACGGTCCTTTCGTTCAATTGGACGGCCATCGCGGGCTCCCACAACGTGACTGCCGTTTCGTTCCCAGGGGGGGCGTTCCGGTCCATCCGCTTGGAGATCGGGGCCGCCGGCGCCGACCTGTCGATCCGGGAGGCGAATGCCCGCCCGCCCTCGCCCGCGCTGAACGAGCCGTTTTCCGTCGAGGTGCGCGTCGCCAATGACGGCAACGCCCCCTCGGCGGGGCTCACCCTCCTCCTCAAGGATGGCACGCTCGTCCTCTCATCGATCCCTCTTCCCGCCATCACCCCCGGCAACACCACCGTCGTCAGCTTGCCCGCGCGCCTCAGCCGGCCCGGGTTGTTCCTCCTGCGCGTCGAAATCGACGGCACGAGCTCAATGAACTCCACCGCCCAGGTTCCGGTCGACGTCCGCGAGCCTTCGCCGCCCTTCGGGATCCCGGGGCCGGTCGTGCTCGCGGTCGGTGTGGCCGCGGCGGGCCTTGCCGCGTGGGCCCTCACCCCGCGTTTGCGGCGGGGGCGCGCTCCACCTCCCGAGTGACCTAGCGCGCCGCCTCGACGAACCGGTTCTCGCGCGCCGTCCATTCCCGCACCGCGGAAAACCCCGCTTCGCGCGCTTCGGCCGCAAGCTCGCCGACCTCGTAGGCGTGGAAAAAGCGGTCCACCGGGGCCCTGAGCTGCTCCTTGAAGGGCACGAGGAAGTCGCGCGGGCCGCCGCCCTCGAGGGGTCGCGCCCCCGCGAATACTTCGGCCTCGGCCCCCCACGCCGAAAAAAGGGCCCGGCCGCCCACCTTGAGCGCTCGACAGGCCTCGGCCGCGGCGCGCAGTCGGTCGGTTCGGTGGTCGAAGTGGTGCACCACCGCGATGACGAGCGCACCATCCGCGGCACGGCCTTTCACCGGCAAGCTGCGCGCGTCGCCGCGCATGAGTTCCGCGCGCGGGACGGTCCGGCGAGCGACCGCAAGCAGCCCGCGGGACACATCCACCCCGGCGACGCGAAGGCCCGCCGCCTCGTGCACCTGCAGGTACCGCCCGCTGCCCGCGCCCACATCAATCACGCGCGCGCCCCGCGGCATGCTTGCAAGGAACGAGGTCACCTCGGGCCATGGGCCGCTCCGGGTGCGCGCCCACGCCTCCGCAATCGCGTCGTACACCGCCTCCGCGTCGGGCGCTCCCCCCCCGCCTCTGGCCTTACCCATGGCGCCTTTCCCAACATTGTCCGAAACTATTAATCCAGAGCGCCGCGTCGCGCGCGCGAAGGAGCCTAAAGGATGTCCACCACGCTCGGCCCCCGCCCCCTCGCGGCCCTCGCGGTATTTGCCGCCGTGTTCGTGGCCGGCTGCACGGTGCCCACCTCCGGCAACGAGCCGCCCGTCGCCGTGTTTTCGCTCGACAGGGAAGTCGTGGAGGTCGATGACCTCGTGGTGTTCAACGGGAATTCCTCGCACGACGCGGAAGGGGCCATCGTCCTCTACCAGTGGAATTTCGGGGACGGCTCCGAGGAAGTCGGGCCGGTCGTCGCGCACCGCTACGGCGCCTCGGGCGTCTACGCGGTCGCCCTCACGGTCACCGACAGCGAGGGCGCGGGCAATACCCGCGCGGCCAACCTCGCCGTGAACGCGCCCCCCGTCGCGTCCCTCGAGGTCAGCCCCGGCCCGTACTTCGCCAAGGAGCCGATCGCCTTCTCGGCCGCCGCCTCCGGCGACCCCGACGGCCGCATCGTCGCCCTTGAGTGGCAGTTCGGCGATGGGGAGACCTCAAGCCTCTCGTCGGTCGCCCACGCCTACGCCGACACCGGCACGTTCGGCGTGCGGCTGCAGGTCACCGACGACCGCGGCGCCCGCGCGACGGCCTCCACGTCCATTTTCGCCGACCTCCACACCTACGACGTCACGTTCTCCGACCAGACCTACGACCAGATGCCCGTCCGCAACTTCACGCTCGCCAACCAGACCAAGACGGTGACCCTCGAGATCTTCATCCTCAACATCACGCGCGTCGACATCGCGCTCACGTGGCGCGACCCCTTCCCCGTCATGGGGCCGCCGAACGACGTCATCCAACTCAAGGTCACCACGCCCGACGGACCTTCGCAGACGATGATCGGCACCTTCGACAACATCACCCTCGAGTTCAACCTGAACGCCATCCCGGGCGATGTGCAAGTGCGCGCCGCCACCCCGGGCGACGTCCCCGGCGTCCTTGGCGACGCCTACCTCGGCCAGAAGGGGCGCGGCGTTTGGGTCATCGAGATCACCGCCCTCACGCTCGGTGGCGGCCTTGCCCAGGACGGCGGGTTCGTTCCCGAGCCGCTCTTTTTCTGGACCCTCACAACATCGGTGACGGCCTACGAGGCCTCGCCCGAGCAGATCGCCTGAGGGTCACAACCTTTTTCCCCGGCGCCCCTGCTTGGCGCGCGCGCTTCATGCCCACGTGGCTCAGCCCGGTTAGAGCAGCGGTTTTGTAAACCGCGGGTCGGGAGTTCGAATCTCCCCGTGGGCTTCCTATTCGCGCGCGCCCACTCGGGGGGCCCAAATACGACATAGGGGTTCAGGCTCCCGTCCGCCATCGTGAAGTCGACCTCGTCGTCGAGCTGCGCGAACCGCAGTTCCTGAACGACCGCCCCGGCCGACGCTGCGGCCTCCATCAACCGCGCCTCGGCCTGCCGGTATGTGAGCGGCCCGTTCGGGGTCACGCGCACGCCCACCAGCAGCCTGACCGCGCCGCCATGATCATCCTTCGACTCGGCCAGCGTGAGCCACCGGACCCACCGCAACGCCGTCGCTTCGGCGCAGAGCGCATTCACGCGCTCGACGGGCGCCGGCTTCACGGGCCGCAGGTTCCACCCCGCATCGTATTCCTTTAACGCCTTTTCCCGGGCCTTCTTTCGGAAGGCCTCCGTGGACATAGGTGTCAAACCCGTTCCCTCCCCGTCTTGCCTACCGGCACCGGATAGGCGCCCTCGCCAGGAACGCGCTGATCCGTTCCGCAAGGCGCGCGTCCCGCTCCGTCAGCTTCCCCACGTCATGACTGTAGGTCGTGATCCTTAGGTGGTTCCACCGCTCCAAGTGGAAGTCCGGGTGGTGCTCGATCTCCTCGGCAATCGGCGCGATGGCATTGATGAGGTTGACCGCCTCCAGGAAGTCCTTGGTCTCGATATCGAGGCTCATTGACTTTCCACCGCGGTCGACCCGCCAGCCCGATGGCACTTTGATGCCCGGGCCCTTCGCCGTCGAGGGCCTCTTCGTTTTTTTCTTGCCCGCCATTCCAACCCCTCCTTACCCCACCGTGTCGTACTTCGACTTCGTGAACACTTCCGCCCCGCCTTCCGTGATGAAGTGCGAGTCCTCAACGCCCACCATCCCCACGCCCTTGAAGACGAGTTTCGGCTCCACCGCCACCACATTGCCCTCCTCGACCCTCGACTTCACTCCCCGCGCGAGCACCGGCAGCTCGTCCAACTCAATTCCGATTCCATGGCCGATGAACGAGATCCGGTCGGCCCCGAGCCCGCCGAGGTTGTCGGCAAGGCCCCGCTTGCCGAACTCCTCCTCCGCAAACGCGAACAGCGCTTCTCCGTCCGCGCCCGGCACAAGCCGCTTTCGGATTTGCTCCAAAACGCTTACCGTGAGCTCGTAGCGGTCGATCAGCTCCCGCGGCAAGCTCCCGATCGCAAACGTCCGCGTCTCGTCCGCGAGGTAGCCGTTGTAGGCGCTCGCGAGGTCCACGACCACGGGCTCGCCGCGCCGGATGCGCTTCATCCCCGCATCTTGCGGGTACCTCCTCGACATCCCGGGCCCCCCCATCGCGCTGTCCTGGTAGGAGCAGAGGCACGCGGAGTCGCCCGACAGCGCGTGGCCCTGGAGCGGCTCCTGGTTGAACCGCCGCTGCGGCACCAGCCCCTGTGCGCCCAGCGTGCGCAGTTTCATGTCGATCTTGGCCTTGAGGTCGATCTCGCGCATCCCTTCTTTTAGCATGTCGTCCGTCTCTGCAAAGGTCTTGTCGAGGATCTCCCCCGCCTGCCGGTGCATCTTGCGCTCCCACGGCGACTTCACCGCCCGGACGCGCCGCAGCGCGCCTCCCACGTCCTTCATGCGATCCGGCAGCCCGCCGTTCGAACGCAGGGTCCGCTCGACCCACGCGTACGGAAGCACATCGAGCTCCAGGCCGATCACGGGGTAAGCGCTGAGCTGCGCCCCCCGCGCTCGCATGGCCGCGACCTGGTCCTTTTCAAAGTCGACCGCCGGCTGCAGCGCCGACTCCTCCTTCGCCCGCTCCGCCGGCTTTCTTACAAAAAGCACGGCCTCCCCCTCGGAGGGCACCGCCACGACGCCCTGCGCGACGGTGCCCGTAAGGTAGAACATGTCTGAGTTCTGCTGGACGAGCGCAACCCCCACTCCAAGGGCGCGCAACTCGTGCTGGAAACGCTTCACCCGCTCCGCGACTTCCGTGCGCGGCACGGGCTCCGGCATCTCGTAGTCGGCGGGCAGGCCCTTCCCCCTCCCCCTCGGTAGGGGGCCGCGGTAGATAGCCTCTCGGCTCAGACCCGGCGCTTCCAGGTCGGCCCCTTCGGGCTGTCCTCCACCTCGACGCCTAAGTCCTTGAGGCGCGCCCGGATGCCGTCCGCCGTCTTGAAGTCCCTGCGCTTTCGCGCCTCTTCCCGGAGTTCGAGGAAGTAGTCCACCATCTGCCCGAACACCTCCGGCACCTGCACGCCCTCGCCCACCTTGAGGCCGAGTACCCCCAACGCGTCCTGGAACGCGTTGTGCATCTCGTTCAGCGTCGGAACCGACATCTCCTCGCCCTCGTCGAGGATCCGGTTCGCCTCGCGCACGAACTCGAAGAGCACCGCGATCGCGTCCCGCGTGTTGAAGTCGTTGTCCATCGCCTCGCCAAACCCCGTGCGGACCTTCGCGATCATGGCCGAAGCCCCCTTCATCACCCGCGTGTGCTTGCCGTCCTGCGCGCCCTTCGCCTTCCGCAGGCGCTCGCGAATCTCGAGCACGGTGTTCTCCAGGCGCCGGAACGCCTGCGCGTCCCCGTCGAGGCTCTGCGGGTCCCACTCGAGCGGCTTGCGGTACTGCGTGTTCAGGAGGTGGAAACGCAGTTCCTCCGGGCGGTACGCCCCGAGCACCTCGCGGATCGTCTTGAAGTTGCCAACCGACTTGCTCATCTTCTCCGTTTTCAAGGTCACGTGTCCGTTGTGCATCCAGTACTTCACGAACGGCACTTTTCCGGTGTACGCCTCGCTCTGCATGATCTCGCACTCGTGGTGCGGAAAAATCAGGTCGATGCCGCCCCCGTGAAGGTCGAACTGCGCGCCGAGGTACTTCGCCGCCATCGCGCTGCACTCCGTGTGCCACCCCGGGCGGCCTTTCCCCCAGGGCGAGTCCCACGACGGCTCGCCCGGCTTCGCGCCTTTCCACAGCGCGAAGTCCATCGGGTCCTCCTTCGATTCCTCGGGGTCCACGCGCGAGCCCACGCGCATCTCGTCGATCTTCTGGTGCGTGAGCGTCCCAAACGTTCGGGCACTCTTGACGCGGAAGTACACCGAGCCGTCCGGGGTGGCGTAGGCGAAGCGGTCGTCCACGAGTTTCTTCACGAGCTCAACGATCTCATCGATGTGGTCCGTCACGCGCGGCTGGATGTCCGGCGGCTGGATGTTCAGGCGGCCGAAGTCGTACTCGCACTCCTCGATGTAGCGCTCGGCGAGGTCGGCCGGCTCGACGTTCGCCTCCCGCGCGCGGTTGATGATCTTGTCGTCGATGTCCGTGTAGTTCTGCACGTAGCGCACCCGGTAACCCTTGTGCGTCAGGTACCTCCTCACCGTGTCGAACACCACATAGGCGCGCGCGTGTCCAACGTGGGTGAAATCCTGCGGCGTCAGCCCGCAGACATAGATCCCCACTTGCCCCTTGCGCAGGGGCTCGAACTCCTCGACCCTCGAAGTCCGCGTGTTGTGGATGCGCAGCGTCATCGGGCCCGCCCCCGCTTGCGCTGATGGAAGGTGGTGGTGAGGGCGAGAATCGAACTCGCGATATCTCGATCTGCAGTCGAGCCCATTGCCCCTATGGTACCTCACCTCGGGTCGCGGAAGCCAGCGCCTACGCTCGTCGGAACCGTCGGCGCCCTCTGCCCTGGAGCGGCGTCAGTGCTCAGGACAAAGATTCCTCCGCGGAGCTCCGTCGGTAACGAGGTGCTCCATGGAGGTCACTTCCGGGCGAGGAGCGGCGCCTCGCGGTAATAAGCCCTCACCTGGAATCCGGCCGCTGCGCGGCGTAAGCCGGCTCGTTCACGATCCGCCGGGGTTTCATCTACCCTGGCGCAGACCTTCAGGCTGTGGGGGGGCCCCCGCAAAACAAACATAGGAGCCCCTGCAGATGGACGGGCGTGCGTGGGACGGACAGCCGGGAGCGTCTTCGATGACCACGCCCGAGCCCGTCCGCCCCTGGTCGCTTCCCCCCTCGCCGCCGCCCGAGCCGCTTCCCGCGCCCACGCTCCCCCTCCAGGCCTCCGCCGAAATCCCGCAGCCCCCGAACCCGTATCCCTACCTGTACCCCTACCCGCCCCCGTTCGGTTTCCCGGTCCCCACGTTCGCCCTGGGCATCCCGTCGACCTACCCGGTCGCCGCCGACCGCGGCCGGGAAACCGTGCGCGCGCTCGCACGCCTGCGGCTCGCCACCTGGGTCGCGCTCGCGGCCTCCGGCATCACCACGGCGGTCGGCGGATTTGCGCTATTTGTTTTCCTCAACCCTAACGTCGCTCAGGGCATCCTGAGCCTGCCCCCCGCGCTCGGGCTCATGCTGGTTTCGTTCCTCGTGCAGCTCATCGCGGTTGCGATCGGGTGGAGCGCGTTCGAGGAGCTTGCGGACGTCGGCGCCGAGATCGGCCCCGAGCACGCGGCCGCCTCGAGGCGCGCCGTGCACACCATGTACCTCGCCACGGCGGCGTGGTTCATCGGAGGCCTTGCGGGGCTCACCGTCTTCGGCGCGTACTTCAGCAGCGGCCTCGGAAGCGTCCCCTTCGGCCAACTGCCCCGCGAGGCCGTGGTTTCGATCACCGCCTCCTTCGCGCTCACCGGCATTGCGGTGAACGCCCTCCTTGCGATGGCGATGCAGGGGCTGATCGGCCACCTCATGCGTGAGCGGGGGCGCAACCTCCGCAAACTCTTCATGGCGCTCGCGGTTGGCGGCACGCTCGCCTCGGCCGGCGTTTCTCTTGTGTGCAACGCGCTTCTCGGCTCCGTCGACCTGTACGGCCTCCTCGGCGTCGTGTCCGCCGCCTCGCTTGCCGTGTACCTGGCACAAATTCAGGAGGCGGAGGAAGGCACGCGCGCGCTTTCCGCCGGCCGCGGCAGCGACCCCGACGCGCCGCCCACCGTTCCGCCCGGCGCGGGCGGCGTTTCCGGCTAGCTGGCCAGCGCCCCTACAGTCGATTGGCCCCGCCCTGCGGCGTGCGCAAGGTTCATCGACGCCATCCCCCATTCGCGGTCGGGGAAGCCGCCCCCTCTTCCCCCGGAATCAACCCCATGTCGCCTCCGCCCCAACAGCCGTATCCCCCCCAACCCT
>Ga0247727_10018460_pt1 | contig 10962 bp, 13 predicted proteins | sample WisWelCaveWW1625_FD_202498 | JGI IMG/M metagenome (GOLD analysis project Ga0247727, IMG submission 202498) | Biofilm microbial communities from Wishing Well Cave, Virginia, United States - WW16-25 | ecosystem: Environmental > Aquatic > Deep subsurface > Groundwater > Cave microbial mat | place...
CATCACCAACACGGCCACCGTGACGGGTTCTGGGACGGATCCCGACATGGCGAACAACACGAGCACCGCTGTGACAGAGATCCGTGAGGGTCCTAGGAGGTAGTTCTGGGTGAAGCGGGCTTCCCCGCAGTACGCAGATTGAGGGTCAGGCTTGAGTATTGACTTATTGAGGATGGACCTCGTCCGCACGTGGTTTTGCACATCAGGCCTGTCTTAGCCCCCCTTCCTCAAGCCGCAGCAATATCCAAAACGGCGAGGGCGACGGTTGTGCTCTCACTGCGCGCGTCCAACGAGGGCCTTCTGAGGCCGCGCGTTGCGCGAGCACAAGAGCATGACCGTCGCCCTCGCCTCTTCGAATCCTTCTTACTTCCCGAAGAAAGAAACCAGTCTCGCCCGCCTCGCTTGAATCAGGCATCGGCGGTTGCAGCAGAAGTGCTCATGAATTATGCGGGTTAGTGGGGGCTCTGTGTGGGAGGAGCTGTGGAAGATTCTGAACACGAAGAAGTTCCTGAAGATGTTGTTCCTCAGCCTCGCTCTATTCCCTCCATTTCTGAACGGGAAGCGAAGAGAATAGTCGAGGCTGCAAAGGTGCCTAGAGCAGCACTCCGGTCCAGGGCCACCAGACCTTCCAACAGAAACGATATAGACGTTCAGGCTAACCAAGCGGCTGATCTGGCTACCAGAGAAATACAGGGCCTCTCAGCTCTCATCTCAACACAACTCTATGGTGCGCTCTTTCGGCAGGTGGAAAAGCGCGACCCTGCACTGGCTGAAGCGTGGCAGAGAGAGTCCACCCGCATACTGCGGACGATTCGTCAATTGTGGAACGAAGGTAAGAAGGACCAAGCAAAGCAGCAGTTCATGGATTCGCTTCGAGACCTTAACCTGGAGCACCTTCAAGCTGGTCGCCGTGCGAGCGGACGACCAGCCGATGAAGCCCTCCTTACCGGCTACGAGGCAATCCTTTGGACAATCCGTATCGCACAGCGGTGGAAGAACCCAGCTACCCGAGGCCGTGAGATCCTCGAACATCTTACCAAGGTATTGCCCAGCCTTGAGCAGGCCAAGGTAATTCTTCGTGTGCCCTCTGACGCCAAACTGAAAGAGTGGAGCAAGCCTTCCTACAAGCAAATTGCCTTGCACATCCTGCAAGAGCCCTACTGCAGCAGCCTCTCTCTTGGATTTCTTCAAAAGATTCTTTCTCGCCAGCGTAAAGCCCGGTGTGTAAGCGGCCAACCTCTTCCTCGCACCCACACCAAACGAAACAAATCAATATACCGTTAGCCTGTTTGATCTCTCCGCAGTGGATTTGGGTTCAGCGTCTGCTTTCCCTCTACCCGAAATCTTACCTTTGAATCGAAACTAAACTTCCCGTTTTCAGCATTACCTCTCGGGATAAAATCTCACCCGTGCATGATGATGATTCACGAGTAACGAGAGGAGAGCCCCACATGCTGAGAATCAAGATACTGCGGATGAGTCGCAACCTCTCACAGTGGCAGCTGGCAAAGGATGCTGGGATGTCCCAAGGACGCTTTAGCCAGATCGAGCGCGGGCAGATCCGCCCTTTGGCCGATGAACGGGCCGCACTCGCCCGACTCCTCCAGACCAACCCGGGCTCCTTGTTCCGAGTGGTCGGCCAAATACGGAACCCTCTTTCTCGGGGGATCAGATGAGTGACCAACCCAAGAGCAACGAGCACGAGCTAAACGCGCAAGGTGCACGCGGAGATGGCGGATTTGTCCACGTCGGCACGGTGCTTGGCGGCGTTCTGAAAGAGGTAGCGCGCCGCACAGAATTGCGTTTTCGCCTGGAAGCCGAATTGGGCAAACCTCTCAGCGATGAGGAATTTCTCGCGATCGCTGATCGAACAGGAATGAGAATCTGATATGGCCTCACGATACCGAAAAATCGATCCGCGTATCTGGACTGACGAAAAGTTCCGTCAGTTGACGGGCGAGGAACAACGCATTGCCCTCTACATCCTGACCGCCCAAGCGAATCGGATCGGCCTCTTTTCCTTCTCTCCCGGCAAAGCCCGTGAGGATCTGGGAACGTTACCCCCAACGTTCCGCAAAGGTTTCGCGAAGGTCTGTCAGACCTTGAATTGGGAGTGGGATCCAGAGGCCCGCGTGCTCTATCTCCCCACCTGGTGGCGGTACAACCAACCGGAGAATGCCAACAACGTCATTGGCAATCTGAAAGACCTCGACGATTTGCCAGCAACGTCGCTGCTGGAGCGGTATTCCAGCAATACCACCTACCTCTCAGAGGACCTCATTGCAACGTTTACCCAAACGTTGGCGAAACGTTACCCCCAACGTTCCCCCAAACGTTCGCCATCTCAGGAGCAGGAGCAGGAGCAGGAACAGGAGCAAGAGCCCCCCCTACCCCCCAAGGGGGTCGCAGCGGTGTTGAATGGATTACAGCCGGAAGAGATTCATCGGAAATGGAACACGATCCCTGGCGTGAAACGGTGCAAGACGTTAGGACCAACCATTCGCAAGCAGATTCACACGCGGCTCTCCGAGCATCCTGACCCAGCTTGGTGGGAGGGATTGTTTCAACAGGTCCAAGCCTCGCCGTTTTTATGCGGCCGCACGCATGGCGCTCGCGGCACGTTCCAGGCTTCCTTGGATTGGGTGCTCAAGCCGACGAATCGGGACAAAATCTTGGCAGGCAATTATGAGAACGCGCGACCGTCCAGCACAGAGCGTCTCCCACTATGAAAACCTTCGGCGAATTCAAAATCGATCTCGGCGGACGCTCCGGCATAGAAGTACAGACGACCTGCCCGCAATGCAGCCACACGCGGAAGAAATCGAAAACGCGCTGTTTGAGTGTGAACACGATCGAAGGCATCTGGTGCTGCCATCACTGCGACTGGCGGGGAACTCTGAAAGCAGGAGAAGAATTGAAATCGCGGCCACCGAAGCGGATCATCAGGCCGCACTTCGAGAAGCCCTCTTCTGTCCCGCCTGCGATCCGCGACTGGTTTGCCAAGCGCGGCATCCCTGAAGCGATCGTCGCCAGACATTGCATCGCGCTCCAGACCGCGTACCTCCCGCAACTTGAAGACGAAGCGCCCTGTCTCGTATTCCCCTACTTCCGAGACTGCCAGGCGATCAACCTTAAGTTCCGTTCGCTGGAAGGGAAACTCTTCCGCCAGGTGAAGGACGCCGAAAAGCTCCTCTACGGTCTCGATGATCTGACCGAGGATTGGGCCGTGATCGTGGAGGGCGAATGCGACAAGCTGGCGCTAGAAGTTGCAGGTATCACAAATGCGGCGAGTGTACCAGACGGCGCCCCGCCCGCTGGCTCGAAACCGAGCGACACGAAGTTTGAATATCTGATGACGTGCGCAAGCGTGTTCGACCGACTCAAGAAGATCATCCTAGCCGTGGACCATGACGCGCCAGGCAAGATGCTTGAGGAAGAACTAGCACGCCGTCTCGGACCTGAACGCTGCTGGCGGGTGACGTGGCCGGATCGCTGCAAGGATGCAAACGATGTCTTGCTCCAGCATGGCGCGGAGACCTTGCGCGAGTGCATTGAGTCAGCCAAGCCGCTTCCGATCGAAGGCGTGTTGACGGTCGCCGATCTGGCAGGGGATGTGATGGCGTTGTACCTCGAAGGGCTCCACGGCGGCGTGAGCACCGGATGGCCATCTGTGGACGCGCATTACACCGTTCGGCCAGGGGAGTTGACGATCGTGACCGGCATTCCCAGCCACGGGAAAAGCCAATGGCTGGACGCGCTGATCGTGAACATGGCGCGGGAGCACGGTTGGAGCTTTGGGATCTGTTCCCCTGAAAACCTCCCGGTGTCACGGCACGTCGCCAAACTGATTGAGCAGTACAGCGGCTTCCCGTTTCGAGAAGGCCCGTCCAAACGCGTACCGCATGAGGAAGTCGTGACCGCGCTCAACTGGCTCCATGGGCATTTCGTCTTCATCGCGCCGGAGGAGAGCTTGACGATTCCCGGCCTACTGGACACAGCCAAGCGTCTCGTGGCCCGTCACGGCATTCGCGGGCTCATCATCGACCCGTGGAATGAGTTTGAGCACACGCGCCCGAGCGGACAGACGGAGACCGAAAGCATCTGCCTCGCCCTGACACAGATACGGCGTTTTGCCAGAACTCATGGCGTCCACGTCTGGGTCGTCGCCCATCCGCAGAAGTTGTACCGCAAAGAGGACGGGAGCTACCCCGTTCCCACCCCGTATGACATCTCCGGCAGCGCGCACTGGCGCAACAAGGCGGACAACTGCCTCGCAATCTGGCGAAATGAGCATGAATCCGACAAGCCCGTGAGCCTCATTGTGCAAAAGATTCGCTTTCGAGAAGTTGGCTCTGTCGGTGTCGTACCGTTGTACTGGAACAAGATCAATGGACGATACGAGGAAGAAGTGCCAGCAGCAGCGCGGCACTGACAAGGTTGAACTTAGGAGAAGCCCGCGCCCTATCGGGAAACGGTCTACCTTCGAGCGGGCTGCGGCAGAAGTGAAACGCACCGTGGAGGGTCAGCTATGACGCGCCGCCTGCTCAATATCAGGGAAGTGGCCGACTATACTGGCCTTTCCCCTCATACGCTGTACCAGATGGTCAGTCAGCGGCGCATTCCGTTTGTGAAGATGGGGCGGCTGACGAAGTTTGACAGAGATGAGCTAGACCGTTGGATCACGCGGCACTCCGTGAAGCCGATTCGGACCACAGAGGACTTGACACAGTGTAATCATCTATGATAACAATTCATCCCATGCTCCGGTTGCGCCAGATTCGGGAAGGAAGGGAGGTGAGTTTGCGGGCTTTGGCGAAGCTGGCCGGTGTCGGCGTGGCCACGCTCACCCGCATGGAAGCGGGGAAGTGGGACCCACGGCTGAGCACCTTACAGAAGTTGGCCAAGACCCTTGGCGTGACGGTGGCTGAGCTGATCGGGGAAAAGTCTCTCAAGAGGAAAGGAGGCTGAGTCTATGGGACTCACGAAACGGAAGGACGGCTACTATGTCGAGTTCCGTGTCTTGGATAACGGCAAGACGCTCTCACTAGCGTCAGGCGTCCAAGGCGCGAAACTCACGCGGTGGAAAGTAGGATGCGCCAACAAGACTATTGCCCAACAGCAAGCGGCCATCATTAAGACCAAGCTGTTGTCAGGGACTATGCCGAGTGAACGTGTCCAAGACACCATGATGACGTTGGGACAATGGGCTAAGGAGTACAAGGCCATTGAGGAAGTGTCACGGCTCCGATCCTACAAGGAACGGTGTCAGCGTATCGACAATGTGATTGTCCCGTTCTTTGGGAGCCACCGGCTCCTTCAGGATCTAACCGCCAAGGACATAGAAGCCTTTCGGCAGGAACGGGGCAAGGGCCGGGCAGTGGCCACAGTCAATGTGGACCATAGCTACTTCAAGCACATGCTCAAACAGGCCATGAGGCGGGATCTTGTGACGCGCAATGTGGCGTCCTTGGTGGCGGCTCCGAAGCCGAAGAACGCACGGAGCCGAGTGTTGGAGCCTGAAGAATGGTCACGGCTATATGGGGCTACGCCGGCATGGTTTAAGTCTGTGCTGTTGACGGGCTATCACACGGGGATGAGGCTGGAAGAAATTCTCACCCTGACGTGGGACCGTGTGGACTTGGAGAAGGGGCGGATCTTCCTACCAGGCCATCTCACCAAGACCGGGCAGGAGCGACTTGTCCCGATCACGCCAATCCTTCGGCGGGAATTCCAGCGGCTACGGGCGCTGGATGGTGTGACACGCATTCAGGGGCTAGTCTTCCACAAGAACGGAAAGAAGTTGAGTCATACCTACCGAGAAGTGCGGCGGCTGTGCGAGGAACAGAAGATTGAGGACTTTGTGTTCCACGACCTCCGCCATTGTGCCGTGACGAACCTAGCGGACTCAGGGGTTGATACCGAAACGATCATGAAGATCGTCGGCCACTCCTCGGTGGAAATGTTTCTCCGCTACCGCACGATCAAAGCGGAGACGTTAGACGCTGCTATGACTCGCCTGAACACGCTAATAACACGGCATGAGAATGCCGCTCGCCAAGTCCCTGAATTCGCTGCACTGTAGAGTAATTGGTGCCGAAGGCGGGATTTGAACCCGCACACCCTTGCGGGCGCTAGACCCTGAATCTAGTGCGTCTGCCAGTTTCGCCACTTCGGCACATCGAGATGGACGGCGGATTATCCTGAATTCGTGAGGTCCCCGTCAAGCAAGCGGCTTCGATCACCTCAGTTGCGCATCGCGTGAAGCCCACAGTCCGGCCGATGCGATGTCGCGTCGGTCGCCGCTGATCACGATCTTCTCATGGACGAGCCCGGCGGCTGCGAGCAACGGGGCCGCTGCGATCCACGGCGCCTCATCGGCGATCAAGACATCAAACCGGACGTGACTGAACAGGGGATCGCTCAGCACTCGCGATGCCGTAGTAACCACGAGCCGCTGATTCTGAATGAAGGCTTGGCGGTTCGTGTCTTCCTCCGCCGCAAGCAATTCCCGGATCTTTTTCGTTCCACCCAGCCGGACGATTTCTTCTTTGAGTTCGTCAAACTCCGAGCGCATGCCTTTCGGCACAGCGGCTTCCAGTACGAGTTCATTGATGCGCGTCTTGGCGACATCGAGTTCCCCCCTCAGCGCGGCGCACTGACTCTCATACAACTCGAGGTATTGGTGCAGAGAATCGACGTTTTTCCCGAAGGCCTGCAGGCTGAGCCGTCGGAAGAGCGGGAGGTTCACATACTCAGCCAACGTGGCACTCACGTCTTTGATCTTAGCCTGTAGGTCGCTGACCTGCATGAGCAATCGCCATTCCAGGAGACGCACTTCATCGAGATCCTTTTGCTTCTGCCCCTTGTACGCCAATATAGGCGTCAGTTCGCGGAATCGATCGTACTTGCAACGGAGCGAGGCCTTATCTGCCCGCGACTTGGCATAGAACTGATGCATCTGCGCTTCGAACCCCAGCTCCTTGATCTCGATCCCCTCGACCTGGTGGGCCAATGCCATCTCATATCGACTCACCCACGTTTTATACATGAGCCCCACCGCTTTCATGGCTTGCGCGACGGTTCCGACGAGTGAGTCTACGGCCCCGTGATCAGGACAGACCACCAGGGTGCGCTTATTCGCGCGAATCAGTTCGATCGCCAGCACGGCCAATCGCTGCCTGCGCACCAAGAGCTCGTCTGCCCAGATGGTCATGAGGATCGACGATCCAGTGGCCGCCCCGAAAAGTTCCTCCTCTCCCGTTGTCGCCTCTAGGAGGGGAGCCAAGCGGTCTGCCGGACCGAATCGATAGGCGTCGGGCTGCGCGAGCATGTCGCGCAATCGCTTGGCCGACATGGCCAGAAACCCGGCCCGATCCGGAACCACGGTCGCGTCGACATAGAACTGTCCGACGGCATCGAATGTCTGCACAAAGATCACATTGCCTTGCCCGCCAAGCACGATGCCTTCGGTTGGATCCATGTCGTCCAGGGGGATAATCGAGAGGGGAGTGTCATGCTCAATGGACGCGCCGTGCGGGAGCGTCAGCTCGTATAGGTGAAGCCTACCGATGGTGTGTACAAGTCGTCCTGCCACCTGAGTAATTGGCTGGTCAAGCGCTGTACTGCTCACCCGTTTCTGTTGGGCTTCAAGGCGGTGCGCCCATGTTTCGAGTAGGTCTCGCGCGGTCATAAGATTCTTAGCACGCATTTTGCCTGACGGTTCGTCGCGAAATCGCATAGAAGCCGGGCGAGGGGCAAGTGGCACGAGACGAGAGGAAAGACATTCCGTTTGGTCGCCCCTAGCCTCTGGCCCCGCGCCTTTCGCTTAAACATTGGCGATTGCAGCAGAAGCGCTCATGAATAATGCAGGTTAGGAAGTATCCTTGTATAGCGGTCACCATCATACGGTCGCCTCTTACACCTGTCCAGCCTGTCATGGGGAATCTCACGCTTACAATTGCCTCGCGGCCATGACCCAAGTGAACATCCTCTGCAAATTGCGAATTGACTTTTTGCTGGCCCCCCAGTATCCTCTTTTCCTTTCCAACAGAAGGAGTTAGGGGTATGAAGGTCATTCTACAAGAAACGATGGACGGGGTCGGACATCTCGGAGATCTGCTCGATGTGAGAGATGGGTATGCACGGAACTTTCTTCTCCCACGCAAAAAAGCGGTGCCGGCCGACAGTCGCAGCATCAAGGCCTTTGAGCATATCAAGCGCGTAGCCGGCGAACGGGCAAAGAAAGAAAAGCTGGAGATCGAAACTCACGCCAAGAGCATCTCGGCCGTGTCCCTCACGGTGCAGGCCCAGGTCGGCAAGGACGACAAGATGTTTGGGTCGGTCACGGTCAAAGACATTGCGGAAAGATTGGCGGAACAGGGATTTACGGTAGATCGGCGCAAGATCCAGCTGGACCATCCGATCAAGGAACTCGGAACCTTCACCGTGCCGATTAAGCTTCCACGGGACGTGACTGCAACCGTAATGATCCACGTCGTAAAAAACCAGGAAGCCGAAACGGCTCCCGCTGGGGCCTAACGAGGACACGAACTGTCATGAACGATGCGGTCGGTTCTTTAGAGGCACTCAAAGCCACAGACCCAGATGTCTATGCCGCGATTGCCGCTGAGGAAGAGCGGCAGCGTGATAGACTGCTTCTGATCGCCTCGGAGAACTTCGCCAGTCCCGCTGTCCTAGCTGCTCAGGGATCCCTCATGACCAATAAGTACGCCGAAGGGTACCCTGGAAAACGGTACTACGGCGGGTGTCAGAATGTGGACACCGTGGAGGATCTCGCCATCCAGCGGTGCAAGCAGATTTTCGACGCGGAGCACGTGAACGTACAGCCGCACTCAGGATCACAGGCGAATATGGCGGCCTACCTGTCCGTGCTGAAACCCGGCGACACCATTCTGGGCATGGACCTCGCCCAAGGCGGTCACCTCACCCACGGCAGCAAGGTCAATTTTTCAGGGATCCTGTTCCGAGTGTTCTCCTACGGCGTGAACCGTGAAACCGAAACCATCAACTATGACGCGGTGCAGAAGCTGGCGGAGGAATGCCGGCCACGTATGCTCGTCGTAGGCGCCAGTGCCTACGCGCGCACCTTCGATTTTCCACGATTCCAATTGATCGCCAAGTCGGTCGGTGCCTATCTGCTGGTCGACATCGCCCACATCGCCGGGCTGATCGCTGCGGGGCTCCATCCGAATCCCGTTCCCTATGCCGACTTTGTCACCACGACCACCCACAAAACCCTGCGCGGACCCCGGGGTGGCGTCGTGATGTGCAAGGCTGAGTATGCCAAAGCGGTCGACAAACTTATATTTCCCGGAATACAAGGCGGACCCTTAATGCATGTGATCGCGGCGAAGGCCGTTGCCTTCAAGGAGGCCCTCTCGCCGGCTTTTACGCGTTACCAACAGCAAGTCATCGCCAATGCGAAGGTGTTGGCCCAAGGGCTCCTCGACCGTGGGTACAAGATTGTGTCAGGTGGCACAGATACGCACCTGATGCTGATGAATCTGACCAACAAGGGTATTACAGGCAAAGAAGCGGACGCGGCCTTGGGGGCCGCCGGCATTATCGTGAACAAGAATGCCGTGCCCTACGATGAAAAGCCGCCAGCCGTCGCCAGTGGCATTCGACTGGGAACTCCCATTGTCTCTACCCGTGGGATGCGGGAAGCCGAGATGAACGAGATTGTGGGCTTGGTCGACCGGGTGCTGCAGCATCGGCAAGACCCTGCGATGCTGGAGGAAGTACGCACTCAGGCCAAAGCGCTCTGCAGCCGTTTTCCGATCTTTTATTCCTACTAAACCGCGCCAGACGGGGCAGGATTACCGCCTGTGAAATGTCCGTTCTGCGATGAACTCGAAGACAAGGTCGTAGACTCGCGCATGGCGAAGGAAGGTGAGGTTATTCGCCGCCGCCGCGAATGTCTCGGCTGCAGACGTCGCTACACTACCTACGAACGCGTCGATGAAATCCTTCCCGTGGTGGTGAAAAAGGACGGCCGTCGTGAGTCGTTCGACCGTACTAAAATTCTCGCCGGTCTCAAGAAAGCCTGCGAAAAACGGCCTATCAGTACTGCCACCATCGAAGCCGTGACGGATCGCATAGAGAAACGCATTCAGGAAATGGGTGAGACAGAAATCGAGAGCCGGATCGTGGGCGAAGAGTTGATGAAAGAGCTTCACCAACTGGATCAGGTCGCCTATGTTCGCTTTGCGTCTGTTTACCGCGAGTTCAAAGACATTGACCAGTTCATGGACGAGCTGAGAACGTTGGCCCAGCAACGCCGCGAGCGGTGAGGGCCGCAGAATCCCTCCTCTCTCCTCATTGTCCTCTCCATGTCCTTCCGCGGTTCGTTTGTCTACAACCTGGTACCATTTCCCAGCGAGTAGGCGTCAATATGCCGACACCCCAAGCCAAGTCCCCCAGACGACCACGCAAAACCGGAGCGCCGAGCGGCACGCATGTGGCGATCATCGGAGCAGGCCGCGGTGGCACGGCGCTGATGGAAATCTTTGCGACAGATCCGCTGGTGCAAATCGTGGGTGTGGCGGAAATCCTGGCAACCGCCCCGGGCATTGCACTGGCAAAACGGCTCGGCATCCCCGTGACCCGCGATTACCGGCGACTCTTGGACCTCGAGCGCGTGGATCTCATCATCGACGTGTCGGGTAATGCCAAAGTCTGGGAGTTGCTCCAAGACTTCCACCGGATGGGCGTCACGATCATCGGCGGGGCAAGCGCGAAATTCATGTGGGACCTCATCGAGGCCCGCATCCGTGCCACGGCAGAGATCGAGAAGACCTTGAATAAATACCAATCGCTCTATCGACTGTATGTCAAGGAAACGGGTGTGGCGGTGACGGATGAACGGACGCGCATTGCCTGCGAAATACACGACGGCCTCGTGCAGAGCTTGGCAGGAGTAAACTTCAAACTGGATCTGAG
>Ga0247727_10018461_pt1 | contig 10962 bp, 8 predicted proteins | sample WisWelCaveWW1625_FD_202498 | JGI IMG/M metagenome (GOLD analysis project Ga0247727, IMG submission 202498) | Biofilm microbial communities from Wishing Well Cave, Virginia, United States - WW16-25 | ecosystem: Environmental > Aquatic > Deep subsurface > Groundwater > Cave microbial mat | place...
CTTCCACGCGCGAGCTCGAGCGCATCAACTGGATGGAGCTTCGCGAGCTCGTGCCGGCGCGGTCGCAGACCGTGCTGCTGCCGCTCGGCACGCTCGAGGCGCACGGCGTGACCGCAAACGGCGCCGACATCCTCGCCCCGGTGGCGATCGCGCGCGACATCGCGACGGGGCTCGACGCCTTCGTGGCCCCTGTGATTCCCTACGGCTTCACGGGCTCCATGGACGCCTATCCCGGAGCCTTCACCGTCCCCGAGGACGTGTACCGCGCATACGTGCGCGCCGTGCTCGTGGGCCTCGCACGCAACCGCTTCCGCAACATCGTGATGCTGAACGGCCACGGCGGCGGGCAGACCGCGATCCTGAGCGCGCTCGCTCAGGAGGTCGGGCGCGAGGAGCGCGTCCGGATCCTGGTCGTCAACTGGTGGGCGCACTGCGCCGACGTGACGCAGGAGGTGTTCGGCGAGGACGGGGGACACGCGGGCGACAACGAGACCGCCTTCATGCAGGCGATCGACCCCGCGCTCGTGCACCCCGAGCGCTACGAGCCCGGGATGGCCCTCGCCAACCCCGCCCCGGGCACGTGGAGCGCCTACCCCAACCCCACGACGATTGGCCTCTACAAGGCGGGGCAGGGTTATCCGAAGTTCGATGCGGCGAAGGCGAAGGTCTATTTCCGCAAGGTGTGCGACAAGGTCGCGGGCCTGGTGAAGGACACTGTCCGGCGCTGGGACCAGGCTGGATTGTGAGCGGAGTGACCTCCCCGAGGCTCTCGACAAGGCCCGTCCGCGAGAGCGGACCCGGATCGCATGGCCAAGCGGTAAACTAGTTCCCAGGGGTGGCGTTATGACGATCGACGTGGACGCGGTCTATGAGAACGGCGTGCTCAGACTCAAGGAATCCGTGAACCTGCCCGAGAAGTCCGAGGTTCATGTGACCATCGAGACCACCGCCCCTGCGCGGACGCCCCTCGGTCGCAAGCTGCGAGAGCTGCGCGCTCGTATCTTGAGGTCGGGCGACCCGGGTTTGAGCTGGGACGAGATCGAAGAGGACGTTGCCTCTCGTAGGGGCGGCTGGCGCGAAGCGCGGTGAAGCTGACCTTCGTGGACGCGGGCGTGCTAATCGCGGCGGCTCGCGGGGGCAGCGAGCAGGCCGCTCGCGCCATGGAGATCCTCGACGACCCCGAGAGGCCTCGCGTTCGATCCATAGGGCGCGATCGGTGAGGGTGGTAACCATCCATCCCGAGCCGCGGTAGCGCGTTTCGTAGCGGCGCCTGAGAAAGGAAACGAAATGAGCGAGAGGATCACGCGCCGGGACTTCGTGAAGGTTGGGACGGCGGCATCGGTGGCGGCGGGCGTTCCGTCCGCGGCGTTCGGCCAGGGCCCGAGCGTGATCGTCCACAAGGCAACACTCCCGGTCGTGATCGCTTTGGGCAACGGCCACGAGCACAAGAACGGCGGCCCGCGCACCTGCGTCGAGGAAGCGTACCAGCGGATCGTGAAGGGCGAGGACGTGCTCGAGTCGCTGATCGCGGGCGTCAGCATCGTCGAGCTCGATCCCGCCGACACGAGCGTCGGCTACGGCGGGCTGCCGAATGCCGACGGCGTCGTCCAGCTCGACTCCTGCTGCATGCACGGGCCCTTGAAGCGCGCGGGCGGTGTGGCCGCGCTCGAGGGCGTGCGCACGCCCTCGCGGGTGGCGAAGGCGGTGCTCGACCACACCGATCATCACCTGCTGGTGGGCGCGGGCGCGCAGGCCTTTGCCCGCAACATGGGCTTCGCGATCGAGGCCGACCTCAATACCGACCGCTCGCGCGCGAAATGGCTCGAGTGGAAGCGGCGCATCGACCCGAAGCACTACCTCGATCCGAAGAAACGCACGCAGGCGGGTGAAGCAGCGTCCCGCAGCATGGTGCGCGACGGCCTGCTCGACCCGCACCACCGCTTCGGCACGATCAACTGCGACGGCGTCTCCGCGAAGGGTGAGGTGTGCGGTGTCACGACCACCAGCGGGCTCGCCTTCAAGATCCCGGGCCGCGTCGGCGACTCGCCGATCCTGGGAGCGGGCCTGTGGGTGGACGGCGAGGTCGGCGCGGCGGGCTCGACGGGCCGCGGCGAGGCCAACCTCTACAACCTCTCGTCCTTCTTCATCGTCGAGGAGCTGCGGCGCGGCCGCGCGGCGAAAGACGCGGGGATGGAGGCGCTGCGGCGTGTCAAGGCCGCGACCGTCGAGAAGCGGCTCCTCGACCGGAGCGGCCTGCCGAGCTTCCAGCTCAAATTCTACGTGCTCACGAAGCAGGGCGAGTACGCCGGCGTCTCGATGTGGGGGAAGGAAGACAGCCGGCCCGCGCGCTTCGCGGTCTGCACCGAGAACGGTCCGGAGCTCGTGGCCTGCGAGCCGCTACACGAGGGAGCGCCCGCGGAGTGACGGACGGGTCGTCTGCGTCCTCCTCGAATGGCAAGCTGATGCCGGGGGGCAGGCCCCGGCTCTTCACCGCGCGCTTCTTCCTGATGTGCGGGTTCACCTTCACGGTGTTCCTCTCGCTGTTCCAGCTCCTGCCCACGGCGCCCTTCCGCATCCTCGACCTGGGCGGGTCGAAGGCGGTGGCGGGGCTGTTCCTCGGGCTGCTCACCTATGCCTCGGCGCTCTCGGCTCCGATCACCGGGGCGCTCGCCGACCGGATCGGCAAGCGCCGCATGCTGCTCATCACGAGCTTCGCGATCGCAGGCTTCTCGCTGGCCTATGCCGCGAGCCGCAGCTACTGGCTGCCGCTCGTGCTGGTGTTCTTCCACGGGCTTTTCTGGTCGGGGCTGCTCTCGGCCTCCGCCGCCTACATGACCGGGGTGATCCCCGAGAGTCGCCGCGCGGAGGGGATCGGGTACTGGGGCATGGCCACGATGCTGGCGACAGCGGTGTCGCCCGGCGTGGGGCTGTGGATGTACCACCACGGCTGGGTGTGGCTGTGCCTCGGCACGGCGCTGCTCAACCTCGTGATGGCGGCGATCGCGTGGCGGCTGCCGGCGGACACGACGGTCGCCGCGCGCCTCAGCCGCGACCGGCTGATCGGCGCAAGCCTGGTCGAGTGGCGCGTGGTCGCGGTGACGATCGCGCTCTTCCTCTGCTCCTTCGGCTACGGCGGTATCGCGAGCTTCGTGGCCGTGCGCTGCGACGAGCTCGGCATCACCCCGCGCAGCCTCTTCTTCACGGCCTTCGCGCTGACGGTGCTCGTCACGCGGGTCTTCTCCGGCCGCCTCGCGGACCACGTCGGCCATCGCCGCTTTCTGCTGCCGTGCCTCGCGCTCGTCACCGTCGGCCTCGTGCTGACGGCCCTGGCCCGGACCCGCACGGAGCTCGTGATCGCCGCCGCGGTCTTCGGCCTCGGCTTCGGCAACCAGTACCCCGCGTTCGTCGGCCACGTGATGAAGTTCGTGGACCCCGCGCGGCGCGGCGCGGCGTTCGGCGGCATCCTGGCGGCCTTCGACACGGGCGTCGGCACCGGCTCGATCGCGGTCGGCGCCATGGCCGAGCGGCTCGGATTCGCTGGTGCGTTCGGGGTGGCGGCGGGGCTGTCGGCCTTCTCGATCCCGTACTTCGTGTGGGCGGAGAAGCGCTTCCTGCTGCGCCCGGCTCAGGCGCGAGACGGCGCCGGTGCGCCCGACGGCGGGGGTGCGGGCGGAGCCGGCGCCGCTCCCGGCGCAGGCTCCGGCGCCGGCATCGAGTAGAGGATCATCAGCTTTTGCCAGAGCTTCCGCTCGATGCCGGACGTCAGGCTCTCGACTTCGTTGACCGCCTGCAGTGCGACCGAATCGTCGAAGCGTTGGATGTAGAGCGCGGCCAGCTTCCCCGTGAGCGAGAGCGCCTCGCTGCTGTAGTCTAGATAACGCGAGAGCTCGAAGGGCGTCATCGTGCGCGGCGGGATGATCCCGGTCTCGCGTCCGCGCGCGAGCACCCATTCCGGGTCCTTGGTGAGCTGGTGCATGTCGATCACGTGGGCGATCGCGCGCAGCTCGTGGATCGCGCTCAAGGCGCGGTGGCGCTTGACGCGAGTCTCGATCGTGACCAGGAAGAACACCGCGACGGCCACGTAGACCACGTCGTTGATCGCGGCTTCGACGCCCTGGGCGAGCTCGGGCAGCGTGGGCGGGCCGACCCGGATCTGGAGCGAGCCGAGGCTCGCCGCCAGGCCGATCACCATCAGGAGCACGAGCAACCCGATCGCCACGCGCAGCCAGACGAGCGGGCGGCTGATCCAGGACGCGGTGGCGGATGTGCGGTGGGCGATCGCCTCCAGCTCGCGCACGACGCTCGCGAGCCCCGAGCCGCGGAAGCGCTGCTCCACCCGCCGCGCCAGAAGCTCGATCGTGCGCTCGATGTGGCCGGGATCGAGTGCGCTGTATGGCATGCGGGATTGTAAGCCCGGGCCGGCGCCGCTGTCGGACGGCTACTCTCCGGCTTCCGGACCGGCGGCCGGCAGCGAAGCGGTCGACCGCACTAGGTCGTCGCGCAGCTCGTCGGGCGTGCGGCCGGTGCGCGACCTGCGCACGGGCGCCCCGAGGTGAGGCCAGAGCGGGTCGCGCACCGCGGCGGGCAGCACGTTGTCGAGGTACTCGAGCGCCGTGCCGCGCAGCGCCTCGTCGCCGGAGCGCAGGGCCCGCCGCGCGATCTCGATGGCGCCACGGTCGAGCGCCAGCGCCAGCAGCGTGAAGACGTGGTCGAGCTGGCGTTGGGACTCGCCCGCGTGAGCGGCCTCGCGCGCCGCCATCTCGACGAGCGCCTGGCGCGGGACCACGAGCGCCGGGCCCTGCGACTGCAGCCGCAGCAGCGCCTGGGCGCAGCGCTCGCGGAGCTCCGCGCGCTCGTCCCGCATGCCGAGCAGGAGGCCGTCGGCCGCACGCTGCGTGGGCACGCCGCGCAGCACGCGCGGGATCCGGCGGCGGACTAGGGGATCGAGCTTTGGGTCGAGGAGCGCGTCCACGAGCTCGCCCGTGGCTCGCTCGGCGACCCGGCGCAAGCTCGCCGCCACGGCGTCGAACAGGTCGTCCCGCGCGAGCAGCGGGACCAGGTGGTGCACGAGGCCCGGATGGGTCTCCCCGCGCTCGAGGCGCCTGCGGATCCGGTCGCGGTCCAGAGAGCGCAGGTCCGCGATCGCCTCGAGCAGGGGATCCGGGCCCGCGGCCGAAGCACCGGTCCCAGGCGTCGCGAGGCGGACGCTCGCGAGCGTGTAGAGCGTCGTCAGGTCCGTCACCGAGGCCGCCTCGAGCCGGACGGCGCCCGAGCGCAGGCTCGCGGCCAGGGCACCCACGTAGCCGTGGTGGAAGCGCAGCGCCAGGCCGAGCAGCAGCGCCGCCGCGGCCGCGGCGAGCGCCACCAGCGCGCGCTCGGCGCCGGGCAGCACGAGCAACACCAGCATCACGGCGCCGCTGCCGAGGATCGTCCCGATCCGGTCGAGGCCCACGTCGATGATCACCTTGGCCGGACGCTTCTGCTCGTGCGGCAGCGGGGTGTAGAGCAGCTCGTAGCTCGAGCGGAAGGCCGAGTTGCGGAGCGCCGCCTGCCCGGCGCGCAGGGCCGTGACGCCCGCCAGGCCCGGGAAGGCGAGCGCCGCGCCCGCGCCCAGGAATGCGAAGGCGGGCTGCAGCGCGAGCGTGCCGGCCAGCCCGAGTCGCTGCAGCGACGCACCCACGAGCCCCGCCTGCAGTGCGAACGCCAGAAGGCTCGCGCCGGAGTGGAAGAGCGCGAAGAAGCTCATGAGCGGCGCGCCTCGCGCGAAACGCGCGGCCGCAGCCGCGCCCAGCAGGTAGTCGAGCACCGCCTCCAGGAAGGCACATACGCCGACGAGCAGCGCGAGCTGCGCCAGGTAGGGGACCTCGCGAACCAGCCTCAGCCCCGAGGCCGCGGGCTCGGGGGCGACCGCCGCAGGCCCCGTCGGCTGGAGCGCACGCACCGTCGCGAGCGCGACGAGGCTCACGGCCGAGAGCACGACGAGCGCGGCCTTGACGTCGACGAGCGCCGCCGTGCGCCAGGCGACGAGGCCGCCCAGCACGCCGCCCAGCGTGGCGCCGGCTCCGATCGCGCCCATCGTCCGCTTTGCGGTGTGAGGGTCGAAGCGCTCGCTCACGACAGCCCAGAACGCCGAGACGAGAGCCGCGCCGAGGACCGCGAGGTGCAGGTACACGAGCACGGCGGCCGCGCGCGGCCGCAGGAACGAAAGGCCCCACTCCGCCAGATACAGCGCCGCGCTCGCGCCGAGGGCGAGCGGGAGGAGGCGTGCGGGCGGCAGCACCGCGGCCGCCCGCGAGAGCAGCAGCACCGCCACGAGTGAGACGAGAGCCGCCGCGCCGGTCATCAGCGGCAGCGACGCGACGTCGAAGCTCGAGAGGAAGAGCGCGTCGCGGGTCGCGCGCGCGGCGACCTGCTGCCCGACGACGAGCGCCGCCGCGAGTGTCGCCCAGCGCGCGGACTCCGGAGCCGGCAATGGGGGCCCGATCTTACGCGGAGAGCCGGCGGGCTGCTAAGATCGCGGGCAAAATCATGGTCCACTCCCCGCCGGGAAGCGACCCGCGGGCCCCGCTGTCCGACTGGACCAAGAGCCGGCCCGCCGGGGACTCTCCCCGGCCGCCGAGCCAGACCGGCTTCACGCCCGGCACCATGCTTGCCGGGCGCTACCGCGTCGTCGCCCTGCTGGGCCGCGGCGGCATGGGCGAGGTCTACCGCGCCGACGACACCAAGCTGGGGCAGCCGGTGGCGCTCAAGTTCGTGCGCGGGGCGCTCTCGCCCGAGCTTCTCGAGCGGCTCTACGCCGAGGTGCGGATCGGCCGCCAGGTGTCGCACCCCAACGTCTGCAGCCTGTACGACGTGGTCGAGGTCGACGGTCAGACCTTCCTCGCCATGGAATACGTGGACGGCGAGGACCTCGCCTCGCTGCTCTCGCGCATCGGGCGGCTTCCGGCCGACAAGGCGCTCGACCTGGCGCGAGACCTGAGCGCCGGGCTCGCGGCCGTCCACGAGAAAGGAGCGGTGCACCGGGACTTGAAGCCGGCGAACGTGATGGTGGACGGCCGCGGCCGCGCGCGGATCACGGACTTCGGCCTGGCCATCGGTGTCGAGGGCCCAGGCGCCTTCGCGTACGCGGGCACGCCGGCCTACATGTCGCCCGAGCAGCTCGCGGGACGCGAGAGCACCGCGCGCAGCGACGTGTACGCGCTCGGGCTCGTGCTCTACGAGATGTTCACGGGCCGCCGCTTCTTCGACGCCAAGTCGCTCGACGACGTGCGCAGCCAGCACCGGCAGGCGAAGAAGCCGCGGCTCGCGAGCGCGCCGCAGCCGCTGCCGCCCGCGGTCGAGCGCGTGATCCTGCAGTGCCTCGAGGAGGAGGAGGAGGCGCGGCCCGTCTCGTCGCGCGCGGTGCTCGCGATGCTCCCGGGCGGCGACCCGCTCGAGGCGGCGGTCGCGGCCGGCGAGACCCCCTCGCCCGAGATGGTGGCCGCGGCGGGCACGCTGGGCGATCTCACGCCGGCCGTGGCCTGGTCCCTGCTGCTGGCGGCCGCCGGCGCGCTCGTGCTGTGCGCCTGGCTGGCCGATCGCACGACGCTCTACGGCACGGCCCATCTCCCGAAGCCGCCCGAGGCCCTCGTCGAGCGTGCGAAGGAGATCGTGACGCGGCTCGGCCACGCCGCGGAGCCGCTCGACCGGGCCTACTCGTTCGGCTTCGACACGGGCTCCCTGGACCACGTCGCGGCCAACGACCGCTCGCTCGACCGCTGGGAGAAGCTCCGCGCGAGCCGGCCCGGCCCCGCCTACTTCTTCTATCGCCAGAGCCCTCGCAAGCTGATCGCCGCCAACCGCGATGCCGAGGTGACTCGGGACGACCCGCCGCCCGACGTTCCCGGCATGGTCGTGCTACGGCTCGATCCGGACGGGCGGCTGCTCGGGTACCTGGCGGTTCCTCCGCTCGTCGAGGAGGCTCGCGACGCCTGGCCCGAGGTCGACTGGTCGCGACTGCTCCAGGAGGCCGCGCTCGACCCGGCCGCGCTCCACCCGGCCACGCCGCAGTGGACGGCGCCCGTCGACTCCGATCGCAAGGCTGCCTGGGAGGGCGCCTACGCGGGGGCGGGCGGCCTGCCCGTGCGCGTCGAGGCGGCGGCCTACCACGGCCGGCCGGTGTGGTTCGCGGTCCTGCCGCCGTGGACGGCCGGGGCCCGCAGGCGCGACGGGAACGAGCCCGCTTCGCGGACGCCGGTCTCGCCTCTGGCCGTCGCGCTCCTCACCCTGGCGATGCCGGTGGGAGGGGTCCTGCTCGCGCGGCGCAACCTGCGCCTGGGCCGGGGCGACCTGAGCGGCGCCTTCCGCGTGGCGAGCTTCGTGTTCCTGGCCTTCGCCGCCGCCCGGATGTTCCGCGCCGACCACGTCGCCGGCCCCGAGGAGCTCTGGATCCTGATCAAGGTCCTGGCCTATCCGTGCTTCTGGGGAGGCCTCGTGTTCGTCCTCTATATCGCCCTCGAGCCGTACGCGCGCCGGCGCTGGCCCCACATGCTCATCTCCTGGAAGCGACTGCTGGGAGGGAGCCTGCGCGACCCGCTGGTCGGACGCGACGTGCTGCTCGGAGTGGTCGCGGGCCTCGGCCTGGCGGCGGTCTTCCGCGTGTTCTGGCTGGTGCCGACGTTCCTGGGGCAGCCGCCCCCGCTTCCCGACATCTTCAACTACGGGCCCGCGCTCACGGCGTTCCGCCACGCCGCCGGCTTCCGCCTCGGCGTCAACGCCTTCAGTGCCGTGCTCTACGCGCTCGCATTCCTCTTCATCCTGGTGCTGCTGCGGGTCGTCGTCCGCAAGCAGTGGCTCGCCGCGACCCTGTGGTGCCTGATACTGTTTCCTCCGCTGCGGCCCAGCGACTCCGTGATCGAGTGGGTCGATGGCGCAGTGAGAGCCGTCGTCCTGCTCGCCTTGCTGACGCGCTGCGGCCTGCTCGCGTTCGCCACGGCGCTGTTCGTGATGTTCACGACCTTCGAGGCGATCTTCACGCTCGACCTGTCCGCGTGGTACGCGCCGCGCGGCCTGCCGGTCCTGCTCGTGTTCGCCGCGCTCGTCGTACACGGCTTCCGCACGTCGCTCGCGGGGAAGCCGGCCTTCGGCAAGGCGCTGCTCGACGACTGAGCGGGCTGCCCCTCCCGGGCCGCGCCCAGGCCGCGATCGGCGCCTCGGGTCAGCTCGGGTCGCGATCCCAGAGCCAGGCCGCCCCGCGGACGCCGCTCGCGTCGCCATGGAGCGGCGGCCGCAGCGGGGTCGTGACGCGGTCCGAGAACGCCCACGCCTGCCAGAGCCGGGGCACGCTCTCGTAGAGCCGCGTCACCCGCGACATGCCTCCGCCGAGCACGATCACGTCGGGGTCGAGCAGGTTCAGGACCGGGGCGAGCGCCCGCGCCATGCGGTCCTCGTAGCGGGCGAGCGCCGCCTGGGCGGCGTCCTCGCTGCGGCCGGCGCGAGCGGCGATCTCGGCGGCCTCGAGATCCAGGCCCGTGCTCTGTCGGTAGTCGTGCGCGAGGCCGGGCCCGGCGAGGAAGGTCTCGATGCAGCCCGCCTTGCCGCAGTAGCAGCGAGGGCCGGGCCTCTCGTCGTCGCGCGGCCACGGCAGGGGATTGTGGCCCCACTCGCCGGCGATCGCGTTCGGGCCCGTGAGCACGCGGCCGTCCACCACGATCCCGCCCCCGGTGCCGGTGCCGACGATCACACCGAACACGACGCGCGCGCCTTTGGCCGCGCCGTCGGTCGCCTCGGACAGCGCGAAGCAGTTGGCGTCGTTGGCGCAGCGCACCGGCCGGCCGAGCGCCCGCGCCAGGTCCTGGTCGAGCGCGCGCCCGATGAGCCAGGTCGAGTTCGCGTTCTTGACGAGCCCGCTCGCCGGCGACAGCGCCCCCGGCATGCCCAGGCCCACGCTGCCCTCGCGGCCGGTGTCCTGCTCGATTCCGATCACGAGCGACACGATGGCGCCGATCGTCGCGTCGTAGTCGTGACGGGGCGTCGCGACGCGCCGGCGCGCGAGCTCGCGACCGTCGTCGCCGAGCGCGATCGCCTCGATCTTGGTGCCGCCGAGATCCACCCCGATCCGCATCCGCGCGAGATTCTCCCTCACGGGACGGGTCCTCGTCCGGCCGTCTCCCGGTGACGTGGGGCGGATACAATCGCCGGCGGGTTGCGCCCTTGAACCGCTTCTGGATCCTCGCCGGTGCCCTCGCGGTGACGATCGGCGCGCTGACGATCGCCTTCTGGCTCGGCTCCGCGAGCTTCGACGCGCGCCGCTACAGCCAGCACAACCGGCGACTGGCGAAGGTGATGCGTGAGCTGCCGAGCGCGGACCGCCTGACGCGGGGCCTTGCGGCCGAGGGCACGCCGCTCCTGGTCACGGCCCTGACCGCCGAGGACAAAGAGCGCGCGGTGGAGGCCCGCGGCGGAATCCGGCAGGCCGAGATCCGCGAGAAGGCGGCGCGCCATCCGGAGCTCCGCGTCTACCAGGCGGGCGACATGCTGTACTTCGTCTACTTCGATCGAGAAGGCGTGATGCGGGACTTCACGTGCGTCAGCCGCTGAGCCGGCGGCTCCGGGCGCGGCCTGGCCGGCTGGGTCGCCACCGAGCTGTCTCCAGTTGGTCGGACAGCCCGCTGGCAGGCATCGCCGTGTTCGCTTGCGCGTCGGCGATGCGGGCCGAGCCGGCCGAGCCGCCGCCCGCGGTAGGCTCGGCGATCGTGTCTTCCGGGTTCGTGTTCGAGCGCGCGCCGTTCGCGTCGGCGCACGCGTCCACGATCGTCGAGACGCTACAAGGTGGGCCCGAGCCCGCGCGAGTGGTGGGGCCTCGTCCGCACGTCGACCGATCAGGGCGCATCGATTGACCGCCGTCGCTCGATCGACGTCGGGTGTGCGACGAGGACAGCCTTCCGGGGGGCGCTCTACCGCCGCGCCGGGCCCCCCGGGGCG
>Ga0247727_10018462_pt1 | contig 10961 bp, 13 predicted proteins | sample WisWelCaveWW1625_FD_202498 | JGI IMG/M metagenome (GOLD analysis project Ga0247727, IMG submission 202498) | Biofilm microbial communities from Wishing Well Cave, Virginia, United States - WW16-25 | ecosystem: Environmental > Aquatic > Deep subsurface > Groundwater > Cave microbial mat | place...
GCTGGCTTCGAGCTTTGCTGTTTTTTCTTCGTCGAACTGTTCCTGCACCTTTTCGACAAGAGTGACCACGTCACCCATGCCCAGAATGCGGGAGGCCATCCGTTCCGGATGGAAGAGTTCCAGCGCGTCCAGTTTTTCGCCGATGCCGACAAATTTGATGGGCTTGCCGACTGTCGCTCTGAGTGATAGTGCCGCCCCACCCCGTGCGTCGCCATCAAGCTTTGTCAGTACCGCCCCGTGAAAGTCAAGGCGCTTGTTGAAAGCATTCGCGGTATTGACGGCATCCTGTCCCGTCATGGCATCAACCACAAACAGAATCTCGTTGGGAGTAATTGCCTTCTTGATGGCAGCCGCCTCTTCCATCATTGGTTCGTCGATGTGAAGCCGGCCCGCGGTATCGACAATTGCAACGTCACGGGCATTTTTTCTTGCATGCTCGACTCCCGCAGTGGCAATTTCCACAGCTCCACGGACACGGTCCAGAAACACCGGGATCTGGATTTGTTCTCCCAACATTAACAGTTGGTCAATTGCTGCGGGCCGGTGGACGTCGGCAGCAATCAACAGCGGATGCCTGCCGCGGCTCTTCAGCAGCACGGCAAGCTTGGCACAAAACGTTGTCTTGCCCGAACCCTGCAAGCCAGCCACCATGATCACGGTAGGTGGCATCGGGGAGAACGTAATGTCTGCCTTTGCAGATCCAAGGAGTATCACCAACTCATCGTAAAGGATCTTGACGATCAACTGTCCCGGCGTGATGCTCTGAAGCACATCCTTGCCGAGTGCCCGCCGTTGGACCGCATCAACAAACTCCCTGGCCACTTTGTAGTTCACGTCGGCATTCAGAAGAATGCGTCTCACCTCGCGCAATGTCTCATCGACATTCGCTTCGGTGATTCTTCCTTCACCCCTGAGCCGCTTGAACACGGCGTCGAATTTTCTGCTCAGATCTTCGAACATTATCGTTTGGATTTCATCACAAGATGGCTTGATAACCTACGGAAAAGGCCATTGCTTATCAACGGTGGTGCGAACCCAAAAAAATGGAAGCACCACCTGAAACGGCGGCGCTTTCCCGAAACACCAGGAAACAGCTTCTTAACCCGTTCTTTTGAGCGCTTCCGCTCCACCCACCACTTCCAACAACTCTTTGGTGATGGATGCCTGTCTGGCCTTGTTGTACACGAGTTGAAGGTAAGAGATCATTTCGTTTGCATTCTCTGTGGCGTTCTCCATGGCGGCCATCCGCGCACCCTGCTCTGCGGCATTGGATTCAAGCAGGACCTTCCAGATTTGGATGTTCAGATGGCGTGGAACGAGCGCGTTCACGATCTCCACACTGGAGGGTTCATAAATATAGTCCACCCGCATTGGTTCCTCCCCGGCTAATCCACCTTCGGGCGTATTCGGTTGAACAGGAAGAAACGGGTCGGTCACAATGCGTTGCCGGGCGACCGACGTGAACTCGTTATAGATCACCTCAACCTTGTCGAATTCCTGTTTGAGGTACCCCTCCACAATCTCCCTTGTGATTGTCTGAGCCTGGGGGAATACGAGATTGGCATACACGCCGACATACTTGCCTGACACGTTATAGTGGCGCTTCGAAAAATAGTCAAATCCTTTTTTCCCAACACAGAACAGGCGAAGCCGTTGCTCTTCGAGTGCTCGTGGGTACTTCTTTTCGATACGACTGACCGTAGCCCTGATGACATTGGCATTGAACGCACCGCAGAGGCCGCGATCAGATGTGACCACAACAAGGGCAACAGAGCGTACTTCACGGGGGGCAAGCAGGGGGGTGGCGGCTTCATCAAGGTTCGGCGCAAGCTGTCGCAGGAGTGACCCCATGCTCCGCGCATACGGACGCGCGGCAACGACATTGCCTTGTGCCCGGCGGAGTTTGGCGGCGGCAACCATTTTCATTGCCTTGGTGACCTTCTGCGTTTTCTTCACGCCGCCAATGCGGCTTTTGACTTCCCGGAGCGTTGCCATGGTCTCTACGCGTTCCCTGATACCTTGAACGAATCCGTGAATTGTTGAAGCACCGTCCGTAGCTTTCCTGCAAGGTCATCCGAAAGGTCTTTTCGTTGAGCGACCTCGTTGAGCAGGTCAGCGTGCTTAAGCTCCATCACCTCAAGAAACTCCCGCTCAAACCGGTCGACGTGCTCAAGCGGAATCTCGTCGAGATACCCGTTGGTACCGGCAAAGATGCTTACAATTTGCTTCTCGACGGGGATTGGGGCGTACTGACCCTGCTTCAGCAATTCCACAAGGCGTGAACCCCGGCGGATCTGGGCCAGAGTTGCCTTGTCGAGATCCGAGCCGAATTTTGCAAACGCTTCGAGCTCGCGGTACTGCGCCAGCTCGAGACGGAGCCGACCGGCCACTTTTTTCATGGCTTTGATCTGTGCGTTGCCACCGACGCGCGAAACGGAGATGCCGACGTTAATTGCCGGTCTGACGCCGGAGTTAAAAAGGTTGGGTTCGAGATAGATCTGTCCATCAGTAATGGAAATGACATTTGTGGGAATGTATGCCGACACGTCACCCGCCTGCGTCTCGATGATGGGCAGAGCGGTCAGGCTCCCGCCGCCAAGCTCATCGTTGAGCTTCGATGCCCTTTCGAGGAGCCGGGAATGAAGGTAGAAGACGTCGCCCGGGTAGGCCTCCCGGCCTGGTGGTCGGCGCAGCAGTAGTGAAACCTGCCTGTAGGACTGCGCCTGCTTTGAGAGGTCATCATAAACGACCAGCGCGTGACGGCCACTGTCCCGGAAAAATTCTCCGAGGGTTGCTCCGGAATAGGGGGCGATATACTGCATGGACGCCGGATGGCTTGCCGTTGCAGCAACCACCGTGGTGTAGTCCATTGCTCCTTCCTGTTGGAGCCGGGACACGACTTGCGCGACCGTCGAGCTCTTCTGACCGATGGCAACATAGATGCAATAAACGGGCTTCACGCCCTCACGCTTTGCCTTTTCGGTGTGTGTGTACTTCTGGTTGATAATCGCATCAAGCGCAATCGCTGTTTTCCCTGTTTGCCGGTCCCCGATAATCAGCTCACGCTGACCGCGTCCGATCGGAATCATCGCATCCACCGCCTTGACGCCGGTTTGCAGCGGTTCCTTCACCGGCTGCCGCTGAATGACCCCGAGCGCCTTGCGCTCGATCGGCATGGTTTTTTCGGTCTTGATTGGTCCCCGCCCGTCCATGGGTTTGCCGAGCGAGTCGATGACCCGTCCGAGCATTGCTTCCCCCACAGGGATCGAAGCAATGCGGCCGGTCCGTTTGACCGTGTCACCTTCCTTGATCTCCCTGCTCTCCCCGAAAAGGATACACCCAACATTATCTTCTTCAAGATTCAACACCATTCCAAACACTCCGTGAGGAAACTCGACGAGCTCGCTCATGAGGGCTTTTGAGAGCCCATACACGCGGGCAACGCCGTCCCCCACCTGGAGCACGGTTCCGATATCATAGACGTCCGTCTCTTTTTCGAATCCTGCCAGTTGTTTTCGCAGAATTGCAGAGACTTCGTCCGGTCTCACTTCAGCCATACGTTGTTCCCTTCGTTTCAGACTTTTTTATGATGCGACATCGCCGGCCAGAAACCGGCTGTGCAGCATTTCCAATTGGCGCCGGACGCTGGCATCAAACACGGTATCTCCGATGCGGATCGTGAGTCCTCCCTTGAGGCTTTCATCGATGGTCAGATGCATCCGTACCTTTTTCTTCGTGTAACGTTCGAGCTCTTTTTGGAGCGACTGGTGCTGCGTTCCGGCAACCTGCACTGCAGATCGCACGTGGACATTAACTATGCCGAGTCGCTCATCCCTGAGAGCGGAAAACTGCTCGAGGATTTCCGGCAGCACCGCCTCGCGACCCTTCCTGACCAGCAAGAGAATGAACGTCAGCGTATCTTTGGCAACCCGACTTTCAAGCAACCCCTTCAGCACCTCGGCTTTTTGGGATGCCGTAATGACCGGACTGAGCAGGAAGAGATGCAATTCCCTCGATCCGCGGATGAGCCCGTCGATCATCGATACGTCGGTAGAAACCGCGTCGACATTCTTGCGCTCTTCCGCGGTTGACAGCAGGGCGACAGCATAGCGCCTCGCAACGCGGAGGTTCTTCACGAGGTGCGTCCCTTACCCAGATCACCGATCGCGGCATCAACCAATGCGCGATGCTTTGATGGATCCAGGGTTGCGTCCAGAATCTTCCCTACAGCCATGATGGCAATGTCTGCCACCTCGCCCCGCAACTGCACGATGGCAGCTTCCTTCTCCCGCTGAATCTCTTCCCTTGCCTGGTCGATCATGTGGCGGGAAGAGCTGTTCGCGCGATCGAGTATCTCTGCTTTGAGCTTCTCGGCCAAACCCCGTCCCTCTTTCACAACCCTACGGGATTCTTCCTCTGCACGGGCCAGTTGGCGTTTGTTTTCTTCGAGCAATTCCCTGGCCGACCGTTGCGCCTCTTCCGCCTGCTGCAGCGAGACACGTATCTTCTCCTCCCTCGCCGAGAGCGCATGGAGCAAAGGCTTCCATGCCATTGCCCTCAGGATCACCAGCAGGATGACGAACGTAAGAATCGTCCAGAGAATCAGACCCGGATTGACGTCAAGCATATCGGGCTCCTTGGAATCAGCTTGCTTTTGCAGTTGCCAGAATGATGCAGATGGCAAGTGCGAAGAAGGTTGCACCTTCAATCAGTGCAGCAGCTATCAGCATTGAGGTACGCACCTGACCTGCCACCTCGGGCTGGCGTCCGCTTGCTTCCATTGCAGCCGCCGCGAGCTTGCCAATGCCCAATCCCGCTCCAACCACTGCAAGTCCTGCACCAAGGCCGGCGGCAAAGTAACCCAAACCAATTGCTTCCATGTGGACCTCCTCAAGAATTAAGATAGTGGACTACGTTTTTTGCGTGTACAATCATTTCAAAATCCCCGACCTGAAGGTCGGGGCTACCGCCATTTGAGGGTTGCCAACCGAATTCCTAGTGCCCATGCCCTTCTTCGCCATGCTCCGCGGCCGCCTTCATCCCCAACCCCATGAAGAGCGAGGTCAGCATCGTAAAGATGTATGCCTGAAGTAGTGCTACGAAGAGCTCCAGCAACATGATCCCCAAAACAAAACCAAACGGTCCGATAGCCACAAGATACGATTTGAAGATGAAGATGAGGCCCAGGAGCGCGACAATGACAATATGCCCGCCGGTCATGTTGGCAAAAAGACGAATGCATAGCGCGAACGGTTTGGTGAACAATCCGAGAACTTCAATCGGAATCATGATCGGCCAGAGAATCCAGTGCACTCCACCTGTGAGATGCGCGATATAGTGCGTCAATCCCTGACTCCTTATCGCCGCCGCCTGGATCATGAAGAAGGAGATGATCGCCAGACCGGCGGTAACGCTCACATTCCCGGTGGCAGACGCCCCAAACGGGATGAGGCCGAAAAGGTTCATGATCAGAATGAAAAAGAACGTGGTAAGGAGATAGGGTACATACCTGACGCCTGCCGGGCCCATGTTCGGGAGCGCAACCTCATCGCGAATGAATGTGATGAGCACTTCAACCAGGTTACCCAGCCCGGTTGGAACATCCCGTCTAGAATTCTTCCTCGCTGCGATGGCAGTCACCACGACCAGCAGCAACGCCGAGATCCAGAGAAACACCACATGCTTTGTGATGGAGAAGTCGATCGTCATCCCGATGAACGAGACCGGTTCAAACTGTGGGAGGGCAATGTGTCCGAAAGGCGTCTCCAGTTCGTGCGAGTCCTGCACGTGATGCAGCAGCTCGGCAAACATGTTTCCCCCTCCATGCTCGCCGGCGGCGGACGCCAGTGAATCGGCAGCGGCATGGTGAGTGAGAGAATCAGGGACGTTTGTCAACACGTGCGGAGCAAGGATTATGGCTGATGACGAATTTCAACTTTTCTTTGAATGTTCAGAACTTCCAGAGCGAGAAAGATCGCATAAAAACCGAGAAGCGAGACTGTCAGTGCAACGGTATGTAACCCGAGGAATCGAATCATGAGGTAGAACAACACCAGGACAACAGCCATCCTGACTCCCATTCCTCCGAGCACCGCCTTCAGGAACGTGGACGACGGTTTGTCAAGCGCGTACTCAATAGTCATTGATCCTGCAACGGCGTTCATCGTGCTCAAAACGCACCCTGCAGCGGCAGCGACAATTACCTCCCTCGTGCCGAACATCGCCAGAGGGTATGCTGCCATCACCACCGTGGCCGCAACCACTGCAACGGTATGGATCAGAAATTTCCGGTCAGTTTTCTCGTCCATTGCTCTCGCCGTTGCCTTCGGTTTGTTTTCCCGTTTCAACTGCGGTCTTGAAAAACTTGATGAGCCCCCCAACAATCCCCACCGTGAGTCCCGCGAGCATCAGCCATGGCGAGGTGCCATATTCGTTGTCGAGCCACCGGCCAAGAAAAAAGAAGACGATAACAGTGATGGCGAGCTGAAGTCCGATTGTGAGGAATGGACCGAACTCTTTCCCCCATCCCCCCATACGGCCTGGCTTTCCTCCATCATCCTGCGCGCCCATGTGATAAAGAAACGATTACGTGCGATCGTGGGGCACCGGAGATTCGGGCGTCATTGCGCACTTCCCGTCGAACATTGCCCCTTCATCCACAACGAGTTTGGCTGCCCGGATATCTCCCTGTATCACCGACCGTGCTTCGAGCGTCAGCTTTTCTGCAGCAACAAGTTCTCCCTGGACTTTGCCTGCCACACTAATATTCCTTGCGCTCAAGCTTCCTTCAACAATCCCCGCCTCACCGATTGCCGCATCCGATTTTGCCACTGCGTCGCCAACCAGCCTGCCGTCGATCCGGATGCTTCCGTCTGTATGAATCCGCCCCTCGATGACCGCACCGGAGCCAAGAAGACTCAGGTCATTGTTCACTTGTCGTTTGTCAGCCACATCTCCTCCTTCGACTGTTATTGCACTGTGGTACGAGGTGACGAAGAGAGCAGGAAGTCTTCGGGATTCATCGGCACTCCGTCTTTCCACACTTCAAAATGGAGATGAGGTCCGCGGCTTGTTTTTCCCGACGAGCCAACCAACGCGATAGCATCTCCCCGCTTCACGAACGCCCGAGCGGCAACCAACAGCGATTGATTGTGTTTATAAATGCTGACGTACCCACCACCGTGAGAGATCATCAGCATGCTGCCGTCGTCGGGAGTCCAACCCGAGAATAGGACGTATCCCTCTGCGGCAGCAAAGACCGGTCTTCCTGTGGCCGAGGCGAAGTCAATGCCGAAGTGCATTCGATCGGGATTGAATTGTTGCGAGACAATGCCTTCGACGGGGTTCACAAGCGGCAACTCGGCCCTGAATGCCGGGCCTCCGTCAATCATTGCTGCGTAGTGCCCGGCTTCACCCTCGAACCTTCCGTATTCTGCGACCAGCGTGCTTTCAGTCAGGGCAACTCCATCGGCCTGTTCCGAAGCATGGCCGAGAGTGTCCAATTCGATCAATGGATCCTGCGATGTTTCCGCTTCACCGCCGCCAAGCGCAGTCCGGAGTTGGCGGTCATACTCCTTCATCGCGATTACTTCTCCGGCCAGGTCGCGCAGTCGGCTCTGCGTCTCCACAAGCTGGCGTCCATATTTCTCTTCCAACACCGCGCTGGGAATCGGCACTACCTTCACAAGGGGGGTGTAGAGCAACGCAGCCAAAACAACAGAAGCTACGACAAGGAGCGATATCGTGCCCCAAATCCAAAGTTTCAGGGCTGAGGTACGATAGCTTCGTGGCTTGCCACCCTGGCCGACCGGGATAATAACAATTTCGTACTGGTCGGTGTTCTTACGGCGCCGAACCCGATCGGCAGGCATTGCTTAGACCTGGGAAGAAATTAGGCAGAGAATATATCGAAAACAGGTCAGAATGTCAACGCGGATGGCGGGAAGTTTGTCTCTCTGAACTGAACTCCTCCCACCATTGATGAACGAGATGCCCAAACCTCTCCAGGAACACCGACCGGTCGAACTTCAGTGCGTGTTTCCTCAACACCTCAGGTTCGAAGTCACGAGAACTGCATCGTCGAATTGCGTCGAGCAACGAATCGACCGACTGGTTCGCAAAGAGCAATCCGGTGACCCCGTCAACCACGGTCTCGAGGGCTCCTCCCTTTCCGAAGGCGATAACGGGTTTGCCGCTTGCCATCGCTTCAAGTGGGACAATTCCAAAATCTTCTTCTCCCGGAAACACCAACACACGGCAGCCGGAATACAGAACCCGAAGCTGAGCGTCGGTTTGCCACCCGACAAATTCGATATTCTGTTTGGCAATGCGTTTGAGACGAATCAAATCGGGCCCTTCACCTGCGATCACCAGCCGCTCACCTGTTCGGTTGAACGCTTCCACTGCGAGGTCCACGCGCTTGTACGGAACGAGCGCGCCTGCAACAAGATAGTACCTGTCGTTCACGTGCGATGGAACGAACGAACCCACATCCACCGGCGGGTGAACCACCTCAGACTCCCGGTGGTAGATCTCACGAATCCGGCGCCTGACGTGCCCGGAGTTTGCAACGAAGTGCTTCGGGCACTGTGCGGTCCGCACATCCCATCGCCGCAAATAGCCGAGGAACATTTGAACTCCCAGTCGAGTGATGAACCCAGCCTTCCCTTCACCGAAATACTCGTCATAGAGGGTCCAAAGATATCGCATGGGGGTATGGCAGTAGCAGATGTGAAGCGTTTCCGGCGGCGTCCGCACTCCTTTTGCAACACAGTGATGGGACGAGATGACCAGGTCATAATCAGCCAACTCGAAACGTTCCATTGCGGCGGGGAACAACGGCAGGTAATACCGATGGATCCTTCCTGCAAAAGGAAGGTGTTGGATGAATGATGTGTGGATCGGCATTCCCTCAATCGTGGGGGATGTCGAGCCCTTTCGATGAATGAGTGTATAGAGATCGGCGTTTGGAAAGAGGCCACAGATGGCTTCGAGGACTTTCTCTCCTCCCCGCATGGTGGTGAGCCAGTCGTGGACAATCGCGATCCGTTTCGGTTCAGCCATGGCGGCAGAATATACCCATCCCGGTTGCGAGTTGCAAAACGCTTGCATCGGGTATTGTCTCGGTTTGAGACTTACAACCATGTGGAGTCATGAGCCATACTATCTGCGGTCTCCGCGCCTTCTCTGCGGAATCTGCGTTTAAGTAACACCGAATTATCCAAACGCAGGGTACGCGGAGTGGTTCGCAGAGGACGCAGGAAAAAACTTACCTCACATTTTCACCTCTTCAGAATCAAAATGAGACAGTACCTTGCATCGGCCCGAATCGGTGTTTATATTGTTCCGCCGAATGTGCAAAACCGGAACCATCCGAATCCGGTGAAACCCTCCCGAATGACATAACGTTTTTTCTATGAGCCTAGTTCTCAGCCTGTTCCTGATTCTTCTTCTCTTTCTGATTGCCACTTCACTTATCCTTTTCGTCATCGGGCCTGTTCTCCTGCTCCAACCCCACCGGCGCACGATCGAGTTCTACCGCACCCGCACACCGATTCTCAGTCCTGCCGACATCGGTATTCCCTTTGAAGAGATCACCCTGAAGACGGCAGAGGGGATTGACCTGAGCTGCTGGCTTCTGAAGGGACCCGAGCGGGCGCGAGGAACGATTATCTACCTTCATGGAGTCAGTGAGTGCAAGATCGTCGGCCTTCCGCTCGCCCGGCAATTTCATCAGGCGGGGTATCACGTGTTTCTCTACGATTCACGAAGACATGGCGAGAGCGGCGGCCAGTACTGCACGTATGGCTTTTATGAAAAACATGACGTCAGTACGATCATCACCTTTCTTCAACAGCGGAGTGATCTGCAGTTGGGGAGAATCGGATTGTTCGGGTCTTCGATGGGTGCTGCCGTGGCTGTTCAGGTTGCGTCGTTGGACCATCGCGTCACCGCCGTCGTTGCCGAAAGCGGCTTTGCAACACTGAGAACAATCTTCGACGACTACCAGAAGCGGATGATCAAACTCCCGTGGCATTACCTGCGAAACATCGTGATCAAGCGGTCGGAGCGACTTGCTCATTTCAAAGCAGCAGCGGTGTCGCCCATTGATGTGGTGCGTCACATCCATGTTCCGCTTTTCATCCTGCATGGCACGGCGGACCGGCTCATCAAGTGGTCATACTCGCAGCTTCTGTTTGAGAACGCGAACCAGCCGAAACAGCTCTGGCTTCTCGAGGGAGCAGACCACAGCAACATGGCAGAGATGGGAGGAGGAGAGTACTACCGCAGAATTTTTGAGTTCTTTGAGAAGGCGCTCTCCGAAAGCCGGTAAGGACTCATCTTGCATCGTTCGTTCAACAAAAACCCCGCCGAAGCGGGGTTTCAGTTTTTCACAACTGGAGGAGGCGTCAGATAACTGTGACGTTCGTTGCCTGCAGGCCTTTCGGCCCTTTCTCAACTTCGAACTGGACCTTTGCGCCTTCGTCCAGCGTCTTGTAGCCGGAGCCGGTGATGGACTTGAAGTGTACGAACACATCTTCGCCGTTTTCACGCTTGATGAATCCGAACCCTTTGGATCCGTTGAACCACTTGACTGTTCCTTGTTCCATGGGAACATTCCTTCTATTGATGTTGTACCCGGCTGAACCGCCAGGAATGGTGTACGCCGACGATAATCCGCTCACGCTTTGGAGAGCTTGCAAGGAAGAGCTTGGAGCATTTCTGAAGGATGGCGTTACACACCACGGGGTGTCAGACGGAACATCTACAGAGAGCTGAGAAGCGTGCTCCTCGCGTCAAAGAGGCGGGGAGCGATCCTATGAGGAAATCACGGTGTACTGTTGTTTGACGGCAGAAAAAAAAGGAGAAAAAAAGTCAAAAGCAAGTGTCTCTTGCATTGGGGAGGGTCGTCCTCAGTGCGCTCATTCTGTCCCTTATTGCCTGACCAATCGGTGAAAATC
>Ga0247727_10018463_pt1 | contig 10961 bp, 8 predicted proteins | sample WisWelCaveWW1625_FD_202498 | JGI IMG/M metagenome (GOLD analysis project Ga0247727, IMG submission 202498) | Biofilm microbial communities from Wishing Well Cave, Virginia, United States - WW16-25 | ecosystem: Environmental > Aquatic > Deep subsurface > Groundwater > Cave microbial mat | place...
CCGAGGCTCGCTACCTGGTTCCGCAACGAGATGCGGCTCGGGTCACATGATGTTGCTTACGAGCTTTGCTGAATTCCGTGCTCTCGGATGCGGCGGGCGAGGTTGTTGCGCCCCATGCCGAGGAGGCGCGCGGCGGCACTGATGCTACCGCCTGATTGTTGCAGCGCGCGCTGGATTTGCACGCGTTGGAGTTCCATTTTCTCGTGCTCGAATGCCGATACCTTCGCGCCGCCCAGGAACTCGAGACACAGCTCTTGCAGTTTGGGTGGCAGATCGCGTGGTTCGATGACGGGTCTGCCCCAGCACTTGACCACCAAGTAGCGGCAGAGATTGCGCAGCTCACGCACATTGCCCGGCCAATCGTACGCCTCCATCCAGCGCAAGAGATCCGCTGCGATCCGGAGCGTCGCGTTCCCGGTCTCGGGCCGTAAGAACTCATCGACCAAGGACGGAATGTCCTCACGACGCTGCCGCAGCGCCGGCACCTCGATCGTGAAGACGTTCAATCGGAAATAGAGATCCTGCCGGAAGGCGCCCTCAGCCACGAGTTTGCCGAGGTCCTTGTGCGTTGCGGCCAAGATTCTGACGTCGACGTTGCGCGCGCGATGCTCCCCGAGACGATGGATCTCGTAGTGATCGAGGAAACGCAGCAACTTCACCTGCACGTCGGCCGGCAAATCGCCGATCTCATCCAAGAGTACGGTGCCACCATTCGCCGTCTCGAATAGTCCGGCGCGATCCCGCTCCGCTCCGGTGAACGCCCCGCGCACATGCCCGAACAGCTCACTCTCGATCAAGTTCGCCGGGATGGCACCGCAATTGATTGCGACGAGCGGCGACGATGCTCGCTTGCTGCGTTCATGGACGAGCCGAGCCAGCACTTCCTTCCCGGCGCCGGTCTCACCCAGGATAAGCGCCGGCTCCGTGCTGCGAGCTGCCAGTCGCGCCGCATCGATGGCCTGCGCGTAACGCGGACTGCGGGTCGGCAAGGCGTCTCGCTGCGGTGCATCAACAGGCTCAGGTTGGATGACAACGCTGTGGCCGACGATTCTCTGCAGTCGACGGCTCCAGCTCGGCAAACCCATCGAAGCGAAGTAGTGGGTTGCTGTCGCCTGCGCCCCTGGCAACCATGGCGGGCACGTAGCGGCCAGGCGTCCGTCCTCCGTCAGCATGCAGACGGTACGCGCGTACTCGAAGACATCACCGATTGACTGCAGGCCGTGAAGCACGGGTTCCATCCGCGACGCGAGGTCCTCCTTGATGGAATCGGCGAGGTGATATGCGCGCTGAGCAAGCAATTGCTCGCGAAGTTCTCCGCGTGCGCCGCAAAGTTCGATAGCACGGCGAAGGTCATCGAGGCCGTTAGCGAGATTCCCGATCGCGACTTGCGCTTCGCCGCGGCGCCGGAGGATCTCCATGACGAGGTCGCCATGACGCGCAAGAGGTGTCGCGATTGCGAGCGCTTCGTTCAGCAGCTGTAGAGCTTCGGCCGGCCGACCCTCCTCAGTGCATGTTTCGCCGAGAAACTCGAGCGAAAGCGCGACCTTCCGCGGAAGGCCCTCCTCCCGGGCAGTGTGCAGTGCCTCTTCGTAGAATTCTTTCGCGGTCGCGTAGTTGGCCTCCATCCGATAGATGTGTCCGAGATGGTTGTGCACGGCGATGCACAACGGAGCCTGATGCGCCCTTGTTGCAAGGCTCCGCGCTTCCAGGAGCGACGTGCGCCCCTTCTGGATCTGGCCCATGCGCACAAAGCAAATCCCACGGTGTAACTGGCAATAGGAACGAAGGCGCCAGTAGCCTCGCCGCGGATAGAGCCGCATTGCCTGATCGAGCAGATCCAGGGCGGCCGCCACCTTGCCCTCGTTCTTGAGCACTAGCGCGAGGTTCTCGAGTACCTGTGCCAGATAGACCAGCTGCCGGGAGATGCGATAGTGCGCGGCGCTCAGCTCGAAGCAGTCCTTCGCCCATCGATAGTGTGCAGTTCGGTAGAGTGCGACTCCTGCGATCCAATACGCCTTCGCGGCGCGATCACCCGTTCGATGGCGCTTGAGCACCGAGAAGGCGCGATGCAATGCAGAGCGAGCAGCGGACAGACGCGCCAGTCGGTGTGCGTCCAGAAGGTCCAGATCGTCTTGCTGATCAGGCAGTACGGCGAGGCTTCTGGCCGCGTCCAACTCCGCGGCGGCTTCACGGTATTGGCCTAGGTCGATGAGCGTCTGGATACGCAGAGCTTCCAGTTCGAAGCGGGTGTGCGGATCCGCGACGGCTGAGCGAAGTAGATCCAATAGGCGCAGCGCCCGCGACGCATGCTGGCCCATTACAAGCCGGCGACCCCTCGCGACGGCGCGGACCACGCGATCCGCCGAGGTAATTCTTCCACCGTGGGATGTCATGGTCGCGGTACTTCGTGATGGCGAATGAGGAACATCGTGATTCGGTCGAAGAGCGCCTTCATCCAATGCCGTGCGGTGCCTAGGTGCTCGTCCTGCGTTTGCGGTGCGCGGGGAGCGTGGATCGTCTCGGCTCGCCGATCGGGCGAAGGTCGGAGAATCACCGGTCCCTCGACGTGCGGCTCGTCGTCATCCCCGCTGTTCTCGTATTCGGGGACGTCGAACACCGGTCGCACTGGATCCGACCACGAGCGCGACGGTGCGAGCAACCCGATCGCGAGAATCGCACTCAAACACAGCAGGAAGCGCGTCATCTTCCAACCTCCCCGAGAAAACCGCCCCACATCCCGACGACCCCATCGTTCACGACACCGGTCATGGCACCGACCCCCTGGCCGGGGCAAAGCTGTCCGCAGAGTTGAAGGAGGCTACTCACTGGCCGCAATCCGCGTCAACCGCGTTGGGGAAGGCCGCCTGGAGCCGGGTTTCCCAAGGTCTTTCGCCAGGCTGTGAGGGCGCTGCGACGGCTGAAGTACACTGCCGGCGGATCGAAGGGGGAGCATGAAGAAACACATCACCGTGTACGAGGTCGGCCCGCGCGATGGGTTGCAGAACGTGGCCCTGCCACTCGATCTCGACGTGAAGTTACGCTTCGTCGAAGCGCTGGCCGAGGCGGGCCTGCCGGCAGTGGAAGCGGGCGCCTTCGTGAGCCCCAAGTCCGTGCCGCAGATGGCGGCGACCGACGAACTTTACGCACGCCTGCGCCGTCGCGACGGCGTGCGCTATCCAGCGCTCGTGCCGAACGAAAAAGGCCTCGACGCGGCACTCGCCGCCAACGTGAACGAAATCGCCGTCTTCACCGCCGCCAGCGAGACGTTCAACCAACGCAATATCAACGCCTCCATCGCCGAATCCCTGCAACGCTTCGCACCCGTCGTGCGCCGCGCCCGCGCCGCGAACGTGCGCGTGCGCGGCTACGTCTCGACCTGCTTCGGCTGCCCGTACGAAGGCCGCGTCGATCCCGAAGTCGTGCTGCGCGTGACCCGCGATCTCTTCGCGCTCGGCGTGCAGGAGGTTTCACTCGGCGACACGATCGGCGTCGCGGTGCCAACCGACATCATCGCGTTGGTCGAGCGCGTGAAGCACGCCTTCGACCTCGACACGATTGCATTGCACTTCCACGACACGCGCGGCACGGCGCTCGCGAACGTGGCGGCGTCGCTGCCGCTCGGCGTCACCATCTTCGATGCGTCGGCCGGCGGCCTGGGCGGTTGCCCGTACGCTCCCGGCGCCACCGGCAACCTCGCCACCGAGGACCTCCTTTACATGTTGCACGGCATGGGCTACGAGACCGGCGTCGACCTGGACCGCGTCGTCGATGCGTCGCTGATCGCGGAAGCCGCGCTCGGGGCGCCGCTCCCGTCCCGCGTCCTCCGTGCCCGCCTCGCCGAACGCCGCCGCGCTGCGCGCCCGCAGGCCTGAGGCCCAACGTGGTCCGGACCCAGTTGCGCCATTTTCCACAGACTTCCGAAAAAGCTGGGTTCTTCGACACGCGGGTGCCACGAGCGCGCAGCATTCCCGAGCGTCGCAAGACCACGTGAACGCGCCCAGCACCACCGGGGTGCCGCGTCGTGGATCGCGTGGGCGCGCGACTTGCCTATGAATCTCGGGTTGACGGGCCTCAGACCCGCGGCGGATACTCATTCTGCTTGTTGTACCACCCACGCGGCGTCGCCGCTTCCAACGGCGAAACTCGCGTGCATCACATCGGCTCGCCTGGCGTTCGGGGGAGTGCCGGGCGTGCACGTTTTCCCCACTCGCTGTTCGACGGGAGGCGTCATGCGCAGGCTTCGTGCAGTCCCGTTCCTCGCGTTCGCGCTGTTATTGATCACCGCTGCGGCTCAAGCCGCACCGCCCGTGCTCGATGACAACATCACCGGCCGCACCTGCGGCACGGACGAGACCGGCCAACAGATGCTGGCCCCGGATGAAGCAACCATCCAGAAGTGGATCAAGGAAAACCGCATCGCGGCCGGCGGCGTCATCCCGGTCAACATCCACGTCATCTACGGGCGCAGCAATGAAGGCAACGTGCCCGAGTCGCAGCTCGACGCGCAGATCGCGGTCTTGAACAGCACGTTCGCTGGCACGGGCTACAACAACGGCTCGCAAACCGGCGACAACACCGGCTACACGTTCACCAAGAACAGCGTGACGCGAACCTTCAACCGCTCCTGGTTCACGATGACCTATGGCTCATCGAAGGAGGCGCAAGCGAAGAACGCGCTGGTCGTGAACCCGACCGGCTCGCTCAATCTCTATACCTGTAAGCCGGGACAGAGCTTGTTGGGCTGGGCGACCTTCCCGTGGGATTTGGCGGGCAACCCGAACATGGACGGCGTCGTGGTCCACTACGCCTCGTTGCCGGGTGGCACGCTGTCGCCGTACAACCTCGGCGGGACTGCGACGCACGAAGTCGGTCACTGGGTCGGTCTGTATCACACGTTCCAGGGCGGCTGTAATTCGGATGCGACGTGCGCCACCGCGGGCGATCTCGTGTGCGACACACCGGCCGAAGGCACCGCGACGTCCGGTTGCCCTGCCGGCAAGAACACCTGCAGCGGCGCCGGGGACGATCCGATCCACAACTACATGGATTACAGTACCGACGCCTGCTACACCCAGTACACCGCCGGCCAGGATGCGCGCGCCGACTTCATGATGGCGACGTACCGCCCGGTGATCGGCTCGGCGCCGGCGAAGAGCACGCCGGATGCGTCCGAGATCGCGCGCACGGTGACACTGCGCGCCGCGCCGAATCCGTTCAACCCGACGACCGCGATCGAGTTCGCGCTGCCGCAGTCGGGCCACGTGAGCCTACGCATCGTCGACGTCGCGGGTCACGAAGTCGCGACGCTGGTCGACGGCGTGCGCGACGCCGGCACGCATCGCGCGGTGTTCGAAGCCCGCAACGTGCCGAGCGGCGTGTACGTCGCCGTGCTGCGCGGCGCCGGCATCGAACGCACCGAACGGCTGGTGCTGTTGAAGTAGAGGGTTGTCGCGCCCGGTCGCGCACATCCGCGGCCGGGCGCGGCCTTCATCCGCGAGAGGTCTTGGCCCGCACGTAGTCGCGATTCATCGCCGCAATGAACTTGGCGCTGATTTCCTTCGGACAAGCCGCTTCACACTCGAAATGATTGGTGCAGTTGCCGAAGCCCTCGGCGTCCATGCGCTCGACCATGGAACGGGCGCGCGCGTCGCGCTCCGGCTGGCCTTGCGGCAAGCTCGCGAGGTGACCGATCTTCGCGGCCACGAACAGCATCGCGCTCGCATTCGGGCACGCGGCGACGCAGGCGCCGCAGCCGATGCAGGCGGCGGCGTCCATGGCGCGGTCGGCATCCACCTTCGCGATCGGCAACGCATTGCCGTCCGGCGCGCCGCCCGTGTTCACCGACACGAAACCGCCCGCTTGCACGATGCGGTCGAAGGCGCTGCGGTCGACGACCAGATCACAGAGCACCGGGAAGGCGCGGGCGCGAAACGGCTCGATCGTGATGGTGTCGCCGTCGCGGAAGGATCGCATGTGCAGTTGGCACGTGGTGGTCGCGGCCTCGGGTCCGTGCGCCGCGCCGTTGATCATCAGCGAGCAGGTGCCGCAAATGCCCTCGCGGCAATCGCTGTCGAACGCCACCGGATCCTCGCCGCGCTCCGTCAGTTGCTCGTTCAGCACGTCCAGCATCTCGAGGAAGGACGAGTCGGGGCTCACGTCGTCCAGCGTGTAGCTCTTGAACGCGCCGCGCTCACGCGCATTCTTCTGGCGCCACACGCGCAGGGTGAGTCGCATTACTTGTAGCTCCTCTGCGAGGGCTGCACTTCCTCGAACACCAGCGGCTCCTTGTGCATGACAGGCGCGGCATTCGGCCCGGCGTACTCCCATGCCGAAACGTGAGTGAAGTTGGCGTCGTCGCGCTGCGCTTCGCCGTCCGGCGTTTGGAACTCTTCGCGGAAGTGCCCGCCGCACGACTCGCGGCGTTCGAGCGCATCGCGACACATGAGTTCACCGAATTCCAAGAAGTCGGCGACGCGACCGGCGCGCTCGAGCGCCGGGTTGAGCGATTCGCCGTCGCCCAAGACGTTCACGTTGCGCCAGAATTCTTCGCGGATCGCGGGGATTTCCTGTAAGGCCTTCTTCAGCCCGGCATCGTTGCGCGCCATGCCGCACTGATCCCACATGAGCCGCCCGAGCTGTCGGTGGAACGACATCACGGTGCGTTTGCCGCGGACGGCCAGCAACTTCGCGATGCCGTCGCGCACCGTGCCTTCGCTCTTGCGGCACTCGGCGTGGTCGGCGCCGATCTTCTCGAGCTTCGTGGTCGCCAAATAATCGCCGATCGTGTACGGGATGACGAAGTAGCCATCCGCCAAGCCTTGCATGAGCGCGCTCGCGCCCAACCGATTGGCGCCGTGATCGGAGAAGTTCGCCTCGCCGAGCACGAACAATCCTGGAATGGTGCTCATCAAGTGATAGTCCACCCACAAGCCGCCCATCGTGTAGTGCACGGCGGGGTAGATGCGCATCGGGACTTTGTAAGGATCCTCGCCGGTGATCCGCTCGTACATCTGGAACAAGTTGCCGTAACGCTGTTCGATCACGTCACGGCTCAGACGCTGAATCGCCTCGGCGAAATCCAGGTACACGCCGAGGCCGCTCTCGCCGACGCCGCGCCCTTCGTCGCACGCCTGCTTCGCGGCGCGCGAGGCGATGTCGCGCGGCGACAAATTCCCGAAGCTCGGGTACTTGCGTTCCAAGTAGTAGTCGCGCTCGCCCTCGGGAATCTGATCCGGCGCGCGTTTGTCGCCCTTTTGCTTCGGTACCCAGATGCGCCCGTCGTTGCGCAACGATTCCGACATCAAGGTCAGCTTCGACTGATGCTCGCCGTGCACCGGAATGCAGGTCGGATGGATCTGCGTGAAACACGGATTGCCGAAGAAGGCGCCCTTCTTCCACGCACGGAAGGTCGCCGTGACGTTGCAGCCGACGGCGTTCGTCGACAAGAAGTACAGGTTGCCGTAACCGCCGGTCGCCAGCACGACGGCGTCGCCGATCCAGGTCTTGATCGCACCGCTCACGAGATCGCGCGTCACGATGCCGCGCGCGCGCCCGTCCACGACGACCAAATCCAGCATCTCGGTGCGCTCGTGCATGTTCACTTTGCCGAGCCCGATCTGACGCGACAGCGCCTGATACGCGCCGATCAGCAATTGCTGCCCGGTCTGTCCGCGCGCATAGAACGTGCGCGACACCTGCGCGCCGCCGAAGGAACGATTCGCCAACGTGCCGCCGTACTCGCGCGCGAACGGTACGCCTTGCGCGACGCACTGGTCGATGATCGCGGCGCTCACCTGCGCCAGCCGATACACGTTGGCCTCGCGAGCGCGGAAGTCGCCGCCCTTCAACGTGTCGTAGAACAAACGGTGCACGCTGTCGCCGTCGTTCTGATAGTTCTTCGCCGCGTTGATGCCGCCTTGCGCCGCGATGCTGTGCGCGCGCCGCGCACTGTCCTGGTAGCAAAAGCAATCGACGCCGTAGCCCAGTTCGGCGAGCGAGGCCGCTGCCGACGCACCCGCCAACCCCGAGCCCACCACCAGCACGTGGTATTTGCGCTTGTTGGCGGGGTTCACCAGCTTCATCTCGAACTTGCGCCGATCCCACTTCTGCGCCAGCGGCCCGGCCGGAATGCGGGCGTCCATGTCAGTGACCTCCCGTCGCACCCGGCCGCACCGCGCCGAACAAGATCGAGAGCGGCACCGCCACGAATCCCAAGACGATCAACATCGCGAACACCGGTCCCACCCGGCGCAAGACGCCGCCGTAGCGTGGGTGATTCCAGCCGAGGGTTTGCACCGCGCTCGCGACTCCGTGCGATAGATGCAATCCCAGCAGCAGCATCGCCAACACATAGAAGCCGGCGATCGGCACGTTGCCGAAGGCGTCGGTCACCATCGCATACACGTCGTGACGGCCCTGCGTGTCGGTCCAATGTTTGTACGCCGGATTCACCGATCGCACCGTGAAGTGCAGGATATGGAAGACGACGAAGACCAGCACGACGATGCCGCTCACGAGCATCGCGCGGGCCGCCAACGTCGTGACGCGATTGCGCCGCGCCGCGTAGCCCACCGGTCGCGCGACGCGATTGGCGCGCGCCAACCGGATCGACGTCACGATGTGCACGATCGCGAGCGCCAGCAAACCCACCCGCGCGATCGGCAACAGCGGCGGCCACACGCGCAACAACGCCGCGTAACCATTCATCGCACCAGGCCCGCCGAAAATCTCGAGATTCCCCACCATGTGCGCGACCAGAAAGAGCGCCAGCAACACGCCGGACGCCGCCATCAGGATCTTCGCGCCGATGGACGACGATGCGAACTGCATCCAGGATTTCAAAGGTGAGCCGCCTCCCGGAGCGGAAACCTAGCCGAGGCCCCACAGGTCGGGCAAGCCCTGAAGCGCACGCTGCCGGATCAGCGGACTGCTTGTGTCGCCGGATCCATTTGCAGCCACAAGCGGAAGAGGTCGGCGTACGGGCCGGAATCAGCGGTCGCACGCGTGGCATGCTCGCGGGCGACCGACGCATCACCCGCTCGCAGCGCCAGCACCGCGCGCAGCGGTTCGAGTAGACCTTCCATTCCCGCAGCCGCAATCGTCGCACCATGCGCCTCGAGCGCTTGTCGCGCTCGCATCGGGTCGAGATCGGAAATCTCGAGGAACGCGCCACGGATGCGCGAGCTTCCGACCTCGGTTCGTCGCAGCACCTTGAGCTGCAACGCTTGATTGGTTTCGACCATCGCCCCAAAACCTTCCTTGACCACCCGACCGTCGACAATGAAGGCTAGTTTGCGCAGCGGCTCGGGTCTCCCGTACAGGAACCAACGGCGCTCCACCGGCGCCTGATGCGCAAAGCCGAACGTTTCATAGTGCGCGTAGAGTCTTGGATCGAACGCCATCTGTGCGTCGCTCACGTACATCCCGGGCAATGTCGAACGCCCGAGTGTGAAAACGAGCAGGTCAGGTTTGCGGTCGAGGACGTGCTTGCCGTCGCCGCGCTCGTGCCCAACCGGCAGCACGGGAGTGCGACCCGCGATCGGCGTGCGCGCGATGCGGCGTTCGGTCAGGCCGCTGGTGTCCACCGTGCGCAGATCGGAGAAATACGGCGTCGCACCCGCGGCCGCGGTCGCGAGCACGAGATCAGGTTCGCGCACCCGCAGCAGCATTTCGCCCATCACCCGACCGACGCGGACATTCTCGGCGTGCAGCGCCACCGCGACCGGCGCATCGCTCAGGTGATACGACGCGAGTCCGACCACGAGCACGGCTGCCGCGACCGGCACGGACCACCGGCGCCCGCGTGCGGTCCATCGCGTGGCCGAGGTGACCACCACACCGAACACGACCAGCGGCACGAACGGTGCGAAGAGCCGGTGCAACGGCATCCAGTCACCACCTGCGAATACGATGTAGCCCACTTGCACCAGTGCGATCGTGAGCGCGACGCGCACCTGCGATGGCAACCCGCGCGACTTCGCGAGCAGAACTGGCGCGGCAACCAACGCCGGGCACAACGGTAGCATCGCGATCAGGTCACGCAACGAGGTGCCGAGGTGGGCGAAGGAACCAGTGAACTTGGCGCGCGCCGCGTTCGGCAACCAATCGCCGAAGTACTGCATGCGCCACAGTGTGTAGGCCAGGAACCCCGCGGCGACGACACCCCAGGTGAGGAACGCGCGCCGGCGCGGCGTCGCGCGTGCATCGAACAACGCCGCGACCGCGACCGGCACGATCGCATCGACGCGCGTGAGAAGCAGTGCCAACCATGCGATGCCGGCCTTGCGAGTTCCAGCCCACCGGAGCGCGAGCAACAGCAGCACGCCCACGAGTGGCGGTTCGAGTCCAGCCAAGTGCCAATAGATGGTTCCCGGGTCGGCAACGGCGAGAACGACCGCGACCCAACCGATGCCGCGCACGCCGGGTGCATGGATACGCGTCAGATCCCACAGCAGCCAGAGCGAGACGGCGAGCAGCGCCAGTCCGAGGACGCGCGACGCTGGCAACGGATCGCCGCCGCGCGCCGCGATCGGTGCGTGCAACACCGTCCACAGGAAGTTGGAATAACCTTCGACGCGCTCGCCTGCGTTGTATGCGAGCCCGGCGCCGCGCGCCAGGTTGCGCGCGTAGCGATACGACACATAGGCATCGTCCACCGCGGCAGCGCGGAACGAAAACAAATGTGCGGCGAGGACCACGGCGCCCAGCACCGCGAGCACGCTCTGGGCGCGACGGCTCATCGCGCCAGTATACGGGCAGCGACGATGATCACTCGCTGCGCGAGTCGCCCGAGGAACCGTTGGGACCCGCCGCGGCCGGAATCGCATCATTGCCGCGCAAGCCGCCGGCTCCACCGCTGCCGCCGTTTCCGATCATGAAGGTCGGCGAGTTCACGGTGATCGCCGAACTCAATTGCCAGAGGCCAAAGCTCGGTCCACCGGCGCCACCTGCTCCCGCTCCGC
>Ga0247727_10018464_pt1 | contig 10960 bp, 7 predicted proteins | sample WisWelCaveWW1625_FD_202498 | JGI IMG/M metagenome (GOLD analysis project Ga0247727, IMG submission 202498) | Biofilm microbial communities from Wishing Well Cave, Virginia, United States - WW16-25 | ecosystem: Environmental > Aquatic > Deep subsurface > Groundwater > Cave microbial mat | place...
GCGGCAATTGGCGGCGCGACAACGTGAATCTGCTCGTTCAAATGATTCACGACAGCATTCAAGTGGCGAAGCCGCACGTGAAGTTCGGCATGAGTCCCTTCGGCATTTGGAAAAACGGCGTGCCCGCAGGAATCTCCGGGCTCGATGCTTACAACGAGATTTATTGCGACGCGGTCGCGTGGCTCAATCGGCGGATCATCGATTACATTACGCCGCAGCTTTATTGGCCCTTCGGCGGCGGACAAGATTATGGCAAGCTCATGCCGTGGTGGGGCACGCAAAGGAACAGCCGCCACTTCTATCCCGGCCAAGCCGCGTATCGCGCAGCGAATTGGAACGCGAATGAAATTCCTCGACAGGTGCGCGCCAATCGCGGCAACGCCAATGCGAGCGGCAGCATTTTCTTTCGCGCGAGGACTTTCAGAGAAAACTACAAAGGCTTTGCCGACAGCTTGAAGAACGATTTGTTCCGCGCGCCCGCGTTGCCGCCTATCATGACATGGAAAGATCCTTCGCCGCCGAACGCGCCGCAGAATCTCCGCTACGAGCGTATTGCCGGCGCGGGCACTGCCGGCTTGAAATGGGATTTGCCTTTGCAAGCGAGCGACGGCGACTCCGCTTCCCGCTATGTGATTTATCGCTTCACTTCGCCGAACATTCAACCGGGCGACCTTGCCGATCCCAGCCGCATCATCGGCCTCACGAGCGCGCGCAATAATCGTCCGCAAGCGCCGAGCACGCCGGGGCCGTTCTTCTTTGTGGTCACGGCGCTCGATCATAATGCCAACGAGAGTTTGCCGAGCAATGTGTTGCAAGTGAGCGCGCCTGCGATTCCAACGCTAGCCTCGCCCGCAACCGGCGCGCAAGATCAGCTCGCCGAGGTGACGCTGCGTTGGTATTATCCGCAGAATGCCGCGTCGTATCGCGTGCAAGTCTCCACCGATGCAAACTTTGCTTCGTTCGTGATCAATGCGAGCGGCATCGAAGATACTTCCCATGTCGTGGCGGGGTTGGCAGGGCAGAGAACTTATTACTGGCGTGTGAGCGCGAGCAACGTGGCGGGCGCGAGCGCATTCTCGCAAGCGTACTCTTTCACCACCGGTTTTCCGGCCACACCCGCGCTCGCTTTCCCGGCGAACAACACGGCGAATGTTCCGATCGAGATCACACTGCAATGGCGCAAGACCGCGGGCGCGGAGAAGTATCGTTTGCAATTTGCGAAGAGCGCGAACTTCGATGCCGCCTCTCTGGTGGTCGATGCCGAAAACCTTGCGGATACCTCATATGCCGCGAGCCGACTTGAGCTGAATCGTTTTTATTTTTGGCGCGTGAATGCCACGAACGCGCTGGGCACGAGCTTGTGGGCGGAAACGTGGCGTTTCAAAACTACGACCTCGACCACGGTTGCGGAGGCGAACGAAACACCTGAAAAATTCACGCTCCAGCAAAACTATCCGAACCCCTTCAATCCCATCACGACGATTGCGTTCGATCTTCCGCGCCCCGGCTTCGTGCGTTTGAAAATTTTCGACGTGCTCGGCCGCGAGCTCGTTACGATCATTGCGCACGAGATGCCCGCAGGCCGTCATCAAGTTCCGTTCGACGGCCGGCTCGCCGGCTCCGGAATGTATTACTATCGCCTGGAGTTCGAGGGGCAGGTGCAAACGCGCAGAATGCTATTGACCAAATAAAATCAACTGACACAAGCCGGAACCCAACAGGCAGGATAATTTTTCGGCGGAATGATTACGCGGATTAGAGAATCAAAGTCAGAATAAAATTCTGAAAGTTTTTGAGACTACACTCGGATCAAAAACTCACGCTGAAAAGCCAGAAGCTTTTTCCGCGTGCGTTTTTAGTTCCGCTTGAAGCCTGCTCTTTCAAGAGTCGATGCAGACCCAAAACACACGCGGAGGAAGAAGCCTTGCCGCGTGCGTTTTTGATCCGTGTGCTACCCGAAGGGCTGCGGTTTTCAGCTTGCCTTGTAAATGAAAGCAGCTTGCTCATGTTCGCTCGCATGAATCTTCTTGAACGCCGAAGCAGAAAGTTAACCGGCCTTGGACTATGCTCGCTTGCGCTGCTGGTGTTTCTCGGCCAGTGGCATGAGAGTTTGAGCACGGCTTCCACGCAGATTTTTCTTGTGCGCCAAGGCGACACCGCGAGCTATCTCGCCATTCGCTATTACGGCTATTTCAACGACTCGCTCTTCACCGCGCTCAAACAGGGAAATGGGCATCTTGCCGACCTGAATCGCATTGCCGCGGGCGACACGCTCTTCTTTCCCGCACGCCAAGCCCCGAACCCGCCGCCCGAGTTGTTGCGCACGCGAGCCGCGAACGCGGTGTTGACATTCGCGGAAGGCACGGTGCGCTATCGCCGTGGCATGAACGCGGCGGCATTCACGCCGGCGCCGGCAAATTTAATTTTACACGCCCACGACGAATTGGAAACCGGCAAAGACGGCCGTGCGGAGCTTGTGCTCGACAATCGCAGCGTGATGCGTCTTGCCGCGAACTCGCGCTTGAAGATCGTGGCCCTGCAACGCACGGCAACGGCGCGCAACACCGCGAGTTCCTATCAAGCCAGTTTGGCTTTAAATGTCGGCTCATTGTGGACGCGAATCACGCTCTTTCTCGACAAGCCGCCCAAGATCGAAGTGAAGCTGCCCACGGCCATTGCGGGCGTGCAAGGCACGGTTTATCGCGCAGTGGTCGCGGCGGATAGCACGACCAATGTGCGCGTTTATGAAGGCACGGTAAGCGTGCGCGCGAATCCGCCGCGCCGTGCGCCGCAACGCATTGGGCCGCCGCAACAAATTCCCGGGCCTAGACAAATCACCACGGAAGAATGGATCAAAATGGTGCGCGCCTATCAAGAACTCGCCATCGCCAAAGACGGCAAGCCGAGTGAACCTAGACCGTTCGCAGATCAAGGCAATGACCTCGCTTGGGTGCGCTGGAATCAAGAACGCGATCGCGATTTGGAACAGGGGCGGTGAGATGGTGAGCAAAGGTTGGTTCGCGTTGAGTTTCGAAGGTGCCGGCTCACTTCCTCTGAGCAATTCCCCCCTTGAGGGGGGCCAGGGGGGTGTCGCGCGAATCATCATCACTATAAAATTGCAATCCAATTTGCGCGTGTGCGCAGCGTGTAATGCTCACCGTGAGAACAAACAGAACACCCCCCTCAAGGGGGGAATGTTCCTGTGGAGTTTGATAAAAAAAATATTCGCACGATGCGGAGTCTTGCCATGACTTCGCGTTATCTTCCCGCCTCCTTCGCCGTAGCCGTGCTCGTGCTCTTCGCGCTGCTGCACGCCGGGGTTTTCCCTCTCTCCTCTCTCTTCGAGCGCGCCGAGTTTGCCAATCTCGATCTCTTCTTCAAAGTGCGCGGCGCCATATCTCCCGGCGAGCGCATCGTGATTGTAGCCATTGACGACGAGAGCTTTCAGCGCTATGGCGCGTGGCCGTGGCCTCGAGCAAGAATTGCCGAACTGGTGCAACGCCTTGCGGACGCGAACGCCGGCTTGCTCGTGTGCGATTTTATTTTGCACGATAAGCCGGAAGACAGCACGGGCACTGTGGCGCTGGCGCAGGCGATGAACGACACGCGCGACGTCCGCGGCCGCAGCCGCGTCCTCCTGCCTTATTATTTTTCAGATTTCAATCAATCGGCGCAACGCGCACAGCCCGATCTGCCCGAGGCCATGGCCTCGAGCGCGCTCATCTTGTTCGATGCGCCGCAGGCGCTCGCCGATCTTCCCATTCCCTCCGCCGCAAAGCGGTTTCATTCCACCCCAAGCTTGTTGGCCGCGAGCTTGCCCGGCGGTCACATCAATATTCTCGCCGAAGGCGAAACCGTGCGTTGGGAAAATCATTTGATTCGCTATGGCGAAGCTTACTTGCCTTCATTGCCCCTGCAAGTCGCGATGCACGCACTGCACTTGACGCGCGGCGAGGTTAGAGTGAAAGTCGGCACCGAAATTCAATTGGGGAAAATATCCGTGCCGCTCGAAGCCCAAGGCCGCAGCCTGATCAACTATTACGGCGCGGAAGCTACGTTCCCGATGATTTCAGCCGTTGAGCTTTTTGCGGGCACGACCGTGCCGCGCTTGGAAAACAAAATTGTTTTCGTCGGCGTTACGGCAGCGGGCACGCAGGATTTTTTGCGCACGCCCACGAGCGTCCGCATGCCCGGCGTGGAAAAGCTCGCCACCTCCACGGCAAATATCTTGCGTCAAGAAACGCTCGTGCGGCAAACCAGCATGCTCGCGTTAGAGCGACTGGCAATGGCGCTGTTCGCGGCGCTCGCACTCTGGGCGGGAATGAAATGGCCGCAACCCTATGCCGGGGTTTTGCTCTTAGGCTTAGGTTTGGCGCTGTGGGTGGCGGCCTTCGGATTTTTCGCGAGCGCGGATCTTTGGTTCAAGCCGATCAACTTGATTTTAACCACGAGCCTGGTTGGCGTTATCGGCATCACTGCGCGTACGAAAATAGCCGCGCGCTCAGCTTCGCTTTCTTTTAATGAAACCCGCGTGGAAGAAATGCCGCGCCGCCTCGGACGCTATGAGATTGTGAGGGAACTCGGCGAAGGCGCCATGGGGAAAATTTATGAAGGTCGCGATCCCACCATCAATCGCCGCGTGGCGATTAAAACGATTCGCCCGCTCTCCGGGCTTTCGGCTGCTTCAAATGAGCGCATGCGACAGCGCTTTCTGCACGAGGCGCAAGCCGCGGGCGCGTTGAGCCATCCGAATATCGTGACGATCTATCACGCCGACGAGGCCGGACCGTTCTCTTATATTGCGATGGAATATTTGGAAGGAAAGACTTTTGAGGAAGTGATCGAGCGCGAAGCGCCGTTGCCTTTGGAAAGAATCGTGAAGCTGCTCGGCCCGATTTGCGAGGCCCTGGCTTATGCGCACGAGCGCGGCGTCGTGCACCGCGACGTGAAGCCCGCGAATCTCATGCGCACGCACGAAGGCCTCGTGAAGCTCATGGACTTCGGCATCGCGCACATTTTTTCTTCCAGCCTCACGCAAGAAGGCGCGTTGCTCGGCACGCCGAATTACATGTCGCCGGAGCAAATTCGCGGGGAGAAAGTGGACGGCCGCTCGGATATTTTTGCGTTGGGGATTGTGGCGTATGAGCTGGCGACGCGCTCCCGCCCGTTTCTCGGCGAGAACATGGCCACGATTTCGCATCGCATCGTCTCCGGCACGGTCATTCCCCCCTCGGAGTTGAATGCGAAACTGTCCTCGGGATTTGATGAGGTGATTGGGAAGGCGCTGCGCAAAACGCGCGAAGAGCGCTATGCCAACGCGGCGGCGCTTGCCGCTGCGCTGGCGCGGCTGGGGTGAAGACGGCGCAAATAAAATTGCGCCGGCTCTCAAGCTTAACCGCGAGCTTTGCTCAAAAAATGTACTGCTGAATGTCAAACTCCGGGTCGCTCTTCATGAGCTTGCGCAAGACGTCCGCCGGATTATCGATGATGCGCAGGCCGTTGAGCTCGTAGCCGCCATACATCATTTCGCTGCGCACGAAGAGAAACGCTTCATACCATGCGATCAGCGTACGCGCCGAGAGCCGTTCCAGCTCTTGGGCGAACTCCTCTTTGCGAACGTCAACCACGCCGCTTTCTTCCGCGGATTGATAATCGAGGTGGCCGAGAATGTCGTTGATGATCTTGCGCTTGAAATCCTGCTCGTTCAGACATGAACGAGGAACGACTTGCACGGATGAAGCCTCGGCAGCCAACGATTGCTTTTCGGAGTGCACGTTTAGGTGTTGGCGGCCGTTGACAACAGGTGATGCTAACGGCATAAAACCCTCCCGTCTTGGTTCAACTGCGATGACCGGATTAAATCTGTCTCATTCCGCGCGGCGCGGCGTGATCGTGATGTCGTAATTCTTCAGCATGCGATAAATCGTCATGCGGTGCACGCCCGCGCGGCGCGCCACGCGGCTGATATTGCCATTGTATTGATTGAGCAAGTCGATCAAATATTTTCTTTCAAACTGCTCCACCCATTTCTGTCTGGCCTCGCGCAGCGAATTGATGTGATCATAACGCAGGTTCGTCGCCGGCAGAGGAACCTCGCTCGCGGCCGTGTTCGTGCGAATGTGCTCCGGCAAATCCGTGAGTGCGATCAACCCGCCGTGCGTGCGCGCCGCGAGGCTCTCCAATATTTGCCGCAGCTCGCGCACATTGCCGGGCCAGGAATAGCTCGTCAGCGTCGCGAGGGCTTCCGGCGTCGCTTCCAGCGCGTGTTGCTCGTGCGTTTGCGCGAAGTCTTGCAAAATGACGCGCGCCAAAAGAGGAATGTCTTCGTTGCGCTCGCGCAACGGCGGCAACGCAATCGGAATGACGTTGAGGCGATAGAACAAATCGTGGCGCAGAGTTTTGCCTTGCACGGCCGCGAGCGGATCGCGCACGCTGGCGGAGATCACGCGAAAATCCGCGTTGAGCGAATACTTTCCGCCCAAGCGATGAAACTGGCGGTCTTGCAGCACGCGCAGCAGCTTGGCTTGCAAATCCAGATCGAGCTCGGTGATCTCGTCGAAAAAGAGCGTGCCGCCTTCGGCGAGTTCGAGCAAGCCTCGGCGTAAATTTAAGGCCCCGGCGAAGGCGTCTTTTTCATAGCCCCAGAGCTCGTGCTCCAGCATGTTGCTCGGCAGCACCGTGCAATCCATGGCGACGAACGCGCCGCGCGCGCGCGCGCTGTTGGCGTGAATGCAGCGCGCCAGAAATTCTTTGCCCGTGCCGCGCTCACCATGGATAAAAATGCCGGCCTCGGTTTTCGCCACTTTGGTGAGGCGCTCGACCACCTCGCGCATGCGCGGCGATTGGCTCACTAGTTTATCGCAGCTCAAGCGCTCTTGAATCTGTGAGCGCAGCACGCGATTTTCTTCCAACACGCGCCGCAAGTCTTCGCCGTTTGCATGTTCCGGCGCGTCTTTGCGCGCGCGCAGTTGCCGCGCCAATAAAACATTGTCGATCACTTTCAGCAACTCGCGTGAGCCAAACGGCTTCTCGAGATACAGGCTTACGCCCGCGTCGAGCAGCTCCTGCTTGCGTGCATGAAAGTCCTCGACCGCGGTGAGCGCGATCACCGGCACGCCGCGCACGTGCCTAAAATCCGGATGCGAAACCAGCTCGCGGTAAATCGTATAGCCGTCTTTATCGGGCAGCATGAGGTCGAGCAAAATGAGATCGACGGCGTCGCGCCGCACAATCTCCAAACCGTGCGCGCCTTCGTACGCGGACACGAAATGATAACCCGCTTTCTCCAAATAATGGCGGCAAAGCGCGTGCATATCGTGGTCATCATCAATCAACAGAATCGTCGGCGTGGCGTGCGAATCTTCATGCGCATCCAAAACGGAACTCGGTATGGGTTGACCTGGCGGATTCATGCTCCTCTCTCTTCTCTGGTTGCAAGCTCATCGTTGTGCAGTCAACACGACTCACCTCCGCCGAGCCGCGGTGTGAGGTTGAAAAATGTTTGTCATAATTATTCGCATCCCAACTAGCCCGGGGAACACAAAAGTGATGCCACTAGCGCACACTTCGCGGTTTTGGCGCTCGCGCTGATTTGCCTTATCTTATCCGTGTCTAGCGCTTGCGACACGGCACTCGAAGTTGTTTCAGCCTGAAGCAGATGTCCAATCTTTAACAGATTTCAGCATGGTTTTGCTGAAAATTAATCCTTACATTGCGCGCGTTTTGAAAATCTAAAGGAGATTGCTCCGTGCAAGAAAGAATCATTCGTGTCGGCCATAGCCCTGATCCCGATGATGCGTTTATGTTTTATGGCCTCGCCTCGGAAAAAGTCAAAATCCCGGGCGTGAAGATCGAACACGCCATGGCCGACATTCAAGCGCTCAACGAGCGCGCGCTCAACGCGGAATTGGAAGTCACGGCGATTTCGGCGCACGCGCTGCCGTATGTCAGCGACAAGTATTGGGTGATGCGCACCGGCGCGAGCATGGGCGAAGGTTATGGCCCAATCATCGTTTCCAAAAAATATTCGAGCATGAAAGAGTTGGCGGGTAAAACCCTCGGCACCCCGGGGCGCTGGACCACGGCCAATTTGTTGTTGCGGATTTACGTGGACAAGGTGAAGAACCTCGATATGCCGTTCGACGCCATTATCGCCGCGGTGCTCGAAGACAAAGTCGACGCCGGCTTGTTGATTCACGAAGGCCAAATCAACTATCATGAGTCCGGCTTAAACAAGCTGCTCGATTTCGGCGAAGTCTGGCGCGACGATGCGAACGGTTTGCCGTTGCCGCTCGGCCTCGACGTTGTGCGGCGCGATCTCGGGTTGGATTTGGCGAGGCGGCTCTCGGAAGGTTTGCGCGACAGTATTCATTATGGCTATCAACACCAAGACGAGTCGATCCCCTACGCGCTGCAATTCGGCCGCGGCATCAACGCGCAGCTCGGCGCGCGGTTTGTGAAGATGTACGTGAATGACGTGACCATTGACATGGGCGTGCGCGGCGAAAAGGCTTTGCACTTGTTGTTCAAGAAAGCCGTGGAGAAGAAGCTCATCCCGCATGCGCCTGAGATTGTTTTGGTGTGAGCAGGCGCGTGCCGAACACCATCTCCGCGACATGGCCTTATGAAATTTGGCGATCAAAATCGGGAGCCCGGCGAGCGCCTCACTGTGTCATTCAGTAGGAACCTTTTTAAGTACTGGAGTTGGCGCCCAGAGCGAAAAAGGTTTCCTCCTGCATGACATATCTTAGGGGGCGACTGCCGGATTTGAAAGTCAAAACTCATTAGAGCACTGGCAAAAGGCAAAACTATTTCTCGGCAAAATGATTAAAAGAATAGTTTTGCCTTATTGTTTCCGGCTTGCCGGGGTTGTGGTTGCATGAATTCGCTAGACCTTCTGAGGAGATGAAATGAACACACGCCGCAGCGGCATTTTGCTCCACCTCACCTCCTTGCCTTCGCAGTTCGGCATCGGAGATCTCGGCCCGGCAGCGTATCGCTTCGCCGATTTTCTGGAGCAAACCAGACAATCGTTGTGGCAAATCTTGCCGCTCAATCCGACTTCAATGGTTTATGGCAACTCGCCGTACAGCAGCCAATCCGCTTTTGCCGGCAATCCGTTGTTGATTAGCCCGGAGCTGCTCGTGCAAGAAGGCTTGCTGCAAAGCTCGGAGCTGGCCGAGGCTCCGACATTTCCGGCGCACGAAGTTGATTATGCCGCGGTGATTTCATTTAAAACGAAGCTGCTCGAACGCGCGCACGATAATTTCAAGCGGCAGCACCACGACGAGCATGACGAGCTGCACGCCTTTGTGCGCGACAATGCGTGGTGGCTCGAAGATTATGCGCTCTTCGTTGCGCTGCGCGAGCATTTCAACGGCGAGTTGTGGGGCGATTGGCCGTGGGAATTGCGCACGCGGCAGGAGCACGCATTGCAAGACGCACGCGAAAAGCTGCGCGAGCGCATCGCACGCGAAAAGTTCATTCAGTTTCTTTTCTTTCAGCAATGGCTGGCGCTCAAGCGCTATTGCAATCACAAGAGCATTCATCTCATCGGCGACATTCCCATCTATGTGAATTACGACAGCGCCGACGTGTGGAGCCATTCGCACCTGTTCAAGCTGGATGAAAACCGCAAGCCGCGCTTGGTTTCGGGCGTGCCGCCGGATTATTTTAGCGCGACCGGCCAGCTTTGGGGCAGCCCGGTTTATGAATGGGACACGCTACGCGCCACGCGTTACGCCTGGTGGCTGCAACGCCTGGATCAAAACTTTACGCTTTGCGATTGGGTGCGCCTCGATCACTTTCGCGGCTTCATGGCTTATTGGGAGATTCCGGCGCACGAGACTACGGCAATCAACGGCCGCTGGATCGAAGCCCCGGGCTGGGATTTTTTTGACACGCTCGCGCGGCGCTATTCGCACCTGCCGATCATCGCGGAAGACTTGGGCGTGATCACGCCCGACGTGCGCGAAGTGATGCAGCACTTCGGCTTTCCCGGCATGAAGCTCTTGATGTTCGCGTTTTCGAGCGACACGAACAACGTGCACCACGGCGCGCCGCACACGTTCTCGCGCCCTTGCGTCGCTTATACCGGCACGCACGACAACAATACGGTGCGCGCGTGGTTTCAGCGCGAAGCGAGCACGGAAGAACGCAAGAAATTATGTGAGTATATCGGCCGCGATCTGCGAGAAGAAGACGTGCCGTGGGAATTGATTCGCATGGGCATGATGGCCGTCGCGAACATGGTCGTGTTTCCCATGCAGGACTTATTGTGTTTGGGAGAAGAGGCGAGAATGAACACGCCGGCGACCGTGCCGGGCAATTGGAAATGGCGCGTGCTCCCGGAGCAATTGGCGCCGGCGCTCGCCGAGCGGCTTGCGGAGATAACGCGGATTTATGGGCGCGCATAAAAACCTCGCGCAAATACTTTTTGAGAAATTCGTTATGACCAAAGCTGAACTTCTCGAACTGATCCAAAACGGCGAAAACTCCGGCGTCGAATTTAAACGCGATGATTTACGGCCGGAGCAACTCGCCAAAGTGCTCGTCGCCTTTGCCAATTTTCGCGGCGGGCGCTTTGTTATCGGAGTTGAAGAGAACGGCTCCGTGTCGGGAATCATGCGCCCGAATTTGGAAGAGTGGGTGATGAACGTCGTTGCCACACGCATGACGCCGCAGATTATCCCTTACTATGAAGAAGTGGAAACGGAGGAGGGCAAACGCGTCGCGGTCGTCGGCATTGAGCGCGGCGCCAATAAGCCGTATGCTGTGCGCGAAGGCGAGCGCTTGGACTTTTTCATTCGTGTCGGCTCGGAGTGCCGGCGCGCGGATCGCGATACGCTGCGGCGCTTGGTTCAAGCCTCCGAAAACCTGCAATGTGAATGACTAGTTAAAAATCGAGTAAGAACGTCAATAACGCTGCAACCATCTTCACGGCGATATGCGCCAGCAAGCC
>Ga0247727_10018465_pt1 | contig 10960 bp, 15 predicted proteins | sample WisWelCaveWW1625_FD_202498 | JGI IMG/M metagenome (GOLD analysis project Ga0247727, IMG submission 202498) | Biofilm microbial communities from Wishing Well Cave, Virginia, United States - WW16-25 | ecosystem: Environmental > Aquatic > Deep subsurface > Groundwater > Cave microbial mat | place...
CGGATCAATTTATTTTAGGAGAAAAGATGGCAGCTACGAAGATTACTGCGAACCACAACGGCCCGTTGCGCGTCGAAGGCGACTTTGAAATCGTGGATCCCACGGGCAAAGCCTTCGGCTTGGCCGGGCGCACCACCATTTCCCTTTGCCGCTGCGGCCATTCCGCCAACAAACCCTTCTGCGACGGAACCCATAAGTCCGTTGGCTTCCAAGACCAGGTCCAAGCCCGTGATCTACCTCCTCCTCAGCCTAAGCCCTAGCTTTCCCTCGCCTGGCACTTGTTATGTAAATTTCTCACGAGGGGTTGGCTTTAGTCACTGTCCCGTGGGAACCCCCATTTTTTCTGACCAGATGGCATAGCCGAGCAGTATCCAGCTAAGGCCGAAAAATAAGGAGAATCCTGCGCCCGCCAGGAATTCTACCCAACCGGGAAGGCCTAGGGCCCGAAGCAAGAGTCCAAGGAGGCTCATCGGGAACCAGAGGGTAAGCACCCAGATTCCAAAGCGCGGCAATAGTCCGGCTCTCAATGAAGCGATCCCAAAGAGTACGCACCCGATTCCTAGAATAACTATCCCTGTCAGAAAGGTATGCCAGCCCCGGTGATCAGCGGGTTCGAGAACCCAAAACTCGGCCACGTTGCCGATGATGGTCGTCATTAGTCCAATGACGCCAATGAAAAATCCTGTCCTCCCCGCCCTTCCCATTCGCCCCGATTGTCTTGCGTAAAGCCCTGCCAGGGCCGCCATGAACAAGAAAAGGGCTGGGTTCAGAACGGTTCGCCAGCCACGCTCAGACAGGCTCATTACGGCTCTGGTGCCATCCGCAGTGAAGGCGTTAGAAGCCCACGATACGATCCACAGAGCACCGCCTAGCACCGCCAGAAGACCACTCCTCCGAACCCATGCTTCAGATCGCATCCTGCCTCGGTTTACACCGAGCCTTTTCCGGCTTAAAGTCCGCAGTCATAGGGACAAGAAGCCTCTATTTGACCGTAGGTTCCGGTCGGTGAGTGACCCAGTATGCTAGATACAGACTGTGCATGAGGAACAAGACGCGGTTCATTGTTGAGTCCATGGCTGCCGCCCGTCGTGACTGGGATCAAGCTGAGCGTGAAAAGCCAGACGGAGATTGTCATGGCGCCACTTGCACGGCAGGCCCAGCTTTCAGCGCGTCGCAGGCCGCCGCTCACAGCGAGGTTCGAAAGTCCCGAGAAAACAAGGATGCCGCCGATCCACAGCACTTCCACATTTTGCAGGGTGTAAGGGCGGCTGCCCATGAAAAGGCCACCAGCAATCTCCACTAGGTGTGCGCTGCCAAGTGCTAGCGTCAGCCCGCCGGTCACGCGGGCAAGAACGGTGAGCACTAGCGGCGGATCCAGATTACCTGTTTTCCATCGCACCAGGGCCAGGGCTATTCCCAGAATTACCACAGCCCACAAGAGAACGTTGGTGATGATGATCCGAAGCATCGCCTGGCTCCTGCCGACTCAACGCAACATCTTGTGCTGCACTGAACGCTTCCTTCGTTAGATTTGCGCAATATAGCAACTACCGGATGCTTCCAGCTTTTTCACAGGAATCGCAAGGCGCTTGAACAGATTTCTTATCTCAGGTTCATTTCGGTAAGGCTGTCTCTCCGGGGCCGCGTTGATCAGTGTGTTCGCAGGATCCATCTTCCTGAATATTCTCTGCATATTGAACGCCAACGTTTTCTCCTGCATCGTGGAAAGCGCCCACGAGCGAAGCGATATGCCGCAAGCGCGCAAGTAACCTGCTTCTGCCTTCTTCGCTACCCAAGCTATCGTCTGAACCGGATTCAGGCGGTAAATCTCGAGGGCTTCTCTAAGGGACAGGACGTTGTTCCTGAGTAAGCCCAGCCTTGCCAGAAAGACTTCCATGGCAGCGCTAAATCTATAGAACGCGACGAATATATTCCCCGACTGACTTATTATTCGTCGGGCTTCGGTCAGGATCATTCTGATCTGTTCTTCATCACCAATAAAGTCAACCACCCCGGATGCATGGATGATCGTTTCGTATGTTCCCTCTCCAAAAGGCATAGCGCTGGCGTCAGCCTGGACAAATCTAAGCCCACGACGTGTCTCCGCGTATCTGATCATCTCGAAACTCAGATCGACGCCATCACATCGCAACCCGTTCTTGCGTAGCTCTGCCACGATCAGGCCCTGACCTGCACCTACGACCAACACGGGTTGGTGAATGTCACGAACGATGCGACGGAGACTCGGCACATCGAGATAGTTATTCTCAATAGAAGAGTGATGCGGTGCCAATGCATCCCAATAGTCAGTGGAGAGGGTCACCTCAGAATGCCTTTGAATCTGCTCATGTTCCAGCACACCGTCGAAGCCCGCGAACTTCCGCCCCCGCCCCCAAACTGAAGGGCAAAACTGCGCCCAATGATGGTTCAAAAGATGCGCTCCCCGCCGCTCGGGGAGATACGCCGGACGCGTACCGCATTCGTCTCTGACGTTTCCAGGAGCCACAGGTCGCCGCTGGAAGCGACTATCCCGCCCGATGGCCCCCACGGTGCGGTGCTGCGTGCGGCGTCTTCGACGCGCCGCGAAGATGGGTCAAAGCGTTTCACAACTCGGGCGCCCCACACGGCCACGTAGACGCGGCCCTGCGCGTCGAGCCAGACGCCGCCGACCCAGTTGCTGGGATTTTCACGAATCTTCTCGGCGAGCGTTGTTACCCTGCCCTCCGTGTCCACGCGGCGCAGGTCGCCATCATCCGTGAAGTAGATCTCGCCTTGCGAAGAGACGCTGATCCATCGAACATCGCGATAGGTGGCGCGCTCGCCCAGCCGACGGGTGGAGCCGTCGCGCCCTCGGCGGATGAAGGCCGCAAGTGGGCCAGCGCTGAACCTGTACATGTTGCCAGCCACATCTCTGACGAAGCTGATTTCGCGTCGCAAGCCCTGTTGGGGGGATGACTTTTCCAGCTTGCCGTCAGGAGTGAGTTTCCACGTGTGATGTCTCCACGGGTTCGCAGCCCCGGCCTCATACCAGAGATGTTCGCCATAGAGATTGTCGTCGGTGTCCAGATAGAGTTCGTGTGTGTGGACGTTCGCCACAGCAATAGATTTCATGCCGTCGGGCGCAATGCGCCAAACGTGTGTCAGATCCGTGTAGAACACGTGGCCCCGGCCATCCATCACAATCCCAATGCCGGGGTGTGCTTCACTGCGGATGGTGGTGAGCAGGCAAAGGATCACAAGAGCCAAACCCATCCGCGTTCCGCGCCTCACCTCTCCACGCTTCAAGCCAGAATGTGTGGCTCCAGGCCTCATGGTTCAATCACCCACGCAATGTAAGACTGTGAAGCTGCGTGATCACCTGGTTCAAAAAGGAAGTATAGGTGGCGCAGAGATTACTCAGCAAGATTGAGCGCCGCGGGTTGGTGCACCGCGCGATCCCGCTGGCTTCCAGCACACCGTCGAAGCCCGCGGCCTCCCGCCGCCCGCGCCCAAGGCATGAAGGGAAGCTGAAATACTGTGATCAGTCAGCGGGCGTTTGCTTGCGCAGACCCCACATTGTAAAACCGCACGCGATAGCGATGGCAGCAGAAAAGGTCACCGCGATGAAATACACAAGATACTCCTGCCAATCCGTGCCTCTGTAGCCAGCGCCGGCGATGGGTGTTGCCCAGCTTGTTCCAAATGATGCCGCCAGAAACTGCGCCAGCCATCCCGCGTAGGACGCATACAGGAACAGCACGATTGTAAGCCTTTCCGCCCGGGCGGGCAGCCTGATCTCCTCCCAGATCAGACCGACCAGCAACAGAAACAGTCCGCTCATCACTCCTCCGACATGCGCGGCGACGCCCATCCTTGGATTCTTCAGTTCCGGTACGAGCGCGCCGACGGCAAGTCCTAGCAGGACGATGAGGATTCCGTGCCAAAGCAGGCGTCGTTTCACTTCACGTGCGTGCATAGCGAGCCTCCGCGTTCCTTCTCGTTCATGGGGGTAGATGACTTCCCGGCAAGTCGGATTCAAGATTCTTCCCCGCAGAATCATCAGTCCGCGACCCATACGCATCACCGCAGCAGAATCAACAGCTCTTCCAGCGCGCGCAACTGCGCGGAAACCGCATAGGGGTTGGCATTGAGTTCCGGGCTGGCCAGGTCGCGTGCTTTGAGCTCGTTCACAGGCTTCCCTGGAGTCCGCCCTCCGATCCGGGCTCGGTTTTGGCGCAAAACGGTGGCATCATACACCCGCCGCACATTGGTTCCCCGGCGAGGGCCGAATGAACTCCGATAACCGCACTTTGCGCGAGCTGCGCGCCGAATTCGGCCAGAGCCGCTTCATCGCCATGCCCACCGCCGGAACCATTGCCTGGGCGGTCGCCGGAATTCTCGGCTCCTTCTTGAACGTGGGCGCCGCATCACTGGCGCTGTTTATCTGCACGGGGATGATTTTTCCTCTGGGCATCGGCATCGGGCGCCTGGTGGGCGAAGACGTAATGCAGACTCGCAACGAGCTGGACCGTTTGTTCGGGATGAACGTGCTGATGTGCAACCTGGTTTGGGCGATTGCCATCCCCTTTTGGCTGAAAGACCCGACCTCTCTGCCCCTCGGGGTGGGCGTCCTGGCCGGGCTGATGTGGATCCCGTTTTCGTGGATGCTCCAGCACTGGGTGGGACTCTTCCACGGCATCGCGCGCACCGTGCTGCTGGTCGCGGCGCACTACGCATTTCCCGCCCACCGCTTCGTGATCATCCCGGCCATCGTCGTCGCCCTTTATGTGATCACTATTTACGTCCTCCTCCGCCGCCCCATTCCCCCGCTCGCACCACAGCGTTCCTAACAACTCCGGCCACCTGCCTAGCTCTGAGTAGATAGGTTGACGTTCCCGTAGGGGCGATCCCGCCCCGAATCCCGAAACTTCGGAATCGGGGCCTCGGGATCAGCTGGCCCTCGTAGATTGCGCCAGCCAACGCCGCTCCCCGCACGGCCTGTCAACCCATTTATGCAGTTCCCGTTAGGTTCTGAATGCTGACTGCTCACTTCTAAGTTCCAACTCCCAACCTCCAACCTCCCACCTCCAACTTCCGGCTTCAATCCTCTAATCCCTCGCCCCTGTCGTAGACCCTGTCGTAGACCCAGAGCGAAGCCGATGGGAGCGAAGCCGAAGGGAGCTAAGCCGAAGGGAGCGAAGTCGAAGGGAGCGAAGCCGCTTGGAGAATAGCCTTCTGGATGCGGGCTGCCGTTTTCTTGTCCTGGATGCGACACTCCCAAATCCGCAGGACAGCCCACCCGCTGCGCCGAAGTTCGGAATCAATTCGGCGATCACGCCTGCGATTGCTAACGATCTTTTTCTTCCAGTACCGAACATTGCTGTTGGGAGTCTTGTAGCACCGGGGACAGCCGTGCCAGAAGCAGCCATCCACGAATAGAGCAACTTTTCGTCGTGGCCAACAGAAATCTGGCGTTCCACTTATGGGAAGCTGCCTGCGCCAGCCGAGAAAACCGTGCTCTCGCAGCAACCGTACCATTTTCGCTTCCGTGCTCAGATTTCCGCGAGACTTCACTGCGGCCATATAGCGCGAACGAGTCGCTTTGCTTACCGTATCCACTTGCGTGACCCTTGAAACGGCACGTGAAACGCTCCTGAGGGACAGATGCGCATTTACGAATCTGAATGGTCAGGGTATTGCCCTGACGAAGTGCGGATAATATCTGTAGAAGTCAGCGTACTGCTTCATCTTGGCGACTGCTCTCCTCCTGTCATCGTCGATCCGATATCTGAGTACCCTCAGAAGCCTCCGGCCTGCATCTCGCTTGCAAGGGAGGTGCTTTTGAAGATGCAATCTCTCTTTGGTGCTCAAGAAGGGCACGTCGATCCGCATGGGTCTGGCCCAATTCAAGTTTGCAAAACTCCAGTTGGAAAACAAGCCTCGGACTCGCTTTAATTTGGCTCTTTGGCACACGATTCCAGTCAAAGTGAATATTCCATCCCCGTCCTTATAGTAGAACGAGGATATCGGCTGAAATACGAAACCGGTCGCGCTGGGCAGCGCCTGCTCAGCCGATATTTGCAGCATGTCTCGGAGCAACGCGGCGAACTTCTCAGAATCGCGCGGAAGTGCCAAGCTGGAACTCGGCAGCACGGCGCTGAAACGCGTCCGAAATTCTTCCTCCTTCTCCTTCTGAAGGTAATCGCTAGGCTCAGCCCTGAGCGTGATCTTGATCACGCTGCCTGCGGCCACCTTTCCCAGCAAGGACATGAAGTCCTCAAGTTGGCTGTATTCCAGCGCTAGGTAATCCAACCAAAATATGCTCTTCTTGTCGGCGGAATCATAGCGGGCCAGGAATGACTTGAAATCAAGATGCTTCAACTGAATGTGCCCGCATGGCTTGTGAAACGCCTGCCGTTTGTAGGTCTGTGCGTCTTGCTCTATCGAAACCAGAGGCATTTCCGGAAAGTTCTCGTGGAGCAACCGAAAGTCTTCGAGGTAGGGGCCGCCGAAGCCGTAGTAGGTGTATCGCGTAAGATCATTTGGTCGTCCAAGACAGCGAATGGCTTCCATCAGCAGGAAGCGATCCACGGCTTTGTTCGTCCGCAGATGGTAAGGCGGGTGCTTCATTTTCTTGCCTCTCGCAGAATGAGATCGAAGCACCTCTCACCCACGACAGACGGATCGGTGTCTTCGTCTTCGAACAGGTATTCCGCAACTGACTTCACTTCGTCCACATCCTTGACGAAAGAAATGCGGCGCTTCCGAGACTCAAGTTTCTTTGGCAGAGGCAGAGGAGGCTTATATTGTTCCCCTTTCGGAATCGAAGTCTTCGTGACGGTAAACCGTAGATCGCCTGCCTTGGTCTTGATCTCCTCGAAGGAAAGCGGTGTCCCGGCCTCGATTTGCCTCTTTGACTCCTCAGCTCGGCCCTTCCACTTGTTAGTGTAATCAGTGAAGATCCGCATCCCTTCACGCATCTTGTTCTTCACCTGAAGATAAAGCCGAGAGGATGCGTCAATGCCTCTCTTGGTCGTTGTGGTCGGAAGCTTGGAAGCATCGTCCGCTTTGAACTCCACTACTCCGGATATAGCTATGAATTGCGTGTGATAGCGCGGAATCCCGGCTTCTCCCCATCCCGTCAACTCAGTGCGGTCGCAGTAAAGGACGGCCCTATCATTGCAAATGACGGTCCACCCAGCATCTATGGATGAATATCGCGTCTCTTCCTGGGCGTCTGCGATCTCGTCTGCGGACGGAATGGGCCTGGTGAATCCGACTGCTAGGAAAATCTCCACGCCATCCGTCCTGGTCTTGAAGATGAAGGGCTGGATTCGCGGCTTCTCGCTGAAAATCAGTCGCGTTGGACGAGGTTTGACAATGCTGCCGTTTATCTTGACTTCGAACCCTTTGTCGATGATGAACGCATAGTGCGTTGCGACCATTCGTTCAAGCTCGGCCTTAAATGCTCGCGCGTCTTCACTGAAGCGATCCGCTATGCCAGGGTACAGAGCTCCAACGACAATAGTGGTTCCGTCTTCCTGCATGGATTTCTTGGAAGCCTTGACCGGGATTTTCCATTCTTCCTCATCATCAATCCACTTCGGCGTGATGTGCACGTCGTATTCATGTTCGCCATTCTTCGTCGAAATGAGACAGGCCCTGCCCATTTTGAATATCGCGCGCTTCATCCCGATCCCATACACGCCGACCATGCCTGGCTTGTCAGACGGCCGGTCACCCGCTCGACCCATCCTGAAGGCATAGTCGTGAAGGCTCCAGGGAATGCCTCCGCATTTGTCTGAGATCATGAACGAATTTTTCTTGAACTCGATCTCCGCCTTGTATCCTCGGTATGGTTTTTTCCCGGCGGCCCGCTTCTTGCTGCGCAGAATGCCATCGACGCAATTGTCCAACAGATCGAGAATCGCTTCCTCCAGCTTGATGTCCCTCGTGAGCATTGACACGAAAAAGGATTTCACCGGAGACGCATCTACAGGTTCGTATTGAATCGGGGTTGTTTTGGCCATGCCCTGTTCGTCCTCCTAGGAAGCGTTGCCCAGCGTTCTCCGGATGACGGCTAGAATGCGCTCGGCAAGAATGGGGCTGACGCTGCTGCCTATCTGTCGGAAGCTGTGCCACTTCGTGGGCGAGAACTGGAACCAGTCTGGGAATCCTTGCAGCCGTGCAGCTTCTCTGGGTGTTATCACACGATCTTCGGTCGGATGAAGCGGCCGAACGGCTTGGAACCTACCACGGTCGTGCCCTGTACCGGCCCGGAGAGTGGGACAAAAACCACCAGGATCGAGACGGTGCGACTTTGAGATGGGGTCGCGCTTGCCGGGTTCTATTTTTGCGTACCGCCGCGCAACCTCGCGCGAGTGAACTGTCCCAAGGCACCCGGAAGCACGCTTTTCCTGCTTAAGACGGGCAACTGCGCGGGAATCGCCGACACCCGGCGGGATGAAGCCGTGAAGCCGCGAAGCAAAGCAGCCATCTCCATGCGCACGTGCGAGCCTCCACCCCTGTTCCACATCTTGCCAATCCGGGCTTACCTTGACCGGCAAACCCCGCAGTGCGTCTCGCACTCGGATGCTCTCGGCATCGGCGGGCGCGTCAAAGTCCTTGGCCAGCAACGGTTCCATTTCGTCGCACCGGTAGCCGAAGAAGAAAACCCGCGTCCGCAGCGTGGGGGCTCCGTAGTCACTCGCAGTGATGACCATCGGCGGCAGGATGGTGTACACACCGTCGACGTGCGAGAAGGCCCTATCCCTGAGCCGAGCGTTCTTGTCACTCATGATTCCCGGAACGTTCTCAGCCAGAAAGAACTTCGGGCGCGCCTCCGCGACGATTCGAAAGAAGTCCTCGAACAGTTTGTTCCGTGCATCATCCCTGTCGTTCCTCCCAATGCAGCTGAAGCCCTGGCAGGGCGGCCCGCCGATGATGCCGGCCAGATCTCCGTTGCGAAAGCCCAGCGAAGATCTCAGGCTTTGGCCGGTTAGAACGGAGACGTCTGTTTCAAGGTGGACCGACCCCGGGAAGTTGATCTGGTGAGCGCTCATGGCTTCGGGATCGAGTTCTACTGCTCCTCGTACCGAAAAGCCCGCTCGTGCGGCACCGAGACTCAATCCTCCCGCGCCGCTGAACAAATCGGCTACGCTCGGATTGTCTATCTCCTTCGCCTGCACGCGACTGCGCCAGTCGGATTTCATCATTGCCTTCTGTATTCTCACACCCCTACCAACGGAAGGATAGGAAGAAACGCTACAAACCGGGCAGAGCCTAAACCGACTTTGTCGGTCTGGGCACTACCGTCCTGGGTAATTTTGCGATTCAGCGTGGCGGCGTTGCTCCGTACTTGTTTTCGGCTCTTCGGAACTGCGTTTCCCATTCGCGAGTAATCGTGCGAACGGCCAGACCCGTGAAATCCAGCAGGGCCTGGAGGTGCGGGCGGCGCTCGAATGCGTAGATCAGTCTGGCCACGCTGCCTTTGGTTTTCCCGCCGACGCGCTGCAAGACGCCCAGGCCAGTTGTTCGGTGCGCTCGGGGATTCTGCGCGTGGTGATCATGACATAGATCAGTGCCAGCACGACGATGGCGCCGCCTAGGCGGGACCAGCTGCCTTGGCCGTCCTCGGAAAGTGATTCGCCCAGGAAGCGCAATAGGCTGAGGACAGCATCGTTGAAGCGCGTCATATGGCAACCCTTTCCCGGAGCCAGCCGTCCCGAACCTTCGTCCCGAAACTTCGTCCCGAGACTTCGGGACCAAGAATTTCCGCCTCCGACGGCGATGCGCGCCTCGCCCAGTTCGATGTGCTGCTGCTCCACGTTCCAGCCCCGAAGCTCGAGTTCCAACTTCTAATTTCTAACTTCCTGCCTCCCGCCTTCACTTTTCGCTTGACAACTTTTCTAAATTATGCTATCTATTCTTCTGTGATTCTCACAAAGCTAATATCCGGCCCGGCCCCTAACTCCTTTCCCTGTACACTCTTGTCCCCCACCCTCGCGCTAACCCCTTTCTCTGCACACTCTTACTCTATTCGACCCCCTTCGATTTCCGGCTCCCTCCACCAGTCAAATCCCTTGTTTTCATACTCTTCCGCATTCTCTGGTACTCGCTTTTTTCACTGTTTTCCTCGCTTTTCTTCAACGTTTTCATGCATACAGAGACCTGCTTCCCACCCATCTGATTCTGTGCCGCCGGCACTTCGCACTGCCTGCCCCGAGCTTGTCGAGGGGAGCTTGTCGAAGGGAGCGCGGCCCAACCATCCTGCCGACCGGAATTTTTCTTTGCCGTCGGCACTTGCCGGCAGCCTTTCTTCGCAATTTCCAGCGCCGACTATCGGGGTGATCGTTACAACCATGCCTCAACCTGCGAGCCCCGCCTGTTCGCCGAAGCCTCATCCAAGGCGGAAATCCTTACCCCCCACCTCCATCAAATCTCTCTCCCAACTTCAGATTTATGCCGCAACCACACTCTTTTCAAAGTTTTACCGGGATTTCACCCGCAACCCCAGTGAAATCATCACTTACCTGTTTCTCCCTCCAACATACCGCAATTTTGCACCTTCGGTTTCATACACTTATGGACATTCCCCCCGGCAACGCTTTTGGAATGATAATCTTGTGGATCCCCCCCCGGGGGGGACTAGTACCTTCGCGGTACCGTGATGCATTTCCGAAACGATGCCAGCCTGGTTTGCCCCAGCACAAGAGTCCAGGCGGCTGAGAGTCCTCAAGCCCCACCACACTCCATGTCAGGACAGGTGCACAACACTGTCACAACTCCCCCAACTCCATTTTCTCTTCGTCCCCTTCGGACACTTCGGCCCCTGAGTCCCCTTATTCCCGTTCTGCCCCGTTTGCCCCTTGCCCCCCATTACCTTTCTACACACCGACCCCAACAAATTCCAGGCAATCGTTTCAGCTTGCGTTCACATTGTCCCGATAATCCTTTTCCGGGCAAAGGTTTAGTGCTGCCC
>Ga0247727_10018466_pt1 | contig 10958 bp, 6 predicted proteins | sample WisWelCaveWW1625_FD_202498 | JGI IMG/M metagenome (GOLD analysis project Ga0247727, IMG submission 202498) | Biofilm microbial communities from Wishing Well Cave, Virginia, United States - WW16-25 | ecosystem: Environmental > Aquatic > Deep subsurface > Groundwater > Cave microbial mat | place...
GGCTAAGGGATCAATGTCTAGACCAATTCCTTGCCGGCCTTCAAGCAGTGCTTCTACTACTGTCGTGCCCGAGCCCATCATGGGGTCAAGAACCACATCCCCAGGATTGGTTAGGCCACGAATAAAAACACGAGGTAACTGGGGAGGAAATTTTGCCGCAAACGCATGGAGATCATGTGAGGCGTAACCGCTATTCTCACCGTGAAAGTTTAATTCACCATTCAATAAAGTGGATAATCTTTCTCGCTGGCCCAAATATTTCTGAACGCGCTTGAAAAAATCAGGCGAGGGCAGCGGTGAATTGCCATACGCGAAGAGTTGAAGTTGTTCTTTTATGCTGAGCAGCGGCTCAACATCGGCTGGATATTTGTAGATCATTTTCCTCCTTGCCTTCACACGCGAAATTGTACCACGCAGAAGCTCAAAAGTGTTGTAAATCTAATTTATTGCCAAACTATCCGAAGAACAACATCGCCACGAGTAATCGTTACCATTGAATTTCTCCGCGAGCCAAACGATTTTCATAGTCTTCCAGATTGGATAAGTAGTCAACAAAGTCTGATTCGACAAGCCCGGAGGCTTCAACAAAGTGTGTCCACATTTGCCGGCGTGTATTGTCACGCTTCATCAATAGGAAGTCAACAAAATCACTTACCTCTTCGATGAGCAAGTCAGGAAGTTGTTGAATCTTGGAAATTGTGCCCTGATGGGCTGTCATTGGCTTTTCTCCTTAAAGTTGACAATAGCATATTACGAAATTCATTCAAGGGTGTCAAGGGAAATTTCAGGCCTCACCTGCTTTGCTCAAAAAGGACTGCAAGCCCATCGGCAGAGCGATGGCGCTTGCGTTTTGCGTGACAAGACCCAATTGGGCGAGTTTGGTTTTTATCGTTGCATTTTTGCGCTTGGAAGTGTCTTTCCCAAGCGCCTGCAGGGCAACGGCATCGTTTCTCTTCAAGGCTTGTTGGCAATCACGCAGCCAGTTTCTTTCCAAATCGCCAATTTCGCTGTTCCAATAATAACGATAGATGCTTTCCGCCGCTTGCATGTAACTATCGTGCAAACGATCGTAGTCGACGGCCCTTCTTCCAACAACGCGGCGGGCATTGAAGAGATGGTAACAGCCGATTTGCAGCAACAAGGGATGATTTGCCGTCAGAGCGGCCGCGAAGGCAAAATCCTCATCAAGAAAAACTTTCAACTTCTTTCCCTGCGGCGCAAACATCAAGGCGCGCGCCGTCGATTCATCCCAGACCGTCAGAAAGTGTTCTTTCAAAAAATTAAAGAATGGCGATGTGCCGACACTCTGCGGCAACGGCAGATCGCTGACCTGTTGGCGCGAGGCGATAACAAAGCAAATGTTGTAGTGTTGCGGCAAGCTGCGCAGCTCGTCAAAGAAGGGTTTGTCAATTCCATTGATCTCGGTGACCCGATCAAATTCGTCAAAGAGCAGAACCCAGAGCGGATCTCCGGCGCGCCGCCGCCCGGTTGTTTGCTTGATCCAACCGAGCGCTTCCGCATGCGTATGGCCTCGAAACCGCGCGTTTACGGATAGCGACTCTGATGTCACTCGCGCCAGCTCGGGCAACAATTCATCGCGGCGTTTGCCGGAGTGTTCCTGAAAATCAAAATAAACGAATTGCGGTTGAGGGCTTGAGCCGCCGGCGCGGTAATAAGCCTGGCATCTTTCCGAAGCGAGAAATTTGAGTAATGACGTCTTGCCCAGCATTCGCGCGCCGACGATGGAGACCGACAGTTTTTTGGCAACATCTTCCGTGATTTCTCTGATCAAACGCTCCGGCACGATGAACCGTTCCGGCTCGATGCCGCCGCGCCAGCCGAAGGGATTTTGCAAAGCCGGCTGTCCGGCGCCGAGCAGACGCGCATTTTTCAGCAGGCCGCGCCGCACCAGATGCCCTTCGATGCTTTCCAATAATTCCCTGAACTTCTCCTCCGAACCCTGGCGTGGAAACCGAATCCAGCGCTTGCCTTTCAGGAACGTCGTAATATCGTCCGGCCTGGTTTGATCCAAAACGACCGGCAGAACGGTTATATTTTGATTTTCGATCTGCTGCAGAATTTTCGGTTCAAGTTCGGCCTTCACCCAATTCGATTTGACGGCCTGCCGAGAGATCACGACCACGAGCAATTCGCTCCCGTTGAGGCCTTCGCCTATTCTGGTGAAGATTGAATCTCCGACGAGAATCTCGTGCCTGTCATACCACACCGTCAAATCCGCACTGCGGAGTTTGCCATAAAGCCAGTCGACGAAGGGTTTATCCTTCGAGGAGTGGCTCAAGAAGATCGTCCATTTTTTCTTGTTGTCTGGTTTCGCGGCCATAAACTCTCCCTGTTCTTTCCTGCGTCTCGGCATACGGAATGTGCGCGCCGATGTAACGTTCAACCAATCCGATTTTGAACTGATAGGTATCCAAACGGGTTTTATCTTTTTCCAGCAGATCTTTTTCGACAAGGTTTTTCAGAGCCGTTGAGATTCTCTTCGCCGGAACAAGCGGGTTGATCTCGCTCATCGCTTTCCAGATGTTGCTGACATCGGCAGATTCTCGGCGCCGCAGAAGCTCCTGCATCGCGCCGCAAACCGCGCGTTCCTTTTCATCCATCACCTCGGCCCAATAAAACTTCAAATTGGAGGCGCCATTGATCACCAAATCATTCACCGCGGCTTCGATGATTTGGGCGTTGACGAGCATTTGCCGACGGGCGTTGAGCTCGGACACGATGCGGTCGCAGAGCAATTGGATGAAATAAGGATGATTGCCGGTCAATTGTTTGATGAGCAGCACGGCAAAGCGGTCATGCTCCACCCCGAGGGGCTTAACCGGTTCGATGATCAGTTTTGCCGCTTCAGCATCATTGAGCACGCCAATTTTGCGATGCACGGCAATGTTGAAGAACACCGACCAGTATTGCCCCGTCATCTCTCTCGTGCCGGCAAAAATGAACGCCATTTTTTTGCCGAACTGCATCAAGTCGCGCAGAAATTCCATAAAGGTGGCGGGCAAATTGCCGGCAGCCACCATGTCGTCGAGACCTTGAAACTCATCAATGAGCCAGAGCAGCTTGCGCGCGCCAAGTGTTTTCTGTACATCCTCCAAAAAAATACGTTTGAAATGATAGGCATAATTTTGTTCATACTGCTCGAAAGTTGGCACACGAATGGCGGAAAGCGCTGCGGCCTCCAGTGTCCCACTTTCTTTGACCGTGCGCAAAATTTCATCCGCGAAGATTTGCAGGATAGCGGGGACGCCGCTGACACCAGTAAACTCTTGAACATCAATGTAGACGGGCAGGTAAGTTGCGGGAAGACGTTCTTGCAGGCGCAACAGCGTCCAGGTTTTGCCCGTGCGTCGATGTCCATAGAGCACCACGATGCGCTCGGTTTCTGCTCCGACCAGGTTTTCTTCGACAAAATTCAAGACATCGTCACGTCCGACGAACAGCCGCTCTACTTCTTTGAAATCAGAGGCGGGCTTGCCAGGCAAGTAAGGATTTCGGATATGCTGCCAAGCTGATGTCGCATTCTGTACAGTGATTGAGGCCGTATGACGTCGCTCATTCGCTTTCGCCAACAGGTCATCGTAGGTAATAACAAATTCTGTAATGAGCTTTTCTAGCTTAGTGCGCGCTGTGAAAAAAATATTTGTGCTCTTATTCGCTGCTAACGATGGCATGGTATGTATATCGGGCTGGACATTCACCAGTCCCTGACTCATCAATCTTACCTTTAGGTTACTTGCTGGAGCAGGACCATGGTTCAAAATTCCCAGTACGATGGTGAGGGTTTCCCCAGGGGTGATCTCTCTGGGCACAAAAAATTCTAATTTTGCTTCACCCTCCAAACGACGAATTTCAAGACGCAACAGTTCCCGCCAGTTGGAGAGAACTTGCAAGAGAATTGTGCGATAGGGTTCAGTTCCTTCAAAACTAATAAAGCGGGCCGTTTCTTCAAGATGGAAGATGGTCTCGGACAACAGCACGGCGCGCAATGAAAGATGAACTTCCTCGCTGTATTGGCGAAGCGGGCTGATCGCTTCATTCAGTCGGCTGAATAAAGGCATCAACTCACCTTCACCCAATGTCTTGCGCCGCCGGTAAGAGGATATAATCAACTCTTTCTCTGACGCGACCAGTGCTGGCAAAATCTCCGACAATGATGAAGCCATCAGCAACGGGCGCAACGACAAGAATCGTGCGGCGTACTCATCGCTATAGTCGAATTGCGGTAATTCTCGAAATCCTTGCGCCAAGCGCTCCAGAGTTTGGGGGAGTTCTTTGCGGAAGCGCATATCCCCACGCCATCTAGATATCTCAGCGGACTCTGCTTTCTCGATCAATGAAGCTATTTCATAAAACAGGCGGTAAGCGGAGCGACTGTTGTCATCAAATGCTTGCTTGTAGAATGCATAGAAGATCAGTGGCTCCGGTAGTTGTTGTAAGAGTTGCTCAAGAGCATCCACTAATCGCGGTCCAGAGGGGCCGAGAAATTCAAAACGGACTTTTTCCAAAAAGCGGTATAATTCTTCTCGGCTCGCTTTCCGAGGACGGGGTGGTGCTAATTCTTTCTCGCTTTGGCGGGAGTGGAGACGATCATCTTCCTCAGCAGTTGATTCCGGCTCCATAAACAAATCCTGTATCATCAGCGGGTGAAAGAAAATCTTAAGTGGGGGAAAGAGAGCGAATCCTCTGCGCCTTTGCATTTGTATATCATGAAGCAAGCGGTCAAAAAACTGTGCCCATCGTGGGCTGCGCGTATATCTTCGGAGCCGACGGTGTTCGGCAATAGCATGTTCCCCGGTCAATTCCATTAAAGCGGAAGAAGCTGAAAAGGCTACGGCAATCTCTTCATCCTCTAGTAAAGTTCTCAGTACCTTAGTTGCGTCATCGACACAAAAGTAGGCACGATGCGCTAAACGCATCGTCACAGCTTCGCGAATCGTCCAATCTTCATCGTGCGCAAGTTGATTGAGCACTGCCAAAGTTTTTTGCGGTTTGAACGGCAGCAGTTCTCCTAAAAAAGCTATGGCAGCCGTGCGCTCTGAAACCTTCCGACTCTGCACCCAAGCGTTAATAATTTCACTGGCATCGTGGACGCCCAAAAATGCACAGCGCCCAATTATTTCTAAGAATAAAGTACGCTGCTCTAAAGCGATTCCCGATTTGTGAAAATTTCTTTTTGCCGTAAGGAAGCTTTCTTGTGGAGAAGTTGCAACAAGTGGCTTGATGGCAAGGCAAGCAGCGTAACTCAAATCAGCATTCTCCGCAGTTCCTAATTCTTGGAGCTTTGAAAAAAGTTGCACATCGCCTTGTCCAAGCTGCCCAAGTGCTTCAGCCGCGCTTTGCCGTACTATCTGGTCCTTATCGTTCAGCATCGTAATGAGCGCCTCTATTGCACGAACATCACCCAAATGCCCTAACGCCCAGGCCGTACTCTGTCTTATATACCGATTTTCATCTTTCAACGCCTCAAGTAACGAGTCCAATACTTGAATGTCTCCCAGCCGTCCCAGTTCTCTGATCACAGTTTGCCGTACAGTAATATCCTCATCCTTTAGCGCCTCGCGCAGTGCCGTCACTGCCCGTATATCGTCTAATTGCCCCAATACCAACGCTGCGTTCTGTCGTACTTTCCAGTTATTATCTTTCAGAGCATTGGACAGCATATCCATAATCTTGGTTTTATCGTTCAGCCGACGCAGTGCCTTCGCCCTCATCAGCCAAACATCCAAATCATCATGCTTCAGGGCTTCAAAAAGTATTTCCAAAGCGTGTACATCTCCCAATTCTTGCAGCGCCACTGCAGCGTTTTGTCGTACCCACCAAGCTTTATTCTTATCCTTTAGAACTGTAAATAGTAGTCTCATTGCCTGCGCTTTTTCACCCAATTGCCCCAACGCTTTAGCTGCGCTCAATTGCACACTCTCGTCCTCATCTTTCAGTGCTTCAGACAGTGCTGCCACGGCTCGTTTGTTGCCCAACTGTGCTAACGCTTGACAAGCACTTCGACGCACTACTGAATTTTCATCTTTTAACGCCTCTAACAACGGCTCTACTACTCTGGCATCACCTATTTTGCCCAGCGCTACGGTCACGCCATGCCGCACACCAGCATTTTCGTCTTTCAGAGTCTCAAGCAGAGTTGCCACAACTTTAACATCGCCGATTTGTCCCAACGCCTCTGCTGCGCTTTGGCGCACTACCCAAGACTTATCTTTTAGTGTTTGAAGCAGAATCTCTATTGCCACAGAGCTAGGTGTCGCATTTGCGAGAATGCGAATCGCAGCCTGCCGCGAACGGACAAACTCACTTCGCAGCATGTCCATGGCAAGCTCGTAGATGTGATTATGCGGCTGTAACCATCGTCCCAAGATTTTGAAGCCCGCCTCGGCAACGGTTTGATCGCCGTCCGTTGCGAGCCATTGCGCCAGCCCTAAAAACAAATCATCATCCGGCGAACAGTGCTGGAGTACCTGCGCGGCAAAAATGCGCATGGCAGGCTCATCATCGATGGCGAACGCGCGAACCAAATCGTTTATCGTTTTCGCGGCAAGCGCTTCTTCCGCAACCGCGGTGGCATAGGATTCCCGTTCTGCTTCCGAAGCTGTTTTCAGGAGTCGGGCAGAGAGCGCAAGCAAGGCGGGCAAATTTTGGCGAGCGTATTCTCTCGCCGTCTGCAATTCATCTTTCTGCATAGATTCTTTTGGAGTCAATTTCCCGAATGTATCTTACGCATTTTTTCTCCGGCTGTCAAGGAGTTTTTGTAGAAAATTTTTTCGTATAACAAAACTTTTCGCTTGACAAACAAGCGCCGATCGCTTATTTTCTCCATGCGGGTACACCCTGCGCGAACAATTCCTGCAAAGAAAAAAAGCAACCGATTCATTTTCAAGACAACGTGAATCACCACGAACTTTCCGCGCTCCTTCAACTGCTCACTGTTCCCGGCATCGGGCCGGTGCGCGTGCGGTCGCTGGTCGGCCATTTTCGTTCGGTTGAAGCGGTGTTATCGGCGCCGATTCATTCGCTCTGCCAGGTCGAAGGCATTGAGCGCACATTGGCGGAGAACATTCATCAAGCCCGGAATGCGGCCATTGCCCAACGGCAAATGGAATTGGCTGAAAAGTATGGCTGCCGTCTGGTATCGTTTTGGGATGCGGAATTTCCAACGATTTTGAAAAAGATTTACGATCCGCCCGCGTTGCTCTTTGTCAAAGGTGAAATCCGCGCCGAGGATGATGCGGCCATCGCGATTGTCGGAACGCGGGTGCCGACGGAATACGGCAAATTGGTGACGGAAAAATTGACGGCGGCGCTCTGCGCGCGACGTTTGACGATTGTGAGCGGTTTGGCGCGCGGCATCGACACGGTGGCGCATCAGACCGCGTTGAAATCCGGCGGGCGAACGCTGGCGGTGCTCGGCTCCGGTCTCGACAATATTTACCCGCCGGAAAATCGCCGGCTGGCGCAGGAGATTGCGCCGCACGGCGCGGTGATCTCCGAATATTTTTTCGGCACGAAACCGGACGCCGTCAACTTTCCGCGGCGCAATCGCCTCATCAGCGGGTTGACGTTTGGAACGCTGGTGATCGAAGCCGGCGAGGCCAGCGGCGCGCTGATTACGGCGCAGGCCGCGCTGGAACAGGGCCGCGAGGTGTTCGCCGTGCCCGGCAGCATTTTCAGCCCGAAGAGTCTCGGCCCGCATCAACTCATTCAAGACGGCGCGAAATTGGTCTTCAGCGTCGATGATATAATCGCCGAGTTGCCGCGACAACTCGATATTTTTGCTGCGGCATCGCCGGAAATCGCGCCAGCCGTTGTGCTGACGGAAACCGAGCAAAAGATCATGACGCAACTTTCGCATGAATCCATTCACATCGATCAGTTGGCGCGGCAGACCAATTTGTCCACGGCGCAACTGCTGTCGGTTTTGCTCGACCTCGAATTTAAAAATATCGTCAAACAACTGCCGGGCAAGTTTTTTGTGAAATTCGTTAATTAAAAAATTTATTTGAAAAAAACGTTGACTGCACCTTTTAAGATTCGTATATTTGAAATTAGACATTGGCGCGCTAAAGCCGATTTAGCCGTCTGTCTATGAGAAGCAATATGACAGCCAGGCGTGAGGCGAAAGCCATGAAGGCAAAAAGGCAATTTTCCAGCTTCGATGCCAATGAAGCCCTGAAGATGTTGCAGGTTGAGGAATTGGTCCCGTGGGAAATTGAGTTTCGACCTTTTGAGCCAAGCCCATTTTTTTCTGAACGCTTGCGGCGTCTGGAAAACTTTGATCGCACCGTTTCCGCGCGGGCGAAAGAAATGCTCATCGATGCGCTGTGTGAAGAGGTCATTGAGAAACATCAACGCCTCAAAATTTGGAAAGCGGCGCCGCTAAAAAGTGAAGACCTGACGGGAACCGTTGATTACTTGATCGCTGCGAAAAGAGCGTATTTAGCTGGCCCGTTGTTGTGCGTCGTGGAGGCGAAAAGGGACGACTTTGAGAAAGGTTTGGCGCAGTGTCTGGTCGAAATGAAAGCCTGCCGTTGGAATAACACGCAAGCCGGCAAACAGATCGAAGTTTTTGGAATCGTCACGAATGGCGAAGGCTGGAAATTCTATAAGCTGACAATCGACGGGCAGGTTTTTGAAACGTTGCTTTATTCCATCGCAAACCGCGACAGCGTTTTGGGTATTCTCGATTATGTTTTTGCCAGATGCGAGGAAAACCTGGATAGCCCGACAAATCGCGCCTAAATGAAATTTTAGGAGAGCTAGACCTAATTGGTAAGGCGGCGGTCTTGAAAACCGCTGGGCTTATAACCCTTGGGAGTTCGAGTCTCCCGCTCTCCGCTTTGAGATTGTGGATGTGGGATTTCGGATTTCGGCGCCCCAAATTCCGCAGTCCGAAATCATAAATTCGCAATTCGGAGAGGTGCCTGAGTGGCCGATAGGAGCCGCCTGCTAAGCGGTTGTAGTGCCAAAAGCGCTACCCAGGGTTCGAATCCCTGTCTCTCCGCAGCATCGCATGGCGCAGAGGGCAAAGCGCATAGCGAAGACAACTTCGCCATGTGCTCTTCGCCATGCGCTTTGCTAAATTTGTGACTCAACATGGTTTCTGTTCGCTTCGCACCCAGCCCGACCGGATTTCTGCACATCGGCGGCGCGCGCACGGCAATTTTTAACTGGCTCTTTGCAAAAAAGCACGGCGGCAAATTTTTTCTGCGCATCGAAGACACCGATCGGCAGCGCTCCGGCGAGGAAATGACCCGCGCCATACTCGAGAGTTTAACGTGGCTCGGCCTCGATTGGGAAGGCGACCCGGTTTATCAATCACAGCGCTTTTTCATTTATCAGGATTATGCGCAGTTGTTGGTCAAGCAGGGCAAAGCCTATCGCTGCTTCTGTGCGCCGGACGGCATCGCGGCGGCCCGTGAGCGCGCCAGGGCGGAGAAACAGACGTTCAAGTACGATGGCCGTTGCCGCACGCTGAGTCCGTCGGAGACGCAACAGAATCTTGCGGCCGGCAAGCCGTTCGCGATTCGCTTCGCCGTGCAATCCGGCGGCGAGACGTCCTTTAAAGACGAAGTGCGCGAGGAAGTCAGTTTTGCTAACGAAACCATCGATGATTTCGTGATTCTACGGTCGGATGGCGTGCCGACGTATCATCTCGCGGTGGTGGTCGATGATCACGAGATGGGCATCACCCACGTCATTCGCGGTGAAGATCACATCTCGAATACGCCGAAACAAGTGCTCTTGCATAATGCTTTCGGCTGGCCGTTGCCGGTTTTCGCGCACGTGCCGCTGATTCTCGGACCGGACAAATCGCGACTGAGCAAACGCCACGGCGCGACCGCGGTCGGCGAATATGAAACCAGAGGCGTTCTGCCGGAAACGCTGTTTAACTTTCTCACGCGACTCGGTTGGTCGCCCGGCGATGATCGCGAAGTTCTCCGCCGGGACGAGTTGATTGAACTCTTCGATCTCGCCGGCATCTCCAAAAGCGGCGCGGTGTTCGACGAGAAAAAGCTCGAATGGATGAACGGCCAATACATGAGTCTCGCGTCCGTCGAGCGGCTGGCGCCGCTGGTCGAAAAAGCGTTCATTGCCGCCGGTGTGGTAACCGTCGCCGAAATACAAAATGAACGTGATTATTTCCGGCGCGTCATCGCGTTGCTCAAAACCAAAGCGAAAGTCATTGCGGATTTCGTCAGCTTTGGCGCTTATTTTTTCCGCGACCCCGGGCAGTATGAAGAAGCCGCGGCCGTGAAGCACTGGAAAGATCCAAGAACCACAGAGTATCTGGAAAAATCAGCCGCGCGGCTGGCGGCGCTGCAGGAATTTTCGCCGTCAACAACGGAAGACGCGCTCCGGCGTTTGGCCGAAGAACTGGGCGTCGCGGCCTCGAAGTTGATTCATCCGGCGCGGCTCGCCATCACCGGTTTTGGCGTCAGCCCCGGCCTGTTTGAAACGATGGCATTGCTCGGCAAAGATCGCGTGGTCGCCCGGTTGCAGAAAGCCGTTAAAATGCTGAAAGCGGACTGAGTAAGCAACGGGCAAGCATAATTTTTTTTGTAATTTGCCTTTTGCTCTTTGCCTTTCACACTGGGGCGTCGTCCAATGGCAGGACTCCAGACTCTGGATCTGGCTATCTAGGTTCGAATCCTGGCGCCCCAGCTAGTAAAAAAGATAAAAGGACAATAAGCTAAAAAGAAAAAAATTGGCGCATTCGTCTAGTGGTTAGGACGCTGGCCTCTCACGCCGGTAACACGGGTTCGACTCCCGTATGCGTCACTATAGTAAGAACGAAGATCGAGGTTTGAGAATAGAAGAGCGCGACAAAAATATTTTTCAACCTTCTATAATCAATTTTCAATCCTGGGAGTTTTAAATCGTGCAAACGCAAAATTAGCGTTTGACTTTTTCAGAAAAACCTTTTATATTAT
>Ga0247727_10018467_pt1 | contig 10957 bp, 8 predicted proteins | sample WisWelCaveWW1625_FD_202498 | JGI IMG/M metagenome (GOLD analysis project Ga0247727, IMG submission 202498) | Biofilm microbial communities from Wishing Well Cave, Virginia, United States - WW16-25 | ecosystem: Environmental > Aquatic > Deep subsurface > Groundwater > Cave microbial mat | place...
ATTGGGCCGACGAACGGTAGAGCGCCGGGCGGACGGAGCCGTGATCGCCGGGGCTGCTGCTACATTCGCGCGCGGCATGGCCGACAAGCCGCGCGTCAAGGCGCCGAAGCAGCGCACGACCTCCGACCCCACCGCCGCCGCTGATAGGCGGCGGATGATCGTTCTGGGCGGTGGTGCGCTCGCGGCGCTCGCAGCTGTGGCGGGCGCCGTTGTCCTTCTCGGCGGGGGCGGCTCGGGCGGGAGCGCGGAGGAGGTGCGGGCCGACCTCGAGGCCGCCGGCTGCACGCTGCAAGCCGTGGAAGCGCAGCCCGGCAGGCATGCGCTCACGGCGGAGGGAACCGCGAAGTGGAACACGGATCCTCCGACGAACGGTCCGCATTACGGTGGCGGCGGAGCCGACGGGGGTACGGTGATCTGGGGGATGTACCACGAGCCGCTCCAGCTCGCCCGGGTCGTCCACAATCTCGAGCACGGCGGGGTCTACATCTTCTACGGCGACGCGGCGCCGGAGTCAGTGGTCACGGAGCTGCGAACGTTCTACGACAGCCACGAGCGAGGGACTCTCGTTGCGCCGTATCCCAAGCTCGGCGACAAGGTGGCGCTCGGCGCCTGGGTCACCGAAGGCGAGGCGAAAGGCTACCTGGCGAAGTGCGGGAAGTTCGACGAGGCCGCTTTCTCCGCGTTCTTCAGCGGTTTCCAGTTCAAGGGACCCGAGCGCTTCCCCGCGAGCTCGCTCCTCCCCGGCGGCCACTAGCGGCACGCTCCTACACTGCATTCGCCGGGGTGGCGGAACGGGTGAGACGCGCCTGCCTTAAAAGCAGGTGTCCCTTCGCGGGACGTGTGGGTTCGACTCCCACCCCCGGCACCTGAGGGGACGACGGGCGCCGGTAGACTCGGCGCGCCGTGGCGAGCATGCCGGAAGCGCTTGCCCATGCCCAGCTCGAGTGGGATACGCCCCTCTACCGCATGGCGGTCGCGCAGTTCGACCAGGCCGTCCCCGTGGCGGACATCCCGGACGATGTCGCGGAGCGCCTCCGCTTCCCGGAGCGGTCGCTGATCGTCAGCATCCCCGTGCGGATGGACGACGCCCGCCGCTTCGTCTTCCCTGGATACCGCGTCCAGCACTCGAGCATCATCGGCCCCACGAAGGGCGGCATCCGCTACGACCTCGGGGTGACGCTCGGCGAGTGCGCGGCGCTCGCCATGTGGATGACCTGGAAGTGCGCGCTCCTCCGCCTCCCCTACGGCGGCGCGAAGGGCGGTGTGCGCTGCGATCCGCGCGCCCTTTCGCCCGGCGAGCTGGAGCGCATGACGCGCCGCTTCACGTCCGAGCTGCTTCCCGTGATCGGGCCTCAAGAGGACATCGCCGCGCCGGACATGGCCACGAACGAGCAGACGATGGCCTGGATGATGGACACCTACTCGATGCAGCGCGGGTACGCAGTCCCCGAGATCGTCACGGGGAAGCCGATCTCGATCGGCGGCTCGGTCTTCCGCCAGGAGGCGACGGGCGCAGGGGTCGTCATGGTCGTCGTTCAGGCCTGCGACCGCCTTGGGTGGCCTCCCGAAGCGCAGCGCTGCGTCGTGCAGGGGTTCGGCAACGTGGGGGCGGTTGCAGCGCTCGAGCTCCACGCTCTCGGAGCGGCCGTCGTCGCCGTCTCGGACGTTTCGGGCGGACTCCACGCGGAGGGTGGACTGGACGTTCCGGCGCTGCAGGCGTACGCGCGCGTACACGGCTCCCTCGAAGGATGCGACGCCGGGGGCCGCGTAACGAACGACGAGCTGCTCGAGCTCGACTGCGACATCCTCGTCCTCGCGGCCCGCGAGGACCAGATCACGGCGGAGAACGCTCCGCGCGTCCGAGCCCGGATGATCGCCGAGGGTGCGAACGGGCCGACGTCCCTCGAGGCAGACGCAATCCTCGCGGAGCGGGGGATACCGGTCCTTCCCGACATCCTCACCAACGCGGGCGGGGTCACGGTCTCGTACTTCGAGTGGGTGCAGGATCTCGGCCGTCTCTTCTGGACCCGGGAGGAGATTCGGGCCAAGCTCGCGGAGAAGCTGTCAGACGCGTTCGACCGCGTCTGGGATCTCGCCGAGGAGCGCGACGTGACGCTACGCACGGCGGCCCTCGTCGCCGGCATCCGGGAGGTCTCGGCGGCACTCGAGGCGAGGGGGATCTTCCCGTGAAGCGTTCGTCAACCCCAGACCTCCGCGCGTTTCTCGGCGAGTTGCGCGCGTGAGCGTTGCTCGAGACGCGATGGTCTCGCACCCGGGTCAGCTCCCCGCGGACGCATCCGCGCAGGCGGCCGGCGAGCTCCTCCAGCGGCCCGAGGTGCGGGCCGTCTATGTGACAGAAGACGAGCGGCTCGTCGGCGTCGTGACGCGCAAGACGCTCGTGCGCGAGGTCGTCGCGACCGGCCGCGATCCGCGCGCGACGCCGCTAGGCGAGATCGCGGAGCCGCCGCATTACACGATCCGCCCGGACATTCCGCTCGAGGATGCGTTCCGCTTCCTCGAGGCCGAGGACGCGGAGCGGGTGCCCGTGGTGGACGAGACCGACCGCTTGATCGGCGTCCTCTCCCGGAGCGTCCTCCAGCGCCGTCTCGCCGAGGACGAGGAGCCTCGGGAGGAAGAAGAGGACGAGCGTCCAGACCTCCCCCCGGCGGCGTAGCCGCCTCCTGGGGGCAGATCGACACGAAGTCGACGCGAATGAAGCTTCCGCCGGAAGTTCTTATGTGCTAAAGAGTGTGTATGCGTCTGCACATCACACTCGAAGACGATGTCGTACGGGAGCTGGATGGGCGTGTTGGGCCGAGACGTCGCAGCGGCTTCATCGCGATCGCAGTGCGGCTAGCGCTCGATGACGAGCGTCGATGGGATCTCATCGAATCGTCACTCGGGACGATCGCGGCCGAAGGGCACGAGTGGGACGTGGATCCGGCCGTCTGGGTTCGAGGGGACCGCCGGATGGACGCTTCCCGCGTGGGCTGATGGCTGCGGTGCTACTCGACACGACGATCGTGATCGATCTACTCCGCGGGCGGCCGGATGCAACGCGGAGACTCCGTGCGCTCCGTGACGCGGGCGACCGCGCGTATGTTTGCGCCGTGACTGTCGAGGAGACCGCGCGTGGGCTCCGACCGTCAGAGGAGGAGCCGGCTCGGCGGTTGTTCGCCGGCATGCGAGTCGCTCCGCTCGGCGAGCCAGAAGGCTGGCAGGCCGGTGATTGGCGCCGACGCTTCGCTGCCGAGGGACGGACGCTGACGCAGGCGGATTGTCTCGTGGCAGCCGCCGCAGCCGCTGTCGGCGGGCGACTCGCAACCGGAAACCCTCGCGACTTCCCGATGGAGGACATCGTCGTCGAAGAGTGGCCTGCCGGCGCGTAGCCGCTCAACAACAGGTGTAGGCGACGGGAGGAGCGGCACCCTCTTCGGGCTCAGGCGGCTCCGCCGCTTTACCCAAGGCGAGGACGGGCCCCGACAGCTCCCGCGGGCCGCGTAGACGCTTCTTCCTCTCGCTGCGAAGATCTGCCGCATGCAGGTCTGCCGCGCGTGCGGCGAGGAGAATCCCGAAAGGGCGCGGTTCTGCCTTTCGTGCGGCGAGGTGCTGGCCGAGGGCGCGCCCGCAGGAGAGGAGCGCAAGGTCGTGTCCGTCCTCTTCGTCGACCTCGTCGGCTTCACCGATCGCTCCGACCGCGCCGATCCCGAGGACGTCCGCGCCACGCTTCGGCCGTACCACGAGCGCGTCAAGGCCGACATCGAACGGTTCGGCGGGACCGTGGAGAAGTTCATCGGCGACGCGGTCATGGCGGTGTTCGGCGCCCCCGTCGCACACGAGGACGACGCCGAACGCGCCCTGCGCTCCGGGCTCAGGATCCTGGAGACGATCGAGGAATTGCGTACAGAGGGACTCGACGTCGCGGTGCGCGCCGCGGTCACGACCGGAGAGGCCGTGGTCGCGCTGGGAGCGCGTGCGGAGCGAGGAGAGGGAATCGTCGCCGGGGACGTCGTGAACACGGCGGCGCGTCTGCAGTCGGCCGCAGCCGTCGGAACGGTGATCGCCGACGAGACGACGATGCGATCCGCGGAAGGAGCGATCTCCTTCGAGGCGCTCGAGGCCGTGGCGGCGAAGGGGAAGTCGGCGCCGATCCCGGTTTGGCGTGTGGTCCAGGCCCGCAGCCGCGTCGGCGAGCCGGAGACACCCACCCGCACGCCCTTCGTTGGGCGCGAGCACGAGCACGCCGTCCTCTTCGAGACGTTCCTACGGGTCGAGCGCGAATCGGCGCCGCAGCTCGTCACCGTCGTCGGTGAGGCGGGCGTCGGGAAGAGCCGTCTCGTGGCCGAGCTGCGCTCGGCGCTCGACGATCGCCCGGAGCTCGTCACCTGGCGTCACGGCCGCTGCCTGCCGTACGGGGAGGGGATCACCTTCTGGGCGCTCGGGGAGGTCGTCAAAGCCGAGGCGGGGATCCTCGAGTCCGACGACCAGGACGAGGCGGCAGGGGAGCTCGAGCAGTGCGTGGCGGCGCTTGTCGACGACGCATCCGAGCGCGAGTGGTTTGCGTCGCGGCTGGCGCCTCTCGTCGGCGTTGCAGGCGAAGGAGGAGCGGTTGGGCGGGACGAGTCGTTCACGGCCTGGCGCCGGTTCCTCGAGGCGATGGCTGCGAGGCGGCCGCTCGTGGTGGTCGTCGAAGACCTGCACTGGGCGGACGAGGCGCTCCTCGACTTCCTCGAGCACCTGCTCGACTGGGCTGCGCCCGTGCCGCTGCTCGTGCTCTCGACGGCGCGCCCCGAGGTCTACGACCGGCGGCCGGGCTGGAGCGGCGGCAAGCGGAACGCGACCACCGTCGCGCTTTCACCGCTCTCCGCGGAGGAGACGGCGCGACTCCTGCAGGGCCTCCTCGAGCGAGCCCTCTTGCCCGCGGAAACCCAAGCCTCCATTCTCGAGCGGGCCGGCGGGAACCCGCTCTACACGGAGCAGTTCGCGCGCATGCTCAGCGAACGAGGTGATGGCGGCGAGCTCCCGCTCCCCGAGACGGTGCAGGCGTTGATCGCAGCCCGCTTGGACACGCTCTCGCCCGAGTTGAAGGGTCTGCTTCACGACGCCAGCGTTGTCGGCAGGACGTTCTGGACAGGCGCGGTGGCCGCAATCGGGCAGCGGGAGCGTGATGGCGTGCTGGGCGGGCTACGCGAGCTGGTCCGCAGGGAGTTCATCCGCCCCGCGCGGGTCTCTTCGGTCAAAGGAGAGGAGGAGTTCTCCATCTGGCATGCGCTAGTCCGTGACGTGGCGTACCAGCAGATCCCGCGCGCGCCGCGCGCGCAGAAACACGGGGCGGCGGCGGCCTGGATCGAGGAGTCGGCTCAGGAGCGCGTCTCCGACCATGCCGAGATCCTGGTCCATCACTACGAGCAGGCGCTGGAGCTGTCTCGGGCGGCCGGTGAGGATCGTCCAGAGCTCCGGGACGCCCTTGTCCGTTTCCTGCTTGTCGCGGGCGACCGCGCGATGCGGCTCGACATCGCTGCAGCGGAGGCGGCCTACAGGCGGACGCTCGAGCTCTCCACCGACGGAGCCGAACATGCGGCCGTCCTAGTCAAACTGGCCGGCGCGCTCCAGGAGCAGGGACGATTGCCCGACGCCGAACACGCGTACGAGGAGGCCTTGCCCGCACTCCGTGCGGCCGGCGACGAACACGCGGCCGCCCTCGCGATGGTCGGGCTGGCGCGAGCATTGTGGCGGCACGGGCAGACCGCCCGTGCCCGTGAGCTGACCCGTGAGGCGATCCCGATTCTCGAGCGTCAGCCAGGGCCGGAACTCCTCCTCGCCTACGAACGTGCGGCCGGTGAGGACGCGATGGGTGGACGGCCGCGCGAGGCGCTCTCATGGGCGGAGAAAGGCATCGCACTTGCCGATGAGCTCGGAGTCGAGAACGTCGTCCGCCATCTCCAGTTCCGCGGCCTGGCGCGTATCGAGCTCGGCGACGTTGCAGGGCTCGCCGACATGCGCGACGCGCTCGACCTCTCCCTCCGGCTCGGGCTCGGCATCGAGACCGCGACCTCGTACGGGAATCTCGGCGAGAGCGTCACCCCCTACGAGGGCGTGACCCCCGGACTCGAGCTCGTTGAAGCTTCGCTCGACTTCGCGCGACGCTGTGGGCTGAAGCACCACGAGATGTGGATACGCACTTCAAGGATGTGGTTCCTATACGAGCTCGGGCACTGGGACGAGCTTCTCCTGGAAGCCGACGAGCTAATTGTCTGGGACCGCCAACACGGTGGTGGCACGCAGATCGAGGTGAACGCGCTCATCAATTCGGCTCCGGCCCTCACCCAGCGAGGCGGCCTCGACGTCACAAGGCGGAATGTCGCCATCTTTCTCCCACGGGCGCGTGAAGTCGGCGATCCGCAGACGCTGATTCCGGCTGTCGTGGAAGCGGCCTTTGTGTACGCAGTGGGTGGCGAGTTCGAGGAGGCCCTGGCCCTGGCAAGGGAGTTCGAGCGCCTCGCGCGCGGGCGGCAGATGGACAGATACGCCGGACTGCCGACCGTGCTTCGGATCTGCCTGGCGGCCGGGGAGCTCTCGCTCGCCCAGAGCCTTGTCGACGGGGCCACGGATGCCGCGGATAGTCCGATGTCTCGCCACGTAACGACCACGGGGAGGGCGATCCTCGCCGAGGCGCACGGGAGCACCGAGGAAGCGGCCATCCTCTACGCCGAGGCCGCGGCAGGCTGGGACGAGTGGGGGTCGGTCCCGGAGCGGGCGTACGCGCTGCTCGGCCTCGGGCGCTGCGGCGACGAGGCTGCGGCTCGTGAGGCCGAGGCGATCTTTCAGCGGCTCGGCGCCGTACCTTTCACCGCGCTCGCCGCTTGAGGGCGAGGCAAGCCTCGCCCCTACTAGCAGCAGGTGTAGGCGCCGGGGGGAGCGGCGCCCTCCTCGGGCTCTGGCAGCTCCGCAGCCGCGTACGCCGCGCCGTGGAGGATGTCTCGCTCGGAGACCTCGATCTCGGCGAGGCTGTACGCGTCCATGATCTCGCGCAGGACGACGAGTCCGGCGACGATCACGGGACCTCGACCCGGCTCGATTCCGGGGACGCGCAGCCGCTCGGCGAGCGGCAAGGCGGCCAAGCGCTCGAGCGCACGGTCGACAGACGAACGGGAGATCCGGTGGCCGTGCGTGAGCTCGGGGTCGTACTCCTCGAGGCCGAGGTCGAGCGTTGCGAGCGTCGTCACCGTGCCGGCGACGCCGATAGCGGCCCGTGCCTCGTAGGCGGGAAGAAGGGAGCGGACGTGAGCCGCGGCCGCGGCAAGCTCCGGCCCGGTCGGCGGGTCGGAGTGCAGGAAGCGCTCGGTCACCCGAACACAGCCGACGTCGAGGCTCGTCGAGGCCCGCGCCGCGCCCTCCGCGCTGAGGACGAGCTCGGTCGAGCCTCCCCCGATGTCGACGACCAGCGTGTCCTCGACGGGCAACCTCCCGGCCGTGACTCCGCGAACCATCATCGCCGCCTCCTCCGAGCCGGCGAGAAGGCGGGTCGTGAAGCCGTAGCTCCACTCGATCTCGCCGAGGAACGCCTCGCCGTTCTCAGCGTCGCGCACGGCGCTGGTGGCGATCGCCAGCGTGCGTAAGGCCCCGTGCTGCTCGATCTCCCGCCTGTACTCGGTCAGGCAGCTTCGGACGCGCCCGATCGGAACGGGGAGGAGTCGCCGCCGCTCGTCGACGCCCTCGCCGAGCCGCGTGATCGTGAGGAGTCGGACGACTTCGTCGAGGCTGTCCCCGTCGATGTCGGCGACGAGCAGCCGGGTCGAGTTCGTCCCGAGATCGACCGCCGCGACGCGAGTCATCAGAGTGGAAGCAAAACCCGAAGCCAGCGTGTGCCGCGCTTGGAGCGCTCGACCGCCCGGAGAAGCACCTGAAGCCGCGCACGCGACTCACGCAGCCTCTCGAGCGCGAGCTCGAGATCGCGGCTCGAGCGGTCCGCTTCGAACAGCAGTCGCTCCGTCCGCGCGGTTCGAGCCTCGAAGGTGGACAGCTCGGCGGAGAACGCCCTACCGGTGCGCTTTGCGTTGCGCCAGAACCTGACGGCCCGAACGGCGGCGTAGATCCCTGTTGCAACGACGAGGGCAAGCCCGGCGAGAAAGGCGAGCAGAACCATCGCGCGGCGATCGTACCAGCGGGGCTTCCGGATCCACGATGCTGCGTTTCGGATCCAAAAGATGCTGCACCATCGCTATTGGCGCCTGTTTTGCCCAGTCAATGGCAAATCTAGGATCCAATCTACTAGGATTCTGGACACAATCTTGCGACCCGGGAGGATGGCGATGAGCGAAATCGGGACGAACGGGCAGGAGCGCTGGGCGGGGATCGAGCGCCCGTACACGGAGGCCGACGTCGAGCGGCTACGCGGGAGGTTCCGGGTCGAGCACACGCTCGCACGCCTGGGTGCCGAGCAGCTCTGGCGGCTCCTCCACTCCGAGCCGTACGTCGCCGCTCTTGGCGCCCTCACCGGAGCGCAGGCTGTGCAGATGGTGAAGGCGGGACTCAAGGCGATCTACCTCTCCGGCTGGCAGGTCGCCGCCGACGGGAATCTCGCGGCGCACACGTATCCCGATCAGAGCCTCTATCCCGTGAACAGCGCTCCCGCGCTCGTCCGCCGCCTGAACAACGCGCTCCTGCGCTCCGATCAGATCGACTCGGCCGAGGGAAAGAACGGCACGTACTGGCTCGCGCCGATCGTCGCCGACGCCGAGGCCGGGTTCGGCGGCCCGCTCAACGCCTTCGAGCTGATGAAGGCGATGATCGAGGCCGGGGCCGCCGGGGTGCATTTCGAGGACCAGCTCTCGTCCGAGAAGAAGTGCGGCCACCTGGGCGGCAAGGTGCTCGTCCCGACCTCGCAGTTCATCCGGACGCTGGTCTCAGCGCGCCTCGCGGCGGACGTGCTCGACGTGCCGACGGTTCTCGTCGCCCGCACCGACGCACTCTCCGCAACGCTCCTCACGAGCGATGTGGACGAGCGCGACCGCGAGTTCCTGACCGGCGAGCGCACGCCTGAGGGGTTCTTCTACGTCCGGCCCGGGATCGAGGCCCCGATCGCCCGGGCGCTCGCCTACGCGCCGTACGCCGACCTCCTCTGGTGTGAGACCTCGACTCCCGACCTCGACGAGGCGGCTGCCTTCGCCGAGGCGGTGCACGCCCGCTATCCGGGCAAGCTCCTGGCGTACAACTGCTCGCCGTCCTTCAACTGGAAGCGGCATCTCGACGACCGCACGATCGCGTCCTTCCAGAGGGAGCTCGCGGATATGGGCTATCGGTTCCAGTTCGTGACGCTCGCGGGGTTCCACGCCGTCTGCGCCTCGATGTTCGATCTCGCCCGCGGCTATGCCGACGAGGGGATGAGCGCATACGTTCGGCTCCAGCAGCACGAGTTCGCGCTCGAGGAGGACGGATACACGGCGACCCGGCACCAGCGGGAGGTGGGTGCGGGATACTTCGACGCTGTGCTCGAGGCCATCACCGGTGGGGAGAGCTCGACGCTGGCGCTCAAGGGCTCGACCGAGGAAGCGCAGTTCGAGGCGGCGACCGTCGCGTGAGCACGGGCGCCGCGACGGCGTCGCTTCTCGCGCCGGACGAGGCGGGTGTCCTCACCGCGGAGGCCCTCGACCTCGTCGTCGCGCTCCAGCAGGAGTTCGGTAGCCGGCGGGAAGAGCTGCTTGTGGCGCGGGCCGAACGACAAGAGCGGATCTCGGCGGGCGAGCTCCCCGACTTCCTCGAATCGACGCGGTCCGTGCGTGAGAGCGATTGGCGCGTCGCTCCCGTTCCAGCGGATCTCGAAGACCGCCGCGTGGAGATAACAGGGCCCGCGGGCGACCGGAAGATGGTCATCAACGCCCTCAACTCGGGCGCGCGGATCTACATGGCCGACTTCGAGGACGCGAACTCCCCGACCTGGGAGAACGTCGTCGGAGGGCAGCAGAACCTGACCGACGCCATCGAGCGGACAATCTCGGTCGAGACTCCCGACAGGCGGTACGCGTTGAAGGACGAGGTCGCGGTGCTCCTCGTCCGCCCCCGCGGCTGGCACCTTGCCGAGCGGCACGTGGAGGTGGACGGCCGTCCCGTCTCCGCGAGCCTCTTCGACTTCGGCGTCTACCTTCAGCGCAACGCCGATCGGCTCCTCGCACGCGGCACCGGCCCGTACTTCTACGTCCCGAAGCTCGAGAGCCACCTCGAGGCGCGGCTCTGGAACGACGTCTTCTGTTTCGCCCAGGACTCACTCGGCGTGCCGCGAGGGACGATCAAGGCGACCGTTCTCATCGAGACGATCCTGGCGGCGTTCGAGATGGACGAGATCCTCTACGAGCTCCGCGAGCACTCGGCAGGCCTCAACGCCGGTCGCTGGGACTACATCTTCTCGACGATCAAGAAGTTCCGCGATCACGAGGACTTCGTTCTGCCCGACCGTTCGCAGGTGACGATGACGGTGCCGTTCATGCGCGCCTACACGGAGCTCCTGGTCCACTCGTGCCACAAGCGCGGAGCGCACGCGATCGGCGGCATGGCGGCGTTCATCCCCAGTCGCCGCGATCCCGAGGTGAACGAGGTTGCGCTCACGCGTGTCCGCGACGACAAGCTGCGGGAGTCGGGCGACGGGTTCGACGGAACCTGGGTTGCCCACCCGGATCTCGTTCCGGTCGCGACCGAGGTGTTCGACGCTGCGTTCGGCGAGCGCCGAAACCAGCTCGAGCGGCTCCGCGAGGACGTCTCGACCGAGGCGTCAGACCTGCTGAACGTCGCACCGACACCCGGCGAGGTCACGGAGTCCGGCGTGCGTGCGAACGTCTCGGTCGGGATCCGGTATATCGCCGCGTGGTTGTCGGGGATCGGCGCAGCCGCGATCGACAATCTGATGGAGGACGCTGCAACGGCCGAGATCTCGCGGTCGCAGATCTGGCAGTGGGTGCACCAC
>Ga0247727_10018468_pt1 | contig 10956 bp, 10 predicted proteins | sample WisWelCaveWW1625_FD_202498 | JGI IMG/M metagenome (GOLD analysis project Ga0247727, IMG submission 202498) | Biofilm microbial communities from Wishing Well Cave, Virginia, United States - WW16-25 | ecosystem: Environmental > Aquatic > Deep subsurface > Groundwater > Cave microbial mat | place...
TCAGTTTCGATAATAATCTCTTATCTTTCTGTATCAACATTTAATGATGCTAAGAAGGTAAAGGATGATTTATTCAAAATTGTAGCTTGGGTATTTTTGGTTATTGTAATCTTGTCAACAGTATATTCTGGTTATGCATTGTATTCTGGATCTAAAAGTACAGCACAAGGGTATACGCCGCAAGATCCATATCATCAGCAATGGCAAAAAGCAATGGCTTGGGTAAGAGAAAACACAAATAATAATGCGGTTTTTGGACATTGGTGGGATTATGGTTATTGGCTTCAAACTATTGGAGAAAGAGCAACTGTTCTAGATGGGGGGAATGCCATAGTTTATTGGGATCATCTTATGGGTAGATATGCGCTAACTGGAAGAGACAATATGGCTGCCTTAGAATTCTTATATGCTCATAATACAACTCATTTCTTAATAGATTCTTCTGATATAGGTAAATATTCCGCTTTCTCCTCAATTGGATCAGATGAAAATTACGATAGAGCAAGTTATATTCCAACTTTTGCCAGAGATAATAAACAAGTGCAGGAAACTAAAAACTCGACAATATATTTATATCAAGGCGGAGCGGGGTTAGATGAAGATATAATTTATTTCATTAATGATACCAAAATATTTTTACCAAGCGGAAAAGCAGGTCTTGGAGCAATAACAATTGAGAAAGATAAGTCTGGAAATATCGCAACTCAGCCTATGGGAATTTTTGTATATCAAAATAAAAGATTTGATCTACCATTAAGATATGCTTATGATAAAAAGTTTATTGATTTTGGATCTGGAATAGATGCAGGAGTATTTTTAATGCCAAATATTATTTCTACGCAAGCAGGTATACAATCAGAGCCAGATGGGGCTCTGCTTTATCTTAGTAATAGAACTGTTAACTCTCAATTAGCACGCTTGTTCTTGTACAAAGAAGATAACACTTCCTTCAAGTTAGTTCATACCGAAGATGATTTTATAATCTCTCTTATTAAACAGCAAAATAAAAACTTTACAGATGATTTTATAGTATATGGAGGAAATGTTAGGGGTCCTATAAGAATATGGGAGATTAATTATCCAGATAATATAGAATTTAAACCAGAGTTTCTCAGAATAGATTATCCAAGCGAAGCATTAAAGTTGGCAAGATAATAAAATGGATTACATTATACTACTTACAATTTTGGCAAGCTTTTTTGTAACTTTGTTTTTACTTCCATTTTGGATAAGAAAAGCAAAGCAAATAGGCTTGGAGTGGGAAGATATGAACAAGTATAAGTCAGAAAGAGTTGCCGGATCTGGAGGGATAGTAACCGTTCTTGGATTTACAATAGGTATTTTAATTTTTATTGGTTATAGGGTTTTTTATCTAAAAAATTCAGACTTTCTTGTAGAAACCCTTTCTGTTCTTACAGTTATTCTTATTCTTTCAGGAATAGGCCTTGTAGATGATCTGTTGGGATGGAGAAAAGGAGGTTTATCTATAAGATCTAGAATTATTTTAGTGGCCTTAGCAGCAATACCTCTAGTGGCAATAAATGCGGGAAAGAGCATAGTTTCTGTTCCATTTTTTGGGCAAATTGATCTAGGTTTTCTATATCCTTTAATTATTATTCCAATAGGTGTAGTAGGAGCAACAACAACTTTCAATTTTCTGGCAGGTTATAACGGACTTGAAGCTGGACAAGGAATTTTACTGCTTTCCTCGCTTTCTTTAGTTGCTTTCTTCACAGGAAATTCCTGGCTTTCTATAATTGCCCTTTGTATGGCTGCTTCTCTATTATCCTTTTTGATCTTTAACAAGTATCCAGCAAAAGTATTTCCGGGGGATTCTCTAACTTATTCTGTCGGAGGTCTAATTGCAATACTTGCTATTTTAGGGAATTTTGAAAAGGTTGCGGTATTCTTTTTTATTCCTTATATTTTAGAAACTTTTCTTAAGTTACGTGGAAGACTTGTAAAACAGTCATTTGGAAAGCCAAACAAAGATGGAACTCTTGATCTAAAATATAATAAAATTTATGGCTTGGAACATGCAGCGATATTATTCATGAGAAAAGCAGGCATAAAATCAACAGAAGAAAGGGTTGTTTATTTGATATGGATGTTTCAATTAATAATTATCCTACTTGGATTTATAATTTTCAGAGAGGGCATATTTATTAAATAAAACAATGAGAATTAATAAATCAGTAATTGGCGGGAGCTTAATCCTTTTAATAACTTTCAATATATATAATGCCCTTAATTTTCTTTTTCAGTTTAGCATGGCACGGTTGCTTTCAATAATAGATTATGGTATTCTTGCTACTCTATTCTCACTAATCTACATTTTTGGAATATTTTCAGAGTCTATACAGACCGTTATTACAAAATATTCGGTTCAAGAAAAAAATAAAGGCAGACTCAAAAATATTCTAAATAGGTCTTTAAAAAAAGCATTAATCTTTTCAACTTTATTATTTTTTCTTTATTTATTCATTGCAATTATTTTGACTTATCTATTAAAAATAGATTATTATCTTTTAGCATTAACTGGTTTGGTTATATTTACCTCTTTCTTATTGCCCATTAATAGGGGAATGTTGCTCGGAAGAAAAATGTTCTTATCGCTTGGTATAAATTTGAACTTAGAAGCACTACTCAAACTTATTTCAGCCATTGTTTTAGTTTTAATGGGCTGGAAAGTTTATGGAGCAATGTTAGCAACCATAATTGGCCTAATATTCACTTTTATTTTTTCTTTTTCCAGCCTTAAGGATATAAGAAATGCAAAAGAAAAATATGCTAAAACTTCTGGTATATATGAATATACAACACCAGTTTTCATAGTTTCTTCTGTAATAATCTTGTTTTATAGCTTAGACATCCTTATAGCAAAAGTAGTTTTCGATAGCACAATGGCTGGTTATTATGCCATTGCTTCCATCTTATCAAAAGTTATTTTCTTAGGTACTTATCCAATAAGCAAAGCAATGTTTCCTCTTTCGGCAGAAAATAAAGATAAGCATAAAAAAACCAATATTTTATTAAATGCTGTTATCTTTTTATTATTCTTAATATCTATTGCGCTGATAGCATTTTACTTTTTCCCTGACTTATTAATAAAGATATTTTCTGGAAAATCGATTACTCAATCTTCTAGCATTTTATTCTATTTAGGTATCGGTACTAGTCTTCTTTCGCTTGCAAATTTGTTTATATTATATAATTTATCAATTGGGCAGACAAAGGGATATAATTTTCTACCACTTATCCTTATTATAGAAGCTATGCTTCTATTTTACTTTTCATCTAACTTACTATCTTTCTCTATTGCCTTTATTGCAGCGTCCGCAATGTTTTTAATAGGCTCTATAATCCTACTTAGGAAATGAAACTCTCGATAATCATGCCTATGTATAACTCTGAGGATATTAGATTGAATCTTATAGAAGCGGTTAAAAATTTAGAAGCTCTTAAAGTAGATTATGAGATTATAGTAGTTGATGATGGAAGTACAAATAATTGCCTTTCCGAAGCTAAAAAAGTTGCAAATAAGAAGATAAAAGTCATTGGTTATGCTAAAAATCAAGGCAAGGGCAATGCAATAAAGTACGGATTTAATTTTGTATCGGGCGATTATGTTGCTTTTGTTGACAGTGGCAGGGACATAAATCCATTTCAATTAGGCAAATTTATCAAAATTATGAAAAAAGAAAATGCTGGCATTGTAATTGGCAGCAAAAGGCATCCAGAAAGCAAAATTTACTATCCTTTGGCAAGAAGATTCATGAGCCGATTATATCAAATAATAAATGTGGTTATTTTCAATCTTGATTTAAAAGATACTCAAGTGGGGTTGAAGTTGTTTAGATATGATATATTGAAAAAAGTCTTTCCCAAAATTGCAGTTAAGAAGTTTGCATTTGATCTTGAGTTGCTTGTAATTGCAAGTAAGCTGAATGCTAAGATGGTAGAAGCCCCAGTAACAATCAGATATAAGTTCCAGAGTAATGTGGATCTTAAAGCCATATTTTGGATATTATGGGATACAGCAGCAATATTTTATCGCGACAAGATTCTACACTACTATGACTAAAAGGTTTTTAAACACATGTCTATACAAAATTTCATGAAATGCGTTATACTGTGCGGTGGCAAGGGTACACGAATAAACGAGCTTACACAAGAAATGCCCAAATCTCTTCTTATGGTAGGAGAAAGGCCAATGTTACTCAGATTAATCGATCATTATGCAAAATACGGTGTAAATGAATTTATTCTGTGTTTAGGCTATCAAGGAAACAAGATAAAAGAGTATTTCAAACTAAATCCTTCAAGGTATAAAATAGAAATGGTCGACACCGGGGAAAATGTTACCAAGGCAGAGAGGCTTCTAAAAGTTAAAAATCTCCTCGGGGAAAAGTTTTTTGTTGCATACGGAGATGACCTTTCAGACGTTGACATAAATGACTTGGCGAGTTTTTACAATAAGAATAACAAAATCGCTCTATTAACGGCCATAAGGCCGTACAATCCTTTTGGTGTTATCAAAATAGATGAAAATACGGGCGAAGTTAAAGAGTTTAAAGAAAAACCGCTAATGAATGAGTGGATAAATGGTGGATTTTTCATATTTGACAAGAAAATTTTCAATTATTTCGCAGAAGGAGATGAATTAGAAAAGGAAATATTTGAAAAGCTTGTAAGAGACAAACAAATTATTGCTTTCAAACACAATGGATTTTGGAAATCGATGAATAATCTAAAAGATTATAAGGAGTTAAATTCAATGTACGAACGGGGAGAACTAAAATGAATTTTTGGAAAGACCAAAAAATATTTATAACTGGCGGAACAGGATTTATCGGTACTTGGCTGGTTAAAGAGCTTGTTGACAATGGAGCAGACGTTTATTGCCTAGTCAGCGAGATGCCAAAAGAATGTAATTTTGTAAAACTTGGCTTAGACAAAAAAACCAATCTAATTTTTGGAAATTTATTAGACATAAGCTTGATTAAGATATCGTTGGAAAAATACAATATTGATACAGTATTTCACCTGGCGGCACAACCTCTTGTTCAGTTGGCATTAAAATTGCCTCTAGAAACATTAAAGGTCAATATAATTGGAACTGCAAACATACTCGATGCTTGCAGGGGAAATGATAGAATAAAAAGAATAGTTGTCGCCTCGTCTGATAAGGCTTACGGATCTAGTGATAAACTTCCATATGACGAAACACTCCCACTAAAAGGAGAATATCCCTATGATGTTTCAAAATCTTGTGCAGATCTAATTTCACAAGCATATGCAAAAACCTTCAATATGCCTATAGCAATAACCAGATGCTCAAATATTTATGGTGGGGGAGATCTTAACTTTGATAGAATAATTCCAGAAACAATCAAGCATATTCTTTTCAATGAAGACATTTTAATAAGAAGTGACGGAAAATTCAAAAGGGAATTCTTCTATGTAAAAGATGCAGCGCATGCCTACGTAGTTCTTGCTGAAAAATTGCAAGATCTCAAACTAAAGGGAGAAGCCTTTAACTTTGGAACGGACAAACCCGTTGTTATACTTGATCTTGTAAAGAGCATAATCAATTTATCCGATAAAAAAGATGCAAAGATAAATATCTTGAATACTGCAAAAGCCGAGATAAAAGATCAATATCTTTCATCCGAAAAGGCAAGAAAGATTCTTAATTGGCAGCCAAAATACTCTCTTGAAGAAGGTTTAAAAGAAACCTACTTGTGGTATAAAGAATACTTCAAGAGATAATATGAAATTTTCAATAATTGTTCCTTTAAGAAAAATTAACGATTATCTTAGAGAAGCGATTCCTCATCATCTAAATCAGTTTTTTAAAGACTTTGAGATAATTGTTGTGTCGGAGGAAAATGAGAGTGAGAAATTTCCAAAAACTAAGATAATAAAAGTTGGGCAGGTTCCTCCTTCGGAAAAGAGAAACGTCGGCGCAAAGCACGCAAAAGGCGAAATACTTGCATTTATAGACGACGATGCCTATCCAGACAAGAATTGGTTAAAAAATGCTGAGAAAATATTTCGTGATAAAGAAATAATTGCTCTTGGTGGTCCAAGTTTAGTTCCAAAAGAAGCCACTTTTTTTCAAAGAGTTTCAAACAAAGTTTATGAGCTAAGCTCTAAAAAAACCGGGCCAAGATATGGAAAATCTAGAAGAATGGAAATAGATGACTGGCCAACATGTAATTTTTTCGTAAGAAGAAAAGATTTTGAAAAAACCAAGGGATTCGACCCAAGATATTGGGGCGGAGAAGATACTAAACTATGTTACTCTTTGCTTAAAATAGGCAAAAAAATTATTTATGAACCAGAAGTTATCATATATCATCATCCGAGAAAAACTATAAAACAGCACCTAAGACAAACATATTTCTGGGGAATGTGGCGCGGTTTCTTCATGAAGATACATAAACAATCGAGGCAATTTACATTTTTCATCCCTGCATTATTCATAACCTGGCTGGGTTTAGGATCAATAATTTCATTATTTAATAATTATTTCAGAAATCTCTATTTCTTGTCTTTTGGTGTATATTCTCTTTATCTCTTATTTATTGGAATAAAGTCCAGAAGCCTTAAATTATTTTTCCCAGTAATATTTGTGACTTTTCTTACTCACTTTGCATACGGCTTAGGGTTCTTTAAAGGCATATTTTCTAGAAAATCTGGTCCAACACAAAGAACACTCAATCCGTCAGAGAAGATGGGATAAAACAAAAATAATTAAAAAATGAAACTTTCAATAATTCTTCCTACATATAATAACGAAAAAACAATAGAAGAGTGTCTAAATAGTATTTTTTCTCAAAAATTTCCTAAAAAAGATTTTGAGGTTCTTTTTATTGATGGGGGAAGCACAGATAATACCCTAAAAATTGCAAGAAGTTTTCCGGTTAAAATATTAAATAACATAAAAAGAAACGAAGAAGCTGCAAGAATCATTGGAATAAAACAAGCAAAAGGAGAGATAATATGTTTTGTAGATGCCGATAATGTAGTCATAGATCAAGATTGGTTAAGAAAAATGATCAAGCCATTTGAAGATAAAGATATATATTTTGCAGATACATTGTTTTACTCTTTTAGAGGCAAAGACCCTATGAAAGTTCGTTATCAGGCGCTCATAGGTGGAGATGACCCGCTTGCTACATATTTTGGATTGTATTCAAGATGGTGTTATTTCAAGGATGACTGGACTGACTTTCCATATGAATCAGAAAAAAAACTAGGATATATTAAAGTTAGATTAAACGATTTGAATTTAGTTCCTGCCATGGGCTCAAACGGCTTTTTTGTGAGAAAAAATGTCCTTAGAAAGTTTGTGAAAAATTCATTCATTCATTCAGATATTATATATGATATGGTGAACAAAGGGTATAATTGTTTTGCAAAAGTTAACACTTCAATTGTTCATAATCAGCCTACATTCTTCAAGAACAAAATAAGAAGAATACAGCGAAGGAAAGAAGGAGATGTAAAAATAACATACAATTATGGCATAACAAATTGGAAGATTGTTAAATTACTTATTAGGTCTTTGTTAGTTATTCCCGTTATATATGATGTTATTAAGGGATTCACCAAGAAGCCAGATAGTGCTTGGCTTTTCCATTTTCCAGCTCTATACGGGTTATTGGCTATACATATATACTACAGGAGATAATTCGCCTCAAAGCTTAAATAACCTTATTTTCTAAGCTTGACATGTCAGCATTTCAACCAAAAGCTATAAAGAAACTTAATCTGGGATGCGGTCCAGACTATAAGAAAGGATGGGTTAATTTGGATTATCACAGAGCATATAATCCTGATGTCTTTCATAATATGGATAAAATACCTTATCCTTTTAAAAAAGAAGAGTTTCATTATGTTTACTGCTCACATATATTAGAACATGTTGAAGATTTCTTTAATACAATGAAAGAAATAGAAAGAATAATCAAAAAAAATGGTATTTTACATATAAGGGTTCCACATTTCTCTAATGGAAATGGCTATAACGATTTAACTCACAGAAGATTTTTTGGATGGTTTACATTTAATCAATTTATTAACGGATATTATAACCAAAAAACTCAATTTAGGATAATTTCAAAGAGATTTAATTTTTTGGCTGTTGAACATAAGTTTGTCAATCGTATATTTAGCTGGTTTTTCAATACAATTCCTAAACAGTTTTATGAACGATTTCTGTGCTGGATAGTTCCTGTTGGTGAAATAGAGATCAGGTTAAGGAAAATTAAAAACTAATTTTTCAAAATATTAAAATTTAAATATAATCAGCATTGGCTGTCCATTTTTATCAACATAGGCCTGAACTGCCGTTAAATTATATCTTTGTGGATAGGTATAAACCCATTGAGGGGTAAACACTGGCTCAAAAACAGAAACAATTGCATAATCTGGATTATTTTCTTGACGATATTTTTCAAATATGGACTCGGAAGCGCTTTGACAGGTATCATTATTAATTGTTGCCCCAAATTTATCCATACAATCTTTTGGCATAAGAGAAGTATTTGGATTCCATACTTCACTCGAGCGTTCAGAATAATAATAATTTTGAACTACTGATTCTGTAATTATCTTAGTGTTCTCAGGAGTATTCTCTTTAAGCCATTCACCAGCTAATTTTATCTGTAAATAACTATCTTTCTTTTCTTTAATGAGATTATCCGAATAAACAAAATTTTGATATGCCCCCCCAAATAAAACAATTCCAATTATTATCAAGGCAACTAATTTATTATATCTCTTAATAAATTTATAAATCATAACCAACCCCTTACCCGCCGCAATAAAGAAAGCAGGTAGAATTATAAGAATCCATCTATCAGTCCCCTCTCTAAATATTATTACATAAAAGAAATAGTGTATAAATATCCATAGAAATATGAAAAGATCAGCATTAAATTTATCGCTCTTCTGTTTCCAGATTATATCTAAGTATAATACTAGAGAGTATAAAGATATAATGCCTAAAATAAGGGCAATGTTCCAAAAAGATAGTACAAACTGGAAAGGCATTGGTAGAACATGCAACCCAATAGGTTGATGTACTGATACTGCACTCGCACCAAAATAGAAATTAAAAAGTGAGAACCTATGTATTAAAAAATATACAAGATAGGGAGACAATAATAATAATCCAAGAGCAAAACTTTTCCAAACAGTTTTATCTTTTAAGATTTCAAACTTCTTTACAAATATAAGGTAGACTCCGCAGGTGACAAGAACCAAGGCAAGAGGAAATCTTGTGGAAAAAGCCATTATTCCTGCAAGAACTGACAAATATAGACCACTAGCTTTCTTCCTTTTAATATACCATCCCCAGAAAAAGTAAAAAGATAGTAAACCAAGAAAAGTTGCAGGAATGTCTGTAAGTAGTCTAACTGAATAAAATGTGAAAACCCAGTAGAATGTCATCATTGTGCCAGCTATAAGTCCAACTTTTCTGCCATAAAGGTCCTTCCCAAGAAGATAAACTAAAAATATCGCACCTAGGCTTGGTAGCAACACTGTGAAGAATCGGATTGACATTTCTCCAAACCCTATTTTAAAGAATGTTGCCCATAAAATTGGAATAAGCAATGGACGTACACCTGTTAATCCTGTCCACCAGCTTGGAAGTGGAGTATCTAATGCCCAAATTTTTGCAATCGCAAGATAATCGCCTTCATCCCACCATATTGGCTGACTCTGAACGAGAAAGAAGTAATAAATTCTAGTAATTACTGCCGCTAAAATTAAAAGTACAAAGGCAAAGTTATATGAATCTTTAAACCAATTTATAATGCCATCTTTTCTTTTTTCAACCACATCATTAACATCATTATTCATAATTAGACTGATGACAAAGGGTTTTTATTCTTTACGATAAATTATTTTGTACTTTCAATTCTTTGCCACAATTCCTTTTGATCTTTATTTTTTATATTTATATCTTTATATATTAGAAGCCAAAGGTAGACTCTTGCAACGAATAGAGAAACCAACCAGTAAATTTCTTTCATAGATGAGATATAATTTAAGAAGTCAAATGCACCAGATGATTCAGATCTAAAAGATCTTATCTCTACTCCTAACATTTTTTTAATTTGGTTATATCCTCCCGCACTTCTTTTTTTCTGCTTTATCCAATCTGAGAAATTATTTGGATATTTAACATAGACTTTGGATTCTTTAGCATAAGCAATTTTATATCCTTTTTCATAAACTTTGTGAGATATAAAACCATCCTCAGAAAGTAAATTTTCAGGTATAATTGGAAAAAGATTTTTTCTGATAGCAAACAAATATCCTGAGCAGAAGAATCTTTTTCCAGATAATGCTGCTTTTTCCCTTCGCTTATTTGCAATCTCTGTTAGCATATAAGCCCAAAAACCGAATTTATTATTTCTCGAATTTAAAGAGATGGGATTTCCCGATACCGCACCATATTTATCATCTTCTAATTTTTCTACTAATTTCTTTATTGAGTCTTTTTCAACAACTACATCTCCATCGGTAAGTACTAAAATATCTCCCCTTGCTTCTTTAACTGCAAGGTTCAAAGCAGCAGGTTTACCTTCGCCATCATCTTTTATTATTCGTAATTGCTTGAATTTTCTAATCATACTTTTTGCAGCATCTAAAGTTTCTTTATCAGGAGCAACAACAATTATTTCATCCGGAGACTGATTACCTATACAAGCTATAGCTTTCACTATGGTCTTTGGTTCCTTATAACTTGTTATTATTACACTTATCATAAAAAAGCACCATAATTGCTATTAATAAGCTTTTTCCATAACAAAGCCTAGTAGAAAGTTTCTATAAGAAAGACCACCTCATTTAATTATTGACAATCAAAGAGGAGGTGGTCAATATGAATAAAAAGAACTTTTATATAAAACTTATCCAGAAAGTCAAATCTGGAGT
>Ga0247727_10018469_pt1 | contig 10954 bp, 8 predicted proteins | sample WisWelCaveWW1625_FD_202498 | JGI IMG/M metagenome (GOLD analysis project Ga0247727, IMG submission 202498) | Biofilm microbial communities from Wishing Well Cave, Virginia, United States - WW16-25 | ecosystem: Environmental > Aquatic > Deep subsurface > Groundwater > Cave microbial mat | place...
GCATGGCGGCAACAGGATTGAAAGAATGACTACATAGCTTTATGATTGACACGTCTAATAAATCCAAACAGAGTACCGGACAGATTCCAAAATCTTTTCATCAGTTGGGTTGTTTCTATCCGTTGGAAAAATTGTTTTTTTATTTCTTTTATCGTATATTCCTGCTGGCTCTTCTGACTCTGCAGTGCGCTTCCACACCGAGCCAGCGGGTTCATCTCCGGCTGATCAACCTGGCGCATTTGAATCATCTTTACGAAGAGATCGAGATTGGCGGCCGGTCGATGGCCATCATTCACATCTATGCGGAATATCCCGATTACAAATGGGTCGATGACAGTGATGAAGGCATCGCGTGTGTGGATGATGCTTCGCGCGCCGCGGTTGTTTATCTGCGTTATTTTGAAATCACCGGCGATACCTCGAGTTTGCAACGCGCGAAAAAATTGATCGATTTCTGCCGCTCCATGCAGGCCGCCGACGGCCAATTCTACAATTTTATTTTTGCCGATCACGCCATCAATCGCGAGGGCAAGACCAGTTTCAAAAGCTTCGGCTGGTGGGCAGCGCGCGGCATGTGGGCAATGGGTGAAGGCTATCGCGTATTTCGCGATCGCGATCCCGCCTATGCCAGGCTTTTGCAGCAGCATCTCCGGAAAACTTTTATGCATATCGATACGCTGTTGCAACATTACCCGACCATCGCGGCAGTCAACGGCTTCAAAGCGCCGCGCTGGTTGCTCTACAACTCCGCCGCGGATGCCACGACGGAATTGGTTTTAGGCCTGGCAGCTTATTACGAGGCTTCACGCGATCAACGCGTCAAACCATATCTCGAAAAATTCGGCGAAGCCTTTTTAGCGATGCAACTCGGCGATGAGAAGCATTTTCCTTATGGCGCCATCCTTTCATGGCAAAATATCTGGCATGCCTGGGCCAATGGTCAAACGCAGGCGCTGGCAGGAATTGCCAAACTTGTTCAGCGGGATGATTTTCTCCTCGCCGCCAAACGTGAGGCCGAGTTCTTCTTTCCTTATTTACAGAAAGAAAATTTTCCTCGTGAAATTCAGTTTGCTCGAAATGGCGATCAGATTGAGGCGGCAAAGATCGAGCGCTTTGGCCAGATTGCGTACGGCTTGCGGCCCATGATAGTCGGCGCTTTGCAAGTTGCCGAAAGCACGAATGATCAGCATTTCGCCGAAGTGGCGGCGGATTTGGCGCAATGGTTTTTCGGAAAAAATGCGGCGCAGGCGCAAATGTATGATCCGAAAACCGGCCGTGGTTTTGACGGCATTCTCTCGGAGAAAGAAATCAACCGCAACGCCGGCGCCGAATCGACGATCGAAGCATTGTATTCGATGCTTGAAATCGAAGCAAATCCGGTGGCAAGCCAGAGGCTATATAAAAGAATAGAAGGCGTGGAATAATGAATTGCTGGATAGATGGATTGTTGGATCGATGGATTAATGGGACCCAATAATCCAGAAATCCAACAATCCAGAAATCCAACAATCCAGAAATCCAGAAATCCAGCAATCCAGAAATCCAACAATTTTTATCTACGGACATATTTATTTTGAAGGAGTGAAGACAGATGTTCAAGCTGCAACGCATCGGCAACGCTGTTCTCGAACCGATTAAAGAAAACCTCTGGGAATCACAGGCGGTGTTCAATCCCGCCACGATCCGCGAAGGCGATCACGTGCACATGATTTATCGTGCGGTGGAAGGCGACAACTACTCGACGCTCGGTTATGCCAAACTTGACCGCAGCGGCAAAATTATGGAGCGCTGGCCGCAGCCGATTCTCCGCCGTGAGGCGCCGTATGAGCAACGCGGCGTCGAAGACCCGCGTCTCGCAAAATTTGATGGCCTTTATTACCTGGTCTATGTCGCGTTCGACAGCGTGGCGGTGCGTGTATGTCTCGCTTCGACCACTGATTTCAGGAAAGTCGAGAAGCACGGCATCATCATTCCGGACGTGTGGGACAAAGACGCCATGTTCTTTCCGGAGTTGGTCAGGGGCAAATTGATCCTGATGCATCGCATCGAGCCGAATATTCAACTTGCCTTTTTCAATGACCTGGAGCATCTGTTGAAGCCGGAAAAAGATTACTGGCAGAAGCATTTGACCGCGCTGGATAAATACACCGCCATGCGGCCGCAATATTGGTGGGAAGCGAAAAAGATCGGCGGCGGCGCTCCGCCCATTCCGACGAAAGAGGGATGGCTGGTCATCTATCACGGCGTCGATGACAAACTGGTTTATCGCGCCGGCGCGGCGTTGTTGGATTATGAGAACCCTTTGCGAGTCATCGCTCGCTTCCCGGAGCCCATTCTGGAGCCGGAACGCCAGTTCGAGAAAGTCGGCGACGTTCCCAACGTGGTATTCCCGACCGGCACGGCCATCTTTGATGACGAGTTATTGATTTACTATGGCGGCGCCGACAGGGCAATCGGACTTGCCACTTGCCGCATGAGCGAAATCCTTCACGAGCTTAAACGGCACAAAGTTTAAAAATAAATGTCAGACCTTATTACTCCGCTTCAGGGCCTGCACGACATCCAACTCATCCTTTGTGATGTTGATGGCACGCTGACTAACGCCAACGGTCGCGGTCATTCCCCTCGCCTCATGCCACTCGTGCAGAAAATTATGCAGCGCGGCGTCAAAATCGGTTTGGTGACTGGCCGCGAGACGTTAGCCGCGTGCGTTGTGCATCGCATTTTTGATTTGACCGGACCAATCATCGGCGAAAACGGCGCCGAGCTTATTCTCGCGCCGCAAGAAGATGAGCGCAGCACCATGACCCTTGGCGGACTTTCACCGGCGCAAATTGACAACATCAAGCAACGGCTTGTCGCCAATGGCCTGCTGGAACGGCTGTTCATCGATCATGCAAAAAAGTTTATGCTCTCACTTTATCCCAAAGAATTTCCTCACCATCGCCCCGAGGCTCTTCCCGAGCTTTGCCAACGCGTGGTTGAGGCGCTGCGAGATTTTAATACGGCGCTGGAAATCAGTTACTCTTCGGCGGCAATCGATATTAGCGCGAAGCATATCAACAAAGGCGCCGGAGTCCGAAAGTTGTGTGAAGAGATGAACCTAAAACTTTCTGCGGTGGCGTTTGTGGGAGACTCATCGAATGATCGTACCGCGTTTGAATATGTTGGTCATGGCGGCGGTTGGCTCGCATTTGTTGGCCATGATCCGGCCATCAAGCGGGCATTGCAAAATTATCCTCGGATTTATTTTGCCCAACGCTACGCTTCCGAAGGCACGGCAGAATTTCTGAAATTTTTTCTCAGTCAAAAACCTTGCAAAGGTTGAGAGCATTGCAAGGGCGCTGTTCTCCTTAACGAGCCAAGACCGGCATGCAAACGATTGATCTCAATGGCGCGTGGCTGATGAGTCCCGATTGGCATTCGCCGCGCCTTTCACATCTTCCCGAGGCGCTTTTTGCAAAAGATGAATGGCTGCCCGCGCTCGTGCCTGGCACCGTCCACACTGATTTGCTCGCCGCGGGAAAAATCCCCGATCCATTTTATGGCGACAATGAATGGCAGGTGCAGTGGGTCGCGGAAATCGGCTGGCGTTATCGGCGCTCGTTTCTCCTGCCAGCGGAATTTTTGAGCCATGATGCCATTTATCTGGTTGCGGAAGGGCTCGATACTTTTGCAGCCATTTGCATCAACGGGCAGCATGTCGCAGAAACCAAAAACATGTTTATCCCGCATCGGTTTGAGGCGAAACCATATCTGCGCGCCGGCGAAAATGCGATCGAAATCCGTTTTGATTCGCCCATGCAACGCGCACAAGAATTAGAGGCGCGTTACGGCAAGCTGCCGGTGGCGCTGGAGAGTTATCGGGTTTATGCCCGCAAAGCGCAATATTCCTTCAGTTGGGATTGGGGTCCGAAACTGGCGACCAGCGGCATTTGGCGGCTGCTAGGCCTTGAGGGTTATCGCCATCTGCGCCTCGACAATGTTTTTGCTCATGCGCATCTCGACGATGATTTGCAACGTGCACAAGTTACAGTAAAAATCGAAGCCGAAAAGTTTGCGGATACGACCGGTGAATTTTTTGTGGAAATGACGGGCCAGGATTTTCAAGCCCAAAAACAAATCCATACTTCTGAAAAGAGTTTTGCCGTTGAGTTTATCATCGAACGGCCGCGATTGTGGTGGCCCAATGGCTTCGGCGAGCAACCGCTTTATGAAACGAGAGTGCGTGCCAGCGTTGGCGGAGAAATCGTGGACGAGCGCATGACACGCTTTGGCATCCGCAAGCTCGAGCTGGTGCGCGAACCGGATGCGGGCGGCGAATCTTTTCTGTTTCGCCTCAATAACGTGCCCATCTTTTGCAAGGGCGCAGATTGGATTCCGGCGGATTCGTTTATACCGCGCCTCTCGAATGAGAAGTACCGCACGTTGCTGAACCTGGCCCGCGATGCCCACATGAACATGCTGCGCATTTGGGGCGGCGGAATCTACGAGCAGAAAGTCTTTTATGATCGCTGCGATGAGCTTGGCATTTTGATATGGCAGGATTTCATGTTTGCCTGCGGCGGGTATCCGGAATATCCGGAATTCGTCGACAATGTGCGGCAAGAAATCGCGACCATTGTCAAGCAATTGCGTAACCATCCTTGCATTGCCTTGTGGTGTGGCAATAATGAAAATGAATGGTTGTGGAACATGGAAGCTCGCCGTTCGTATCGCGAGATGCCGGGCGTTTCCCTCTTCGCGAAAATCATTCCGGGGATTTGCGCCGAGCATGATCCCGCGCGGCCCTATTGGCAGAGCTCGCCTTTCGGGGGTGAAGATCCCAATTCGGAACAGGAGGGAGATCGCCACCAATGGAATATCTGGAGCAACTGGATTGATCCTGCCGCGGTGGCCAAAGATCGTGGTCGTTTTCTTTCGGAGTTCGGCTTTCAAGCACCGGCCGCACTAAATACATGGAAAAAATTCCTCGCGCCGGAAGAGCTGTGGCCGCAGAGCCCGGTGTTTGAGCATCACAACAAACAGGTGGAAGGACCGGAGCGGCTTTATCGCTTTCTTGCCGGTCATGTTAAAATGCCGGTTGAGTTTGCAGACTTCATTTTCAAAACGCAGATTCTGCAGGCCGAAGCGCTGAAGACCATGGTAGAGCATTGGCGCCGCGAGAAATTTCACACCGCCGGCGCTTTGTTTTGGCAACTTAATGACTGTTGGCCGGTGTCAAGTTGGGCGGTTATCGATAGCGAATTGCAACCCAAAGCCGCCTATTGGTACGCACGCCGTTTTTTTGCGCCAATTTTGTTGAGTTTCAAACCCGCCGGCAAATTTGTCGAGATTTGGGCAAGCAACGACACGCTCACGACACTGCCGGCGGAGCTTGCATTCGAGGTTCTCAGCTTTTCCGGTGAAGTCAGCTTGGCGCGTCACGCGCGGGTGTTGATTCCCGCCAACACCTCTGTGCGTCTTGCGGCTCCCGGTTTCGATGAACTTTTGCGCCTAAATCCACGTCAACAATACGTTCGCGCGCGATTGCAGGAAAATGGCCGCGTGTTGGCAGAGAATCGCTATTTCTTCAGCCGCTATAAGCACCTTGAATTGGAAAATCCTCAAATCGACTGTCGCCTCGAAAAAATCAACGGGTGTGATTGGTGTGTGAAAGTCAAAACCGACCGCTTCGTAAAAGATTTGGCGCTGCCGGGGCCGCCATTAGAAGCTGCACTCACGGAAAATTATTTCGATATCGATGCCGATAGCGAAACGTCAATAGAGATAAAAGGTGTTCCTGAAAACCGGATTCTCCAAGCGGAAGACTTGCAGTGGAAATGGCTTTTGTAAACCAGCCGGCTCAATTAAGATGTTTAGGGGGTGATTTTCTGTTGCTTGGCATCTCCGCAACTTATTCGTCAGTATCAGTGTCCTCCATTGTTCGCATTTCCAGACTTCTCATCTTGTTCCTCAAATGAGTTCGATCTAGTTGCGCCAGCGCGTGGGTGACGTCGATTGCGCAAATGTTCCAAGCCGTCTCGCCTTCTTTAACGAGACAATAAATCTTTTGCCCGTCCGCGGACCACGAGGGATGTTTAAACTGGCGCTCATCATCTCTCGTCAGGCTCAACGAGCGGCGGCCATCATGCGTCATCAGATAGATGTCGCGGTCGGTCCGTTTGGCGGCATCCGGCTGGCCATTTTTTTTCGGGCTGTACTTGTTGCAATGATAGACGACGAAACGCCCATCCGGAGAAATGAAAGGATGCCGGTTGTCCTCGTCGGATCGTGAGACAGTTAGCCGAGTGATTTGACGCGTCGCCAGGTCGAGCGAAAAGATGCCCATCATATTACTGCTCCCGATGCCGGGGACAAAGCGCTTGTGGCCGTTGCGGTTCGAATGGAAGAAGATCGCGCGGTCATCGCCCGAGAACTGCGGATGTTTGTCTTCGCGCTTCTCCTCCGTCAGCCTCGTGAGGCGCCGCGTCGAGAGTTCTATCATGTAGAGGTTCCATTCCATGCCGTCCATATTCGAGAAGAAAACCACATGCTTGCCGTCACGTGAAAAGGCCGGCGCTTTCTCGTCGCTCGGCTTGTCAACCAGCGGCCGTTGGTTGCGCCCATCGGCGTCCATCAAATAGATGTCGAAACTTCCTTTATTAAAAAAACGATAGACAATCGTGCTGCCATCGGGCGACCAGATCGGTTGGTCTTCCAACGTCGGCGCGTCCGTCAGGCGTTGCCACTCTGTGCCGTCGGCGCGCATTTTCCAGATGTCCCAATTTGACTCATCGGTAAAATCATAGTAGCGGGTGCCATCCTTAGCCTCTTCGATTTTGATGTCATCCGTCCGCTGAAACACCAAGTAGCGTCCATCGGGCGAAGCCACTGGGAACTCGTTGACGATGGACTTTTGGTGAACTTTGTCGTTGGTGAGGGCAACGACCTTCAGAGCCGGCTGCCGGCTGGCGGGCTTGGACAAAACTTTGAGGCCAATCGCGCCGAGCGCACACACCACCATCACGATCATTAAACGCTTCATGACTCGACCTCCTCTTTGGAATTGATCAGACCCACGCGCTCCACGCCTTGAATGTTGCTCAACTCTTGCACGAAGGGGCGAATGCCGTTGGCGTTGTTGAAGCTCACGGCATAAACCACGTCCATGCCTGCGCCTTTGCCGAGCGCGTGCATGTCGAGCAGCGTCGCTTTTTTCAACATTTTCTTGAAGGTCTGTTGATAGTGTGACTCGGCGCCGTTGTTGCTATCCACACTAAAACGCAGCACGTAATCATCCGAATGGCCCGCGCCAAACCGCACCCACGAGAGAATGCCGACGGCGATGGCAATCAGCACGGTAGCCGCGACTGCGGTGAGATGATGATTGGTGCCGACACACAAGCCCACGGTGATGGCCCAGAAAACGTAGGCGAGATCGGTGGTGTCTTTAACCGCGGTGCGAAAGCGGACAAGCGACAGAGCGCCCAATACTGCGAAGGCCCGCGCGAGACTGCCTTCGACGACAACCATGATGACGCTGACGATCGGCGCCATGAGCGCGAGCGTGAACACAAACGAGCGCGAGTATTGCAAGCCGCGATGCGTCTGCCGATAAACCAAACAAACCGCCAGCGCCAGCGCAAATGCCAAGAGGATGGCGGTGGTGATTTGCGTCAACGTTTGCAGCGGATTTTGTAAATCAGAAGAAAGATTCGCGATTTCTTGCGCGAACATCGTATCGAAACTTTGACTGGATGAATTCATGATAATAAGATCTCCTGCGATTTGCGATTAACAAGCGTACGTGTAGGATTGATTGAAGAACGCCGCATAACGCGACGGTACGACTTCATTCGCCGAGGCCGCCTGGCGGCGCTTGACGAAGAAAGGCATGGACGCCTCGACGCCGCGGCAATATTTGGAAATCGGCTCGCGCACGACGCCGTACTTGCGCAGCATCGTGTTCAGCCATGCCGGAATCGTGTCGCGGAATTTGATCTCGAACACTGGCCGATTCATGATCGGCAGTTGCGCCTTCATTTCCTGATAAGGATTGCTCGCCGCGACCGCCTGCACGTCGGTGTCGATGGTCACGCGCAACTCGGAATGCGGATCCACGAATGCTTCGCGATCATAGAGCACCAAAACCTTCGGCTCGAGATTGCAGCTTTGGATGGCGAGCTGAAACGATTGGCAGGCGGCCTCGTTCGCAAACGCGATCCTCTTGAGATCGGGCCAGCCGCGGCCGGCGATGCTCTCGTGCAATGCTTCCGCAGAAACCGTGGCGCGCGACTTGGCGCAAAGGGCGTCGAATTTTTCCTTGGCTTCCAAAAACCAGCCGGAGGGTTTGCCCGTGGCGCTTTCATAGCGGCGCAGACGGATTTTCGTGCGGCGGCCGATGCCGCCGAGCTTTTCATTATAGTAGCGCAGGCTCGGCGTGTCGTAATAAAGGCTGCGCACCGTGTACTTGTGGTCTTCCGCTTTGCCGGCATGCTCGTCGTATTTCAGGAAGTGCAGCAGGTCGCGTCGCAGCGCGGGCAGTGCTTGCTCTTTCACGAAATATTTATATTCACGCCGCGGCGCGCAGACGCAAAACATGTTGTCCGTTTCGCAAGTGACCGGAAGTTTGAGGGCGCCGTTGCCGTTTGCATGGATCACCGGAAGCTTTATGGCGCCGTTGCCGTTCTTGTGGTTCGACAAAGATTTAATTGTGCCGTTTCCGTTCACAGGATTCGGCGGAAATTTTGTGGCTCCGTTCACGCCATTTGCCCGCTCATAGCTCCTCGTAAGCTGTTCGACTCCGTTCGTCATACTCTGTTTCTCCAAGGTTCGTGTTCGTACTCTACACTCCGTTTCGTAAGGCAAGCTCGATTCGCAGGCTCCGCTGCGTCGCGAGCATTGCGGCAAATTGTAGCGCAGACTTCCAGTCTGCAAGCCAAGCAGGCAGGATGCCTGCGCTACGATTTTATTTCAAGCACGGCTAAAGCAAAAACTGCACGCGCGCCAAATAGGTCACGAAATTTTTCTTGTCTGCTCGCGGCGAAAACACCGGATTGCTGAAACGCTCCAGATTGACATCGACCACGTATTTGACATAGCTGCTCAAATACCAATTAAAGCCCGTGGTATAAACTTCGGCGCACGGATTCAAAGCGCCGTCATTCACGCGCAAGCTTGAGTAGCGCAATTTAATCTCCCACGCGCCGGCCCCACTTTTTTCTCCACCCGCGTTCAAGAAACCGCGCCGTGGAATAATCGCGCCCTCTTCAGGTTTATCTTCTCCGGTCAATAAGTACGTCATCTGCGCCATGTAGCCCTTCGCGACGATCTCGGAAAGATCGCTGCCATTCGGACCGAGGCCTTCGCGGTGTTGCCGTGTCTTCACGTACTCGGTGCGGTAAGCAAACGGTCCATGCACATAAGTTAACTCGGCATTGGCGCGTTTAAAATCGCCGTTGACGGGGACCGCGCTGAAAAAGGTGATGCTGCGGCTTTCGGTGCGCGCTTTCAAACTCTTTTCATTCTTTGTGCGGCCATCGGCATAAGCGCCGCCAAAGCTCAAGCCTTGCAAAAAAGCTTGCTTCGTATTGGCCCAAGGCGAAAACCGCAAGCGCGCGATCACTTCGGGCGTGTTGCTCGTATTCGCGGCCAGCACGCCTTTGCCATTGAAAGCGCCAAGCTGATACAGCACGGCTTCACCAAACAACTCGCCCCAAATTTGCGCGCCGGGGCTGCGGCCAGGCGCGAGATTGTTGACCATCGAGCGCTCGACGAAATCCAGATGACTCGAGCTGTGCAACTCTTCCTGGCTGAACGGCTCTTTGAATTGGCCAAAGCGAAATTGCAAGCCGGTGAGATAGTCGATGTTCACGTACAAATTTCGCAGCAGCGCGCTTTCGGTGTCGGCAAAATCGCCGACCATATTGAATTCATAATGTTGGTAAATTTTTCCGCGAATGCCGAGGCGGGCGCGGCGCATCACAAAACTGTTGACGGGAACGCGGCCGCGTTGATAAGCGCGAAAATCCGCCTGGCCGTAGCCGATAAATTCGAGCTGCCGATTGCCGTCGTCGCTGCGAATGAACGGCCGCTTATCGCGCCAGCCGGCCGCGGTATTTTTCTCCGCGGATTTCTTTTCCTGCTGCGCCAGCTTTTGCGTCAACGCGTCGATGCGCGCGCGCAGTTCGGCCATTTCCTCCGCCAACGCTTGATTAGATTTTGTCACAGCGGTCGTCACGGCTTTGGTTTCATCGGCATTCACGACTTGCCGTTTCACCACGGCAGTTTGCTTGCTGCCGGACTTGGGCGCGGCTTTCGACTCTTTCGGGCGCTCGGCGTCTTGCGCCGCAGTTGAGCCGCTCACGATGAGCAACACGGCCAAGAGGAGAAACTCTCCAACGCGCTGCGCCCACGTGGAGCCGGCTGCGATGAAAGCACGCGGCTTTTTTTCTGCGTTCATTTGGCTTGTGCGTGGTGACATGAGCGATCTCCTATTTTGAATTAATTGCGAAGTCGTAGCGCAGACTTCCAGTCTGCATTTAAGCAGGCAGGATGCCTGCGCTACGAAGACTTCGTGATTGTGCTAATTTAACATCCGATCTTACCACCCCAACTCGCGCCGCGTGTTCTCTAATATGCTCACCAGTTGCTCCGAGAGGCCGAAGCGCTCGCGGTTGATTTGGAGACTGCGGTCAATGCCGCCGTTTCTGTGTTTCTCCGAGACGGCTTTCCAATCACAAAACATTTCCATAAGATCGAGCAGCGACATGCCGTTGACGCCGTTGGCAAAATGTTCGGGGTGATGCGAGTTGTGCGCGTAGTGATGCTGCAACGCGACTTGCAGTTCTGCCAGGTGGCCGTTATATTTTTCGCTGCCGTAAACGCAACTGTTGCGCTCCGGCGCATGCGCATCGAAGGCCGATTTCTCCGGCTCCGCGAGCTTGCTGGCGTCGTGCAACTCCGCGCGCCG
>Ga0247727_10018470_pt1 | contig 10954 bp, 9 predicted proteins | sample WisWelCaveWW1625_FD_202498 | JGI IMG/M metagenome (GOLD analysis project Ga0247727, IMG submission 202498) | Biofilm microbial communities from Wishing Well Cave, Virginia, United States - WW16-25 | ecosystem: Environmental > Aquatic > Deep subsurface > Groundwater > Cave microbial mat | place...
AGAAAGAATTCAAGGCGATGAAAGCATACGGCGCCAAGGCCGAAATCCAGGCACTCAGCGCGCGCGGCATCACGTTCATCACCGACACGTATCTGCCCGAGAAAATCAAGAACAAGGACTGGATTGAGTGATTATTCTTATTCTTCTCACTGGTCACTGGACATCTTGACACAACCGCTTTATATCAGGTACACGTGTAGTTTTACATGTTTTTCGATATATCAAATATTCCTTTCAGTCATCGCGACAAACTCAATGGCATTAGTTTGCCGCGTACTTTGACTCCGGAATTAGCAGAGTTCTTAGGCATAATGGTTGGTGACGGGCATGTTGGCGCACACAAACGGAAAACACAAAACGGATTTTATTACGACTTGAATATCTGCGGGCATTTGAAAGACAAATACTATCACATGGTTTATGTTAATGAGTTAGCAGAGAGACTTTTTGGCATTAAGCTCAACGTGTCTTTTGTCCCAAAACGTAATGCTATCGTGTTGCGGAAACAGTCAAAAGCAATTTGCTCTTTTTTAAAGGACATATTTCATTTGCCCAAAAATAAGCAATATACCGGCGTGCCTGATTGCATTTTGCAAGGCTGTGGGCTTGTGAAAAAATCATTCTTGAGAGGATTGGCGGATTCTGATTTTTATTTTGGCGTCAAAAACAAACCATGCCCATACCCGATTGTTCGAGGGGATTCAAAATCTGAAGCGCTTATGCGGCAGTGTTCACAGATGTTGCAAGAGTTGGGGATACAAAATTACGTTCGTAAAGAGAACAAATTTTACGCTAAAAGAAATAAAACTTATGTAGGGTACAGAATTTACATTAACGGTCGCAAGCGCGTAAAGGCATTTATGGAGCAAGTGGGTTTTCAAAACCCAAATAAACTGGATAAATATCGTGACTTCTTACGAAAACATATTGTTTATAAACGGCGTGCTTCTCGTTAAGCATATGGCCCTGTAGCTCAGCTTGGACAGAGCAGTCGGCTTCTAACCGAAAGATCGGGGGTTCAAATCCTCCCAGGGCCGTTTCAAGATAGTTTTTTAAAGACGTCACAACACAAAGTTCTCATCCGTCGCGGTAGCCAAATCCGGCAAGGCAGTCGCCTGCAGAGCGACCATGTGAGGGTTCAAATCCCTCCCGCGACTTCAAAATACGAGGTGGTCGTCATGAAAAAAATCCTTACATTGTTGTTCATTCTTGTACTCGCAGGCTGCGCAGCGCAAACGCCTCCTGCTCAGCCGGCTGTGCAAACAGCTCCTGCAGCACAACCAGTAGCAGAGCCTGTTGCTGTTGCTACCCCGCCGCCTCAACCTGTCGCAGCACCTGCACCGCAACCTGCTGCTGAGACCGCGCCTGCTCAAGAAATCGAAACCGCTCCCGGGCCGATGACCGCGCAGGACCCGAAAATCCTGAAGCAGGGCTATTTACACAAGGTCGTGCACCCGACTAGCGGTAGAGTTCAGATTGTCCGCGCACCTGGCGGAGCAATGACGCTCAACCTGCAGGGCTTTGACACCCGCCCAGGACCAGGACTCACGGTCGTCCTGCACAGCGGAAGCGTGCAGAACGGCTACGAGGTTGGCAACCTCATTTCTGCCTCAGGAAACTACCCGTACAACCTGCCGAACAACCTGGACGTGAGCGGCTACACGCGCGTCTCGATTTACAACAAGAAATACAATGTCATCTACGGCGAGGCAACCATCAGTTAAGTCGCGATGCGCGCGAGCCTGCCTGTGCGCCGCGCCATGCGGAACGCGAGCCAATAGAACGGCCATGCGAATACGAAGTACGCTGCCGCAATGATGAGCGCGTGCACGAGCGCCCCTTCTGCAGGAACGCCTCCAGTGGCGATGACTCGTGCTGATTCAAAGACATACGTGAACGGCATTATTTCCGTAATCCAGCGCAGCCAGGACGGGAACAGCGTGGGCGAGAAGAACGGCGCAGAGAAGAAAATAAACAGGTGCAGAAAGCTCCAGCTCAAAAACGAGTACTCCCTGCCGAACATGAACACGCAGCCCGCGATGATGACTGCCATCGCGAGCGAGCCCAGCAGGGCGATGCCCACGAGCGCCAGCACGGTTGAAAGATTCGCGAACAATGGCGCGCCGAACGCCTGCGCAAGAACGAGCATCACCGACATGACCGTGACGGCAATCGTGGTGCTGCTCACCAGTTTTGCCACGATATACTCAAACTCGGTAACGCCCGCGATAAAAATATGGCGTATGCTCAAGGTCCACAGGTCTTCCATCATCAGCATGTTCGCCTGCTGCTGCGCAAGCTGGCACATGCTCCAGAACATGTTCACGACCAGCACGATAAGCCCTGCTTCCAGCGCGTACTGCCTGCTGTGCAGGGCAAACATGCCCCAAATGAGCAGGGTGGTGATGGGAAAATACGTTATTTCCAGCATGCGCCACCTGACTCTGCGTATGACGCGCGTGTCATTTCTCACGACCGCGAGAATGTTGTTCAGTTTCACTGCTGACCCACCACCTTGATGAAATAATCCTCAAGCGTCGGCTTCCTGACGCCGATATTGCGCACCTGATACCCTGCCTTGTGCACTGCCGCGAGGAAATCGCTGAGCGCCTGCTCATTGTCCAGCGTTGCGCGCACCTTGTTTTTCTTGACGACCAAGCGGTGCTTCTTCACGAACGCGGCGCCAGGCTTTTTGTCCAGCGTGAGAATGATGTCATAGGTAGCGAAATGCTTGAGCTTGACCTGCTGGACCTCGCCGATGTCCACGATTTTTCCCTGATACACAAACGCGATGCGGTCGCACAGCTGCTCGACTTCGTGCATGTAGTGGCTGGTCAGCAGGATGGTGGTGCCTGACTTGTTCAGCCGCCTGACTTCCTTGCGCACCACGCGGGCGACGTCAGGGTCAAGCCCGAGCGTGGGCTCGTCCATCAGCAGCACTTTCGGCTTGTTGATGAGCGCTTTCGCGAACGCAAGCCTGAGCTTTTCACCGGTGCTCAGCCAGCTGAACTTGCGGTGCTCGATGGGCTCCATCTTGAGCAGTTTCACGAGCTCGTCAATCCGCTGTTCAGGATTGGGAATCCGGTAGACGTCTGCGAAAAACTGCAGGATTTGGCGCGGGGTGAGCGCCCAGTGGAATTCGCTCCCGCCGGAGATGACGTTGATTTTGCTCAGGACGTCTGCTGTGGGCCTGCTTCCGAGCACAAGCACTTCGCCTGTGTCAGGACCGATGAGATTCAGCAAAATGTTGATGAGCGTGGTCTTTCCTGCGCCGTTTGGACCGAGCAAACCGAAAATCTCCCCTTTTTTGACCTCAAAACTCACGCCCTTGAGCGCCTCAACCTTCCAGCCCCGCCCCTTGTACGTCTTGCTGACATTCCTGACCACAATCGGATGCATACGGTTTGCGTGAAGGGCAACCTATTTAAACCAATCTCTTCCCCAAACATGCATGCCGAAACGCAGGCTATTGCTGAAAAAAGAACAGAAACAATATGTTCCTGACCTTGACCGCGAAGTCACCATCAGCAAGGAAGTTTCGTACTATGTCCCTGACGCAGGCAAAGACTTTCACACATCATTCGGCGTCATCACCAAGAAAGAACTCGCAAAAAAAGCAGGCAGCATCGCAAAAACATCGCAGGGAAAAGACTTCACCATCCTTGACGCAGACTTTATTGATGACTTCAAGCGGCTCAAACGCATTCCGCAGGCAATGTCACTCAAGGAGCTCGGGCTCATCATCGCGAACACCGGCATCAGCAAGGACAGCACGGTCATTGACGCAGGCGCAGGCTCAGGATTCGCAGCCTGCGCGCTCGCGCACGTGTGCAAAAAAGTCACGAGCTATGAAACTGTTGACCAGCACCTTGCGCTCGCGAAACAAAACGCGGCATTTCTCGGACTCAAGAACATCACGTTAAAAAAAGGAAGCATTTACGACAAAATTACTGAAAAAAACGCAGACCTTGTCCTGCTGGACGTCCCTGAGCCTGAGCGCGCGACAAGCACCGCAGCAGCCGCGCTCAAAGTCGGCGGCTATCTCGCCATTTACACACTCCAGGCAACGCAACTGCAAAATGCCGCGAACGCAGTGCTCAAGGACAAGCGTCTGCTCCTGCTCAAGAGTTGCGAACTCATTGAGCGTCTCTGGAAAGTTGACGGAAAAGTCGTGCGCCCGCACAACATTCCCATCGGGCACACTGGATTTTTGACGTTCGCGAGAAGAATATGCTGAAATTAGGCCTGATTGTCTGCGCGCACGGAAATGCAAAGGCAGTGCGCAGGCTCTGCAGGAAGTATGAACGCGAGCACGCCGACGCAATCGCAATTCTCGGAGATTTAGGCGACACGACCAAGGAAATTGACTTAGTGCTCAGGGCAGCGCGCTCAAAACTGCCCACGCTTGTCTTTCCCGGCAATCACGAGCCGGCACAGGATTATTATCGCGCAGTCAGAAAGCACAAACGCGTTATTGAATGCTCACGGAAGCAGCGCATCGCGTTCAAAGGCTATGACTTCCTGCTGCTGCCGAGTGCAAATGTCACGCGCGCAGAGGCAGGATTCAGGGTTGCAGAAGGCAGGCGCGTGCCCGCAGCATACCTCGGGCGCTTCAGAATGTATTTTGTCAACAAGCTCGCAAAACTTGTTCGCAATCCTGCGAAAACCATCGTACTCAGCCACTCGCCGCCGCGATGCTCAGGCGCGCAGGCAATTGACGTCGCGTACTCAGGCATCGTCACCAGGTCATTCACGCTCAAGCGCAAAGACGCGAACATCTTCGGCAAAAAATACGCGCAGCTGCTCATGCTCATCCCGCACGGCAAAGGAGAAATCATGCCTGCCGAAGAAGGGCTCAGGCTCGCCAAACGCGGCTATCCTGTCGCAGTCAGGCACCGCAATGTCGGACTCAAAGAACTCACTGCAGTGCTCAGGAAAAAGCACATCAGATACCTCGCGTGCGGCCACATTCACGAAGCAGGACAGCGCGCAGTCAGCGCCGCAGGCAAAACAGTGCGGCAGGGACAGTGGAATTCCAGCGTCTGGTATAATGCCGCTGCAGCACAGTACGGCAAAGGCGGCATATTGATTATTGACGGAAACAAGGCAACATTCAAGAATGTCAGAGCTTAAACTCCTGCTTGAGCTGCTTCTCAAACAGTCTTCGCGCAGGAAAGCCGGTGCTTTCCACAAACGTGTTGAACTCGACACGTGAAACTCCTTTCGCGAGCGCCTTTTTCTGCAGCGCCGCAAGCCTTTGCCCGAAAATGCTGTAGCACGGCGCATACCCGCAGTGCTCCTGGAAGAAAAACGTCTGGTCATAAATCAATTTCTTGGGCAAGCCTGTCTTTGCGCCAGCCCAGTCAACAAACGCGGCATACTTCTGCTTGCCGGTGTTCACCCTGCTGTCTGAAATCGCCCTGAGGAAGCGGAACACGCGCCATTTCCTGACGACATACTCAATTGCGTCGTTGAACGTCTCAAGGTCAGTGATTTTTTCAATGAACGCGAGCAACTGCTGCTCAGCCTTGCCCGGCCTGTGCTCGTGCTCCAAATGCCTGAATGTTTCCAGCGCCTCGACTTCGCGGTGGAAGCTCAGCCCTTCGGTGATTGGCGTGTCCAGCGAGCTTCCGATGATTTCCACCAGCCTGAGCTTTCTCAAATACCCCTTATAGCTGTTCATGAAATTCACGCAGTGCCCGTATTCCTCGTGAATAATGGTCTGGAACATTTCCGGCAAACACGTGCTCGGACTTCCTCGCGGGTCTGTTGTTGAGAAAAACACGCAGAACGGCTTGTTTGTCAGCGTGCCAAAACTGCTCATCGCGGCAGTCGGCATGAATGGCACAAGATATTTCGGCGTCTCAATCACGCGGACATCATATCCTTTCGTGATGCGCACCCAGTGCTGCTCCGCGAGTTTTTGCAAAAGCCCGCGCGTCTGCTGAATTGTCTGCACGAGTTTTTGCCGCGGCACTGAGAATTTTTTCTGCATTGCCTGCTCAACAGCGTCAGGAACTGCCTTGACACTGAGATTGCTCGCAAGCTTTGCCACGATTGCGCGAAATTTCGGAAGCTCTGCCTCAAGCCAGCCGAGCGCGAGCTTTTCAATCTCCTGTGCGCTTTCTGCATAATCATACGAGTCTTTCAGCACGAGCGGATAGATTTTTTCCCTTCTGAATCCTGTGCCGTGCTTCTTGAGAATGGGATACACCTCGCTGAAGTCGCCTTTTCTGATTTTGCCGACCTCAACCGCGGCGCGCCATTCTTTTATTTTCGCGATAAGAAGGTCAATCTTTTGCTTGACTCTCGGACCGGAAACATTGTTCTTCGCCGTCTGCAGCACGCCGACACAGCCATCACACGCCAATACAGTAAGAATCTTTATTTCCACTGCCCAGTCTTTCTTGAGCAAGTGCTTTTTGATGTCCAGAATCTTCAAACAGCCGTCTGCGAGCCTGCTTATGTGCGGCTGGTGAAAGCCCTCAATCAGGAAATGATTGTAAAAATAATTCATGACTGTTCCCGGAATGTCGTGCAGCTCCTCAAACAGCAGTCCCCTGCGCTCGGCGCGCAAAAACTTCGCGACAACAGGGTCGTTCTTTGCCTTTTTGAGCAAGCGCTCCACTTCTGCAAGTGCCTTGCGCTCGTTTTCCTTTGTGGGCAGCCAGACTTTGCCTGCGTACTGCTTCAAGCCAGAAGCAAACATGCCCAGCGGAGAAATATTCTTGGATAATGTCAGAATCTGCTTCTCAACCGCGCTCGCTGTGTACATGTTTCAACCGCGCCATTCCTGATATTTAAATGCATCGTGTGTCATCACTGGACACCAAGACAATTGCGTCATAAGGTTTTTAAGGAGGACTTCGCCGTAATTGCTAGGGGAGTACTGCGTTATGAGTGAAGAAATAACTCCAAAACAGGCAGTCCGACAGGCTGCAAAAGACTTGGAAAACCTTCTCGCCAGTACAGATTTTTCCCTGCGCGGAGAAATCGCGCAGGAACTGCTAAAACTCACCTTTGCGCTTGTCCCGGGAAGATACAAAGGTGTTGAGGACAAGATTGCCAAGCGCATCGCTGTTTTGCAACGCAAAGCACAACGCGCGGCAGCGCACGCATCCCCTGCTGAGAACGGCAAGCCATCTTTATTTGGCGTTCTCAGTGACATTATTGCTGCGGAATTCGGCGTTGCAGGAAAGGATTTGCTGTACAAGACCAGCGCACTTTCCCAGAAACTCAAAAAAGATGCTGCAGCACAAGCGTATCTGAAACCCCGCACTGAGGGGCAGCGCATTCGTTATGAAATTCTTGACGAAGCAAAGCTCCGCGACCATGTGCTTCGTTTGTTCCACCCGTCATTCGAACAGGTTGTCGATGAGGCGCTTGCAGGAACACAAAACGGCAATGGTGCAATGCAAAATAGCTATTCCTTGCGCGCGAAATTGTTCAAAAACCCGGATGTGGCCAAGCACATCACGCGCACAGGTCACGGCCGCGGCACCAAGTACTTCATCAGCAACATGAAAGCGCTGAAAGCCGCACTGCGCAAGGCACTGGCTCCCGAACGCGTGCAGGGGCCATCTTTCTACAGTATTTTGCAGAAGGTGATTGCGGAAGAGCTCAAAGTAACCGGCAAAAGCCTGCTCAGCAAAACAGCCTACTCGCAACAGAAATTCGCAGATGACAACGCAGTTGCTGGCCAGTTAAAGCTCATTCCTGGCAAGCGTACCCGTTACGAAGTGCGCGATCCTGACGCGCTCGAAGCACGTTTACGCACGCTCGTAAGAAACCCTGCCGAAGCTCCGGGGCAAACGATGCGCGTCTCCTATTTCGGAATCCTTTCCAAAGTGTTAGTCGAAGAACGGCAGCTCAGCGGCAAACGGCTGCAGTCAAAGCTCACCTACTTGCTCAAGAAATTCAGCAAGGACCGCGAAGTTGCGGCACAGCTAACCCGCCCTGAAGGCAATCGTCTCTATCACGTCAAGGATGCTGCCGCGCTTGAGGCACGTCTCCGCGCACTTGTGCGCTGCGACCAGCCCATGGTGCAGAAAGAACAGCAAACCTTCTACGGCATCCTGAAGCAGGTGCTTATGGAAGAATGCGGGCTTGATGCAGTCGCCGCAGCAGGCAAGGCGTCTGCATACGGGCAAGAACTCAAAAATGAGCCAGCGCTTAGGAAGTACGCCACGATGCCTTCAGGCGCATTCCGCTACAAAGTCAAGAATGCAAAACGCCTGGAAACATACCTCAGGAAATGGGTGCGGCGCAAAGAAGAGAACATTCACCCGCAGGTCAAGGCAGTCGACAGCAGGGTATACACGGTCAATGACCTGCGCAAGGAACTCAGTGTCCCATTTGAGCAGATGAATGAATACCTGTCAAACCCTGCGTATAGAAAAATGCTGGGAAAACTGGTGACAACAGAAGCAGATGGCGCCAAGCGCTTTGGCTATGCTGAGCAAAACGCGAAACAATTCCTTGAGGCGGTGAGAACAAATGCCTAAAGCGCAGCAGCTAAGCCGTGACGAGTACCGCAGGAATTACCTGCACGCTATGGAAGCCCCTGAAGTGTTCCGAAGCGTCACGCCTGTCGACATTTACGAAGGATTTTCCCGCCACCGCGAGCTGTGCAACACGTTCACGGTTGACGGAAAGCTCTATACCGACATGGTGCGCGTGAAAGACATCGGGCTGTTCCAGCGCTTGGGCATGCAGAAGCTCGTCCAGGCGTATGGCATCAAGGACGCAACAGGCATCACGCAGTATTTGTCCGAAGAAGGCAAGGAAACCCCTGCATCAATCCTGCTCGCAGACTTCCTGCAATATGTCGTGCACGCGCGCGACACGCTTAACCGCACGTTCCCACACCAAAACGGGCAGTTCACCACATACCCATTCCTTACGCTCAAAGGCATCGTGATGCCTGAACACTTCCGCAAGCAAGGGCAAGTGCCTGTGCGCGTGCTTGGCAAGTATTTTGAAGCAGTCGAGGAAGACGTCCGCGCCTCTGGCGCGTTACCGCGGCAGAAAAAGGCAGGAATTGTCAACGACCGCTACCGCGCGTTCGCGTCGGTAGAGGAGCTTGCGCCTGCAGGCGATACGTACGTGCCCACCAAGGAAGCCCTGCGCGTGCTCCAGCCATACTTCAGCGCCAAAGACCTGCAGCAATTCCGCAAGCAAAACCAGGTCGAATGGAAACGGCAAGGCACAGCAGTCGTCTACAAGCTCGCAGACCTGCAACAGGTAATCAGCAAGGCGCGCGTCGCGGCAGTCAATGACATCGGACAGCGCTCGCTCGAGCAGGAAGTCGCGTGCATCATTCCGCAGCGAAACCTGCGCATCTGGCTCACCAAAGGGGGCGTCAGCTACACAACATTCCTGATGCAAAAACAAGTCAGCAAGATGCCGCTCAGACAGGTTGAAGAGCTGATGGACAAGCTTGAAAGGCTCGGAATCAAGGTCAAGGAGCCAAGCATTGAGTCGTTGTTCAACCTCGTCAACAAAACACCCCCAGATATCCACGACGAAAAAGAAAACGCAAAAGCCGCGCTCCAAAGCAACTTCTACTACCTTTTCAACCAGCTTCGCTATTGCCGCGAGCTGGAACCAGAAGCCGCGACTGAAATAGGCCGCGCAATGGTCGCTTCCCGCAAAGAATTTGTCTCAGCAGTTGTCCGCAATCCTGAAGCCGCAGTCAACATCGCTGAAACGATTGAGGAAATGCTTGAGGGTGCGGGCTGGAGCATACGCTCATTGTTTTCCGGCGAACGAGAGGAGCGTGCAAGAAAAAGAGACCGCTGGCACAACGCAAAAGAGCAAATCGCAAGCCTTGCGCGCCGCGCGGAAAAAGCAGAAAAATCCCTGGAGCGTTCCAAAGGCGATGAACGCGAGAACGCGCTCAAAGAATACCAGTCTCTGCAAGCCCAGATTCCGCAAATCTTCCATCAGTATGGGTTCAATGAGTGGACGCTTGCGCGCATTACCGCACGCTTTATGGACGTCCCCCACACGATTCCCGAGGCAGACTCGCGCGAAGAAGCACGGGCGTATTACACTGCGTTTATGGCCGCGCGCAACCAGCTTGCAAGCAGCATTGCAAAGCTCGCGGTCTTTTGGGCAAAAAAATACGCGCACGGCAGAAAGTTTGAGCAAGACTTTTTTGACGCTTATGGCGCGGCAAACATCGGGCTTATGGAAGGCATTGACCGCTGGAATCCGTCGAGAAGCATCCGCCTTTCGACGTACATCAGCCATTGGATACGCCAGGGAATCCAGCGCAGCCATTCGTACCAGCTTGGAATGCGCGAGCCCCAAAACGTGCGCCAGGTTATCGCAGACTACCGGCGCGCACGAGCGGTGCTATTCAATACAAACTTCCGCGAGCCGACACTGGATGAACTCGCAGAACGAATGAAAATTCCGCGAGAAAAAGCCGCGGAAATCAAGCGCTGGGCAAACAACCGCGTCACCCTTGAAAGCACAATGGTCAGCGACGAAGAGTCAAACATGTATGAGTTCCTTGTCGACAAAACCCCTGAACAGGACCCGACCAAAAAAGTGAACATGCAGGGACTGAGAAAAGTGCTTGAACGCATTGTTTCCCCGAGGCTTGTTGAAATTCTCATCAAGCGCGCAGAAGGAATGACGCTTGCGGAAGTCGGAGTGCTCAAGGAACGGACACGCGAGCGCATCCGCCAGTATCAGAAAAAAGCGCTTGAAATACTGCAACAGGACCACAATCGCGCAAAACTTCAGAAATTCGTTGACGACATTATCTAAGCATAATACAACTTCCCAGTCTCCTTCTGCTCGCGGTCGAGTCTTGAACCGGGCTTGTTGATTCGCGGGCGCTTGCTTTCTTCATCGCGGCGCAGTGTGACGTCGATTTCCTGCAGGAATGCATTCATGCCCTGTTCCATCGGGAACGGACCAAGCGCCTTGCCTTCCCGCGCAG
>Ga0247727_10018471_pt1 | contig 10953 bp, 2 predicted proteins | sample WisWelCaveWW1625_FD_202498 | JGI IMG/M metagenome (GOLD analysis project Ga0247727, IMG submission 202498) | Biofilm microbial communities from Wishing Well Cave, Virginia, United States - WW16-25 | ecosystem: Environmental > Aquatic > Deep subsurface > Groundwater > Cave microbial mat | place...
GCTAGAGCCCGAAGCCCAGGCCCCAGCTGAAGAGCGCCGAGGATCCGCGATCGCCCGAGACGCGGAAGAGCACGCCCAACGTCAGGTTGATGCGGATCACGGACAGGTCCAGCTCGGGCCCCAGGTAGGTGAGGCCCGGCTCCGTGCCGATCGGGTGGCCCCAAGTGCGGGCGAGCGCCAGCCGCAGCGCGACCCCGGCCGTCCCGTGGAAGTCCTCGTCGTCGACGCGCGCGCGCGCCCCGAGGCCGAGGCTCAGCTTCCCGCCTCCCGAGCCTGCGTCGGCCTGGAGCAGGAATCCCTGGGCGCAATGGGGCATGGGGATCGCGCAGACGGCCTTCACTCTCGTGGACTCGTCGCGCACGTCGGCGCCCAGCCCATGGAGGACGCGAAGGCTGCCCACTGCCCCAAGTGGGCCCGAGAACCCGATCCCGGCCCCCACCTGAGTCCTTCGGTCGAGGGTGATCTCGGTCTTGGCGGGAGCCCCGGGGTCGAGGACGACCGGCTGCTGGGCCGCAGTCGGCACTTCCGCTGCAGGCGTCTCACCCGAGGTCCGCTGCTGAGTGACCCCGGGCTGCACCGGGCCGATCGGCTCCTGGCCTAGCGCGCGAATCGGCAGCCCAAAGCACCCCAAGACGAGAAGCCACACCAATCGTTTCATAGCTCTTTTGCCCGGACGCCCGTAAGGCGAGAACGCGCGAGCCGGCCCCCGGGTTCCGAGAAGCAGCTCACCCCCCACGTGAGTAAGCGCGTCGATCGAGTACGCCCCATCCCGCCCCCCGGCGGGCGGTCGCTGTGGACGGCTTTCTTCCGGCTACCCGGGGCTCCGCGTCACGGCAGCGGGATCTGGACGGCGTAGAAGATGCCGGCCTCACTGCCGACGTGGATGAGGCCATAGACGCGGTCGAGCGAGGGAGCGCCGACCACAGCCAAGCCGTTCCCGAGCGTCACCTGCTTCAGCACCGGGACGGCCGGCAACACGTCGATCTCGTGGAGCTTGCCGTCACTGCCGCCCACGTAGACGTAATGGTTGCCGGGAACGAACAGCGCCGCCGAGGGCTTGGCCCCGCCGCCCAGGCTGATCGGGCCCGCGAACTTGTTCGGCATCGTGAGGGTGTCGGTCACGCCCCACACGAAATCGTCGGTCGCGAAGTAGATGTCGTTGGAGGCGCGGTCGGGGAAGACGAAGCCCTTCACCTGCCCGTTGCCGTGGACGAAGCTCCGGTCGAGCAGGAAGTTGCCGGTCGCGGCATCGATCGAGTAGACCGTCCCGCCGCCTGCCGGGCTGCCGACGTAGACGCGGCCGCCTCGCAGCACGGGGCTGCCGTCGATGTTCCCGAGCGCGCGTTCCCACAGCAGGGTGAACACCGGGGGTGTCGCCTGCAGCTCGAAACACCACAGCGTGGTCGTGCTGCCCACGCCCGTCCGCTCGTAGCTCGTGAAGTAGACGCGGGCGGGCGGGCCGTAGTCCACGGCCGCCATCCCATTGACGATCCCGATCGCACCCGCTCCCGGGCCGCCATTGTTGTAACGGTCGATCTCGACCCCCGTGTCGGGATCGAGCGCGACGAAAACGTTCGGCGCACTAAGAGCGCTGTCGCGCGTCCCCACCAGCACGTAGTCGAGACTGCCAAAGAACGCGCTGAAGATCCCCGCCGGCGCCGCCTGCAGCATCGGGGGGAGCGGCGCCACCCACAGGTAGGGCGCCACGCCGCCCTGCGTCGCGTCGATGGCGTAGACGTTTCCGTCCTGAGATCCGACGAAGACCACCGGGTTGGCGCCGCCCACGCTGATCGGCACGACCGGCGAGCGCAGCTGGACCGGCCCGCCGACGTCGATCGGCTCGAAGCTCGCCGGCCACTCGCCGCTGTCGACGCCGACCTGGTCGTCGTCGACGCCCCGCTCCATGGCGTACAGGTTCGTGTCGTTCGAGGTCGCGATCACTCCCGCGCCGCCCACGGTCGGCGGCGCCAACGCGGTCGCCCCGGTGGCAAACGCCCACTTCACGGGACCGGGGGTGTGGTCGAAGGGGCGCCCGGTGCAGAAACGGCCGGGAGAGACGAGCGGCGCCGACAAGCGGTGCACAAACGCCCCGTAGTAGAAAGTCTGGCCGTTCGACAGCGCCCCGGTGGCGTGCGGCAGCTTGACCCGGCCTCCGGACCCGCCCACGCCGCTGTTGTAGATCGACGTCCCGTCCAGGGGGTTGATCGGGAAGCGGTCGGTGCGCCACACGATCTCGGTCCGGTCGTATTCCACGTCGGTCGGGTTGATCCACTCGAGCACGTTTCGCTCGTTGGTCGAGGTCGCCGTCAACACGAGCACCCCGAAGCTCGAGACCTCGACCGTGGTCGTCTCGTTGACCGAGTTGTTCCCCGGCATGGAGTCCATCTCGGTCCGGATCGTGGTGGCCGTGTTGGTGAAGAGCCCGGTGGCTCCGGGCCGCAGCTTGATCGTCACCGTGGCGAAGAGCGTGGGGCCTATGCTGCCCAGGGCGCAGTCCACGGTGCGCGTGGGAGCGTCGTAGTTGCACGTGCCCTGCGAGGGGGTGATCGCGCCGGGCGCCGTGTCGAGCGACATGTTCGGCGGTAAGGGGTCGGAGACCGCTACGTTCGTGGCCCCCGAGGGGCCGTTGTTCGTGACCGTGAGCGTGTAAGTCAGGAGCCCCCCGAGCGGAGCCGGGTCGACGTCGTCGACCTTCATGATCCCCACGTCCGCCGAGGCGTCGAGCGTGTCGGTGTCGCTCGCGAAATCGTCGAGTCCGTTCGGGTCGGTGACCCCCGGCGGCGGCGAAACCGTGGCCGTGTTCACCAGACTGACGCGGGCGAAAGGGTCGATCGTCCCCGCGAGCATGAGCGTTACGCTCCCGGTGGCCGCCAGGTTGAGACCGGTCCAGAGGCCGGTAACCGGGTTATAGGCACCCGTCGACGGCGTGAACACCGGACTCAGGATCTCCGCCGGCACGGGATCGTTGACGGTCAAGCTGCTGAGCGTGTCGGGACCGTTGTTCGTGACGGTGATCGTGTAGCTGACCGGATCGCCCGGCACCGCCGACGCCTGTCCGTCGTCCTTTGTGATGGCCAGATCCGCCGTGGCGGGAGCGTCCCGCTCGTCGGCTCCTCTGTCCCAGATGAGACGGAACCGGGACTGGCCGTCGATGTCATTCACGAAGCTCGAGGAAAGGTCCAGGCCCGAGTCCACCTGGGAGTTGGCGCCGCCAATCAGGTGCAGGTCCGAGTTGGGAACGCTGAAGATGGTGGGAGCGGCGGCGGTGAGGGAATTCGTGAAGAAAACCGCACCGCTGCCGTCCGAATCCGTGTTGTGGCTCCCCGCGAGGCTCCCTGATGTGTCCCGCGCGAAATCCGCCGTCGGGCTGCTGGTCACGATGGTGTTGCGGATGGTGAAGCCACTGTTTCCCGCCCAGATGCCGAGGTTCAGCATCCCGTCGATCGACACGTTCTCGATGATCGCCGTGTCCGCCGAATTGTCGCCTTCGATTCCATAGTTGTCGCCGTCCCAGATTATCGTGTTGCGAATCGTGACGCTCTTGAATGAGCCTCCCACCAGGTCGCCCGAGAGAGCGATTCCGGAGCCATCGTTGCCTACCGCGAGATCGTCGAAATCGTGGATCAGGAGATTCTGGAGCAGGACGTTCGTCGCCAGATCGCCACCGCTGGCCTGGACTTCGACCGCGGCGACGTTGATGGCTCCCCGGCAGCCCAGGAATTCCAGCCACTCGACGGTGACGTTGGAGTCTCGAACGCTGAGCTCGTTCGGCCCATTCGCATTCACGACGACGCCGGCTCCGGGAACGCCGTTGTGTCGATTCCCTTGATCAGCGGTGAGGTGAATCGTGTGTGTGGCGTCGGTCGTCGATCCCTGGATCAAGACGTCGCCGGTGAGCACGAAGGGAGTGTCCTCGTAGGCAATTCCCACCTCGCTGCGGTCGTCGGCTACGAGGCTCGCGCTGGCCACCGGGAAGAAGGAGCAGGCCACCCCGGGCGGTCCGTCGACGCAGTCCTCCCAGGCGGCGAACGTAGAGAACTGGCGCCGCACGGTGAAGGTCTTGCCCGCACCGCTTGGGCCGGCGTAGGCTGTCGTGAGCTGGAGCGACGTGCCCGATCCGACGGACGCGACGACGTAGTTTGTGTTGCTCGAGCACCCCGGGGGATCGTCGCAGATCGTGATCACGTCGCCGCGCCCCCGGTTGTTGCCGTCCCACGACGTGCCCGTGCCGGTGACGTTCGCAGAGCCGTTCGTCGCGGTGAGGGTACCGGTCGTGTCGTTCGGCGCCGTCCCGATCGAGCGGTAGTTGATCGGCGCTTCGTACGGTCCGAAGGCCACCCAGTGGTAGGTGTTCCCGGCCTGGTTGACGGCCTCGTGCGCGGTGACCTGAAAGCCCAGCGGGCGAAGCGCCGTGATCCGCCCGGCGCTGCCGGCGAACTCGGAGAACAGCAGGCTGTAGTCGGTCGAGAACCCGGTGGAAGCCGGCTTGTGATGCCAGGGGCGAACACTGGCTTCCTGCTTGATCAGCAGCCACTCCGGCTGGAAGCCGACGACGTCGTAGTTGGTCGGGTCGACGCTCGTTCCCGCGTAGCTCCCCACGGCCACGCGTCCCGCCGCTTGATTGAAGGCAATGTAGTGGTAGCTGGCCGCGCTCTGGTTGAGCACGCTGCCGATCTCGAAGCCGTCGGGCTCCATGGCCTGGATGCGGTCGGCAAGGCCGTTCGCGTCAAGGTCGAAAGCGAGGTCGGCGGGCATCGTGGACGAGCGGAAGTAGGGAACGCCGCCCGGGAGCCCACCGGCCGCCGGCAGCACGATCACGAACTCCGGCTGGAACCCGACTCCGGTCACCGAGCGGTCGTCGGCGGGGGGAGCCCCGGTGTACGTGCCGACCTTGAGTTGATCCGGCGCGGCCGCGAAGGCCACCCAGTGGTACGTCGCGCCGGGGTTGTTGACTCGGGGATGGGTGCCGACCGTGAAACCCGTGGCCGTGAGCGACTTCACGCCGCCGGCGAAGACGGCGAGTCCCAGCAGGTTGTCGAGGGACTTGGTGGCGTCGCCGGTCATGGTGGAGGTCCTGACCACGGCCATGTAGTCCTGCGGGTTCCCGCAGGCCCCACAGGCGGCGTCGCGCTTGACGAGGACGACGTCCGGCTGGAAGCCGACCAAGATGGGCCGATCGTCCAGGCCACTCCCGATGTAGACACCGGACTTCACGCGCATCGAGCCGAGGGAAGCCAGGTCCACTTCGGCCCCGAAGCTCGCGAACGCGTCGGTCATCGACAGGTACTGAGCCGCGATCCACGCGTTCGAGCGCGGCGCCGCCGCCTTCGAGAAGCGGACCTCGTCGATGGTCCCGTTGAAATTGAAGCCGCCTGCGTTGAAGTCTCCCCGCTCCCCGATGCGGAAGGGCTGCGTGTTGGACATGGTGCTGGCGGCATACACCGCGTTGGTGGCTGTGCCCACGACGGCGCCGTCGACGAAGACGTCGGCGGTCGAGGTGCTGCGGGTCCACCGGCCCACGACATAGTGCCAGGCGTTGTCGGCCACCATCCCGCCCAGTGCTTCCACAAAGGTTGGGGCCAGCCCGGAATTGGCGACGGTGAAGCGCGCCTGGTTGCTGGTCCACACCATGAGATCAAACCCGGTCCCGACGCCGCCGGGCGCCTCCTTGGCGGCGATGTGCTGGAAGGCGCCGGCAGTCGGAGTGCGGATCCACGCCTCCACGGTCATCGACTCGGCCGCACCGACGTCCAGAGTCGCGTTGTCGACGATGTCGATGTTGTCGCAGGTTGCCGGGCTTGGCACGCAGCCGGCGGTGCTGAAACTGTCCGCGCCGTTGATTCGGCCGGCGGCCGAGCCTTGTGCGGCAACGTCGACGACGATCGAGTCGTTGGGGTTGGAGGTGGAGTCGACATGGGCGCCGGCCGTCTCCTCGAGGTGGTGCACCATGCTGTAGCCGGAGTCCCACACGCCGGTCGGATTCTGTGCGTCCGGTGCCAGCGGGTTGCCGTAGTACATGTAGATGAAGTCGGTACTTGAGGAGGCGTCGATCCGGGGCGCCCGCACCCACACGTAGGACGTGCCCGCCTCGTTCCAGAGCTCGATCTCGTGGTCGAGCGGCGTCATGTCGTCCCCGTCCACGAAGCGCAGGTCCTGGCCGGCGTTCTGCGTGCGGGAGTAGTCGATCCGCGTGTTGTTGAGCGCGATCAGGACGGGAAAGTTGTCGAGGTTCTCCGACTGGGCCGAGTTGTTGAAGGTGATCTTGCGGCGCCTCGTCCAGGAGCCGTTCCACCAGGCAGAGGCTTCGTCGGGAGGGACCAGCGTGAGGAGCAAGAGCACGGCGAACCAGGCTCCGCCAGGGCGGGGAGAGAAGCGACAGCGGCTCATGCCTGGGCGCCTCCTTCGATCAAGTCCCGCTGCCCCAGACGGACAGGAGTCGGCCGATGCTGTGCCTCGGGGCGGTCACGGCAGTGGGACCTGGACGGCGTAGAAGATGCCGGCCTCGGTTCCGACGTGGACGAGGCTGTAGACGCGGTCGAGCGAGGGGGCTCCCACCACCGCCAAGCCGTTCCCGAGCGTCACCTGCTTCAGCACCGGCACGGCCGGCAGCACGTCGATCTCGTGAAGCTTACCGTCGCTGCCGCCCACGTAGACGTAGTGGCTGCCGGGAACGAACAGCACCGGCGAGGGCTTCGCGCCCCCAGGGAGGCTGATCGGGCCGGCGAACTTGTTCGGCATCGTGGCGGCCCCGGTATCCGTGACGCCCCATACGAAATCGTCCGTCGCGAAGTAGATGTCGTTGGAAGCGCGGTCGGGGAAGACGAAGCCCTTGACCTGCCCGTTGCCGTGGACGAAGGTCCGGTCGAGCCCACTGGCGCCCGTGAGCGCATCGATCGAGTAGACCGTCCCGCCGCCTGCCGGGCTGCCGACGTAGACGCGGCCGTTGCGCAGCACCGGGCTCGAGTCGATGTTGCCGAGCGGGCGTGCCCAGAGCAGGCTGAACACGGGGGCAGCGGAGCTCAGCTGGAAGCACCACAGCGTGTTGGTGCTGACGCGCGTGTAGCTCGTGAAGTACACCCGGGGAGGCAAGGGCGGGCCGTAGTCCACTGCCGCCATCCCGTTGACGATCCCGATCTCGCTGACGCCGTTGTTGTAGCTGTCGACGACAGCTCCCGAAATGGGGTTGAGGGCTACGAAGACGTTCGGTCCGCTGCTGTCGCGAGTCCCCAGCAGCAGGTAGTTGAGCGTGCTGCCGAAGGCGGTGAAGATCCCGGCCGGCGCCGCCTGCAGCATCGAGCCCACCATGGTCGGCCCCCCCACCCAAGGGGGGGAAACGACGCTGCCGCCCTTGGCCGCGTCGACCGCGTAAACCTTGCCGTCCTGCGCGCCGAGGTAGGCGACCGGGTTCGAAGTGTTGACCGTGATCGGGATGACCGGCGAGCGCAGCTGGACGGGGCCGCCCAGCTCGATCGGCGCGAAGCTGGCCGGCCACTCACCGCTGTCGATCCCGAGCTGGTCGTCGTCTGTGCCCCGCTCCATCGCGTACACGATGCGGTCGTTCGAGGTCGCGATCACCCCCGCTCCGCCCACCGTCGGCGCCGCCAGCGCCGTCGCCCCGGTCGAGAAGGCCCACTTCACGGGACCCGTGGTGTGGTCGAAGGGCCGCCCGGTCATGAAGCGGCCAGGTGAAACGACAGGCGGCATCGAGCGGTTCACGAACGCCCCGTAGTAGTAGGCCTGCCCGTTCGTGAGCGCCGGGGTGTCGTGCGCCTTCTTCTCCCGCCCGCCGGACACCCCGCCGCTGAACAGCGTGGTCCCGTCCAAGGGACCGGTCGGGAAGCGGTCGGTGCGCCACACGACCGCCGTCGAGACGTAGTCCGCGTCCGTCGGGTTGACCCACTCGAGCACGTTCCTCTGGTTCGTCGAGGTCGCGGTGAAGAAGCGCACGTCCGTGCTCGACAAGACGACCTGTGTCGTCTCGCTCTCCGAGTCGTTGACCGCCACCGGGTCCAGCTCGCCGTGAAGCACCGACGCGGTGTTGTCGAAGCTGCGAACGGCTCCCGGCCGCACCTTGATCGTCACCGTGGCGACCCCCGCGGGAGCCAGGTTGCCGAGCATGCAGCTCACGGTGCGCGTCAAGGCGACGTAGCTGCAGCTGCCCTGCGACCACGTGATCGCGCCCGGGGCCGTGTCGAGCTCCATGTCCGCAGGCAGCGCGTCGGTCACGTCCACGCTCGTCGCCCCCGAGGGCCCGTCGTTCGTGACCGTGAGCGTGTAGGTCAAGAGCCCCCCGAGCGGAGCCGGGTCGACGTCGTCCAGCTTCACGATCCTCACGTCCGCCGAGGCGTCGAGCGTGTCCGTGTCGCTAAAGAAGTCGTTGATCCCGTTCGGATCCATCACCCCCGGCGGCGGCGACACCGTCGCCGTGTTCGCCAGGCTGACGCGCGCGAAGGGATCGATCGTCCCCGAGAGCATGAGCGTCACGCTCTGGGTCGCCGCCAGGCTCAAGCCGGTCCACTCGCCGGTCACGACGTTGTACGTGCCCGTCGACGGCGTGAACGTCGGGGAGAGAATCGCCGCCGGGACGGGATCGTTCACGAACAGGCTCGTCACGGTGTCGGGACCGTTGTTCGTCACCGTGATCGTGTACGAGACCGGCGTACCTGGCACCTCCGTCGCCTGGCCGTCCGTCTTCGTCACCGACAGATCGGCGCTCCCGGGCGGCGGGAAGGCGAACGTCTGCGCGGCGGCTGTGACGTCGCCGCAGTACTGGAACAGCAGGATGTCGGTCTTGATCTGCCGCTCGCTGGGGAAGCTCGAGTAGGGAGTGCCGACCAGGTAGACCCTGACGTAGTACAGGTCCGGCCCCCCGTCGACGGAGTAGGGCAGCCAGGGCACGGGGTCTGTAGTCCAGTGCAATCTGCCGTTTTGCAGGAGCGAGTTGGTCGTGTCCGTGAACCCGCCCCCTTCCCGGCTGGTCCACTTCGTGCCGTCCCAGTACTCCCACTGCAGGCCCCCGGGGTTGGCGCCGGTGCCGGGAGTCAGCAGGTCGACGTTCAGGCCGTGGAACTTCGCGTCCGAGCCGATATAGAGGTATGTGCCGTGGAAGAACGCGTTCACCGGCGATAGGCCGATCTGGAAATTGCGGCCCGTGTCGCTGAGGTACTCGCTCGAGTCTGCCAGCAGGCCGGCGTGGGCGATCGAGAGCGCCGTTTCGCCGGTGGCCCCGTCGAGCCCCGTGTAGATATGGGGCTCGTCGATGAGCCCGTTGGCGTGGCCGTTTATTCCGCCGGGGCAGAGCATGAAGCCCGAGCACCCGCCGAAGACTGTCGGGCCGTGGCTTGAGGGCGCCGTGTAGGTGCCCGAGAAGGCCAGCTCGAGCCCTTCCACGAACAGGCGCAGCTTCTTCGGCCCGCCTCCGGCGTCCCAGGTCGTCTTGATGTGCACCCAGTCGTCCGCACGCCATCCATATCCCGTGGCCGGAGCGGCCAGGAACTGGTTGGTCGAGTTGACGTCGGGCATCGTGCAGCCGGTGTCTGCATAGTTCACGAGCACCGAGAAGCGCAGCTCGTTCAAGCCGTTCTTCTCCAGAATGAAGCAGTGGAAGTCGGTTGCGGCGCCGGATTGGTTGAACCAGATGAGATGCCGCGCGTTGTCGTCGTGGTTGTAGTGAGGCTGGTACCAGAACTCGACGGCGCCGATGACGGCCGAGAAGTCGCCGCTGCCGGCCGTGCCGGCCGTGGCGCTGTCCATCTCCGCGGTGAAGTCGGCGGCGTTGCCGTAGCGACCGGGAAGGATCGCGCCCACGAAGTCCGCGCTCCCCGCGCTACCCACATCCAGACCCGTGCCGGGGGTGCACGCGGTCGTACTCTCGAAAGTGCAGTGCCAGCTCAGCGCGTTCACGAAGGAGGAGCGCGACACGGGCTTCACGTCGGCCCGGTAGTCCGCGTCCCGGACGAGCCCCACGCCCTCGAGCGTCACGGTCGCCGGCGGCCGCAGCGAGCGCCACTGCCGGATCTTAAAGAACGGCGCGTAGCGCGTGGTCGAGGAGCCGTCGACGTCGAAGCTGAGGCCGGTCGCGGGATCGAAGTCGAAGACGTAGGCCGCCTCCGCCTCGTTGAAGAAGTCCGCCGCCGCGGCGGTGTTCTCCGCGGCGTCCTGCCACTGCGTGCCCGGCCCTACCGTTATGGCAGAGGCGCTGCGGTAGTCCGCGCTGCGCCCCGTCACCGCGGGATCGAGGTTGTCCACGAAGTTCGTGGGCTTGTAGTAGACGAGGAAACGCCACTTCTCGTCGAGCCCGGGGAGGAGATTCTGATCGAGGGTGTTGTCCCGCCAGCTGAAGAACGCACCGGTTGTCGACACGGTCAGAGCATCGGCGGCGGGCCAGTCGGTGTTCTGGATCGCGAGGAAGTCGGTGCGAACGCCCGGAGCTCCCGCCACTTCCCTCTGCGCCAGCACGAAGTCGTCACCGGCGAGAGCGGGGAACACGGACCCGCTTTGGCTAAAGAGGCTCATGGGATTGAGGACGCCGGCGGCTTCGCGACGCACCGCCATCTCGAGCGCGTGATCGTCCTGGTCGCCCACGGCCGCCGTGGTCTTGCGGCTCCAACCAATCGCCAGCCTCGGTCCGTACACGCTGTAGTCGCCGATTCCCTTCACGCCGGCCAGGATGGCGGTGGCCGGGGGCACCCTCTGATAGAACGCCTCCTGGCGGACCTTGACCCGGGTGGCGGTCGCTTCGAGCAGATCGAGCTTGGCGCCGGAGCTGTTAGTGCCGGTCGCATAGAGCAGGCCGCCGGCCGTCATGCTCGAGTGGAAGAGACCGAACAGGTTGATCGAATCCTTGCCCGCCAGGTCGAGCGTTCGCGAGGGATCCTCGGCGAGGTCGAAGAACTCGTCCAGGCTGCCTCCGCGCGCCGCGTTGAACCGCATCTCGAAGCCGCCGGGCGCGGT
>Ga0247727_10018472_pt1 | contig 10953 bp, 20 predicted proteins | sample WisWelCaveWW1625_FD_202498 | JGI IMG/M metagenome (GOLD analysis project Ga0247727, IMG submission 202498) | Biofilm microbial communities from Wishing Well Cave, Virginia, United States - WW16-25 | ecosystem: Environmental > Aquatic > Deep subsurface > Groundwater > Cave microbial mat | place...
ATCAATAAAAATTTTGTTGAAACTAATAAAGAAGATTTAAATTAAAAATGTTGATGGTTTTCTAAAAACCTTAGAAAAATGTGGTGCTGCTTAAAAATATTTACCACTTCGTAATAAACAACCATAACAGGAAAGTGAACCACCTCAAGACAGAAACCCGCCGAGCTATGGTTGTCTAAAATAGATAATGTTCGCAGCACAATTCATAAAGCTCTTAAAAAGCTAATCTTACCGATCGTTGGCCATATACAAGATTTAAAACTGAGTCTGAGCAAAAAGAACTTACTTTAGTACAAAGTTAATTTTTCCCATTCCACAATGTCTCTCAATAATCGCTTAAAAGAACAATCCGGCCTGTAGTTATCATAAAAATTATTAGCAAGATTTCTATCCTTTCTCGCTACGTTAATTGGTAATAGAATATTAAAAGCTGCTTGTAAAATACAGCAATTAATACACTTTAACTTATTATAATAATTAAAATATGTCTGGTTTTCTCTACCTCTAGCTAAATAACCGCAATTATGCTCATTAAGAATTCTGCTTAATTGTTTATCTACAAAAACATAATTTCAAAATAAAAAATATTATAATTTTCACGAAAAGAGGATTAAAGTTGGAAATAAACTCAAAGCTAAATTAGATAGGGGGGAGAGTATATAGGTAAGAGAAGCTTATTTATTTTTTCTATATTTTGCTTTATATAATTTATTTTAGAGCTAATTTTGCATTATAATCTATAGTAATTAAATAGCTAATAATTAAATTCTATTAAAAAAATAAATTATAATATGTAATACTTTTCCCTACACAAAATTCAGACGAGGAATTACCTGCTCCTAATGCTCTTATATAGTACCTTTTTGCTTAGTGCTTGTTTACCCCCCTAATTTCAATGAGTTACATATATTCTACGTCTATCGTATAGGCCTACGTATACCCCCATATCCGCGCCCCCACCAGCCCCGTAGTCGATTCTGTAGCTCCAACTAGGTTACTCTAGAAATTTCTCACGAGTTCGCATTCACCAGTTCTGGGGCAGCCGGTAACCAACTCCCTACCTGGTACCCCCAGCAGCTAGAGAAAATCGCTCAGTCGGCCGTACAGTAGGCCGTATGGGTACGTCTGCGAACTAGTACAGCTGCTATCTCCCGCCGTACAACAGGCAATGCAATGTATGTTAGCATACAGCTAACAAAATATTCTTTAATGATTTCAGATTTATACAGTGTTTCACGTGAAACATCTATTTACCGGGGCTCATGAGGGTGAGTGGGGGTTAGCTATAGGGTGGTGTATAGAGTTAGGTATGAGTTAGCTAATACACGGTACATGTGGTGTATAGAGTAGTGACTAGTACATGTTCTGATACACGGTACATATAGAGTAGTACGTAGAGTGATGCGTGGTACATGTAGTGAATAGAGTGGTACACGGTACGTGTTCTGACTCCCCACAGGGCAGCTAGCTGCGAAAACAATATTATTTTTTCTAAAATATTGAGATCGCGGAGATTTTTCTAGTTTATATATTCGATTCGTGAGAACACACAAATTTATATATTCGGCAACCGCACAATATTATTGGGGGGCGTATAGAAAATCACCCAAAAATGCCTAAAAAATTAGCAGAATCAAATGGAATTATTTGCATTTTTATCATTATTTTCGATACATTTTCAAAATTCACAATTCAGAGAGGATTTTTTGATAAATAAACGTATTGTGTGTTGACTCTGAGTGCGCCTGTGCTATATTTTGAGTATGACCAACACCACCGACAACACCAATGACTACGATGCCTGTGACGCCTACGTCAACGCCATTGACGCCTACGCTGCCTACGTCAATGTCAAAGACGCCGCCTACGCTGCCTACGTCGACGCCATTGATGCCTCCGATGCTGCCTACGTCGACGCCAAAAACGTTGCCTACGATACCTACGATACCTACGCTGCCTACGCTGCCTACGCTGCCTACGTCGACGCCAAAGACGCCGCCTACGATGCCTACGCTGTCTACGTCAACGCCACCGCTGATGCCGTCGCTGCCTACGTCAATGTCCAGGCTGCCTACGAGGCTGCCTACGTTATCGACTGTGACGACGCCAAAACCAAGGAGAGTTAGAGCATGAGAACGAATTTTTCAATCACGAATCGGGACCGTTTAAACAAATTGCTGAAACCAAACAAAAAAATTTCGAATTACGTTGTGCCAACCGGCAACCGCACGGGAATTGAGGCGGTATTAGACAACCTGTGCCGAGCGTCGGGTTTACGGGTTTGTGGCTGTCGCAGCGACGGCTACGACCCGAGGGACGGAACAGAAACATACCAGGTATCACTCGGGACGCCGTGCCGAAGCGGCGGGTATACCCCAGAGTGGAGCGGATTTGTATATGTCAGCTAGCCATACAAGACAGCTAGCTGTAGCTTCGAAATGTAAGACACAGTTGATAAATTAATATTCACTTCAGATAGGGTAAATCTACAAAATAAAGCAAATTTAGGATTGACACTGTGGAGGACACTGCTAGACTGTGAATTAGGAGTTAGCAAAACATCTAACAAGCCAGAGAACAAAGGAGAAATAAATGATTATCAAGGAAACAATACACGGAAAGAAAAGTAATGGGCTTCGTGGAACATTCTGCGTGAAGCTGAGCAATGTAGATTCCCCAACATTTAAAGCAATTGTAGCAGCGCTGGCGTCATTTGGGATGGTATTTTCCAAAATCGGGCATGCCCGCAAAGGGGACGAGCCCGCTTGGGTAGCTAGTCTCGACGGCCTATCGGCTGAACAGCTTTACCAAGTCCGCAAAGTGGTCAACGATTATAAGTAGGTTCATAATCTCCCCTCTGTAGAGGGGAGATTATTAAGCTTACTTGACCGTTAAACCACAAAAAGGTGACTGATGGAAACTTTTCTGAATCATCTAACTGTCGCACAAACAATTGGTCTCCTCGGAAGCTTAGCTATTATTATTCCATGGGCATTATTTGCCGGTAGTGATTGGTATAAGCACAACTGAGATTCTCATCCTAGGGACAAAAATGACCAAACGAAAACCAGAAGACGAGCAAATTTGGTTAGCCTTGCAAATTATCGCGACTCATAGTGCTGAAGATTTTGCAAATTTACGGATAGATATTTTGCAACAGAACCACGGTTTAAATTTAGCTGAATTTAAAAAATGGATGTATGAAATGTCATACGATGATATGCGAAAATGGGCTGTAGCTGTTCTGTATGACCGGCTCACCTAAATGAAGTAAAAAAGGAAAATCAAAAATGTACACCACACATGAAGCTCTAAGCATAGCTGAATCAATTATCACAGCATGGTTACCTTTGGTTGTGTTTGGACTCTGTTGCTTCGCTATAATTTTTGCTCAAATTGGCCGATTTTACACAGAAGCATGCTGGGAAAGAGCAATTATAGCTGATTCTATTGAATGGAAAGTAGCAGAGCGTAATCGGTATGAACAAGTGGTGTTTGAATATGTGCGTTGGCAAGTAGTTGGTTGCTGCAATTAACGAATGTAAAGAAAAAGGTGTATAAAAATGTACGGCACAGATAATGGTCCACCTTGCTCTGTATGTAAAGGTACAATTTATGAGTATTTTGTAATTTCTTGTGAAAAATTTATCATAGGTCCAGTAAGAATTACATGCTGTGGTTGCCGAAAAACAACAATAATGACTTTTGCTGGGGAAGTAACAGCTAAAAATCTTTCATGTGCTCATAGAGGAAAAACAGAGTAATAAAAATGTTACAAGAGAAAAATATTTTATTACTAGAGCGCTTTTTTGATGGCTGGCATGGAAAATGATTGTGTTGTATTAGATAGAGTGAATGTAAGTAATGAAGGAGTTAGTTTTGTACTAAATGGTCCTGTGGTCGATGTTAGTTTACCTTCAGGAACTACTAAAAAGTTTGGCGAGGAAAAAAAAGAAGAAGTCGCATTCGTGCTACCTAAGGAATGGAGCGGTTTAGATTCTATTAGTTTGGACCTTTACGTAGCCGAATGGTGCAAGTTAGGAGCTAAGGTCGGTAGGGTTGTTAATGGTTGCGTGAAATGGGAATAAACGTAAGCGGGCGTAGCCGAATGGCACAGGCAAGGGACTTAAAATCCCTCGGATGAAAATCTTGGGAGTTCGACTCTCCCCGCCCGTACTAATGTAAGGATAAGAATAAACAATGTCAGAAGAAAAGCAAAGAACATTTTGATTCGCCATAATGAAATAGAGAATGTAAGCTTTAATGAACAACCGTATCCGCACGATGAAGATTATGGTATGTGCGTTGAATGTGGCGGAAATAAGAATGTAATACTTAAATCAAAAGATTCAAAAAAGGTTAAGGAAAGAAAAAAAAGAAATAAATTAGGCTGGGCAGCTAGCACATTCTTTGAAGCAAGATTTGGCATACTTCGTAGCCAATTGTCTGCTAATAATCAAGCCAAATTTGATGCGCTTTCATACGAAAATAAAATTGCTATAATAGCTCAAATGATAGAGAAAGGATATATCATCTAATGGATACATATATTTTTCAAGCGGCTTGTTACTGTGAAGATTGTGCAAAAAAAATAAAAGAAGAAAATTTAGAACACCAAGACTCAGAAGATTCTGAAAACTACCCACAAGGACCTTACTGGGAAAGTCGGAGTGAAGCTGATACGCCACAACACTGTGATGGCTGTAAAATATTTTTAGAAAATCGATTAACTTCCGATGGATTTGATTATGTATGCGAAATAATAATTAAATCTTTGCACGATAAAAAAATAAGTAAAGTGGTAAAAGAATGGATAGAATATTACGATTTCACACTAAAAGATCTCATATATTCAGTCGAAGAGAAATTGTAATAAATGAAAATTGATCCTGAAGAATTAAGGAGAAATAAATGATTGTCGGGGAAACAAAATCAAACAATATCCTCAAAGATAGACTTGCCAAGCTTGATACGATTGAGCTTGAACATGGAGACCATGAGTCTTTCGACGACGGCATGTGCGCCATGGATCAAGTCTTAATACTCATTTTAGATAGGGCAAATCTACAAAATAAAGCAGATTAAGGATTGACACTTCAGAGGGTACTGCTAGACTACGAATTAGGAGTTAGCTAAAAGTATAACAAGCAAATTGCCCCCGGTAGCAATTGCTACGTCCGTTAGGAGCAATTGGAAGCTGTAAAAAATAGCTGAAAGAATAAATGATGCTGTTATAGAAACCTTAATAACTGAGTTATCACAATTGTTTGTTGAAATATAAAAATTATGAAAACTACTCTACTGCAAATATTACATTACAATGAATAAAAAATATTTACATAATTTAGATCTCCAACTATTCCCAGAAAGCCAAAGTAACAATGTAATCTTTAAATACCGCTCACTTCGCATTGACCCTACCGGAGTAGCTAAAGCTGATGATGGCTCGTTCATGTATCAAGCTAAAGATGTTGGGGCACACCTACCAAATCGATGGAATACACCAGCTATCACTACACAGCTTCAATCAATGGCTAATGTAGGATTAATTTCTGTCGGAAGAAATGTATCTTTTAGAAAAAAACATCGCAGAAGATAAAATGGAGATAAAATGAAAGTTTTAGATAAAAATTCAGTTTTGCAGTTATTGTGCAAAATGTGTAATAAATGGGGTATGTATTTAGATTGCCACACTTATCCGAATGAGTTTCTTTTAGCCGCTCCATATTTAAATTTACAGGAGCATGCACAATTCATTGTAGAAAATGGCGGAATTATTTTGTTTGATACAGAAGAAGAAATGAATAAATGTTTCAACTCTACAATTGGTGATGATGGCCCAACAAAAACAAATCCATATAATGGAAATACAAAAGTTTACGCTATAACTTGTAATATAGATGGACAATTTTTAAACGAAAATACCTAAACAAAAATAAAGCTTGTGGATTATAGGGAAAATTAACATGCAAAAAGAAAATTGTAACTATTGTTTTGATTATACTTTGTGCCGATATTGTAGTGGAGAAGGCTGTGAGGAGTGCTGTGAAAGTGGAGATTGTTTGCATTGTTCTGAGGAGTATTGGCAATCTTTAAAAAATTGTATAGATGAGTTAGCAAACAAGTAGTTTACCTTAAAAGGAGACCAAAAAAATGTCACACCAAATTGAAAGTATGATGTTTGTAGGCGAAAAACCTTGGCATAATCTAGGTACAGAACTCCCTTTGCATGTATCAGCTGTAGAAAGTCTTCAGCCAGCTGGGCTTGATTGGGCAGTCGAACTTAAATCTGTTTATGCTCAGCTTACGAATATTGAGTATGCACAAGCTGAAGGCTTTAGGGCCGTTGTTAGAACCTCTGACAATAGCGTTCTAGGTGTTGTAGGAGATCGCTACAGTCCACTTCAAAATAAAGAAGTAGCTGAGATGGCCGACATTATTGCGGGGGAAGGAAAAGCTAGGGTTGAGACTGCCGGAAGCCTGGATAATGGAAAAAAGGTTTGGTTTCTTGTTCTACTTCCTGGAGAAATTATTGTTAAGAAAGATATTTCAGAGATTCAAAAGTATCTTCTACTTACCTCTTCGCATGATGGAAGTGGAACCTATCGCTTACTCTTTACCCCTACTCGTGTTGTGTGTGCAAATACACTTAAGTTTGCTCTACAAGGAAAAAATGACGAAGGTATCTCAATCCGGCATACAAAGCATGCGCATATTAAGATGGAAACTGCAAAGAATTCTATTAACAGAGCTTTAGATTTTTATAGCCGATTTGAAATTCTGGCTAATGTAATGGTTGAAACTCCATTTAATGATAATCAAATGGATCAATTAGTTGAAGATTTGTTTCCTTGTAAAGATAATGAAATGGCTACACGAACAAAGAATAACCGAGATAAGCTTGCTTCTTTGTTCAACCTTGGTGCTGGTCATGAGCATATTGCTGGTACAGCTTGGGGTGCTTTGAATGCAGTAGTTGAATTCGTAGACCACCATAGAGGAACTAGAGTAACCGAAGGTAAAAATGAATCCGAACAAAAACTAAATTCAATTTGGTTTGGGTCTGGCTCTTTGTTTAAGCAAGCTGCTTTTGATAAAATTTGTGGGATGGCTTGCCTATAAATATATAAAAAAGTAAATACCACGGGGAATAAACAAGAGAGCATTGAATCATTGAAAGGAAGAACAACAACTCTAAACACTTAAAAAGCCGATCATGAGCAAGATTTTTACGAGTCTTTCTATCAAACAATTGCAAATTTCTGAGCGAAAAATAGTAACAGCAAAAAGTACATTATTGAATTGACAAGACAACAAGTTCACAAAGGATGAAACCAATAAGGAGGTATATCATGAGCCCCGCACTCAAAGATAGACTTGCTCAGCTTGATACGATTGAGCTTGAACATGGAGACCATGAGTTTTTCGACGACGGAATGTGTGCCATGGAAGCAGTCGCGTGGTTAGCTGGCGAGGAATGCACCGACGCTCCACAGTGCGCCTGCCCAATTATTGCGAGGGCGATGCAACGTCTGAACGATTTAATTGACGATAAAACGTTGCGAACTCAGCTACTCCTGCCGTTGCTGGCCAGAATCGTTGACAGCCGTGTTAGCAGCGAGGTCATGGTTAAGAGGGCATTCATCGCTACTGACACGGCGGTGCGAATCTTTTCTCCCATAGCGCTCGAGAAACGTGGGTTTGTCGAACTAGCGGCGACTCTTCGCCGCATTCCAGCGATAGTTAATAGCGAAACAGCACTAGCAGCGAAACAGACGGTCTCCAACGTTGTTAAAGACGTCACCCGTGCCAATGCCGCCTCCTACGCCGCAGTTGCCGCCGCCGACGCCTCCTACGCCGCAGTTGCCGCCGCCGCCGCCACCGCCGCCACCGTCACCGCTACCGCCACCGACGCCGCAGTTGCCGCCGCCAATGCCGCCGCCACCGCCACCGCCGCATCGTTGGCAGCTCAGATGGGTATATACACGCTCGGCGTAGAGATGATCGAACGGATGTTATTGGTAACATCGTGAAATGCTAGAATTATCGGGGTTGAGTGGGAGTTTTTAGACAATCCATTAACAGCTAATGGTTTCGACTATATTTGCTCTTTAGTTATTGAAGCTCTAAAGAAAGAGAAAGTAAGTAAAATAACAGAAACTTTGATTGAACATTATAGTTTGACTCTTGGAGATCTTATCTATTTTAAAAATAAAGATAAATTGTAACCCTCTGATAAATTAATATTCACTTCAGATAGGGTAAATCTACAAAATAAAGCAGATTAGGAATTGACAACCTTATGATGGAGCGCTAAATTGATAGGTAAGTAGTTAGCAGAACAGATAACAAGCAAATTGCCCCTGGTAGCAAATAGCTACGTCCGTTAGAAGCAACGAAACAAAATGAACCACTATTATTTACATAAATTAGACCAACAATTGTTTCCAGAAAGGTAAACAAAATGATTAAAATTATTCGCTGTGCAGAAGATGCAGCGACAGTAATACGTCCAGCATTTCCAAAACGTTTGTTTTCGGCACAAGAATGCTTTGCTGTAATGTGCTTAGATGCTAAAAATAAAACTATCTCAAAACCTAAAATTGTTGCAATTGGCACACTAACCAATGTTTCTGTTCGTCCAAGGGATATTTTTAGAGAGGCTATCCGCATCAATGCGGTAGGGATTATTATAGCACATAATCATCCAAGTGGAGATCTTTCAATTAGCCGAGATGACAAAATAATTACGCAACGATTAACAGAAGCTGCTAATCTTTTGGAGATCAAATTATTGGATCACTTAATTATTACTAAACAAAGTTATTTTTCATTTTGTGATAACAATTTGCTTGGATAATAAAATGAAAGAAGATAAAGACAATGTGTTAATTAACAACAATGTAAATGTAAACTATTACAAAGAACAGAATTTAAATAATCATGAACCAGCTTGCCCTATTTGTGGAGATTTTCCTTGTGGTTGCTTTTCTAATTATGATGAAAATATTGATGATGAGGATATTGATAAATAGAAAATAATGATTTTTATTTAATTGTACTACTAAAAGTAACATGAAGCAAGAATAAGCACGTCTGCATAGCAGGAGACGAGACATGAAGAGCGACCGCAACAACAAAAAGATCCGAATAACCACAAAACAGATTATCGAAACACACATTCAGGAGCTAGTCCACCACCAGGAAAAAATCTGCAGGGACTTCTTGGCTGAGTTGCAGAAGCTCGCCAATAAGGCGAGAAGGGCCAATGAAACAGAGTGCCACGTCGGGTCGCTATTAGCACTCTCGTAGCCCAAAACGGGCATGAAGCAGTTGCATGAGATTCAAAAGACCTTCGATAAAATGGACTTCGCGTTGATGGTTTAGATAAAGCACGACAAATCCTTAAGGTTCTACTTAAGAAAAATTCTGAGTGTGTTAAAAGTAATGCTCTTATCCGTAAGCTAGAGGATGAACACATTGAAAATGCCCGAGGCCTCGTTAGGCAACTTCGATGGGAAATTCATGACATACTCGATTCCGATGAAAATGAGTTAATCTTTTAACAATTTCACAAAAAGTAATTAAACTCTTCTTGTAAATAAAATGACTGAAAAAGAGCCATCACAGTTTAAGCAAGGTTTAGATTTTGGTATTGGAGCTTTTTTTGGTTGGATATTTGCTAAATTATTTATTACAATCATTCTAATCTTAGCTATTGTATCTATTGTTACCTGCCATATTATGAAGCAAGCAAACCAAAAAGTTGAATCTGCTGAAGTAGAACTTCAACCATCAACAGTTTCTGCTGTAGAAGAACCTGCTACACCAATTAAGAAAACCAAAAAGCATAAAAAGAAAAGAAAGCATAAACGTTTGCAAGAATATGATAAACTTGAAGTTGTATTTGGAAAAAAGAGATTAGATATTTAAATGAAGAATTAGCAGTTGCTAACAGCACTGCTTGTACTGCTGCCAGAAAAGCTCAAATAATTAAATTGTCACAATTGTTAATGAGAAGATAATAACAATTTTATCCAATTCGATTTTTTAGTCCCATCAAGGAATAAACAAAGTGATCGAAATTGTATCTATAAATAACCCTGAAAAAGTAATTTACAAAAGCAAAATCGCTACAAACTTAAGAGAAGCAGTTATAGAAGCTATTGAACAACAAATAAATTTGTCATACGCGGATTTATTTGAGGCAAATTTAAATAACGTGGATTTTACTGGAACTAATTTAGACAAAGCAAATTTTAGCAACGCTAACTTACAAGGGGCTATTTTTACCTACGCAAGCTTAATAGAGGCCGATTTTAGAGAAGCTAATTTGAAAGGAGCCGATTTTCATGAAGCTAACTTAACTGGAGCAAATTTAGACGGAGCATATTTAATCGGAACAAATTTATCGCCAATTATAGAATTCAAAAATAAACACAATAACAAATTGCTTGAGATGATCAGAAATGTCGATAATATTTTAGGTGCTACAACTTATGCACTTCATGAAGCATGGAATGCTCTTACTGATCATCAACAAGAAGTTCTTTATGAACAAATTCGTAAATATTTAAACTACAATAAATGAGAAAACGCTAGACTATGAATTAGGAGTTAGCAAAACATCTAACAAGTTGGAGAACAAAATTGACTCCGTATTCAAGATTTGCCATGCTGACAATACAAAGTTAGCTAATTGCTAACAAGGAGAGGCATATCATGAGTCCCGCACTCAAAGAAAGGCTTGCCAAGCTTGACACCATCGAGCTTGAACATGGAGACCATGAGTCTTTCGACGACGGCATGTGTGCCATGGAGATTGTGGCGTGGTTATCTGGCGAGGAATGCACCGCCGTTCCGCAGTGCGCCTGCCCAATTATTTCGAGGGCGATGCAACGTCTAAACGATTTAATTCCTGACAAGGCGATACGCACTGAGCTGCTCCGGCCG
>Ga0247727_10018473_pt1 | contig 10952 bp, 9 predicted proteins | sample WisWelCaveWW1625_FD_202498 | JGI IMG/M metagenome (GOLD analysis project Ga0247727, IMG submission 202498) | Biofilm microbial communities from Wishing Well Cave, Virginia, United States - WW16-25 | ecosystem: Environmental > Aquatic > Deep subsurface > Groundwater > Cave microbial mat | place...
GCGTGAAGGACTTGCTCAGAATGAATTGTTCGGTTAATCTTGACGGTGGGCTTGGACATGGACGTTGGTTTCCTTGGTAAGAACCAAGTGTAACCATGTTCAAGCCTTTTCGTGAACTACTGATTATGTCAAAAAACGGCAAATATCGGCATATGACGTGTAACCTTTTTGTTATGAAAGCATTTCCCGGCGAACGATAAAAACTTATCCCTGCAACTTTACAACTTTTTGAGTCATTTCGATGGCAGCCTGTTTCATGACCATGCTGGCTGTATCCGTCGGAAACTTGACGCTGATCGGTGTATTTTGATTGTTCGCCAGGGTAAAGTTCCCCATCATATGAGGTATCATCAGTTTGATTTCGATCTCCAATATTTTTTCGGCTTCTGCTTTTGTGAGTCCTTCCAGCCCTACTGCCCGATTAAGAATCGGGAAGACGCGGTCAGGGCTAATCCCCTGTTCTCTCAGATAATGCCAAAGCCTCTTCGTATGGTTTACCGTGCTCAGGTCAGTGCTCAAGATCAGGACGACCAGATCTGCATCCTGAATAATCGGAAGACTGATTTTAGAAAGCGAGCGGCCCAGATCCACCAACACATAATCATAAGCCATTCGCAGCGAGTCCACGATATTTGGAATATGACCAATCTGCAAGTTGATGGCAGTTTCAGGGTCGGGCGCACCGGGAAGCAGGTGAAACATCCAATGAGCAGGAACAAGGAGATTAGCTTTGAGATAATCTGAGGTAATCTTATCCGTGGTATGGTCCGCAACTGTAACAAGATTGAATTCAGAATCAGAGGCGCCAACAAGCGGCGCAACGGACCCCATCGGAAGGACCAGATCCGCAACGGCGACGGTGGATTGCGACAAATGGCTCGCCATGTTCATGCCGATATTTGCGCAAAGTGACGAAGTCCCTGTTCCACCTTTGGCGCTCAGGAAGACGAACAAAAATCCCTTCGCGCGCTGTTTGCGGAGGCGCCTGCCCTGGGTAAGAAGTTTCGGGATCGCGTCAACAAGGGTCATCATGACCATTCCAGATTTAACATAGTATTCAGCGCATCCCGCCTGCAGGCAAGCCTGCATCTCATCAGGATCAGAATGACTGCTCAACACAACACATGGAACATCGGCGACATTAGGATTTTTTTGCAGGTGTGCTATTAAATCCATAGCGGTCATATCAGGCAGTCTCGTATCAAAGATCACCATGCTGGGCGGGGCGGCGTCCACCATTTGAACGCCCTCCTCTCCCGTAGAAGCGTGCTTCACCTGATAGTTCTTCTTTTGTAGGAGTTGAGCCAAAAAAATCCGATTGGCTTCATCTGCATCAATCACCAAAACTGTTATGGAATCCACTATGGCATCATCCTCTCGATGGGCTTACGGCAGTGCCGTGAGCACCCATCGTTTTTCTGAATCTGTTACCGCCAACACCAAGAGAAGGCAGGGTGAATTTGTGTCCACCTTCTGTAACTCTTCATTACTTAACTGCCGAACAGAATATACCTTGTAGACCAGCTTGTCATTGTTGCTCATTACCAGTTCTATTGGATCGTTCGGGTTCAACGTTCGAATCACTGCCTCCAATTGTCGGCTCCATGGAATCGCTACCCAGCGGCAAATTTCTGTTCCTTCCAGCCACTCAGGTCCACGCGGATTCCACTCGCCTTCTTCCAGCGTTCCCTTACTCAAATTGAAATTCAATCCGCCAGGCAGGCTCATCGCTACTGGATGCGGCAAAATCACCACTTCTTCAGCAGGTTGCGGAGGTTGGATGCGTTGATATAAATTAATCAACACGATCCCTGTAATTACCACCATGACTGCACCCAAAACGGCAATCGCAAGATAAATATATCGCCGATAGGGCCTTAACGCATTTTCAAAGGCAGTCACGCGCTCCTCAAGCGGATCCTGACGTGTGGATTGAACCTCCACAAAGACCTCCTCGCCTCCCTGCAAAGCAATCGAGCGAATCTCGCTGATATCTTCCTGCTTGTCGTCACTTGCGCGAGTTTGAAATGCCTGTTTCTTTAATTCCTCGAGGTCCACCTTTACTTCCGGCTCGTTCATAACCTCCACAGACGCGGTCTTCTTCGAAGAATCCTCTATGGTCTCGGTTTCAAGAGTGTCAATTAGCTCGTCAAGCTCATCGAGATATTCTTCCGAATCTTTCCCTTTACCCTGCTCTTTGACCAAATCTGTGGACGCGCTCACGGGAGGCAATTTCACCTCTGCCTCAATGGGTTTCTCCGGCTCAACGTTTTTATCCTTCTTCCCTTTCGAGCCCCGCCGCCACCACTTTTTTGACTGTTTTTCGGTTTTGAGAGTTTCATCCTCAATCAAAGACCGGCGGACGTCCCCCAAAAGCTCATCTGCGGAGGTTTCCTCCTTCGGGCTGACAGATGCATTCGAGGTTGGCGTGTCGGTCAATGCAGGATCAGATTCCTCGCTGACAGACGGCTCCTCGATAGTGGATACTTCTGCGGCGTCTACCTGCGGAATCGACTCGGGCAGAATCGCTTCACCCTCACCCTTAACTGATCCCGTTGATTTGACATTCGCTTCAGCCGATTCGATTTCCGTGTTTTCAAATATTTTTATTACCGGGTTTTTCTTTCGATTTTTCTTAGCCATGGTTCTTTCTCACTAGGGAAGATTGGTTGGCAACGCGGGTAAATCAAACATAAATGTGATCGTTACCACGCCTTGTTCCGGCAACAGCAGGCTCTCACTGCGGTACAAACCGGGCAGGCTGACCGTGATGCCAATCCCCGGTGTAAACGCGGACATATCGAAAATCGCAGTGCCATTTTGTGTCCTCATTGAAACCTGTTCATTGGTGGAGGTTGTAAGGAGCACGGTCATGGCGTTGATTCCCTCGTCGGCGTCGCGAGAACCGTTGGCATTGCGATCCACGAATACATGGACGATAACCTGCGCGTTCGAGGCGAAGACCGTCGGGGTAGGGATTGGCGTCCTTGTGGGTACGAATGTTGGCGCGGTATAGAGGAACGCACCCTCGCTGGGTTGATAAAGATAAAAATCGAAGGAATTCAAGTTACCGATAAATCCGTCAACATAATCCACGCCGCCCCTGCATCCGAATTTGTTCGCAAGATTTTCCCAGGTGACGGGCAGATGCGCTTTTTTGGTGGCATTTACTGATTCTTGAAAACAACTAAGACCGCTGTGATACGCGGCCAACGTAAAACGCCAAAGGTCTTCATAGCGATACTCCGAATAAATAACTCCACTTGAAATGGCGGTGGCAACGGCAGCGGTGGCGGTGGCGGCATCCGCGTCGGAATCAGCAAAATCGCTTGCGGCAAGGTTCAGGATTACATCCACTTGCTGGCAATTCGCTTTAAGCAGCATGACAATAAGGGAAACACTTTCCTTGGCTTTATTCAGGTCTAATCCATTGGGACAGGCGGCACAACTCGCATCTGCCAAACGCACCGCGGCGCCGCGAATGAGCGCCTGTTGGGGGGCTTCCAGACTCAAGTATGGAGTTGAACAATTGGAAAGGACGCCTGCGCAAACTTTCCGATAAAACTCAGGATCTTTGCGCAACAGCACATCCACACCAAGCTGGTTGATCTGCCCCAAGCCATATTCTTCGAGATAAAACCGCGAATTTCCGGGCCAAAATTGCGACTCGATCTCAATGAGGGTCTTCAAAATCTTCGGCGGAATGCCATGATCCTTGCTTGCCAGCCAGATGTATTCATCATATTGGTTTTGCCACTCGATCATTTTAGGGGTGGCACGCTCCAGCCCGCACGTAGTGGGCCAATTCAAACCCAGACCTAAACCTCCAAGAGGGCAGGAATTCGCATCCACAATTCCGTTAAGGATGAGTTCAGTAGCCAGCATATGCAATGTTTTCTTCGTGTTGATCTCATAAGGCGATTGAACAAAGGAATCCCAGGTGGCGTTGGATTCATCTCTCACGCCCCACGCAAGGGAGCATGAATCGTTGAACGTGGTAAATTGACTCACCAAATTTATGGTTACCAGATATCCGCTCTGGTCCTGAGTTACGTTCACCGTTGCGATTACTTCGTCACTGGCATCACCGGAATCATCAAACGCCCTGAATACAAATCTCGCGCTGGATTGCAATGTGATCACACAGGGCGATTGGGTGCAGATGAAATCCCGCGAGTTTACAATCCCTCTAATGGTAAGCGGTTGGGGAAGGGACGAAAACGCAGTCAATATCACATATGGGCTTGAGACATGTCCATTTGGAGCTTGAATAAAGGCATATAAACCGGGAGTGAAAGCTACAAAGGGTTGTAAAATTTCAGTGGGTGGAATCGCGCTCGGAGTCGCAGTAAGAAGCGAGGGCGTCGCCGGAGTAAGCGCGGGCGCCGTTGGTGTCTCAACCTGAAAATAGGAATTGTTTGCACCAGTCAGATTTGTAATCGCCTGGGCGCGGACTACCATGATGCCTATAAATCCATAAAACCCCATACCCAGAACCAAAAATGACAACAAACGGAAGGAGGTGTTTTTTTCCATTGCAACACTCCTATTTGCCGCCAAGCTGGCTGGTCGCTCGTTTCCAGGTCTGTGATGGCACTGCAGGTGGAATCGCTCTATGAATGTCGTCGCTCAAGAGAAATGCCATTGTCTCCAAATTGAGACATATGGGCAAATCAGGATTACTCAATATAAAGGGCTGACCAAAATTCAGCGCACGGTTCACCTCGCCTGCCTCGAACGGTAAAACAAAATCAGGGGATCGCTTTAACACCTTCTCCAACTGCGCCGGTTTGATGGCGGGATTGGAGGAATTATTGTTCAGAACAACTTTCACTTTATCGGGAGCTATGCCCAACCTGTCGTAAATCTCTATTGCACTGATAGTCGTTCGTAGCGAGGCAATTTCGGGTGCCATAACCAGCAAGATCGTGCTGGACATGTTCAACATTTGAATGGCCATATCGGAGAAATCATGCGAGATATCCACGAGAATAAACTCGTTATGAGATTTAAGTCTATCCATGAACAGATGAAGTATCTCATTCGTAAAGGTGTCGGCGGCAATCGGAAATCTGGGAGAAGCGATATAACGAATTCCGCTTTTGTGCGAACACATCATTTCCCCAACCACCACATCATCAAGGGCCTCCTGTTCCACGCCGACCAGGTTCTCCCATGTTGCAGTCGGTTTGGCATCCAGCATTAAAGCCAATTGACCGGCGGTCAGAACTCCATCCACCAGAAGCGTGGGTTTTTCCCAGAGTTTATGAAACGCCAGCCCTAAATTCACTACGATACTTGAGCAGCCCAAACCGCCGCGCAAACTGTGGACCGCTATCACTGTTGAACTGGTCCTGGTCGTATCTCTTTTCAACTCGTGGACAAATTGCGCAGCCTTTCCTCGGCGGGCAAGAATGCCCATACGAGCAACGAGTTCTTCGGGTTGGAAGGGCTTTACAAGATAATCATCAGCCCCCATCTCGAATGCTTTGAGTTTTTCGCTGAGCTCATCTCTCGCTGTAATTACAATTACCGGAACGTGGCCAAACTTTGGATCGCGGCGAAACCGTTCAAGAATCTCAAATCCGCTCATCTCTGGCAATTTGAGATCAACGATGAGCATTTCAGGCTCGAAGGACGATATCTTTGCAAGACCTTCGCTGCCTGATTTTGCATACTCAAGACCGTATTCTGCCTCTTTAAGCGTCTTCCGTATTAGTTTGAAGTAGAACGGTTCGTCATCTATCAGTAATACTCGCATACATTCCTCACGGCAAAATATATCAACGTATTTACTCGGAACGAAATCCGCTTCCAGACAGGAGAAGTTGCCCTATTTCGTGCAATTGGTACCCGGCAGCGCTAAGTTCTTCAAGCGATCCTTCAATGTTTTCAGTATAACCTGCACCACACAGGTATTCAAGCCTCTTTCCATATTCGGACAATTGCAAAGCGCCCAGGTTGGCAGATACACCTTTCAGGTTGTGTGCCGCACGAGAAAGCCCATCCAGATCGCCGGTCGTGAAAAGTTGCTGTAATTCGCCCAGCCTTACAGGAAGCTCCTGGACAAAATCGCTTAACAATTTCCAATATATCCCCGAATCTCCTCCAATGCGTCGAATCCCTTTTTGAATATCAAGGATTTCAACAATGGATATTTCCTCCGCCGGAACCACATTCGTACCTGTGGAGGATACTAAGATTGCTTCAGCCTTGTACTTCAACATCCGCTGGATATGATCCAACTCGAATGGCTTGGCAATATAGTTGTCAATGCCGGCATCGAATAGTGTTTGTCCGTTTTCGGGGAGGTAACTTGCAGTCAGGGCTACAATAAAAGTACGGCTTTTTTCGTTCTCCCACTCACGGATACGCCGGCTCGACTCAATTCCATCCATGACCGGCATTTGCAAATCCATGAACACGATATCGAATTTACGGTATTTAATTGCATCCAAGGCTTCCAGACCGTTGGACGCAAACTCAACATCATGCCCCAATCGTGCAAGAACGGCTTCCATCATCCGCCGATTCAATTCATCATCATCTACAACCAATATACGCAGATGACCACCGCCTGAACGATCAAGTTGGGTAACAGCATCTATATTCATAAATTTCTAGTATGTTTCTCCCCAGATATAATGTTATTTTTATCCGTCGAGACCAATAACAGGAATATTCAACTGTTCCGCGATAAACAAAGATATTTCAATACAGGGTTGATCAAAATAAAGTACCTACACTGCATGACGCACAATCGTTTTCAAGGTTACTTGGTTAAATCGTTATTAAGGCTTATATAATGAAAATCAATCGGATGGGAGCAATTAAATAAATTTGGTTCTCTGGTATTTGGTGGGGTAAGCCACAGAGATCACAGAGAAAATGAGTTTTTAAGCTTTTTCTCAAAGGTCTCTGTGCGCTCTGTGGCAACTTCACCCCACTTATTCCCAAAGAGCCATAAATTTGAGTATGGCTTAGTCCGAAGCTTCATTACAGCGCATTACGCATTATTTTCTCAACTTGCTTTCTCAATTGATCTGGCTTTACCGTTTTAATCTCCACCCTCTTCGCCCCCATAAACTTTGCAAAACGAATCAACCCCTGCGCGAGAGCGTCCGCAAAATCAACGTCCTTCACAGGCGCGTCCTCCTCGTGCCAAAAGCCTTTGATCTCCAGCGTCATCGTCGTGCGGTCGAGTTTCGGGTCGAGCCGCGCCACCAAATCGTCGCCGTACAAAATCGGCAAAACATAATAACCCCAGCGGCGCTTATGCGCGGGCACATACACTTCCCAGACATAATCAAAATCGAATAACTTCTTCGCCCGTCCGCGCGCGCTCACAATATCCAACGACGAAAGAAACGTGACTTCCTCCAGCGTGGTCGTATCTTTTGGATCCCATCCTTTGGGGACTTTCCCCTTTTCAAGCGACTCCAACGCCGCGACATCCTCTTTCAAAACGAGATAGGTCTCGCCTCCTCCCTCGATTTGAGCCTGCTCGAACATCCCGGACTCTTTCCACCTTTCGACCAGATTCGTCACCATCGCCTTCGAGTAACCGACGCGCATGTAATAATCCAACGCGGCCCGCATGTTCCCCTCACGCGCCAACCCCGCGAACGAAACGGATTTGCGGACGAAAAATTCCTCCGCATCTTTTTCGGTCGCGACATAATCGAATTCTTTCGGCGCGATGTTCTCGCGAAAATCATATACGCGGCTAAACCCATCACGGTGATGCATCATCAACTCGCCCGATAGCCACATATCGAACAATGCCAGCGACGTATCCTTGCGCCCGCGATAATTCCACAAGCCGATTTTGTTTCCTTCGAAATCGCGGTTCCCCAACGGACCGCGCTTCCGCAATTCCGCGCGTACCTGCTCGAACAATTCTTCATGGCTCAACACAAACCCTTCGATGCGTTTGTCGCGACTCCGCTGGTTCATGTGCACGCGCCAATACGGCAACTCAGACATGGGATACATCGCCAGCCAGCCGCCGTAATCAAAAAACTCGCGGTCTTCATAAGCGACCTGGTAAAGATACTCTGGCTTGTAAGCTACTACGCGGCTGTGTAAAACAATATCCTGACTACGCGCCACAACATTCAATGGATCCAATTGCACAGCTTCACACGTGCGGATGGCTTGCGCGGTGCCTTTCTTCCCCCGCCAACGACGGCCGGGCCACAGTCCCTGTTTGCCGAGGATGAAACGTCGAGCTGTACGTTGTGAAATTGTGATGAGTGTCATATTTTCATTCTAGCACAAATATTCTAAAATAGAAATGTGCCTTGACATCCGCCCTTCAAACCTGTACGATTGATTCATGCGAATCGGAATGATGGCGGACACGTACAAGCCTCATGTCAGCGGCGTGACGAGTTACATCGACTCGAACAAACGCGCCCTCGAGAATCAGGGGCATGAGGTCTACGTCTTTACGTTCGGCGATCTTGATCAGCAGGATGATGAACCCCGCGTCATTCACAGCCCGGGCTTGCCTCTGGCAGAAACAGGCTTTTATCTCTCCCTAATGTATAAAAGCACTGCCAAAAAATTACTCCAAACCATGGACGTGGTTCATGTCCACCATCCCTTCCTCAGTGGACGTCTTGCCCTGCGCTATTGCCGCCGCAAACAAATCCCCGTTGTTTTCACCAACCACACCCGTTATGATCTTTATGCCCAAGCACGCCTGCCAAGAATGCCGGAAGAAGTAAGCCTTGGCTTGCTTCAAGCCTACATGCCCCATTTCTGTGAAGCGGTGAACCTGGTCATTTCGCCATCCGAGGGCATGAAAAAGATCTTGCGTGAATTCAAAGTGGATAGTCACATCGAGGTGGTGCCCAACGGCACGGACTTGAAGCCATTCCACAAGGCAAAGCCCATCCCGCGCGCTGAGTTTGGCTTCTCGAAGAACGACATCCTTTTGGTGTACGCGGGTCGTATCGCGCCTGAAAAGAATATGGACTTCCTCCTGCGGGCATTTGCGGGTGTGACTCGTACCATCCCAAATGTTTATTTGCTCGTGGTTGGCGGCGGTCAAGAAGAACATGAGGAGGCAATCAAGTCACTGACGGGTGAACTGCGTATCGAGGACAGGGTGCGGTTTACGGGCATGGTTACGCAAAGCGAACTCCCCTCTTATCTTGCAATGGGCAACGCATTCGTCACAGCCTCTGTCACGGAAGTCCATCCATTCTCGGTGATTGAAGCCATGGCAACCGGTCTCCCCATTGTGGGCATCCACTCACCCGGTATCGGAGACTCAATCACAGACGGGGTCTCGGGTCTGCTCTCCACAGCCGATATTGCCTCCTATACTGCCAAACTCACCTATCTTTGCTTGAACGAGGATCTGCAAAAGAAATTTGGCTCAGAGGCACTCAAAGCCTCCGAGCAATATTCCATTGAACTAACGACAAAGATCATGATTGGGCACTATAGCCGCCTCATCCAAAACACAAAGCCGCTCAGACCCAGTCTTGATGAACGCTTGTCATCCATTTTGGAAGAGTTCTTAAAGTGAAATACAACCAGCGTATTGGCAAATGGGGCGAGCAGGTTGCGGTAGATCATTTGGCGGAACGCGGCTACGAAATCATCGCACGTAATGTTCGCACGCCCTATGGCGAAATTGATATCATTGCCAGACAAAGCGCTATCACCATTTTCGTAGAAGTCAAAACTAGGACGTCGAATACAATGGGACTACCCGAAGAATCGATCACCCCACGCAAGCGTGAACACATGCTCGCCGCGGCAAGCCATTACGCGGCGGAGCATGAAATTGATCACTGGCAGATTGATGTGCTTTCAATCGAGGGAAAGCCAGGGTTAACGCCGAAAATCACACACTTTGAGAATGCAATTCAATAAACCATTACTCGTCCTTATTGTTGGACCTACAGCGGTTGGCAAGACGGAGATCGCCATTCGACTTGCTGAGCGGCTAAACGGCGAGATCGTCTCCGCGGATTCGCGTCTCTTTTATCGCGGCATGGATATTGGCACGGCAAAGCCAACGCCAGACGAGCAGAATCGCGTGCCGCATCATCTAATTGACATCGCGAACCCTGATGAAATATTGAGTCTTGCGATATTTCAACAAAAAGCGCGTGATGCAATTGCTGATATTCATACACGAAATAAAATTCCGTTTCTGGTTGGCGGTACCGGACAATATATTCGCGCAGTGACTCAAGGATGGAGTCCACCTGAAGTTGAACCAAATGAACGGCTCCGTGATGAATTAATTCGGCAGAAGAATGAAAATGGTGCTAATTGGCTATACGAAAAACTTAAGGACTTAGATCCAATTGCCGCTGAGAAAATTGACCCCCGCAATTTCCGCCGAACGATTCGCGCGCTGGAAGTGATCATAACCACAGGAAAAAATTTTTCAGAACAACGCGGGCAAAATGAATCGCCGTATCATCTCATCACAATTGGACTCACGCGTCCCCGCGCTGAACTGTACGAAAGAGTTGATGAACGAATCGAATCGATGTTTGCAAATGGATTCGTGGATGAAGTAAAAAGTCTACTCACAAAACAGTACTCCCCTACCCTGCCGACGATGTCCGCGATTGGGTATCGCGAGTGCGTCAGAGTCATCGAAGGGGAGATAACGCTTGAGGAGGCAAAGCAACTCATCGGGCGCGCGACGCGGGTTTTCGTCCGCAGACAGGCGAATTGGTTCAAGGCGTCCGACCCGAATATTAAGTGGTTTAAAGTCGAAGAGGGAGTTGTGAAAATCATTGAGGAGCATGTTCGGGGGAGATTGCTTCGTCGGGAAGAACAACATCCCTCCTCGCAATGACAGAGGGATGCGTGTCAAGCCAAAAGATAATGTTACCGAAGGGTAATGGTTCTATCAAATGATAATGTTACTGAGGGATGGCAGCCTCCTGTGGCAGTAGGGTGAGGTACACGTCCTC
>Ga0247727_10018474_pt1 | contig 10952 bp, 8 predicted proteins | sample WisWelCaveWW1625_FD_202498 | JGI IMG/M metagenome (GOLD analysis project Ga0247727, IMG submission 202498) | Biofilm microbial communities from Wishing Well Cave, Virginia, United States - WW16-25 | ecosystem: Environmental > Aquatic > Deep subsurface > Groundwater > Cave microbial mat | place...
CGGAAGCGAAGGTCAGCAATTCGTTGAGCTTGCCGGTGTAGTCGCTGTTGTTAGCGAATCCTTCGGTGGTGGTCGTGCTCACATACAGCGTCTCTGCGGGGAAGGAGCCCGACCGATTCACCGTGAAGCTCACCGTCCCGGCATTTTCGTTGACGGACGACGAAGGGGGTGAAATCGAATACGTGGTCGAGCCACCCACCGTGGTCCCCATTGGGGTCACGTTGTTCCCTTCATTGCTTTCGGCATGGAACCCAGTCGAGTCCGCGACCGCGATGATGTAGTAGCTCCCATTTCCCACGGGTGGGATGTCCATCGTGGCCGTCACGGTCTTGGAACCGCTGGAGTTCAGGAAACTATTCGGGTAGTCCGGCGTCGACCCGTTGCTAACCCAGAGTTGGAGATCGCCGGCGTCCCACACCGCATCGGCGGACCAGAACAGGGCGGCCGTCACGTAGGCCCCTGCGGTCAGGGCGCCTCCGGTCCGGGATACCGTCACCGGGATCGACACCCCCGATTGCCCCGACGTGTAACTGCCGGCCACGGTCGCCGACGCCGTCAGATCCGGGAGCGATGTCGGCACGGTCACGGTCACCGGATACACGATCGAGTTGTTTCCCTCATTGCTTTCGGCGTGGAAGCCCGGAGAATCGGCGACGACGATGAGGTAATAAGTTCCCGCCGCCACTGGGGGTATGTTCACCGTGGCCGTCACGGTCTTGGAACCACTGGAGTTTAGGGAGCTGTTCGGATAGTCCGGCGTCGACCCGTTGCTGACCCAGAGTTGGATATCGCCGGCATCCCACAGCGGATCGTTCGACCAGTACAGCCCCGCGGTCACGTAGGCCCCTGCGGTCAGGGCGCCTCCGGCCCGCGACACCGTCACGGGCACCGACGCTCCCAATTGTCCCGATGAGTAGCTTGTCGCCACGACGGCCGACGAGGTCAGATCCGGCAGAGGAGGCAGCCCGCCGATGGAGATGATGATCGAGTAGGCGCCGCCGCCGCTGTAACGATAGACCCGGATCCTCCAGGCGCCAGCGATGGGTGCGGTGAGGGCGATGGAATCGACGGCCGCGCCCCCCTGGCTGGAGGAGCCCGCCTGGACCCCGTTCGGATCGAAGATCTTGAGGTCGAAATCGCTCCCGGCAGGCGGGGTCAGGCTGACCGTCAGCGAATCCCCTTGAGCCAGAGCGATTCTGTAGAAGTCGTCCGTATCCGTCCCGGCCACCAGGTCTCCAGTCCCATTCATCACCTGGGGCACGGAGGCGTTCTCAAAGGTGTTGCCGGCATCGGTGAGCAACCCCATGTCGTTCTGGCCCGAGGTGCCTGGATTGGAGACGGAAATAGTCAGGGAGTAGGTTGCAGATAGATTGTAAGTCGAATGGACCTGGATTCGCCAGTTTCCGGGTGCCGAGATGCTCTGGACGATCGTCTCCGCCGTGGCCCCCCCTTGCGTTGAACTGTTGAAGAGCGATCCGTCCGGCTTGAAGAGAAAGAGATCCAGATCGGCACCGGCGGAAGGGGTCAAACTGAGATTGACGACGTCATTGGAACTCAAGGCGAGGCTGAAATGGTCGTCGCGATCCGAATCGGCCGCGAGAATGCCGGAGCCCGTGCGGGGCGTAATGGGGGTGGCCGTGGCAAAGGTGTTTCCGGCGTCCGCCCCCGTCGACAGATCGTCTTGTCCCGGAGCCGAGGGGGTGGTGACTGATATCGCCAGGGAATAGGTGCCTGATCCCCACTCTCGTCTCACTCGAATCACGTAGTACGCGGACTTGCCTGCCGTCGCCGAGATGGATTCGACCGCAGGTCCGTCCAGCGTCGAGGTCCTGAGTATCGATCCGGAAGCGTCGTAGAGCAGCAGATCGAAATCAAGATTGCTCGCCGGTTGCATTGTGAGGGACAAAACGTCTCCGGCGGAGACGAACACCTCGTACCAGTCATCGTTGTCGGTGGACTCCACAAGATTCCCCTGACCGGACAGGGCGCCTCCCGTCAAAGTCAACCGGGCTCTTCCGGCAAACGTGTTGGCGGCGTCTTGCCCGGTACCAAGGTCATCTTGAGAGCCCCCCAGTCCGAGGGTGTGCGCGAGGCGAAGCATGTAGGATCCATCACCGCCGGTAAGGAACACGGCTATCCGATAGTCGCCGGGCACCAGCGCGGTATGCGAAAAGCTGACATCCTCGGAGGTGTTCAGGGCGAAGTTTTTCAGGACACTCCCCTGGGGAGAAAGAAGCTGGATAGCGATGGTCCCGAAGCTAGGAGCAGTCGCGGTGATGGCGAGGGTATCCCCCGAATTCAATGCCCACCTGAAGAAGTCGGAAGTGTCCGAGGAATCCAATGAACCATACCCTTGCATCACGGCCGGGATGATCGCCGATGCGAAGTCAGACGGGGCGTCCGCTCCGGTCATTAGGTCGTTCGGAGCCAGGGACGAGGCGATCAGCGGAATCTCCTTCTTGTACAGCACCCATTCCTTGCTCTCATCAATCCAGTCGAGAATCTTGAGCTGGACTCCCACCAGGAGCTCCAAGTATCCATTCAACCTCCAGAACCCTGACGAGTCCGCGAGCAGGTGCAGTCCCTCTCGCAAGCCCACATACGCGCCCGCGACTTCATAGAAGGTCAACTTCAGCAGAGGCTTCAGGTACGCCTTTGCATCCAAAGAGGTATAGGCCCCCGTGGTGTAGGAAAAGGAGGGGCTTGTGCTTTGCGATGGCGTCCAGATTCCATTCAAGTACTCGATCTGGCTGATGACGGAGACGGTCCCAGCCACTTGAATGGTGAACGCGCTGTTGACCGAAACCTGCGCCCCGCCGTACAACTCGAACACCGGCCGGATCCAAACGGGGAATGCTCCAATCCACAAGACCTTCGGACTGAACTTGTAACTATAGAGAAGTTTCTCCACCTTCTTCGTCAAGGTCCCCGTGATATCGAGGCTTACCGAGAAGGTTCCGGTGGCGTTCTGACGAAACAGGAAGTAAGAAAGGTGTCCCGCATCGAAACTCGCATCCAGCTCGTATGCTACGTTCAGACTGGCGGAGCCGGACAATGTCACCGAGACGCCTGCCTCATCGTAAATGACCGTGGGGCTGACCGGAAAGTCGAGAGTCGCCGTTCCGGACACCTTCCGCAAGAGAGCGGGGTCGGGCTTTAGCGAGACCGCACCTCCTTCAACCGTCTGGATTCCTTCATTAGTCAATACCTCTGCATGTGCCACGGCGCCTTTGCCTACTGCTTCCGCAATCGTGGCATCGGACGTCTGAACGACCAGGGTCGGCCCGGTGGCGGTGACAGACACAACTTTTCGAAACAGGGCCGGGTCTCCGGCAAAGACCAGAATGTCGCCCGAGGACGCGCTTGAAATCTGGGTCGCATCCGAGGCAAAGGTCAGCTGGGTATCGCTGGAGGAGATCAACTTCGACATGGTCAGGGGAGTGAGGATAATCGTCGGGGTGGCCCCGCCAACCGGTGCTCCGCCGCCTCCGCTGCCTCCGCATCCCGGAACGAGAAGGGCGACCGCGAAAATCCGCGCGGCCCGCAGGCAGTGCGTCGTCCAAGTGCGAGTCATGACGTGAATCCTCGTTGGTACTCCAGCATTCCGGGTAGGGCGATGACGATCGAACTCCAAAGCAATCTGTTTTTCATTGCAGCGGCGCATGGGTTCTGAGGGGTTCGAACACGAATGAGAATCCTACCAATGAAGGGTGCCCCAAGTCTACATATTGCATGGTCTTATGAAAGCCAGCGTGCCCACTGGATCGTCGGGTCATAGTTCGCCACTACGCAGTCACTTCCCAGAGCTGAGCTATTGCCGATTGACTTGCATCATGACCGGAGTCACTTGCTCATCCGCGGTCTTTGGCTCCGTCTTGTATTGGAAATACCACTCGAAGTTAGCGCGCTTCTTGATGTTCCCCGCTTCGTCCTTCTCCGTCACGACATCGTAGAAGAAGAGTCCGATGGAGCATTCGTCGGGAAGCGAGGCAATGGGAGGACCGCTGACTTTCACCTGCATCTCGCTTCGCGGCGTCACGATGGCGTTCAGGAGCTCACCGTAGCCTTGCTGCTCCACGGCGACCTGCTTCCCCGCGACGTTGAAAGACACGACGGCCCCAGCGCCTCGGAACACGCGGTCCATCTTATTGTTGAGCTTGACGAGGAACTCCAATCGGTCCGGCTTCACGACTGCGCGGGGCATATTCCTGCGCTCGAAGTAGTAGAGCACGTTCTGGGACTTGATGAGCGGATCAGGGACTCGCTTATCCTGTTGCTCGTAGACCTTGGTGGCCTCGTAGGCACAAGGCGTGACGGAAATCTGAATGCCTTCCTTCTCCTGGAGCACCTTCGTTTCGGGGAGCGGGGACAGAACCGGCAGCTTCCAGGTGAGGCGTGTCATTTCCACCTCCCTCTTGGGGGGCATGCAGCCGACGGAACCGAGCGTCGGCCAAGCGAGCAGCGCTACAGCAAAGAAAGTCCGCGACCGCGCACAACCATGCAGGGCACTCGTCTTCATCGCTCGAATCTCCAGAAGGTCAGATCTCTCGAAAGCGGAGTTCACGTCAGAATCTAGAATTCCGGAACCATCCCTGCACGCAAGTTCCTTCCTAAGTGTTCCGTTTGGTTGCGTTCACGATTTGGCGGACCCGCTCCTCTGAAAGGCCGAACTTCTCCGCGAGTGAACGGGTCGACGCCCCCGCCTGCTTCTCGTGGACGATCTGGCGATTGCGTTCAACGTCCACGCGGGTCTTTCGCCGACGTCGAGTGCGGGCCGGAACCCAGAGGAGTCCGCCCTCGAAGTGCTGCTGGACCTGGGCGAGGAGTTCTCGGGGAAGCGCATCGCTGGCGTTGGCGTAGGACGGCATCCGCTCGGGCACGAGCTAGAGACCTCCTTGCCTTCCCGCTCGGAAAGGTCGGCAACCTGGCTTTCCATGAAAACGCCTCATTCCACTGGTCCATAAAGAGCCTGCCGGGAGTCCTGACCGAAAAAGCGAAAGCTGTGGAGGGGAAGAGATGGGCGACTGGCAGGTGTGTTACCGGGGCAGAGCGACAAGTCGAATGCCTTGGGCACCAACGGCCGCGGCGTCATCGTGATAGCGGAAGGCGGCGCGGCAGTACGGGGCGTCGCGGTTCCCTCCGCCGCCCTTGATGACCCGCCATTCGTTTCGGTATCCAGATATTGCGGATGTCCACTCCGGGACCCCGCCGGCGAGGTCGCGCACGCCGTAGCAGGACTCGTCAGCCGGGAAGAGGCCGTACTTCTGGGGATAGGGCTGGCCCTCAGCCTTGGTGCGGGCCCCCAGTGACGCGCAGAAGGTGGGTACGAACGTGTTTCCCCAGGGGAACCAGCGCGCGTCAACGCCCCTGGCGGCCTTCTCCCATTCGTCCTCCGTGGGAAGGCGGAACGACCATTGGCCGCCTTCAGACCTTTTCGTCAGCCACGTGGCGTATTCCACGGCGTCGTACCAGGAAATCCCTACGACGGGGAAGTCGGCGTGCCATCCCGCAAGGTCCATCTTGCCCTGCTTCACGGTCCAGTACGGGTTCCCGGTTCTAGTCTGGCGCGGGGCGCGGCTCACGGCCTGTTCCAGCGTGTGATACCCCCGATCATTGAGAAACCCGAGGTACTCCTCGCAGCTAACCTCAAAGCGCGAGATCGCGTAGTCCGAAACCGTGCGTGTCCCCTCTTCGCGCGAGTCCGCATGATTGAGTGCAAACGGGTCAAGGCCCGCGACGAAGGGTCCTCCAGAAATAAATATGAACCGCTTCGGGAGCGCGCCCTCCGGCAGCATCCGCACGGTGTTGGAATGGCGCTCACCAGGCAGGAGGGCGAGCGGATAGGACAACTGAAGCCGCCCGGCGGACTTGAGGACCAGAAGGTACCGTCCCGCGGCAAGCTCGATCCCCGCTGCTAGGCCGGACGGGTCAAGCCGGTTGAACTCCGAGAACTCTAGAGGATAGGCCGTGCCCTCGCGTGCGCAGCGAGCCGCGTCCTCCGGCGGCAGAAGAGGAAGCGGGTCTACCGAGGGAGCGGGAAGATCCTTGATCATTCCCCGGATCGAGTTGTACGGAAGGGGGACCAATCGGTCCTGATGCTCTCGATAGGCGAAGAGGAACGCGGCGTCGGAGTCGCCAGGGGCAGGTTCCGCAACGAGGGAGACTTGGGCCGGGGCGCGCAAGGCTAGGCTACGTCCCTCCAACCCGGAAGTTCGGATTTGCTTCCCTAGAGATTCGATTTCGCCGAAGTTGCGCGCCTCTTGGGCGGCGAGCAATCGAGTGTCGAATACGGCACCAAGGACTCTCAACGCCTCCGGTTCCTCGGGCCAGAGGTCACGCGCTGCCCGCGCGGTCTCTTCGCTCTGTCGGAGGAATTCTTGGACTTGAAGTCGTAAGGCAGATTCCCGAGTTCGTACCTGGCGGAGTTCCTCGAGCCGGCTGGGAGGAGTGGACGCCGGGGTGTCAGCCTCGATTGCTTTGCGGCGAGCGGCAGTTTCGCCGAGTTCCTTCGCGGCCTGCTCGTAGCGGGTGAGTAGCCTGGCGCCTTCGGAGGCCTTCTGGCCCGCCCGCATTCTCTTCTGGAGCGAACCCAAGTACGGGTCATCGGGGTCGAGGCGGAGCGCGGCGGCGACAGCGCTCAGCCCTTCCTCCCAGTGGCCGGTGGCCTGTGCCCTTTCAGCTTCAGTTTTCAAGCGGCCCAGGTCGTGCGCCCGAAGAGAAGCGCGCCCCGCGAAAAAGGTAGCGGCGCCAAAGATGAGGACGAGAAGCAAGCACGCGAGGCCGGCCGCGGCCGGGTTTCGCCGGGCGCGCTTGAGGAGTCGAGTAGCCAGGCTGACCGGCTTTGCGAAGATCGGCTCGCCCCGAAGGAATCGATCCAGGTCATCGGCGAGGGCCGCAGCGGTGGCGTAACGGCGTCTCGGATCCTTATCCATCGCTTTCAGAATGATGGTCTCGAGGTCGGAAGGAATGGCCGCCTTAATGCGGCGAGGAGGGAGTGGCTCTTCCGTCACGATCTTCCGGAGGAGTTCGGCGGTGCTCCCCGCAAAGGGGGTTCGGCCCGCGACAAGCGAATACAATGTCGCCCCGAGGGCGTAGACGTCAGCCCGGGCGTCCACATGGACGTGTCCCTCGGCCTGCTCGGGTGCCATGAAGGCAGGCGTACCAAGGACGGCGCCGGAGCGAGTGATCGCAGCGTCGGGTTGGACACTGCTCCGGGCGAGTCCAAAGTCCATCACGTAGAGGTGCCCACGGCCGTCGACCATTAGGTTGCTGGGCTTGAGGTCCCGGTGGACGATGCCCTGCTGATGCGCATAGTCGACTGCCCGAGCCGCATCTCGGACCAGCGAGGCCGCACCGCGGCTGTCCAGCGACAGCAAGGTCGCGTCCTTGCCATCCACGTAGTCCATTGCGAAATAGGTGACGCCATTGGAATGGCCGACGTCGTGAACGGTCGCGATGTTGGGATGGCGAAGCTGCGCGTGGAGCTGGGCCTCTCGAGCGAATCGCGCGTTCATGGCCGGGTCGTCGCCGCGAAGGACCTTGAGGGCGACATATCGACCCAGTTGAGTGTCATACCCGAGGTGGACAAGGGCGAAGCCCCCTTCCCCCAGGAGCCGGGTCTTGATGTATTTCCCGAGTCGATTCGCCGGGTCTCGTTCGGCTTCGATCACTTCGGGCGGAAGAGCGCGACGGGGCAATGGGGGCCTGGCGGCACTGGTCAGCCTGATTCCACAGGCTTCGCAAATGAGCGCCCCCTCCAAGAGCGAGAAAGCGCGTCCGCAGAAACACTGATGGGGGAGCGTGGAGGTGGTCTTGGTGGTGAGGAAGTCTGCAAGGACCGCTTCAAGGAGGCAACGAGCACAGAGAGAGCCACCGGTCGCCCCCGGCGCGAGGAGGTCGAGGCGAGTCGAGCACTTGGCACATTGATCGAGCCCCATATCCACACGGCTATAACGGGGAGGCGGGCAGATCTGACGACGAAAGGGCCCGGATAAGGATCTCCAGTTCGACTACGGTGTCGTCTGGAGACTCTGGTCGAAGCTCCTCTATGACGATTTCGCGAAGCCGTGCGCGGGATCGGCTGATGGACTTGCTGACGGCCGCCTCAGTCATCCCCAATCGTTCGCCGATATCCCGGTGGGAAGGGGCTTGGCCGCTGAACGTCAGGTTGAAGATCTCCAGGTCACGAGTGTCGAGGGTCTGCGCCAACCGTTCACGGCCCCGCTCAATAACCCCCAGGGCCCACTGGCGGTCGAACTCGGACCCTGGATCAGAGTCTGGCGCGACAGCCAGGACTCGCTCCATGCCGGGGATATCCAGGGGCAGGATTCGATGGCCGCCGCCGCGTTTCAGCGCATTCTCGCGATCGTGCTCATTGGCGAGGAAGTTCTTGAGGCAGACCTTGAGGAACGGGCGGAATGCGCCACGATCCTTATCCGCCCGCTCTAGGACGCGCTGGTCCATTAGGGAGAGAAAAAAATCCTGGGTGAGGTCGTCTGCGTCGTGCTGTTGATAGCCCTTCCTGCGGAGGAGCGAATAGACCGGGCGACAGTAGCGCTCGGCGAAGGCACGGAGCGCGTTGGGAGAGCCATGGGCCGCGACCAGGATTTCAGACCAGTGTGTGCTGGGAAGCGGAATGTTCCGGCTTGGGGGCTGGGTGTCAGGTTCCTCCACGGCTTGTAACCCTACCGCGTCGGAGCGTGCGGAACTCGCGCGTCAACGAAGTCCTCAATCCGCCAGATGTGCCCACGTCGGACACCGGCATCCTCCCAGAGGTCCGCAAGGCGCTCAATTCTCTCCTTGCTGCGGTCGAGGATGCGGGAGTTGCGCTGGAAGAAGCCCCGGCGCGTGATGCTCTGCCGGAATTCCCAGTAACTCTCGTAGGCGTCGAGGCTGAATTCCGCTCGGGCGACGCTGAGTTCGATCTCGAGCGCACGGTAGTACGGCGGGCCCGACGTCAGCGCGTGGGCCGGCCCCGAGCTGCATCGCTCGCGGTGGTAAAGGTGGACGACGGCGTAACGAACGTAGTTTGGAGGGAGGAGGTCCGAAACGAAGGTCTTGTGAATCCAGTGAGCCCCGAGTCTCTCCGTCGGCCAAGCCTCCTCGAGTCGGTGAAGGGGAATGACGTGGAAGAACTGCAAGCGAGGGCCGTCGAGCGTGGGGATCAGGACAGAGCTCCGAGGCCAGTTCTTGTACTGCTCATAGAGCCGTTGACAAAGCTCCTCGTAGGCGACGAGACGTTGGACCTGGACCTGCTCGCAGGACATCTGGAGTTCCATGCCCATGGATTGTCGGAACGAAGGGCTTGGATGCGGGTCCATGGGCGGAACCTCCCTCGTAACAGACGCCTCATGCCCCCGGTCGCGCGAACCCTGAGCATACTTCTTGTGGGGGTGCCGTAAAGGGAAACGTGAACCCCTGAATTGGGTTTACGGGGTCAACACGTCTGGTGGCCGCCCGATGCCAGGGGGACAGATCCAGACTTTTTGATCTTTCTTTTTCAGTCCGCTCCCGTTTGGGGGGGTCAAGGTGCCCTTTAGGGTAGAGGCACCTGATGAACCGAAAGCGCTGCTACCAGAAGCTGGATGAGCCGGTCCTGGTCTGGCCCGGAGTGGAGTTCGGGGAGCTCGCCCTTAGCTTGGCCATCGGATTCGGAGTAGGGCTCGTCCTTGGCCTCTTCTGGCTTGGGTTTTTGGGCCTGGTCCTCGGGGTCCCGGGTGCCGCCGGCGTCGCCACGCTCTTCAAGCTCCTCAGGCGCGGCGGACCGGGGTACGTCTTCTCGAGAGTCTATAGATCCGGGGCCCTCAGCCTCCTCCCGCCGGGATGGGGCCCTCCGCACCTCGTTCCAGCCCCCCTACCCGGGGGGCCCCGCCGAATCCATCTGAGCGCCATTGCAGGAGACCCGGAACATGGAAAACATTTCAGCCGCCGGTACTTCGGCCGCTAGGGAACCCGCCGGCAACGCGGTTCCGCCCTGTGTGAGCACACGGGCACGGGAACTCCTGGACCTTGCCGTTCTGAAGCTCCTGGCGCTCTCGCTCGGCGTCAATGCGGGCTTTCAGATCGTGGCGCTCTCTATCGCCCTCCTCAGCGCCCCCCACCTTCACTACATCCCGGAGGTCGGATGATGAAGTTGAAGTTCGTCCCTGCGCGAAAGATCACGATAGGCGTGGTCGTGCTCCTCGCCGCCGCGAACGCGGCGCTGACGGCGGCCGTCCTCTACGTCGGCCTACGGGGTCGACCGACCCTCGTGGTGCCGGGCGTCAAAAGGGAGCAGGTCAGCATCCCGTCGCAGGTCCCCGACGAGGCGATCCGCAACTTTGCGATCCTCTACCTGCTCTACTTCGACGACTACTCGCCCGCCACCGCCGTCGACCGCGCGAACTATCTCCTGAGGTTCGTGAGCGCGGACCGGGTCGAGGCCGCCCGGCGAGGTCTGGAGGAGCGGGCGACCTATGTGGTCCGGGCCCGCGAATCATCGCAGGTCTCGCCCCCGCTTCCCGAGCACGTCCAGGTCGAGCGCCTGGACAGGGGGCGCTACCGCGTCCGGCTCAGCGCCGTGCGCCGGACGCTGATCGGGGACGTGCCGAAGGAAGTTCTCGAGGTCCGCTACGTGCTCGACGTGGCCCCCGTCGTCCCTTCCGAAACCAACGCCTTCGGCCTGGTCGTGACCGGCCAGGCGATCGACGCCCAGGCACCCCCGGGCACCGAGGCGAAGAAGGAGGAAAAGCATGGGCGGTAAAGTAGCGGTGCTCGCCCTCACCCTCGCCCTCCTGGCGGGCCTGACCGCTCAGGACGCAAGGCCCAAGCTCGAAGTCGTTCGAATATCCCGCTTGGACGCGGGCGGAACCACCCCCTTCGACTCCGGCCGGGTGGAGAAGAACTACCAGAAGGCCGCAGCCGACGCCAAGCGGGCCCTTTCCAGCATCGAGAAAAAAGCCGCCGCCAAGAGG
>Ga0247727_10018475_pt1 | contig 10952 bp, 5 predicted proteins | sample WisWelCaveWW1625_FD_202498 | JGI IMG/M metagenome (GOLD analysis project Ga0247727, IMG submission 202498) | Biofilm microbial communities from Wishing Well Cave, Virginia, United States - WW16-25 | ecosystem: Environmental > Aquatic > Deep subsurface > Groundwater > Cave microbial mat | place...
GTCCATTCCCAGAACAGTTTTCCCGTTTCGGAAGGCCTGTTCTACCCAGAATCGCTGGCCCTGCATCCAGGAAAGTTCTTCCCAGGTTGTTTCTGATAATTCAAAATTGCTCAAACTGAATTTGAATTTGTTCTTCTTTCCTTCCTTTACCTTCTTCATAACCAGAAGTTTTTTTCCAACGCCATGATCCTGATTGTACAGCCAAACTTCCCGTACATAAACTTTTGCGATGATCCATCCCTTCATCCCTTGCCTGATCCGGAATTTTTTGAAAGATTTTCCATTTGCCATTTTCCAGATTTCCGTGCAGCCAAGCGCTTCGGCATCCGGATTTTCTACTGGGTCATCCATATAGAATTTGAAGCTGGGAGAAATATCAAGCAGATATTTCTGCCCGATGTGATCCAGGTATTGCTTCAGTTCCGGACTGTCTCCGTAAACGCTATCGCCCCCAACCCAGTATGCCCTGTGCCCGTTGGAAAAGTAGTCCTGAGCCATTTCCGCAGCGATTTGCCCTTTGGTTCTGAAGATGATGTCCTCTGGGGGAATTCCAGCTTCAATGCACCTTTTCTCGTTGTTGGTCCAATCTTCCGGAAGGTACAACCATGTATTGTTCAGGCAAACTTCGTCTTGCTGAACCATTGCCGTATAAACTGCGACCTGGCAATTATCAAATTTTCCCTGCCGGCCATTATACTGCCGTGAAACGCCAACAGATTTATCCCCCTTTTTCGAAAAACAACTCTCGTCAATTATGAGACCGATCCTCGAATCTTCCTTCAATTTCCTGAAATCCTTTTCAACTTCTGTTGTAATCTTTTCAAATAAAGACACATGGTTCCAGGGGGAATCCGTTACGAACTGTTGTAAATCTTCGAATTTGACCTCTTCCAGTTTATCTGCGATCCTTTCCATATTTCGTAATCCGCGGCCAGTCACCATCAATCCCTTGACATACGCCAGGGCAAACTTCAATTTCTTATGTGTCGCTGTCCGGAACTCTTCCTGATAAACCTGAATTTTAGCCGAAAGACGCCCCCGACACGTCGGGGGCGATCAGTGATTTTTGCTCATATCTATTTTTTTTGTTTTTAAAAAAGGCTGGCTTAAATACTTGATAACCAGCCCTGTTTTTTTTCGGATCTTTGCTTTGGAAAATATTCCACCTCCAAATCAAAAATCCAAGTTAAATTTAACAGCTAAGCACTTGATAGTCAATGAAGTTTATCCACATATTAAAAGTTAACAAAGTAGAATTAGGCGGTGTCAAAATTCTCTCATTCTTTTTCTCACCCAATCCAAAGGAATTTTTTCCTGCTCCAGTCTGCTTTTCTCCCGTTTTGACTTGAGGTGCTGATAAAGCCGCGTTTCCACTTCTGTAAGTCCTTTTGGAAATGTGCCTGAGGATGGAGTTCCCGGAACAGCAAAATGATGAAACTTGAAATATGTTTCTTCATCCATAAGAAAGGAGCGAGTGTGAGGCAGCCATGTTCGGATCATCGAAAGAATTTCAAATCCATGCTCATCAATATCGCCCCAATAAAAGATCTCCATTTTGAGAAGCCAAGATATCCTTTTTAGAAATTCAGATTTGTATCCGCTTCCGAAAATGGCAATGGCTTCTTTTATTTTGGGCAGGGTGAGAAAATTCTGAATATTTGCAAAGCTTTGTTTATTCTCAATAATATAAATCTTTTTACATGTTAGATTCAGATTTGCAAAGGCAGAAGGAGTGATGCCGATTTCTTCAACTCCACTGAAATACCCTTTGGCTAATTCCTCGTCTAGAATTCGAACATGAATAAGTGGCTCAAAAATCTTCAAACCAAGTTTGAGTTCAGATCTCCGTTCGTTTTGATTGATGCATCCAGGAGCCACAATTTCCAGCAATTCAATAAGGATTGAAAAATGATCTTCAACAAATTTTGTATGAACTTGTATAGGCAACTCTCTCACATATACATTTGGAAACTGATTATTACTGAAATACTCAACCGTTTGAATTAGTTCAGGCCATTCTCCGGCATAATCGAGAATTTTTTGAGGATATTGAATTATCCAAGATTGAAGTTGAGGGATTGCAGCAAGTAAAAGCTGGGAGTCTTGCCGGAATTTTTTTACCTCAGTTTCCTTTCGGATGAATTTCAGGTAATCTGCCTCAAATTCAAAAACAATTGCTGTAGGCCTATCCTGTTCACCCCATTTTTGAGTACGCACCTTTTCAAGAGTAACTTGATATCCGCTTCCTGTTTTGTTTTTAGATTTTTCCAGCAGGCGTGGAATTTCATTACTTAAAGATTGCCAAGAGGCATCTGAGGGTTTTTTGTTTCCGAGAATGTTCAATGGAAAAAACTGTTCACCAGAAATTAATGAAGAAAGAAAAGAGTAGTATTTCCTTTCAGCCTTTTTCTGTATTTCTTCCGGGGTGATCATTTATTTTGTGCTTGCGATTCAAATTCTTTTTTCATTTTCTGATATTCGGTCATCGTCATGTTATGAACGTGAGATTGTTTCCGTTCTCTATTTTCAACAAAATGGCAAGCGGAAATATATTTTTCTGCGATATGGATCTTATCTAATGGGGTTACAACCAGCAATTGAAGGTTCAATTGTTTACAAAGCTCCATCAGATAGCCGGATTTTTCAGGATCGAGTTTACTGAAGGCCTCATCCACTGCAATAAACCGAAATGACCTAGAAGAATGATCATCTCGGTTGATCCCAAACTGATAGGCAATTGCTGCGCCAAGAATGGTGTAGGTAAACTGTGCCTTCTCCCCACCAGAGAGACTTCCAGAACTATCGTAAGAATTATATCGCCTACCCTCTTCGCGAGTAAATTCCTCGGCTGTAAACTCAAGCCAGTTTCGAACATCGATCACTTTTTTCCGATGAATATGATCTTCCTGTAGGTCCCTGATCATTGCCTGAATCTTTTCAAAAATCTGTTTCCTCCACTCTTCACTTTGGTTCAGAGTTTTGTCTGCGACATTGGGTATGCATTCCTGAAGTCGCTTTCTGAAAGAAGTGATTTCAGTATCTTTTGCTGGACGGCTTGCCAATTGGATAAAGGTTTGAGTGCGGTGATTGAAAACAATCTTTCGAAGTGGTTCATTGAGTTTTTTGATTTGGTCGTCAATATCTTCCCGCCTATCATCTAACGTGTTTTTAAAGGAAGTTACCCTCTCCATCACAGCTTCGTCCATATATTTCCTGAACCGCTGATTATAAGTTGGAAGGTTTTCATTCTCAATCCGGTTTGCAATTTGCAGGAAGTCATCGAAGTATTCAATCCGAGGACTAAGGTTCATTACATCCGCCTGCCAATCTGGAAAGTTGGCTAGAACATCAGCTTTGGGGTTGGTGTATTGAGCCATCAACCTTTCCGTTGCATTCTGGAAAGATGCTTTTGTTTTGTTTACATCCTGCAACTTTACTTTTAGCTTTTGTGTTGCCGTTTCTCTGCTTTTTTTCAAGGACAAGAGTGGGTCTCGTGCTTCCTCTTCAATTAGAAATGGTTGAATAGAATCCTCTGGAACATTTTGATTGTGAAGAGGGATTTGAATGAAAAAATTCTCCAATTCGAGTATTTGAGCATTATGTTCTTTGATTTTTTCTTCCGTTCGGGTTTTTAAAGCGTGAGATTTAATTCTATCCTCATCTTTTTTCTTCTTTTTTTCTTTCACATCATCCAATTGATCTTGTAATTGCTTCAGACTTGAAGAAGAATTCACCAACTCCTTTTTCTGAGCAGCTAATTTTTCTATTTCCCTTTCTTCAGATCTCCAGTCCAGATCTTCAAACCGTTCAAAACGCGAAATGTCTCTGAGTGTGTCTCTGCGAAACCCCAACGTTTTTATTTCAGACAGAATTTGGTTTATTTCAGCCTCAGCCTTGTCTTTTCCTAACTCAAGCACGCAAAGTTTTTTCCTGAGAAGAATTATTTTTTCCCGGTTGTCCCATCCCAGAATGAAGTTCTCTGGTGAGATTTTATGTGGGCGATCATCTTTCTCGTGTCTGTCTGTTGTTTTATGTAAGCCACTTGGCATCAGTGCCTTCTGTCGCCTAGTAAATTCATCTTCATTGTCTGTACACAAGTAATCAAAATGTCTAGAAAACTGACCTTTAAGCCAGGACTGATATTGTGTTTCAGGCTTAATCTCAATTTTTTCAATCAAAGCGTCTGGAGCATGTTCTGTATGCATTGAGAATGGTTTTTCTCCACTCAGATCCACTTTACTGTAAACCACTCTTCCCTTCAAATTGGTTTGATTCACATATTGATTCACCCTATGAATAAATTCAGTGGGAACAAGTAATCGAAGTCCAAAATTATGAAGCAAAGATTCTATTGCCCCCTCCCATCTCTTTTCACTTTCATTAACTCGCAAAAGTTCTCCAACAAAAGGAATTTCATCGGTCTTTGCTCCCATAGCTTTGAGTATTCTTTCGCGCAACTCCAGATTTCTTGCAGGAATCTGTGTCTTGCGTTTTTGTAAAGATTCAATCTCCGTAGCCACTTCCTTTATCTGGGGCTGAATGTTGGCAAGAAAAATTGAAAACTCAATTTTCCGATTTTCCAAGGCCGATACCTTATTTTCAATTGCCTTTAGCTCATCCGCCGCTAGTGATAATTCCCTGTGAAAATCTCCTTCTGTTGCGATGGATTTGTGACCAAGATTACTAATGAGAGCATTAAACTCACCTTCTTTTGCCTTTTTCCGATGATGATCCTTTGCCCTATCATTTATTTGATTTTCAATTACCGTGATGGCAATGGTTGCACTGTCACTGGCAATGGAAATATTTAACGCCTTTTCCCGTTCTTCAAAAATTTTGATTTCCTCTTCAATGCGGCGAATATCTTCGTCTGTAATGCTGATTTGGGTTTTACATTCCCCTACAGCTTCCAGACGAAGTTTTAGTTCTTTCTTGTTGAAATAAACTGGTATCTGACTTTCCAACAATGTCAATCTTTTCTCCTCAGCTTCTTTTTCCTGGAATTGAATCCCATTGGAAACCACTGGCTTCAGCATCTCCAACTGCCTTTCAGCTTTCAAAATATTCCGGTGGGTATCCATGAGGGTTTGAAAGTTATCCTTTAATTTCTGGAATTCGTCCTCTGAATTATCTTCCTCCAGCATATTGTGGCGGACAAATTCATTCAGATTACCGAGAACTTTCACTCCAACAGTCAAATTGAATAATGTTAATGCTTTTTGCGACCGCATCCCAAAATAATTCATGAACAGGTCGCTGTATTTTGTGAAGACATCTGTAACTTCTGTTCTTGGGAAGTCCCTTTTTAGATTTTTTTTCCATAACCCCGGTCCATCCACATTTGAAAAATGAGTCGCAATCGAAAATTTTTCAGGGCTGACAATATAAGCGTGTTTCAATTCTGTCGCGCTGAACCATCTTAACTGAGCAAGAGTAACAAACTGCCCTGTCATTTCATTATGAAAACAAGCAAGAAGAATGGAATGATCCTTTTTAGACCGGAGCATTTTTAATTTAATCTCTGCATCCTCTTCATCTGCTGATTTCCCATAATGCCCCAAAACATAAGATACTTCATCACGCTCTTTTTTCTGTTCTGCACCGGATGATTGGTTATAGAATCGCTTATTTCTTGGAACAAGAAGGGTCAATAGTGCATCTACAAGAGTGGTTTTACCGGAGCCGTTAGCCCCTGTCAAAAGTGTGGTTTCGCAAGCTGGCGTGATTTTTTCGATGGTACCATGAAAGGTTCCCCAATTGTATAATTCGAGGCAATCGAGGCGGTATCCTTTTAGGTTTTCAGTTTCCATTTCTCTCAGCGTGCGCCATTAACTTATTCATAAAATCTTCCAGCTTTTCGTTGCTGATGATCGCTTTAATGATCCGGCGAACTTCAAACCTGGAATTGTCACTGTCGTTTTCATCTTCTTTAACTATTCGAAGAATGCCGATTGATTTTGACAATTGGTTAATTGTGGTATCAAATTGTTTTTGAACCCTTGACAGGTTGTTGGTGTCTTTAAGGAAAATGTCAATCCTCTCCCAGATTTGTTTGCGTGACACAATCAGTCGAGTTCCTTTTTCAGGCGTACTATCAAATTCTTCCATCCATTCCCTGAGCATCACACAAAGAAGAGATTGCTCATAGGTGAGAGGATATCTTCTTACTAGTCTGGGAAGACGATCCTCGCTTTCATCGTCCATTGCCATTGTCTGTTGAATGAAAGCAAAACCATCTTGTTCATTATAAATAAATGTCAATCCAATCTCTCCAAAGAAACCAGCCAAAGGAACCTGGTTATCTCTTACCATTAACCAATATTTATCTTCATCCCTAAAAACTGGCCCTTGAAGCAGCTTTATAATAGCTGCTGCATAAGGCAATGTGGTTTTGTTATTGATATGCTCGTTCATTTGCTGAATATTAATTTTGGAACTTTTATTATTCTTGAATTCGCCGTATCCAAGGCGATATACTCCATTTCGTCACGAGTGATACTGCTCCTCGGTTGATTCGTTGCAATCGAATAATAAGTGAGTATTTCTGCCAAACCCTTTGTCGGAGGAAATTGATTGGTGATTTCCGAAAGACTGATTTCATCCTTTCCCTGAAGCATTTGGCGAATGCGGCCCTCCAATTCTTTTATATCCACATAGAATTGATCAAACAAAGCTGCTAGATCGAAATCCATAGATGGTTCGCCTTCCTGTGCTTGGTTACGGATATTCTCCTCTTCTCCAGGAAAGGTAAGATCTCTTGAACCGGGCATTTTGATTTCAGCACTAAAAGTATCCACTATAAGGAATTCATTTTCTTCTGGAGGAGTATCTATTGTTTTTAATGCAAGTTGGCGGATTTCATGAATTAACTCCAATGCTCTCATCCGGTCAGTTACACTTTTTTCAGCGAGGATACGATTCAGTTTCTCAGCCAGCATGTCGTTGGATTCCAAAACCCGCTTACCTTGTTCGTGCAAATTTCTTTTGAGATACTTAAGAAAGTTATCCTTCACTGCCTGAATGTTCCTTTCTTTCAGCAAAGAAAACAACCGTTCAATTAGTTTCCTAAACTCATCTGTACTGGCATCAGATTGCAGAAACTCCCAAAAGGCATAAAAACTTTTTCCCTGATCCTTCTCCTTCAATTCGTCAAACGAATCGAGAGCAATACCAAGTAAACTTCCTTTTGAAAAAAGTCTTTCGCTTTGTTTTTCATAGATTTCTTTGCCGATGTCCTGAAAGTTTTTTTCAACCTCCCTGAAATCGGATACAAGTGCTTTCCCCATGCGAGTGGTTTCCACAAAACGCTCTTCAATCTGCGTATCGCTTAAGGTCTCCACATGGCCTGTAGTTCGGATGTATTCAATCTTTTTTTCTATTGCAGCCTTTTCGGTCTCTAATTCCTCGATTTTCTTTATTGGGTCTTCAGTCGTTTCAGAAACAAGAGATTTGATCTTCTGATAAATATCTTTGAACCTGGATTCTGTCCCTACAAATCTGATCCTGTCCAATAATTCTTCTACCCAGAGGAGAGCCTTTTCACTTTCCTGAGTGAGTTCATGCCAATCCTCTCCTTCGGTATCGGAATATTTGCTAATGAATCCTTTGTTTGTCCAGATTTCCAGTAACCTTTTTGACCTTTGATTAAAATCCCCTTTTATCGTAGTCCCATCATCTTCCTCGAGATTTACTTCTTCCTGATCTTCAAGGATTACTCCCAGTTTACGGATCAGTTCAATATTCGATCTTCTTCCGGGGTTTTGACCTTTAAACTGATCGAAAAGAAAACTGATGACCAATACTGCATTTCGCGACCGGATCAAACCTATTCCTGGTGACTGGTTGAAGAGGATATGTAGTTTATCTGGGGTCATTTGATCATGATTGAAGAGCAGATAAATCTGATGAAAACTCGTTCAGGATTGCGGCGAATAAAGTAATTTTCATATTTGTCATGATCAAGCCTAACATTACCCCAACCCCATAGCCTTAAACGCAGCATCCACCGGATCTGAATAAATCACCAAACTAAATTTTGAAACCAAATCAGCGGGAACTTTGCTCATCTGGGAAATATCCGCCGCTGGAATCAGCACTTTTTTTGCTCCGCAATCCTGAGCAACTTGAAGGAATTCTCCGAGGTTGTCGGAACCAATGATTGTTCCTCCTATACTCATTGAGCCAATGACAACAATTTGTAGTTGAAGAGGACGACCCGTGATGCTGGAAACAATGGAAAGCAAAATTGCAAGTTCCATTCCTTTCACGTTTCCAATTCCATTCATATCCGTTGCCTTCAGGTGAAATTCAAAGTCATTGAATTTGGCAACTTGAGTAACTCTATTTAAATTGGAACGCAAGAAATTAATTGCTTCCTTTAGTTCATCCTTAATAGCTGTTCCCCCACCAAACCCTGTTTCGCTCACCTTGCCATTACCCACCATTTTCTGAACGTCGAGACGGAATAAACCTTTGTGACCACTATCGGTGTTTTGAGCAATTGCATAAACCGTCCCCGGATTCAAATCCCCTTCAGGAATCAATGATCCACCACCGCTTTCAGGAACGCCAACAAAATGCTCTTCATTAACTTCCAGATCAATATAGCTGAAATGAACATCGTAAAATTCCATCCCGCCAATTTTCTTTAACTGTTCCTTTACCCGTCTTCTTCCTACGAGAGCGTATTCAAGGCATTTTTGAATTTCAGCTTTTGTGAATTTTCCATCTGGGAAAAGCAGTTTCACTAATCCGCTAACCGTTCGTTTTACTGCAATTGTGTCCCTTTGGTTGAGATCTTTTCCAAGCCGAAAATACTTCCCGATCACATCCGAATAATTATGCTTCCTCAATTCCCTGAGACATTCTGCATAATAATCAGAAATGAAACCATACGCATCGGTAATAAATTCCGGACGCATCTTTGGAATTTCCCAACCGGGCAGATAAAGATGGAACCTGTCAAAGAAGGCAGCATCAATCATATCTTTCGGAAACGGAGAAAGCAAATGACTGGTCTTCACTAAGTTTTCAATGGAGCCATTGATGTTGCCAACGAAAACCATTGATGCATCAGCATGAATACTTTCCTTGCCTCGGCTGAATGAACCATTGGCCATAAATCCTTTCATGATCTGGATTCCGTCTTTATCCTTAAGGTTGATTCCAGCTACTTCATCAAAGGCCACAACGTCCCACATGCCAACCAAGCCAACCGTTCTGCTGCTCATGTTGTAAAACAAATTTGCAACAGTTGTCTGGCCTCCTGAAATCAATATAGAATACGGGGAAATTTCATCATACACGTAGGATTTACCAGTGCCTCGTGGACCCAATTCGCAGATATTGAAATTCTTTTCGACAAAAGGAATCATCCTTGCAACCATGTGCCACTTAGTAGTTTCGTCTAAATTTACTGGCTCCATCCCTACACTCCGACAGATTATATCAATCCACTCATTGAGTGTGAATTGTTCTCGGTTCTGGATAAACTCTTCGATATTCAGGTCCGGCATTTGAATGGGTTTTAATTCCGCAATCTTAAATGGGGACTCTTTGGAATTTTCATCAAACCAATATTCTAGCGTGACTATACACCAGACACCGCCAGCTAAAAGCTTTTCATATTTTTTCACATAGGAATCCGAAATCACGATTCCTCTTGCGTTGATGTTGCTCAAAAGGCATTCATAGCGATCAGCCTTTTCATTCAGCTTTGCAGATACCTTATCAATAATCTTATATCTGCCTTTTTCTTTTACCCTCGCTTTTACTTTTTCGGCTTCATCTGGACGTACATAGTTTTGAGAAAGCACTTCCTTCACCATGTCCATTCCAGTTTTGATGATCTCCTCATCATCCGAAGCACAATACATTCCAAGGAGATACTCCAGAACATAGACAGGAACATTCGCGCCTTCCTTGATTTGCTTGGTCAGATCTTTCCGGACAACTTTGCCCGGAAATACCTGGTTGAGTTTTATATCAAGCTGATCCATCTTCTTCTTTAAAAATCATTAAACTCTGCACCGAATGAAATTCGCATCTGGTAAGTGAGACTTTTGTAAAGCCTGAACTGGCTCGTACCTTCGACTTGTTCTTCTAATTTTAGGAAAACATCCTGCCCGTTGAAACTGGAGGCTTCCTGCTTAAAAATAAACCTGTGCCGTTTCTCCCTTCCAGCATTATCTGAATCTCTCACATCAAAGGTGAGCATCACTTGATCCGAAATGAGTTTGTCATCTTTAGAATAGAATCCGGCCCTAAGTGATCTTGGGGAGCGCTTATCAGATACAGAATCTTTCTGGAAGAAAGCTAACCCATATTGGTTAGAAGTAATATTTGTACCCGATTGCAGAATCTCAACTTCTACAAGTGCAACATCGCTTTTCCGCTTTTTATTCACCCGAATCACCGGAACAATGATTTCCTGCAAGGATGCCCCACCATGAACATAACGACTGCCAGAGCCTCGTTGCCGAAATCTTCCCATTCCTTTTGGAATTATAATTTCAGTATCCCCTTCGAGATTTAATTGAGGTGAAGAGAATTTCATTACACCAGATTCCATCCGCAGGTTCTTTCCAATCACAAACCTTCGGTTGTCTTTGTAAACTTCTCCGCCGGATTCATATGCAATAAAATCGGATTCATCCAATGGATTGTGCTGGTACAAATAGCCATGATCTGCGGTAATAAGGGTATTGGTTCCATTCATATTGGCAATGTGCTTCAGGAGTTTAATGACTTGATCAAATTCATCTTCTGTTGCTTTGAAGACTTTTGATTCTGTGGTCTTTTCATCCCCAGCTTTGTCAATCTGATTACTGTAGATATAAATCACATCAAAATCCTTAATGTATTCTCGACCTTCTTTGTGGGCATTCATGTTCAGGAAGTCCTCCGCTGTGATGGCAACAGAACGACTATGCGCCAGTTGTAGAATTTTAGTT
>Ga0247727_10018476_pt1 | contig 10951 bp, 11 predicted proteins | sample WisWelCaveWW1625_FD_202498 | JGI IMG/M metagenome (GOLD analysis project Ga0247727, IMG submission 202498) | Biofilm microbial communities from Wishing Well Cave, Virginia, United States - WW16-25 | ecosystem: Environmental > Aquatic > Deep subsurface > Groundwater > Cave microbial mat | place...
TTGCTGCAAAGCGTCGTCGAACGTGTTTTGTTTCGCCGCTTTCTGCCGTAAAACGGGATCGCCGTACTTGCGAATTTTCAAAACTGCCATTCCGGATTCCATTAAAAATGTCTGCTCTGCTTATTAGAGCAAAAAAATTTTCTGTACGCGGATTTAATGAATGAAACAGAAAAAGCTTTGCTTTATCCGCTTCGTAAGAAAATCCGCTTACAGCAAGTTTATTACGGCGCGTCGCGGCTGAATTACGCCTCCGAGGAAGCCGGAGTCAGCTTGCGAGCAATGCCGCTGCGCGCGATCTCCACCTTCACATTGTCTGCGATCTTCACGATGAGCGTTTGCTCTTTTTCCTTCACGCCGACAATGGTGCCGTAGATGCCGCCGGCCGTGACCACGTCATCGCCTTTCTGCAACGCAGACAACATGGCTTGGTGCTCCTTCTGGCGCTTGGCTTGTGGGCGTAGAATGAGAAAGTACATGATGACAAAGATGAGCACGATGGGCATCCACATCATCAAACTGCTCGACGAGCCGCCGCCGGGGCCTTGTAACAACATCATGGGTAACGACATCTTCCCTCCTTGGGATGAGATACGAGGTGTTTGGTTTAGTTGAATACACAACAAAGCATTTTAAATTTTCAATTGAAAATTCAAAATTGAAAATTTGAAATGCTTTTGATTTCATCTGTCACGCGATACTCCCTCCAAAAGCCAGCCTGCCATTCCGTGAACTCGCCGCGCTGAATCGCCTCACGCATGCTCGCCATGAGGCGATGATAAAAGCGGATGTTGTGCAAGCTCGCCATGCGCATCGCCAAAATTTCCTGCGCATAAAATAGATGGCGGAGATACGCGCGCGAATACGTGCGGCACGCGTAGCAATCGCACACGGCTTCAATCGGCGTGAAATCATCTTTGAAACGCGCGTTGCGCAGATTGAGCGGGCCATTCATTGTGAAGACTTGGCCCTTGCGGCCGTTGCGCGTGGGGATGACGCAATCGAACATGTCCACGCCCAAGTTGACGGCTTGCACCAAATCTTCGGGCTTGCCCACGCCCATCAAATAACGCGGCTTGTGCTGCGGCAAGAGCGCAGTGGAAAGCTCGAGCATGTCGAGCATCGCGGGTTTCGGCTCGCCCACCGCGAGGCCGCCAATCGCATAGCCGGGAAATTCGAGCTGCAACAACTCTTCGGTGCTGCGTTGGCGAAGGTCGGCATACGTGCCGCCTTGCGTGATGGCGAAGAGCGTTTGTTCGTGCCCATACCAGCCTTCAGAGTTTTGCCACGCATGCCAGCAACGCTTCGCCCACGCTGTTGTTAAGCGAATCGACTTCTCGACATAGTCACGTTCGGAAGGATACGGTGCGCACTCATCGAGCACCATCATGAAATCCGAGCCGAGCGCACGCTGCGTGTGAATCACGCTCTCTGGCGTGAACTCATGACGCGAGCCGTCAATGTGCGATTGGAAGCGCACACCGTTGTCGTGAATTTGGCGCAACGCGGACAAACTAAAAACTTGATAGCCGCCGCTGTCCGTGAGAATCGGTTTCGGCCATGCAGCGAAGCCGTGCAAGCCGCCCGCTTGCCGCAGCAACTCTTCGCCGGGGCGCAGATAGAGATGATAGGTGTTGCCGAGAATAATTTGACTTCCGACTTCCGACAACTCATCGCGCGAAAGCGTTTTCACCGTGCCCTGCGTGCCCACGGGCATGAACACCGGCGTGAGAATTTCGCCGTGCGCCGTGGTCATCTTACCGCAACGCGCGCGGCCGTTCGTGTCTTGAGAAAGAACTTGAAAGGAGAAGGACATTAGTTTTGAGCAAGCTCCAGCTCGTCAAAGATTTTTTCGGCGTCTTGCACGGTCGCGGCGCGTTTCAATCTCTCGGTCAATTGTTGCAATGTGGGGATTTGCCGAATCTTTTGCGCGCGCGTATCTAGGCCTTGACCGGCTTCGCCGAATTTAAGTTCGATGATCGTGCCAATGGCTTGGTGAAGAATCGGCAAGCTTTCTTCAAGCGCTTGAGCTAGGCCCTTTTTGATTCCGATTCGTTCTGCGGTTGTAATGTGTGGCATTGTAGGCTCCTCTATGGCTTTGACTTCTTCAACGATTTCATTCTCCAAATTTTCCGGAACCGTGATGATCCAATCGATGAACTTGTATAGCGCTAAGATTTTTTCTCTTGTCAAACCGCGACGATACAATTCCAACAGAAAATGCTTTTTCCAAGTATACTTCTCGTGCTCGTTGCCGCGCGCTTCCAAGGCTTTGAGATACGCCATGACGGCAATCGCAAACGGATTTGTACTCGCCTCCAACTCTTTCCAGCGTTCGCGATAGTCAATCAGCTTCACAATCGGATAGCGGAAGATGACCTCGCAGCCCCAACGCGAGCGTTGATATTCACTCGCGCGATAATTCGGATTCTCGTCCGTCAACAGCGCGAGACTTGCCACTTCTCTCCTGAACCTGTCGAACAGGCGATAGTTGTAAACGAACATGCGCTCGCTAAACTCGGCTTGCTCATAGCCTTGCACTTCGACATGAATGAGCAACCATTTTTCGGAGCCGTCGCGCAGATAGACCCTTGCTAACTTGTCTGCATGCCGTCGGCCCGTCTCGCTGCCTTTGATGATCTTCTGCAGCTCTTTATCCAAAAAACGCATAGCCTTTGGACCAGTCGATATCGCCGTGAATATCGGGAAAGAAGAAGAGCAGAAAATCTTCGAAGAGGTCCTCGATGATTTCTTTCCAGGCGCTGTCGTAGTCGATCATGTCATCGATCCCCTTAACAATTTAAAAGTGATTAAACAAAAACCCTAATACAGAAAAATGTATAGCAGAAAGATAAAGAAACCGTGTGACGACGATGGAATATAGCCTACAAACATTTTTCTGCCATTCATCTTTCTGTCACGAAGCTTTTTCTGTTTAGATCAATTTTGCCAGCGCCTCATCCACTCTTTCCACCGGCACCACTTCAATGCTCGCGGGTTTCTCTAAGCCTTTCATCGAATACTTCGGCACAACCGCGGATTTGAAACCGAGCTTCGCAGCTTCACTCAATCGTTTGTCGATTTGCGGCACGGCGCGCACTTCACCGCCAAGTCCGACTTCACCTATAACAATCGTGCGCGCATCGATTACGGCGTTGCGCACGGAAGAGGCGGCGGAAACGATGATGCCGAGATCCGCAGCCGGCTCATCAATGCGCACACCGCCGGCAACGTTCACGAACACGTCGAAAGTTCCCACGCGAATGCCGACGCGCTTCTCCAAAACCGCGAGCAACAACGCGAGCCGTCGCGAATCAATGCCATTCGCGATGCGCTGCGGCATGCCATACGTACTCGTCGTCAACAGCGCTTGCACTTCGACAAGAATTGGTCGCGAGCCTTCGAGCGAGCAAATCACCACGGAGCCGGAGATATCGTCCTTGCGCTGCGAGAGAAAAATTTCCGAAGGGTTCGCGACTTCGCGCAAGCCGTCTTGGCGCATCTCGAACACGCCGATCTCGCGCGTGCCGCCGAAACGGTTTTTCACCGAGCGCAAAATGCGAAACATGTGATCGCGGTCGCCTTCGAATTGCAGCAGCGTGTCGACCATATGCTCCAGCACTTTCGGGCCGGCGAGATAGCCTTCTTTGGTGACATGACCGATAAGAAAGATCGCGATATTGCTCGTCTTCGCGACTTGCAGCAGCGCGAGCGCAGACTCGCGCACTTGGCTCACGGTGCCGGGCGCGCTTTCATATTCCGGGCGATACACGGTTTGGATAGAATCGACAACGACGAGGCGCGGCTGAATGTTGCGAATGGCCGCGAGGATGTCGTTGAGATTGGTTTCCGCGTGAATGTAAAGATGCGCGGAGTCCAAGCCCAAACGATACGCGCGCATCTTCGTTTGCGTCGCGGATTCTTCGCCGGTGACGTATAGCACGGGCGCGTTCGGTTGCGCGAGCGCCGCGGCTTCTTGCAAGAGCAGCGTGGATTTGCCGATGCCGGGATCGCCGCCAAAGAGTATCAAAGAACCGGGCACGATGCCGCCGCCGAGCACGCGATTCAATTCATGGCTGCTGCACAGAATGCGGCCGCTCTCATCGTGCGTAATTTCGCGCAGCGGCACAGGCTTGCTTTTTTCAGCGACCATTGCGGTCGCACGCGCGGGCTGCGGCGCAACTTTCTCTTCAACTAAAGTATTCCACCCCTCGCATTCGGGACACTTGCCGAGCCAGCGCAAACTCTTATGGCCGCAATTGTGGCAAACGAATTGGGTGGTTTCTTTTTTTATGCGAGCCATGAGAGCAGTGATCAGTAATCAGTAACCAGTTATCAGTGTTCAGTCACCAGTTAGCAGTTGCCGTTTTTTGCTTGGCACTCCGCTAGGAGTGAAATGTTTATAGCAAGGCCTCGTACCTCATTTCCGAAAACTCCGTTAGGAGTGGCATGTTTGGTTTTCAACGTAAAGCCCGCGCCAATTCAATGGAATCTACATGTCACTCCTAGCGGAGTTGAGGGCTATCTCTGCGCAACGTTGTCTATAAACATCCCACTCCTAGCGGAGTTGTCTGCGTGGCATACCTTGACTTCAACCAAATGGGCAACCGTCGTGCGAAATTAAGATGCTATGTTGATAGTTTGTGCAACAGTAGCTCTTGAAGAGCGATGTTTTCGGCCAGCAGACGATTATTCTCCAGCGTGATCTCTTGCAAACGTTTCATTTCAACGAGCAACTGCCGCTGGGCTGCACCTACTTGCGCGCGCAAAGTAGCTGAGTCGTTGTCTTTATAAGAAGTGCTCAAGATTTTGCTCTCAGCTTCGTCTTCCGCATCGTACCACGCTTGCAACTCGGTTTGTTCCTCGACAGAGAGAGGCAGGCCGCGTGTGCTTCTATCGTGCAAGTGTTGTGCGCGATCAGTTGTCGTCATTGCTATTCTACAATTTTCATGTAAGTACGAAAGAGTCTATCGGAGCGTTCAAATTGAGCAGAGAACCACGTTATCAGTTCATACCCTTTATTGATATTCTTAGCCCTTTCTTCTTCAGTGCTTGACGAAGAGTTGGGATGCAAAAAATTGTAAACGTAATTATAGTCCACTCCTTTCAGATAAACTTCGTTTAGGTATTTTGTAACATCATCGCCAAAAAGAAAGCTGCTCTCGCTCGTGCCGCGAATAAATATAGGTAACTCATCATCAATAACTCCGCCGCGTTGTATTGCTGAACCAATGAACTGCCTCAAAGCCGTATAGATTTTAAAGCGTTTATCATACAATTCATTTTGATAGTGCAACTTGTTTATTCGGTGCTGTTGCAAAGCAATATAGAATGTGATTAAAGCGATTAGTGGAGTTATCAAAGCAGACAAAACATCAATGACAGTCTTATATAAGGGCTGAGGCTCTGAGATTATTCGAGCGTTGGGCGACCAGCGTATAGAGTCGATTGTCAAATGTTGGATGGTAATTTGTTTCTCGTTTCGAGTCGTGTCTGAGGTGGATGACGCAGGATGCGCCTTTTGAATTGTTTGATTTACCATTGAAGCTATGCTATCTTGCGCCGAAGTACTGCGAGCATTAAATACGATCAAAAAAGCAAAAAACAAATTCAGAGAGTTCATGTTTTATATCTACGTGGTTAATGTTGTATTGCTCAAACTTTGGTTTCATTAAAAAACCTGCCGTCCCAAAGTAACCTCCGAAGACTGTGGTGACTCTACAAGGCAGTGAATCGCTCTCATTACCTCACCAAACTCCCCTCCACAAACTGCCGCACTCTCGGCTCATTAGTGCGGCGCACTTCTTCCGGCGTGCCGGTGAAGATGACTTTGCCTTCGTGCAGCATGGCAATGTTGTCGCCGACTTTGAACGCGCTCGCCATGTCGTGCGTGACCACGATGGACGTGACACCGAGCTTGTCTGCGCAGTTGATGATCAAATCGTTGATCGAATCGGCAGTGACGGGATCGAGGCCAGTGGTCGGCTCATCATACAACACGAACTCTGGGTTCATCATCAACGCACGCGCGAGGCCGACGCGTTTGCGCATGCCGCCGGAAAGCTCCGCGGGCTTCATGTTCTGCGTATTCGGCAAATCCACAAGCTCCAAACTTTCCGCGACGCGGCGCTCGATCTCGCGCTCGTGCATCAAACGATGAAAGCGCACGCCGAGCGCAACGTTTTCTTCCACGGTCATCGAATCAAAAAGCGCGGCGCCTTGAAAGAGCATGCCGAACTTGCGCCGCACTTGAAACAACTCGCGCACGGTCATGGCCGTGAGCTCTTCTTCCTCCACAAAAATTCTGCCCAGCTCAGGTTTCAGCAAACCGATGATGAGCTTGAGCAAAACGCTTTTGCCCGTTCCGCTGCGACCGATGATGACTTGCGTTTGGCCTTGCGGAATGTCGAGCGTTGCGCCGGTGAGCACGCTTTTGCCGTTGAACGATTTGTGGAGATTGCGAATCGAGATCATCTATAAAAAAAGTGGCCAACTTTCTTCGAGGTTAAATTGGTAATGCGCTTCTTTGAAATGTCATCCTGGAAGGAACTTCCTTAGTGCTCGGCTGTCTTCCCAGCACGAGGGAAGGTTCTTCCAGAATGACAGCTTTAGGGGGAGTTACAAATGAACTCGCAACGAGTATAAATGGCGCTCCTTAGAAGATGATCGTCGCGAGCACGTAATCATTCAACATGATCAACGCGGCGGAGAGCACGAAAGCTTTGATCGTCGCGTGGCCCACACCTTCCGCGCCGCCTGTGGTTTGAAAGCCGACGTAACAACCGACGAGCGAGATGGTCGCGCCGAACACCGTGGCCTTCAACAAGCCGCCGAGCACGTTGCGCACCACGAAAGTTTGCTGCACGCCTTCGAAGAATACGCGCGCGGTGAGGCCGATCAATAAATTTGAAACGACGAACGAGCCGAGTATCGCGATGAAATTTGCGAACACGGTCAAGATGGGCGTCATGGTGGTCGCGGCGAACACGCGCGGGGTCGCGAGATAACGCACGGGGTCGATGGCCAACGTTTCGAGTGCGTCGATTTGTTCGGTGACTTTCATCGTGCCCAACTCGGCTGCGATGGAAGCGCCGACGCGGCCTGCGAGCACGATGGCGGTGAGCACCGGGCCAAGCTCGATGAACACGGCGATGCTCGAGGCGGAGCCGATGTAGCTATAGGGAATGAAGCCTTCGAATTGATAGGCCGCTTGCCATGCGGTCACGGCTCCGGTGAAGACGGCAATGACGGAGACCAACGGCAGAGAATGCACGCCGATGAGCCGCATTTGTTCGAGCACAAGCTGCCGGTCGCGGCCAAGCAGAGGGGCGTGACGCATGATGCGACCGAACAAAATAAACATCGCGCCGGCTTGCTCGAAGAACTCTAAAACGGTTCGACCAACGGCGCGAATGGGGCGTTCGACCAACACAGACACGTGCGATTATCCTTTATTCTCTTCGTCGCACATTGATTTTAACGGCGAGCAAAGTATTGATTCCGCCTTCTAAAGTCAAGCCCTTCCTCGGTGCGGCAAAATACGATAGTCATAATTTGGCGAGCTACAGGTTATCAATCATCTCCGTGAGCAAGGAACAGCCGCGCAATTCGGCATCGCTCGCGCGGCCGAGGAGCTCGATGCGATCTTGCCACACGCGGCCGAGGTCTTCGGTTTGAATCGCCAGCACGGAATCGACGTTGGCAAGATCGTAAACGCGCAGCATGCCGGTTTCACCGGCTGGCAAAGGCCGCATCGTGTTCGGATCAATCGCCGCGACGCGCACCCATGGCGGCATGAATTTGATATGGTCGCGTTCATCCGCCAGCGGCGCGAGCGGCAAGCGGCTTTCATAAAACTGCGAGCTGAGTTCGGTCATGCCGTATTCATTCAGAAGATTTTTTTTGTGAAGGCCGAAGCATTCGCAAAGCATGGTTTGAAATTCTTCGCGCGGCACTTCGCGTGTGCGGCCTTTGTAGCCGCCGGTATCGAGCACACGGCTGCCCTCGGGAAGCTCGAAGCGAAGTTTGTTTGCCGCACATTCATCCAAAAACGCGAGCAGATTGAACGCCGTGCCGAAGATGAATACCGGCGTATTTTCTGTGATCGCACTTTCCACTGCGCGCCTAAAACATCCGAGTTGAAGCTGCTCGGGCGTGAAGAACGCTGCGCTCTTTTCGGCGCCATAGGCCTCACGCAGCGCCGCGCACATATATCCCAAAGAAGAGTTGGCGAAGTGCTTCGTCGTCGGCGCGAGAAATAAGAACCTGATTCTTTCAAGATCGGGCAAGCAATAGGCTTTGAAGCTGCGCAACAATGCGGCACGATAAAACTGCAAATCGCGAAAGTAATGTTTGCCGGGCCGTTGCTGCGTCGTGCCACTCGTATAAAAAACGACCGCTGCTTGTTCGTGCGGAAAACACACGAGCGGCACTTGCTTGAACGCGCTTGTCGTCACCGCAGGAATTTCCTGCCAATGCGCAAGCTGCGGCGAAGCGACGCCGGCTTGTTGGCAATAGCGCTGATAGACATTGTTGTGCTGGAATTGATGTGCGAAGAGTTGGAGCGCGAGCGTGTTGAAGGCCTCATCCTCAAACTGATTGAGCGGAGTCGTGGTGATGAAATCGAGGATTGCTGATCGTGGATCGTGGATCGTGGATTGAAGATCGGAGATCGCAGATAGTTGATCACGACTCGTCATTTTTCATTTCCGTCCTTTGCGCTTCGCTGTGCTTCTTCTATTCACGATCTACGATCCACCATCCACGATCCTCTCTCCTCAATTCTCAACCACAACCGGCGGATCAACCCACTTATCATGCGCCTTGATCAGCTCGATCAAACGTTGATCGGCTTGCTCTTCGGGAATGTTGCGCTGCACGCACTCCTTGCCAACGTACAAGCTCACGACTTTCGGGCCGGTGCCGACGTAGCCGAAATCCGCGTCCGCCATTTCGCCGGGGCCGTTCACGATGCAGCCCATGATCGCGATTTTCACGCCTTTGAGGTGGCCGGTCTTTTGTTTGATGCGCTCCGTCGTGGTTTGCAAGTTGAAGAGCGTGCGGCCGCAGCTCGGGCAAGAAATGAATTCAGTTTTGGAAATGCGCAGCCGCGTGGCTTGCAACAGATTATAGCTGAAACGCAGCGCAACGCCGGGGTTGATCGCACCGGTAATCAAAATCGCATCGCCGAGGCCGTCACACAAAAGCGAGCCGAGCTGCGAACTGGCATCGAGTCGCCAATTCGCATCATCGGCAACCCGATAGCGCCAAACCAGCGGCGCTTTGATGCGCATTTTTTCAAGGTGCGTCACAAACATGCGCACGAGGCCGACTTCGCCAATGCGTCCGCCGAGCATTTCAACCGCAATGGACCAGTTCTTCGCGCCATGCAAACCGACAAGCAGCGTTTCGAGCTTGGCGAACGCCGAGCGCTCGGCAATCATATTTGTGTCGAACACGGCTTGCAAATGCGCCGCATGCTCTCGCGCATAGGCGCATGCGCGCTTGATTGCTTCTTGCTCTGCGCCTTTCATGAACAACAAAACCGTCTCCGGCGCTTTCTCGCCGTTCAGGCTTTGCCACGAAGAAGCCGTGGGCAGATATTGGTGTGTTGCTTCCAAACATGCGCGTGTGCGTTTGAGATTCCAGCCATTCGCGCCGGTTTCGAACCATTCCGCAAAATTTTCTGCTGGTGGCTCAACCGCTCCCAATACTTTTAGTTTGTTGATCGGCTTCGCAACGAGCGCGCGCACTTCTTCCTCTGCTGCGCCGTTGTGCGCCAATGAAATTCCCACACGCACGAATTCTTTCTCGCCAAAACTCAAGCCCGAAGTTTCCACACGCGCCGAGGCGCGGCGATTGTACTCATACGGCTTCACCACGCTCGCAAATTCCTCCGCGCGCACGGAATAGAGTAATGCGTCGATAGTAGCGCAGGCATCCTTGCCTGCAGTCAAGATGACTGCGCTACGTTTCTCCGCCAATTCGCCGCGCGCGGCGTTGAACTTTTGCGCCAATGCTTGCGCCACCGGAATTTCATAGATCGAGTCTTCCGTCAACGACACGCGAATGGTATCGCCAATGCCGTCTTCCAACAACGCGCCGATGCCCACCGCAGATTTGATGCGGCCGTCTTCGCCGTCGCCCGCCTCGGTCACGCCGAGATGAAACGGATACGTCATGCCCAGCTCATACATGCGTGCTGCAAGCAAGCGATACGCTTGAATCATCACTTGCGGGTTCGAAGACTTCATCGAGATGACGCTCGCGCGATAGCTTTCTGCTTCGCAAATGCGAATGAACTCCAGCGCAGATTGCACCATGCCCTCGGGTGTGTCGCCATAGCGATTCATCACGCGATCCGCAAGCGAGCCGTGATTCACGCCGATGCGCATGGCCACGCCGTTGGCTTTGCACTTTTTCACGAGCGGCAAAAAGCGCTGGGCAATGCGCTCCAACTCGGCCTCATACTGCGCGTCACTATATTCGCGCACCTCAAATTTTTTCTTGTCCGCATAATTGCCAGGGTTGATGCGCACCTTCTCGACGATGTCGGCGGCCACCATCGCCGCGTTTGGCGTGTAATGAATATCAGCCACGAGCGGCACAGGAATGTTCTGTCGCCGGAGCTCGGCTCTGATGTTGCGCAAATTCTCGGCTTCGTTCATCGAAGGCGCCGTGATCCGCACAATCTCGCAGCCGGCTTCATAAAGTTGAATGGCCTCTTGCACGGTCGCGGCGGTATCCATCGTATCGGAAATCGTCATGGATTGCACGCGAATCGGATTATCGCCGCCGATGCCGACGTGTCCGACTTTCACTTCATGCGTCGGCCGCTGGCGATAGAAAAAGGGATGCTCGTTGAATTTCAGAGGTGTGGTCATATATGATTTCATTGCATGGTGAATAAGGCTCAATAAGCAGCAAGCACGTGCGCTCGTTTTCCAGGTGATAG
>Ga0247727_10018477_pt1 | contig 10951 bp, 12 predicted proteins | sample WisWelCaveWW1625_FD_202498 | JGI IMG/M metagenome (GOLD analysis project Ga0247727, IMG submission 202498) | Biofilm microbial communities from Wishing Well Cave, Virginia, United States - WW16-25 | ecosystem: Environmental > Aquatic > Deep subsurface > Groundwater > Cave microbial mat | place...
ATAGTTACAGGCATCTTTTCCATAACCGTATGCCTCTTCATAAGGTTTATAAATCATATTGTTACTTTTACTTATATGCAAAAAATAGTGGTGATGTCTGTCGGAGGCAGTTTAATCAATCCCGGTGAGATTCAAGTTGATTTTCTTAAGCGTTTGAAATCCTTTATCGACAAAAGCCCGCACAAGTTTATCATTGTCTGTGGTGGCGGCATTACTGCAAGAACTTATGGCGCTGCCGCAAAAGAATTTGGTGTTGGCAACTTGGGCCAGGATGAAATCGGCATTCAGGCAACAATTCTTAATGCAGAGCTTTTGTGCCGCATCTTCAAATCTCCACCAGTGCAGCAAAAGCCGAAGAAAATGCCTTTCAAGAAAGTATTAGTTGCCTCGGGCTGGCTTCCTGGCTGTTCTACAGATTATAATGCAGTTGTCTGGGCAAAGAAATTCAACGCAAAACAAGTTTTCAATCTTAGCAACACCAATTATGTCTATACAAAAGATCCGAAGAAGTTCAAGGATGCTAAACCATTGAAGAAAATTTCTTGGAGAGAGTATAAAAGAATGATTCCTTCTCGATGGTCTGCAGGCCTGAGCACTCCTTTTGACCCTGTTGCTTCAAGAGCTGCAGAGAAATGGAAGATACAAGCCATCGCCATTAACGGCCAAAAACTTAATCAATTGTCAAAGGCCGTCAAAGGCAAACAGTTTATCGGTACGGTGATAGGATGAAGCGATTTTTTCTTTTGCTTATCCTGCTTCCATTAGTCTCCGCCCAGCCTACTGACTGGTTTTCTGCAGGATTGGTAAAAACAGATTTGAAAGTTTCTTCCAGTATTGAGCTTTCTCAAATCGGCCCGAGTCCTTTTGTGGAAACAATTTCTGCAGAGGTTATTTTTGTTCCTCAGAACTCGGAATTTGTTGCTATGAGAAGTTTTGATGCTTCTCCTTCTGCCATAGTTGCAGGCGACCGTGTAATTTTTGAGTGGAAAGCTCCCTCAATGGGGTCTTTGTCTTATGGCTATCACGCGGTTGTTGAGACTGCCAATAATGCTCCGCGTGTTGGTGCAAAGATTCCTTATCCTATGAAGATTCCTCACGGTTTTGCAAAATACACTTTGGCAACAAAGAATGTTGATTCAAATAACGCAAAAGTTCTCGGCCAGGCGTATGCGTTGGCTCAAGGCGAAGATGACTTATTCCTTCTCGTCAGCAAGATTGCTGCTTGGACAAAGAATAATGTGAATTACAATCTCAGTACGTTGACTGCCGAGGTTTCCCAGCCTGCTTCGTGGGTTTTGGAAAACAGGTATGGTGTTTGTGATGAAATCACGAGCTTGTTCATCGCAATGCTTCGTTCTTTGAAAATTCCTGCAAGATTTGTCTCTGGGCTTGCTTTTACCAACAGTCCTGAGTTTCCGCAGGGCTGGGGTGCTCACGGCTGGGCTGAAGTTTATTTCCCAGGCGTTGGCTGGGTGCCTTTTGACCCTACTTTTGGTGAATACGGCTGGGTTGACCCGAGCCATATTAAATTGAAGGAAAGTCTTGATCCTCAGGAGCCAACAACGGTTTTCGAATGGAAGGCGAGAGATGTCAATGTAAATGTGAAAGATTTGAAGCTTAGTGCAGAGAAGCTCCAAACATCCGGAATAGTGCCGTTGGAGCTCAGGCTTTCAGTTTCCCCAATGCGTCCGAGAGTTGGTTTCGGCAGTTATAATGGAATTGTTCTTGATGTGGAGAATCTGGCGGACTTTTACGTTGGCGCTGAATTCACGCTTACAAGAGTCACTGACATGGCTATTCTTAATGGTGAATCTCAGCAGATTGTTTTGCCTCCTAAGGGCCGCGGCAGGCTTTTCTGGAAAGTAAAAGTCAGGCAAGACCTTGATCCAAATTTCCAATACGAAATTCCAATTTATGTCTACACAATAAGAAACGACACAATTAAGTCAGGTTTTGATATTGGCAGGTATGACATTGTATTCTCGGAGTCGGACATTGATACTGAGATTTCAAGATTGTCTGCCACGCAGCGTGATGCCTTGCAGTTAGCCTGTGCATTGCAGGATGACATGATTTGGACTGATGTTGGCAGGGTTGACTGTCTTGTTCAGAACAGGGGCGATAAGGACCTTCAGGTTAAAGTTTGTTATGACTCCTGTCAGGATGCGACTTTGCCTGCAAAGACTAATCTTCCTGTGTCGTATGACATTCTTGCAAAAACTCCTGGCGAGCACGAGGTTGAAGTTACAGCAACAGCAGGAGCATTGGCGAAAAAAGCAGTTTTGACGCTTGTCCGTCTTGAGGAGCCTAAAATCACTATCAAGGACGTTTCAATTCCTGATTCTGTTGCCTATGGGGATTCTTTCACTCTTTCATTCACGTTGGCTCGGGAAAGCGTTTCTTTGCCTGAGAACGTCACAGTTCACGTGAGAGGCGGCGGTGCAGAGGCAACAGTGAAGGTTGGAGATTTATTGATTGACGAGGAAGTTCGTGTTAACATTCGTTCTGACCAGTTGTATTCTGCAAGCCCCAATTTTGGCATTAAAGTAACTTATTATGACCCATTCGGCAAGGAATACCGTGAAAGCAGCAGCACCTCGCTGTCTGTCTCCGGAGTTCCTTGGTATAAGCGCGTATTGGGTTGGATTATAGACCTCTTCTAATAAGCTTTATAAACACCTCTTCTTCCTTTAAACTCATGGCAAAGGGTGTGATTGAAAAGCTTGTTCCTGACACGAGTGTTATTATTCAGGGGTTGGTCAGCGAGCAGGTGACAAAAGGTGAACTTCAGGTAGGTGAACTTATCCTTCACGAAGCTATTCTTGCAGAGCTTGAGCATCAGGCGAATGAAGGCCATGCTTCCGGCTATATTGGTCTTGATGAAGTGAAGCGTTTGCACGAGATGGCCGAGAAAAAGCGTATCTCGTTAAGATTTGCCGGCAGTCGTCCTGGCGCAAATGAAATTCGTTATGCAAAGCTCGGAGAGATTGATAATATTATTCGCCAGCTTGCTTATGATGAAGATGCTACTTTGTTGACTGGTGACAAGGTGCAGGCGCGTGTTGCAGAGGCAAGAGGCATCAAGGTTATTTTCATTCCTCAGAAAGAATATTGTCCAAAGCCGCTCAAGATGGATCATTACTTTGATGAAACTACAATGTCTGTTCATCTAAGAGACAAAGTTTTGCCAATGGCAAAAAAGGGTTCTCCTGGCAGCTGGCAGTTTGTTCCTATTTACAATAAGCCGATGACTGCTGATGAAATAAAGGACATTTCCCGTGAGATGATTGAGGAAGCCGGCTGCAGGACTGATGGTTTTCTTGAAATTCAAAGAGAAGGTTCCACAATTGTTCAATTAGGCCTATACAGAACTGTCATTTTGCGTCCTCCTTTCAGCGACAATTGGGAAATTACTTGTGTGAGGCCTGTCAGGAAACTCACTTTGAAAGACTATGAAATGTCTGAAAAGCTTAGAGACCGTATTTCCTCTCAGGCAGAAGGGATTTTGATTGCAGGCGCTCCCGGCATGGGCAAGAGCACTTTTGCCCAGGCATTAGTTGAGCAGTACGCAGAGCTTGGCAAGATTGTTAAGACTGTTGAAGCTCCAAGAGACCTTGTTCTTCCAGACACAATCACGCAATTGTCATACAGCCGCAGCACGCCCGAGGAAGTGCACGATGTCCTATTATTATCTCGTCCTGACTATTCTTTATTCGATGAAATGCGAAATGTTCCCGATTTCCTGCTCTTTGCAGACATGCGCTTGGCAGGTGTCGGAATGGTCGGAGTTGTGCACGGCACTAATCCATTGGATGCCATCCAAAGATTCATCGGCAAGATAGATTTGGGCGTTATTCCTCACGTCATTGATACTGTTGTTTTCATAAAATACGGAAAAGTTGACAAAGTGCTTAACATTAATATGATTGTTAAAGTTCCTGCAGGCATGACAGAGGCTGATTTGGCCCGTCCAGTCGTAGTCATTGCTGACTTTGAGACAAACAAGGCAGTTGCAGAAATCTATTCTTATGGCGAAGAAACCGTCGTAGTGCCGGTCCAAGAAGAAAAACCAACTGGCGTTAAGGCATTAGCCGCACGCCAGCTTGAGCGTGTTTTCCAAAAATACAGCGATAGTGTGAAAGTTGAGATGCTTAGCGATCATAAGGCGGTTGTTTACGTTCCTGAGAAGTTCATTCCTTCGATTATCGGCAGAGGCGGGGAGAACATTCAGGCTTTGGAACAGCAGTTAGGCATTGGCCTTGATGTCCGCCCTTTGGGAGAGGAGGCGAAAAAGCCTCCAAAAGGAGATGAAATACAATACAGAGTAACCGGCAGCAGCAAACATGTTGAATTCCTGCTTGGCGGCAATTACTCTGGCAAGGATGTTGATATTTATTTGAATGCTGAGTACTTGGCCACTTTCGCAGTAAGCAAGAAGGGCGTCGTAAGGATTAAGAAATCAAACAAATTGGGCAAGGTTGTGATAGATGCAATGGATCACGGTGAAAAAATCTCATTTGTAGGTGCTTAAATGCTTGACATAAATTATATCCGCCAATATCCCGATGTTGTCAGGGAAAATCTTAGAAAGCGTCAGGTTCCGGAATATCTGAATTATTTGGATGCCGTCTTGAAGAATGACGAGCTCTGGCGTTCTTTGAAATCAAAAGTTGACCAGGCAAGAGCTAGAAGAAACAAGGTTTCAGAAGAAATTAACACTGCAAAGAAAGCAGGAAAAGATGCCTCCAAGCTCATCAAGGAAGCTGCGGACATTCCTAAAATCATTGCAGAAGCGGAGAAAGAACTGGCAGAATTGCAGGATAAAATAAAGACTTGCCTGTACAAAATACCTAATCTTACTCACGATTCCGTTCCCTGTGGCAAGGATGATACTGAAAACAAGGTTGTCAAGACTATTGGCAAAAAGCCAGTTTTCAAGTTCACTCCCTTGAGCCACGTTGATTTGATGCTCAAGAATGACTGGGCTGACCTTGACCGTGCTGCAAAAATCTCCGGCGCAAGGTGGTATTTCTTGAAGGGCGATTTGGCAATGCTGGAAATCGCTTTAGTCCAGTATGCTATGGACTTTATGCGTAGCAAGAAGTTCACTCCTGTTATTCCTCCTTTTATGATGTCTCAGAAAGCGTATCAGGGCGTTGTTAGCTTGGAAGATTTTGAGAATGTGATGTACAAAGTTCAGGGAGAAGACTTGTACGCAATTGCAACATCAGAGCATCCTTTGACGGCAATGTATATGGATGAAGTGCTTGACGAGTCTCAATTGCCGATAAAGATGGCCGGTTTCTCAACTAATTTCAGAAAGGAAGCTGGCGCTCATGGCAAAGACCAGAAAGGAATCTTTAGAGTTCACCAGTTTAACAAAGTCGAGCAGATTGTCCTTTGCAAGCCAGAAGATTCTTGGCATTTCCATGAAGAACTATTAAAGAACGCTGTTGAGTTCTTTGAAAGCCTTGGTTTGCATTTTCGTGTTGTGAATGTCTGCACTGGCGATTTGGGCATTATTGCTGCCAAGAAGTATGACGTTGAAGCCTGGTATCCTGTTCAGGATGCTTTCAGGGAGGTTGTTTCCTGTTCGAATTGCACGAGTTATCAGGCAGTGCGCTCTAATATCAGATTCCAGTGTGGTGCAGAAAGGCATTACGTGCATACATTGAATTCAACCTGTGTTGCTACCACGAGAGCCTTAGTCGCCATTCTTGAAAACTTCCAGAACAAGGATGGCAGTGTTGAAGTTCCTAAGGTCTTGCAAAAATATACTGGCTTTAAGGCCTTGAAACATGGCTGAGATTGCTTGGTGGGCTTGGATTGGTGTTGGCTTGTTCGTCGCAGTCGGCGCTGCCTGGTCTGGCGGCAAGGTTTCCTTGTTTGCCTGGGTCGGCCTTCTTTTCATCGCCATTGGAATTGCTAAAGTTGTTTACTTGTTTGTGACGCGGTCTAAGGAGACAAAAACTGAGCATAGAATAGTGCACCCGCAGCGTCCTGTTGCTCCAGTTGTTCCTCAGGGCTTTTTCTGCCCGAGATGCCGTGTTACTGTCCAGCAGACTGATTATTTCTGCAGGTATTGCGGGACAAGGTTGCGATAGAGTACCACAAATATTTTATACCCACTCTTCTGAAATTCCAATATGGGGTTAAAAGATGTGTTGAGTTCAGGCGAATCTATATTCAAAAACGAGGACTCATTGGATCCGGAATGGCTTCCGAAGAATCTTCCATTTAGGGAAACCCAGCATCATCAGATAGCTAACTGCATAAAACCTCTATTGCAGAACAGAACTGGCAGGAACTGTATCATCTCAGGCGCTCCGGGTATTGGTAAAACAGCAGCAGTAAAACTCGTCCTCAAGGAACTTGAAGATAATCCTGATGTTAACGCTCCAGATATTCAAGTTTTGTACGTGAACTGCTGGCAGAAGAACACTACTTACAAAATATTTGTAGACTTGTGCGAGCAATTGGGTTACAAGTTCACGCAGAATAAGAATACCGAAGACTTGTTCAAAATCATACAAAATATAGTGAACAAGAAAGCAGCGGTATTTGCATTTGATGAAGTGGACAAGGTCGAAGATGTTGACTTCCTCTACCACATTTACACTGATATTCTAAAAAAGACATTATTGATGATTACCAATCATCCTCAATGGTATGCAACTGTTGACGAGCGTATCCGCTCAAGGCTTATTCCTGAAAAGATTGACTTCCAATCTTACTCAAGGGATGAAATTAAAGGCATTCTCAAGCACAGGCTGGATTTTGCTTTCTCTCCTAACAGGTGGGATGAGAAGGCTTTTGACGTGATTGTTGACAAGACAACGTCTGCAGGAGACTTGCGCATGGGCCTCCATCTCTTAAGAGAAGCAGGCATGGCTGCTGAAGACCAGAGCTCAAGAAAAGTTCTTCCAGAGCACGCTGAGCGTGCATTGACTAAGCTTTCCGACTTCACAGTAAAGCCTGTTGACGCATTGTCAGAAGAATCCAGAGTTATTCTGGAACTTGTGAAATCTCAGTCAGGAAAAATCGGCGATTTGTTCAAAGTCTACCAAGACCAGGGCGGCGCAGCTACCTATAAGACTTTCCAAAGACGAATAGAGACTCTGGAAAAAGGTGGTTTTATTGAGACCAAGAAGATTATGGGCGGCAAAGACGGCACGACTACAATGGTTTCTGGGAAGAATAAGTCTTTGGATGATTTTTAGCGCTTTTCTTTCGCAACATACTTTTTGTATACCCAGTCTTCAGTTCTGACTAGCGTATATGTTGTCGTGCCGAACTTGTGTATTATTGCCCAATTTGGTAGTATTTGCTCAAAGATGTCGTCTCTTCCTTCAAGCATTTCTTCTTTTGTTTCGAATTTTTGCACAACGCGTTTTCTTATTTTTCTTCCGAATATTATCCATTGGTCTTTGAAGTCTGGGAATTTATCTTGTATGTCGGTGTGGCACTCGTATACTGGTGTTCCGCATTCGTGCACCATTGATCTTCCATTGAACAGCGGTCTTAAGTCTGGAAAGTTTATGCCGTGTTCTTTTTTATTGTAGTAGAATGTTCTTGACTTGTCGGTTTTTTTGTCATATCCTGAGAACGCAATTATTGTTTCTGCTGTTCCGGCTGGTGTACCCCCTATTGTGAATGAAGTGTATTCTGCACTGTTGCTTACTCGTATGAGCGTTTTTATGCGCGCATCTGTTAGAACTTGTTTGTGCAGCGCGATTATTCCGGTTATTATTTCGTTAAGCATCTTGCCCACTACCGACGATAAAAGAGTATATTGACTATTTAAATCTTCTCGAGAATTACTTCTTTAGCTTCATGTTCTTGAACGTCGGCTTTAAAGCCAGTTCTATTTCGCTTTCTGCTTGCACAACGGTTTTTTTCAGGTTTTCAATATCTGAATTGCTGACATTCTGGGCGCTGTATTTTTCTGTGCCTGCGTGGTAAACCACGACTGTGCCCTGATAATCATCTATGAGCAGGCTGAAACAGTCAACTACTGGTTCATTGTCAGGAATGAACTGGTATGCGAACTTGTCGTCTTCTTTTCTTTGTCCGACTATGGCCCACGTCCTTAGAAGTTTTGTGTATTTCTCCCTGTTTCTTTTTGAAGCATTTTTGATTCCTTTTATTTCTTCTAATATCTTTTCCAGTTTAGGTGATAGTTTCTCATTCATAAATTTGAGCTTGGCACGAAGACTTTAAATACTTTCTTTCAGTTTTTCATCGTATGCCAAAAAGGGTGAATTTGGAAGATATTAATAGAAAGCTTGATCTTTTGCTAAAGCAGGAAAGGAAAGAGCTGAAAAAAGAAGCGGTAGTTGAGAAAGAGGAAGAAGCAGAATTAACAAAGCTGAAAGAGCTTGAATCTTTTGAAAAGGAGATTATGACTGAGGTTGGTCCTCATCCATTAAGGCAGCTTACTTACAAAGATGTTGTAAAGGGCAGCATTGGCGCATTTATTGGCGTTGCGGCGCATTATTCATTTGTTTACGGCGTCAAAGTCGCTGCTGAGATAGACGTCTTTCGTGCAACCTTGCTTTTCCCAATTGCTTATGCATTTGGCGGAATTTTTATGTATTTGACTGGCTTTAGAAGGATTAAAGACCCGAAGATTGTGTCCTTTCTTCCAATACGCTTGACAGTCCTTTATCTTGTTGCAGTTGTTACTGCAATTCTTTTGCTGCTCTTGTTTAATCCTGAATTTTTGCATGATTTTTGGACCGCATACAAACAAGTCGCTACAGTTACCTTGAGCGCCGTTATAGGCGCCTGTACTGCTGACTTGATTGGTAAAGAATGACGACATTTGAAGAATTGCAAAATATTAAGATCTCAACCGCAGTCCATATGCTGGCAGGGTTATCCGAGAATCTGGAACGAATGCGTGACTATCAGCGCAGGGGCGAGCACAAAATAGTGGAGGAATGGTTGTTGAAGGTTGCTGCCGCCTTGGCTGAGTTGAAAGATCGTATTGAGAAACAGATGCTTTTATGCCCTGAAGGGGGTAATTGTATGTCTCTTTTAAGTGTAGAAAAGATTGAGCTGCAAAAAGTTATTGAGAATTTGAAATTGGCCGCTAAAGGAGTCGTAGAGTTAAACGATGAGGCATGGAGGGGAGTTCTTATTCTGATTTCTTCTAAACATTCGTTAGCAGATCTTCTTAAGACCGATCGAAGGCTGGCAGCCTAGCCACTGGACACTGGACAACCGCCTTCCTGAGCTATTTAAACTATAAAGGCAGAATTCTTCCTGAGGTGATACATATGGAAAACATCCAGGAACTGTTTTTTGAACAAATCAAGGCCATTACGCGTGAGACGTGCCAGCGCACTCTGAGGTTGAGATAATGGCAGACATCTATGACGACAACGCCATTGACTACTTCGAGGACGAAGAGGATATGGACGCTGCTGACGCTGCCTTCATGCATGGCTATCTTGCTTCGTAACATTTTTATTTACTTCTCTTTCTGCGCATTATATGCGCATTTTATCTAAGAACGACGTAATTAAGGAAAAGACAAAAGTCATTGCCGACATTAATGAAGGCGCTGTCTTCATCTATCCTACTGATACAATTTATGGTATTGGCTGTGATGCAACAAACGATGTGAGCGTAAGGCGTATTCGTGAGTTAAAAGCGCGTGACAAAAAACCTTTCTCAGTTATTGCTCCAAGTATAGACTGGATTAATGAAAACTGCACTCCTCCGGATAAGGCAAAGGCTTTGTTATTGAAGCTTCCAGGTCCTTATACTCTTATCTTGCCGTTGAAAAATCCTAGGGCGGTCTGCGCTCATGCGAATATGGGCATGAAGACAATTGGAGTGCGCATTCCTGATCATTGGATTTCAGAATTGGTTGCTGAAATAAACAAGCCTATTATCACCACTTCGGTTAATTTGTCAGGGCAGTCTCCTGCTTTTGAGCTTTCAGCTCTTGAGAAATTTGGAGTTGATTTCATAATATATGAGGGTGAGAAGAGAGGAAAGCCCAGCACTGTTGTTGATTTGACGCAGAACGGGAAGATCATCCAACGCCATTAACTTTTTAAACCAGTATTCATTAGTTGTTTGTAGAGGTGATGTGTATGAAAAAATTATTCTTAATTCTAATTGTAGTTTTGTTGTGTGCTTCTTTTGCAGAGGCTTATGTTATTCGTTCAATTGGAAAGGTTAACCCGCAAAGAAGCAGGTTGACTGGCGGTTTTGTTACAAATCTTGCAGAAGAAGGCGGTCTTGGTGGAACTAAAATCAGCTGGCATCCAAATACAATTGGAAGCCGTGAAGCAGCCAGTGCAAGGCCAGGCACTCCAGGTGTTATTGAGGTTAAGGTGAACAGAAAAGCTTCAGGAAGCCCTCCAATTACACAAGGAGTTACACTCTTGGTAACTGCGTATTATTATGATGGCACTTATGAGAATTTTGGCACTCCAAATATTGAAGGCATTGTGCCATTAAATCAGCTGATATTTGACCACAGTCCTGACGTTCAGGCCTATACGAATGATAAGGCGTATGCAAAGGGAAACATCAATACGCAGGTCAAGTATGTGGCCTTGGTTGTATATAAGGACCAGGCAAGAGTATTTGGCACTAATGTGAACGTCAGATAACAGAAACCTTTTTAAATCGCCTATTTTCTTTTAATTTTTATGACGACGAAGGTAGTAGGTGCAGGCACGCTTAAGGATGGCAGTTATATCGTTATTGACGGAACTGCCTGCAGGGTTGCAACTACCGATACGTCAAAGTCTGGCAAGCACGGGCACGCAAAGGTCCGCATTGTTGCTATCGGCCTTCTTGACAACAAGAAGCGTGAAATCGTGCTTCCTGCTCACGATAACGTTGAAGTTCCTCTTATTGAGAAAAAGTCTGCTCAGGTCTTGTCTGTTTCGAGCGACATGGCAAACGTCATGGATGATGAAACTTATGA
>Ga0247727_10018478_pt1 | contig 10951 bp, 8 predicted proteins | sample WisWelCaveWW1625_FD_202498 | JGI IMG/M metagenome (GOLD analysis project Ga0247727, IMG submission 202498) | Biofilm microbial communities from Wishing Well Cave, Virginia, United States - WW16-25 | ecosystem: Environmental > Aquatic > Deep subsurface > Groundwater > Cave microbial mat | place...
AGTATAAAGAAAAGCAGAGAAACCAGCAGATGGCCTATCTGCACAAGAAAGCAAAAGAGTTTAATCTGACCCTAACTCCTATTCCAATTGGATGAGTTCATTGGTAGAAGGGGTTGGGGATGAGGTGTATCCTTAAATACTCTCCGCTACAAAAACCCTTTTCACCCGTTCACTCGTGTTTGTTAAGATTTCGTAGGGTATCGTATTAATTTTATCAGCCAGTTCCTGTATGGGTAGTTCTGCTCCAAAAAGAATTACCTCGTCTCCTTCTTTTGCTTCAATTCCTGTAATGTCAATCATAGTCATATCCATACACACATTGCCAATCACTGACGCGCGCTTCCCTTTCACCAACACTTGACCAACGCCACCACTAAACGCGCGGCTGTACCCATCAGCATAACCAACCGCGATGGTGGCCAGTGTCATCGCTTGTATGGCTTTACCTTTTCGACCGTAACCAACGCTGTCGCCAACTTTCACTTCTCGAATTTGTGATATCACAGTTTTAAGAGTTGTAACGGGTTTTAATCCATGATTATTACTGGTAGGATCCACCCCATATAATCCAACACCCAATCGAACCATACCCAAATTCCACTCCGGGAAACGTAAAATACCGGGGGTATTTAACGCATGAAGTATGGGTTTGTAGCCAAGAGCAGTGGATATTTCAGTCGCACATTTTATGAAAGCTTTAGCCTGTTGTTTAGAGAAATCATCGTGCTCCGCCTCATCCGAACCTGCCAGGTGTGTAAAAATGGTGGCCACTTCCAGGTTTTTATTTTCCATCAATGTGTTTATCAACTGCTCAACATCCCCTACTTCAAAACCCAACCGGTGCATTCCGGTATCTACTTTGATATGAATTTTCCATTGTCTTCCATCCAAAAACGAAATAAATTCATGGAGAATTTTAAATCCATAGATCTCAGGTTCTAAGTTAAAGTTGAGCATCGCATGAAATCCCTCTTCCGCTGGATTCATAACCATGATCGATAACATAATGTTGTTTTTTCTTAACTCAACACCCTCATCAGCGTACGCAACTCCTAAGTAATCCACCTTGTGATATTGAAGCACATTTGCGACTTCAACGCTTCCGCTTCCGTAGGCAAATGCCTTTACCATCACCATCAACTTTGTAGTGGCCTGAAGTTTTGATTTGAAGTAATTCAAATTATATACCAGTGCACCCAGATCAACTTCCATCACCGTACCGTGTACTTTTCGCTGCAGACGCGAAACAATCTTTTCAAATTGAAACACCCGCGCTCCTTTTACCAAAATCATTTCATGTTGAAATAAATTGGAATCCGGTGATTTTAAAAATTCGTCTGTGGAATTAAAGAATAGAGATTGTGCCTGAAACTTGTTTGAATGCTTTACCAAAGCGGGCCCAATGCCTACAAATCTCGTGATCCCACTTTGATTCACCAATTGCGATATCCGATCCGTTAATTCATTTTCATCAAGTCCCGATTGCAATATGTCTGATAAGACCAGCGACTTTTTGACTTTTTGACTTTGGTGATTCAGAAAATCCAGACTGATTTGCAATCCGGCCAAATCGTTGTTGTACGTATCGTCAATTACCTGGCACTGGTTAGTGCCCTCCTTAAGCTCCAGGCGCATGGGTATGGATCGGAGTGAACGCACTCTTTCCTGTATCGTGGAGACTTCAATTCCTATATGAAGCATCATAGCGATGCAATGAAATGTGTTTTCAACGGATGCCTGATCGGAGAAGGGTAATTCTAATTGAAACGTTTTTCCTTTCCATGATACGGAATACGAGTTCTTAGCCTTCGAAATTTTTATGTGCGCCTTTTCTGAAAATCCCCAGGTTAATAATGGAATAGCAGCGCGCTGGAGTATTTGGTTGAGAAGTATATGATCTGCACAACAAACTAAGGTTTCGACATGTTGAAAGAGTTTTAGTTTCTCCGTGATTTTATTTGTTTCGTTTTCAAAATTCTCATCGTGTGCCGAACCAATGTTGGTAAAGATTCCAAGAGTAGGTTTTATAATCTTCTCAAGCCTTTCCATTTCACCGGACTTTGAAATGCCTGCTTCAAATATTCCCAGTGTGTGATACGGTTGAATTTGCCAAACCGACAACGGCACGCCTACCTGTGAGTTGTAGCTTCCCGGGTTTTTTACAATCGTATAGTCTTTCGATAGCAACTGGCACAGCCATTCTTTGATAATTGTTTTTCCATTGCTCCCGGTAATTCCTATCACGGGGATTTTAAACTGTGCCCGGAGATGAGCCACAATATGTTGAAGGGCTTGAATGGAAGAATTCACCTTTAAAAAATTGGCACCGGTAAACTTTTGTGTTGGAATGTCCTTCTCCACCACAAATTGTCGAATGCCTGCTTCGTATAACGGCTGGATATACTGATGGCCATCATGGTGGTCTCCGTTGATCGCAAAAAAAACAGATCCCTCCTGTGCAATTGCCTTTCGGCTATCCGTAATTAAATGCATTATAGGTCTATCGGTTGAAAGCATGAAGATGCTTCCGTCAGTAATGGCTTTAAGTTGTGAGAATTGCAACATGCTAAAAAAGCCGGGCACCATTTGCCACGGGTTTATCGATCGAGCCCAATACAACATGATTTTCATTGTCAGGGAAACCCGTTACCAGCACCTCTGAAATAAAATTTGCAATTTGTTTCGGTTCAAAATTTACCACACAAATTACCTGCCTGCCAATCAGTGAATTCGGTTCGTACAGATGCGTGAGTTGGGCACTCGATTTTTTAATGCCCAGTTCGCCCAAATCAATCCACAATTTGAAAGCAGGCTTTTTAGCTTCTATAAAGGGTTCAGCCTTTACCACTGTACCAGCCCGTAAGTCTACTTTTTGAAAGTCTGTCCAGGAAATTGTCATACATCGCTAAAAATAGGAGTAAATCTTGCTCTTTGTCTATCCGAAGAGTGGATTCGTCCAGTATTTTGATTATAGTCAAATGAAATTTTTACCTTTCGTGTAACACTAAAACTAAATTTTGCGTTTTGGCATCATTACCTCATGACACTTAACCCTGCAAATTCTAAGTTTTTCCTGGTAGTGTGTTTTACACTCGTATACTCTATTTCAGTAAACGCACAGGAAGACAGAACACAGGCTGAAATTGAAGCAACTGAAAGAGAAATCCAAAGAAACGATCCCGATCCCATACTATCTGAGTCAGAATTGCGTACGGGCAATAAACCAATACCTGTCCCAACATCAACAAAGGAAACGCTGCGGGACTCAGTGCTGAAAGTCTCAAAACCTGTAAAATCAGCCGAAAAACCCCAAAAAGAAGTAGACCCATTGTCATTTAACTTCCTCTATTACATTATCGAAAAATTCAAAATGTCTGATATCATTCAATAATCGGTTTGTTTTTTAGTTTCAATCTACTTACTTGCAACGTTGTTGCATTTTACTGATTGATTCTCATGCGCACATTCATACTTCTTATCTCAACAATTTTTTCGTTGATGGGCCATGCTCAAAGCACACTAACTGGTGTTGTTAAAGATTCAGAAACGGAAAGTGTTTTGCCGGGTGCCACGGTCTACATTCCCGATCTAAAGAAAGGATCAATTACGAATGAAGCCGGTGTGTTTTCAATTGACGGTTTACCGAAAGGAAAGTTTTTAGTCGAATTCAAGTTAATCGGGTACACCGCGCTGGTGCAACCTGCACAAATTGATGGGCAAACAGAATTAAGAATCACATTAACCAGCATGGCTACCGAGCTCCATGAGGTTGTTGTAACGGGAATTAGTCACACTACCGAGCTTCGTAAAAATCCTATTCCACTTACCACCATCAATAATCAATTCCTGGTGGAGAACACGTCAACCAATCTCATTGATAACATTTCAAAAAAAACAGGCATCAGTCAGATAGGTACTGGCTCGGCCATATCGAAACCTGTTATCCGAGGCCTTAGTTACAATCGAATCATAACACTGTATGATGGTACCCGGCAGGAGGGACAACAATGGGGCGATGAACACGGAATTGAAATTGATGAGTTTTCGGTTGACCGTGTAGAAATTATTAAAGGAGCCGGAAGTTTAATGTATGGCAGTGATGGTTTGGGCGGAGTGATCAATTTTTTAACACCTAATCCTGTTTCACGGGGCTCTATTGTTGGAAAATGGATGAGCAACTACCAGACTAATAATGGGCTTTTCGGTAATTCACTATCAACAGCCGGCAACATGAAGGGAGCTTACTGGTTATTGCGAGCCAGTAATAAAATAGCCAAACCGTTCATGAATGCTTATGACGGTAGCGTGTTCAACTCAGGGTTTAATGAAATCAATTTCAATAGCATGATTGGTATCAGTAAAAAGTGGGGGTACTCTGAACTCTCACTGAGCTCTTTCAATCAGTCTGTTGGATTAGTGGAAGGAGATCGGGACAGTAACGGCAATTTTATCCGATTGAAAAATGAAAATGGAAGTGAGATTGAAACAGCAGTTACGGCTAATGAATTGAATTCTTACAGATTGTTTATTCCGAATCAAATCATTCAACATGTTAGAGTTTCAAACACTTCAAATTTCTATCTGAGTGAATCAAGAATTCAACTTAATGTGGGTTACCAACGGAACCAGCGAAAAGAATTTGGAAATGTGTTAGATGAACATGAGGCTGAATTATACTTTGATCTCCACACGTTGAATTATAATCTCATCTATTTCCTGCCTTCCATAAAGGAGTGGGAGTTTTCAGCCGGCACCAGTGGTATGTACCAACAGAATCAAAATAAAGGTGCTGAATTTCTCATTCCGGAATATACCTCTTTTGACTGGGGTGCCTTTGCCTTTGCCAAACGACCTATTGGAAAATTGGATTTAGCGGGCGGGTTACGGTACGACATGCGAACCATAAACAGTCATTCACTTTACCTCGATGCGGATGGCAATCCAACTGATGATCCAACGATGACCTTGAAGTTTAGCAATGCGTATATAACTTTTAAAAATATTTCAGCAAGCGTGGGCCTCACCAACGAGTTCTCGAAGTTTGTAACGGGAAAACTAAATCTTTCTCGTGGTTTTCGGGCTCCCAATATTTCAGAACTTGCCTCCAACGGAAGGCATGAAGGTACACTGCGTTATGAATATGGTAGTTTTAATCTTGATGCTGAAACTTCACTGCAATTGGATGCAAGTGTACTGCTGAACTCGGAACACATCTCGATGGAGGTTTCGCTTTTTCAAAACACAATTGATAACTACATCTATACAGAAAAACTGTTGGCTTCCAATGGCATGGATAGCATTCCTGATCCAAGCGATCCCGCTCCGGCCTATCAATATGTTCAGGGAGAGGCCCAGCTACGGGGCGGTGAGTTAACGATGGACATCCATCCGCATCCGTTGGATTGGCTACACTTTGAAAACTCATTCTCTTTTGTTGTGGGGGAAAACAAATCACAGTCAAAAAGTGATAGCAGTAAGTATTTACCCTTCATACCTGCTCCCCGTTTACAAAGTGAGCTCCGCGCAACAATTAAAAAACTGGGAAATACATTTTCAAATTCATTTTTTAAGATTGAGTTCAATCATTTCTGGAAACAGGATCGGGTATTGCTGGAGAATAAAACAGAAACACAAACAGCATCTTACTCCCTTTGGAATATGGGGGTTGGAACCGGGGTTAGAAATAAAAAAGGTTCAGAATTATTTTCAGTTTACTTCACAGTAACTAATGTTTTTGATAATGCGTATCAACATCATTTAAGCAGGTTAAAATACGCAGCCGAAAATCCGGTAACCGGTCGGGTGGGTGTATTTAATATGGGCAGAAATTTTAGTGTTAAGATTGTGGTGCCTGTTACTTTCCGCAAAGCATCAAGGAATTAAATTGCTTTTTTGACTAAAAACTGTTCGAGGTCTTTCAATTTCAAAATTCCTTCATAGTAGGCTTTGCCAAATATTACGGCAAACACGCCTAAGTCGTTTAACTTTTTAATATCATCCACACCGCGAACTCCGCCACTGGCCAGCACACATAATTCGGGGAAACGCTCACGAATATCAGTATAGAAATCAAATGCCGGGCCTTCGAGTACACCATCGCGTGATACATCGGTGCTCTTTACATACTTCAACCCGCGGGAATAAAAATATTCGAGATGCTCAAACAACGTAAGTTCAGACTTGCTTTGCCAACCTCGAAACAACAGGTTCTTGCTTTTCACATCGGTTACATCGGCTCCAAGTGTAATCTTCTCACGACCATACGATACAATCCAGGAGGCAAACAACTCGGGGTTTGTCACGGCAATGCTGGAAGCAGTTATATAATCTGCGCCAGCTTCGTATGCTTTACTGATATCACCATCGGTAGAAATGCCGCCCGTAAAATCGATTTTTAAATCTGTATATCCGGAAATGGCTTCTGCAACATGATAATTTACCGGGGCTCCACGTTCAGCGCCATCCAAATCAACCAGGTGAACGATCTCTATGCCATGATCCTCAAAACGCTTTGCCAAATCCAACGGATTTTCATCATACGCCTTTTCGCTGGTCGGATCACCTTTGCGCATTTTCACCACTTTCCCATGCCTGATCGCTATAGAGGGTATAACCTGTATCATCTACTTAGTTTGATTGCTAAAATACCACATGCTGTTGAAACATTCATCGGTTCCGTTAAATTTTACTCCTGCCTGCCGGTGGGCATGTCTCACCAGGAAGGGTTTTGTAACGGTTACTCGTAAAATAATCGCTAACTTTATCTACCTTAAACTTCAAACCATGAAGCAGATTCTTGTCACTGTTTGTCTATCACTCCTGTTTTTAATCGGCTACTCGCAAGCTAAAATCCGTAAGCTTCCAACCTCCATCAATAACCCTTCGATGAATGTTTTTGCGCCCTTTATCAGCCTGGATGGCTCCACGCTACTATTCACATCCGACTATGCCGATGATGGTACCTTGGTTTATTTTAGTCAGCGCGAAAATGCCGATTGGAAACAACCTGTAGAGTTGCCCAAACTGCTGAACAGCCGCACCAACTTTTTAAAGGGCTACTCGCTGAGTGCCGATGGAAAAACAATTTACATAAGCTCCATAAAATCCGGGGGTGTTGGTGGTTACGACTTGTGGGCAAGTGAGTTGAAGGGGGCATCATGGGGTGAGCTCAAAAATTTATTTCTGCCGATTAATACGAAATCGCATGAGGCGTGCGCCACGTTCACTACCGATGGAAACACGTTGTACTTTATGCGGTGCGAAAAAATGAGTATGCAAAAGGGAGAACGGTGTAAAATTTTTGTTTCACACAAAAAACCAACCGGCCAGTGGGAAGATCCAACCGAACTGCCTGCCAATGTTAACACTGGGAATTCACAAACCCCGCGCATGATGGCGGATGCAGAAACTTTAATTTTCTCTTCTGATAAAATTTTACCAAACAAAGGTGGCATGGACCTGTATGTGACCAAGCTGCAAAATGGAGCGTGGTCTGATCCGCTTCCGATAGAAGTTGCTAATTCCGAAAAAGATGATCAATACGTGACTGCCCAGGCCAACGGGCGGTACTTGCTAAAGGAAGCTCCGGGAAAATTTAAAAGTGAAATTGTGGAGTACCTGTTACCGGATGATTTGCGACCGCGTGGTGTGATGAAGGTAGACCTGAATGCGAAAGATCCAACGGGTGCTCCTGCTTCGGCTTACGTTTCAATAACTGATTTATTTAATAATAAACGCATTTTTAGTGGGAAGCCTGAAGCTGATGGATCGTTCTTTTTCTATTTACTGGAAGGAGGAGCGTATGAACTGTCGGTCGATCCCGAAGAAGGCTCCTTCACGTATTATTCAAAACAATATGATCTGATGGAAAACACCACGCTCAGAAATGATAAGGTAGAGGTGGTGTTAAAACAACTTTCGGATGGCGATGAGCTCATATTGGAAGCCCTTCATTTTAAACCCAATGGCATTGAACTTGATCATGCGACTTCCGAGTTGAGGCGTTTGTCACGATTAATAAAAAGTTCACCCCAATTAAATTTTGAAATACAGGTGCTGTTATCCGGATTTGTTGAAGACTCTGTACAATCCGTTCCAGATTTAACTGAGATGGTGATTGACTCTACGAATGTTATTCTGGAGGCGGTTGATACGCTGGGGCAGCTTGTTACACGCGATAGCTTACTCGTAAAAACGATGTATCACAACGATCGCACGGAAAAGCAGGTGAACACCATCATTGACCAACTTGTCACGCTTGGGGTTGATCGTAAAAATCTTTCTCTCTTTGTAAATGCCCGTCCGGAAGAGGTGATCGAAAACAGGAGGACTACTGTGAAGTTAGTGGCGAGAGCTAAAAAATAATTGTCAGAATCAGGATAGTCAGGATTAAAGAATTTGCAGGATGCAAAAAAAAATCCTGGAAATCCATAAATCAAAAAAATCCTGGTTCAGACAAATTAGTAAGAAAAAGGAACTGCCACTACTGTGTTATCCCACATCAACACCATCTCGGCCTCTTCGCCAACTTTTTCGAAAGCAATTGTAAATTGTTCGAACACGCGCTCTTGCTTCACCGCATGTACGGGAATACTCAGTATATCTAGTGTGGGGTTTCGATTGGCTTCTCCTTTGTGATTGATTCCCCACTGTCCTGATTCTGAATTGAAAATTGCCATCCATGTGGTGCTATCAGGGATCGTCCAGAAACTATAGGTTCCCGGGTTTAACTTTTTGCCTTCAATTGTTATGGTCTTATTCGTTTCAAAAAGAGTGGCTTCGTTAGCACCTGTTCGCCATACTTTACCGAATGGAACAAGGTTTCCAAAAATCTCACGGTTCTTTTTATACGGTCGGTTATAAAATACCCGAAGTTTTATATCCCCATCCGAGTAAAAAACTTCTTCTTCAGGGCTGAATGACTTTTTGTTTTTATGCTGGATATAGGCAACCAGCAATACCAGGCCGGTGATGATTACAACACCGACAGCTGAAAAGATCAAAAATTTCCTCATCTATACTGTTCTAAAATTAAAGCCAGGATCAAACAGAAATCAAAACATACGATAAAATTCAGTCCTTTCTATAGAAAATTACCTGAATACCTCTATTTTTAAACTTCTTTAAAGCAAAAGTTATGGATGCTTCCTGGACTCCTTTCTACGTGGTTATTGCACTATTTGTTTTGGCTATCATTTCGCCATGGATTTTCCCCAACAAAATGGTGAGCAACCACAAACGCGACAACGAGTATTAATTTCTCCAGAACACGCAGTTGATGAAAATTTGCGTTTTCTGCGGATCAAGTGAAGGATTCAACCCCATCTATGCTGATTCCGCCAGACAACTTGGCGAACTGCTGGCTGCAAAAGATCATACTTTAATTTACGGTGGTGGCAATGTTGGTTTGATGGGAGTTTTGTCAGACGCTGTCCTTGAAAAAAAGGGGCGTGTCATTGGTGTAATCCCGGGTTTTCTGATGCAAAAAGAGGTTGGTCATACAGGCCTTACTGAATTGGAAATTGTTCCAAGCATGCATGAACGCAAAAAGCGAATGGCTGATTTATCAGATGCCTTTATTGCTATGCCCGGTGGCTGGGGTACACTGGATGAAACAGCCGAAATTCTGACCTGGAAACAACTTGGATTAATTCAACAACCTTTTGGAATATTGAATGTGAATGGCTTTTTCAATTCACTCATTCAGCAAATGAGCCTGATGGTTAATGAAGGGTTTCTCAACCCTTCTAATCTTAAATCCGTTAAGATTAGTCACGCACCAGAACAACTATTATTTCAACTTATACCGCAATAAGGGGTAGTGGGCTTTCCGTAAAATTTGTTTTAACTTGAGTCGGTGGGGTATGCTTATGATTAGACTTTTACTGATCTGTTTTTCTCTATTTGTTCTCCTCAAAAATTCCAACGGCCAAACATTAGGTTTTGCAATTGCGGATGAAAAAAAGCGAGTTGACATTCCCATTCAAATTCAAAACAACCTGGTGGTGGTGCCTGTTGTTCTCAATGATGTACTTCCGTTAAAATTTATTGTTGACACGGGCGTACGAACTGCCATTCTTACGCAGAAAGCATTCTCCGATATTTTACAGCTTCCCTACAGCCGAAAATATTCTGTTTCAGGACCGGGGGGTGAAAAATTAATTGATGCATACGTTACCAATAATGTATCTATTGCCCTGCCAGGTGTTACCGGAAAAGGTCATGCCTTACTCGTATTAGAGGAAGATTACCTGGAACTAAGAAACTACCTGGGCACAGATGTACATGGGATTCTGGGGTACGAACTCTTCAGCCGGTTTATTGTCAAGATTGACTATGGTAAAAAGATGATGAGCCTGATCCTTCCGGAAAAATTTCATCCCCGAAAAAAATTCCAGGAATTACCCATGCTCGTGGAGGACACCAAACCTTTTATTTTAACTTCCTTGAATCTCACTGCTACAAACTCCATGACCGCGAAACTTTTAATGGATACGGGCGCCAGTCATGGGTTGATGTTAGAGCCGGGTTCTGATGAGCGGATTGAAGTCCCATTCAATACCGTAAGTACTGTCATCGGAAGGGGTTTGGGAGGAATTATAACAGGTAAGACCGGCAGAATTGAATCGTTGAAACTTGGTAACTATATATTGGATAATGTAATCGCAAATTTTCCTGACCCCAACAGTTACATGGATACATTAAAAAGCTCACTTACTTTCAGACATGGAACAATTGGAGGAGAGATTTTAAGTCGGTTTACCGTGATTTTCAATTACCCTCAAGGGAAAGTTTACTTGAAAAAAAACGCAGAATTCAAAAAGAAGTTTTACATCAACCTGAGTGGCGTTGATTTGAGAGCAAAGGGATCAGGATTGGATATTTTTGAGGTTTCAGAAGTAAGAGATTTATCACCTGCAGATAAGGCCGGGATACTTCAGGGTGACTTAGT
>Ga0247727_10018479_pt1 | contig 10948 bp, 10 predicted proteins | sample WisWelCaveWW1625_FD_202498 | JGI IMG/M metagenome (GOLD analysis project Ga0247727, IMG submission 202498) | Biofilm microbial communities from Wishing Well Cave, Virginia, United States - WW16-25 | ecosystem: Environmental > Aquatic > Deep subsurface > Groundwater > Cave microbial mat | place...
ATCAAGAATTGGATACAACCACCCGGAAAGCGTGCTTGATTTGCGGCCATCGCGGCGCTTCGGGTTACGCGCCGGAAAACACCCTGGCCGCTTTTCGTTTGGCCATGGAGCTGGGCGCGGATATGTGCGAGCTTGATGTGCAGCAAACCCGCGACGATCGCTTTGCCGTTATTCACGACACGACTCTTGGCCGCACGACCGACGGCAGCGGACCGGTGTGGAAAAAGACATTGGCGGAATTGCAGTCCTTCGATGCCGGTGGCTGGTTTGGGCGTTCGTTTGCCGGTGAAAGCATTCCATCGCTCGAAGAGGTAATCCATCTTGCTCGAGGAAAAATGCGCCTTCATATCGAGCTTAAAGTGCATGGGCACGAGCGCAAAATCGAAGAATTGCTGGTGGCAACCCTTCGCCGTGAAAATTTCGTTAAAGAATGCATCGTCAGCTCGTTTGATCATCGTCGAATCGATCATCTCAAAAGCCTGGCGCCGGAGATTGCGGCCGGCTACATTTTTAACGCCCGCCAATTTAAGAATCAACTTTTTTCCGGAGCCGCCGACGTGCTCAGCGCACACTTCTCGTTAGTGAACGATGACTTCGTGAAGCGCGCTCGCTCCGGCGGCAAAGGTGTGCATGCGTGGACGGCAAATGAGACAAAAGATATGCGACGCCTACTCGACGCCGGAGTGGACGCGATCATCACCAATTTTCCGGATCGCTTAGCAACGTTCTTGGGAAAAAGACGCGACTGATCTTTTTTGGGTTTGTATCTCTGCTCATCACCCATTGTTTCAACTTCAGGGTTTCGTCCGCATGAAGGAACTTCTCGATACCGCGATGGCCGCCGCGGAAATCGGCGGCGAGGTTTTGCTGGAACATCTGTCCGAGGCGAGAGCGCTGCGCGTGGAAGCCAAGGCTGATTTTGACTTTGTGACCCAAGCAGATCGCGCCGCTGAGGAGGCGATTGTCGCGCACATTCGCGTTCGTTTTCCTGATCATCAAATCATCGCTGAAGAGCGCGGGCTGAGCGGCAACGATGCCTCCACACGCTGGATCATAGACCCGTTGGATGGAACGACCAATTACATCCACGGCGTGCCAAATTTTGCGGTGTCGATTGCCGTTGCGCGCGAAGAAGAGATCGTCGTTGGCGTTGTGTTCGATCCGATGAGCGGCGAGATGTTCTCAGCGACGCGCGGCGATGGGGGATTTCTAAATGGCCAACGCCTTCGGGTGAGCGACAACTCGCGCCTCGACCAATGTCTGCTGGCCACGGGTTTTCCTTTTCGTCGAAAAGATCTGGTCGATAACTATCTGGCCTCCTTCAGAAATTTTTTCGGCAAGGTGCGCGACGTGCGCCGCATGGGCGCGGCGTCGATTGATCTCGCTTATGTGGCCGCCGGCCGGTTCGACGGATTTTGGGAAATCGCTTTGAGTCCTTGGGACTTTGCCGCCGGTGTGCTTCTCATCCGCGAGGCTGGCGGCCGAGTCACCGGCTTTGCGCCGGACGATGACTTCTGGAAAAGCGGCAACCTGCTCGCCAGCAATGGCCTGATTCACGAATTTCTCAATCAACAGATCACTCCTTTGCGCAATCTGTGATGAGCCTCACCACTCTTTTTCATTCGCGGGCAATCATGCTGTTGGCCGGCGGCGCTGGCCTGTTGGCGATGGGCGTTGCCGCTGAGTTGAGCCGGCCCTATCCTGATCTCTCCGAAATCTTGTCGGTACCTCAACAGTACGTTGGCCAGCGCGTGGTAGTTTTTGTCGAGTGTCGTATCGCCGAAATTACGCCAGACGGATTTTTTCTTCAACAGGGTGCGATCCACGTATTAGCCAAAACCTCGGAGAGAGGTCTTCGCGTTGGAGAGTTTGTCTCCGTTGAGGGATTCGTTCGCGCGCCGAACGTAATCGAAGTCACACGGATGCGCATTGCCCATGGCCGGCGCTGGAAAATGCTGGTCTCCTTAGCGCCGGTGATCATCGTCGCTATGCTGCTCAGGAGGAACCTCGAGTTGGATCGGCAGTCTTGGACGTTTTCACTCAAGAAGCCGACGCATGCCTGATCTGATCACTCACTATGCCGTGGCGCATCTAATCGGCCGGCGCTGGTGGCGACCGGCGATCTCGCTGTGTTTGTTGGGCACGCTCTTGCCAGATTTACTCACCCGCCCGGTTTACATCCTATGGCCGCAAACTTATTGGCTAGTAATGCCCCTGCACACCCCGATGGGAATTCTCATCGCGAGTTGGCTGGTCACACTGCTTTTTCGTCGAGAAGATCGGCGCGTCGTGTTCGTCGCCGTGTTGCTTGGGGCGTTGCTGCACTTTGCCCTCGATGCGCTGCAGCGCCATCTCGCCGTTGGTTATTTCTGGCTGTGGCCGTTCTCCTGGTGGACGACGGAGCGGGGCTTGTTCTGGCCGGAGGAAAGTTTGATATTAGCGCCGTGGTTGGCGCTGGGAGTCGTCCTGCTTGAAGGTTGGAGTTTTGCAGAAAAACGCCTTCGCCCTGGAACCAAATAGAACGAATGAGGAGAAACGGAGGCTAAAAACTATCATGCTCGCATTTTTGAGAATTCTCTTAGCGTTCTTATCATTTCTAATAAACTACGATCAAAAGCGATTGCTTTAATTGTTCGAAGATTTTTGCGTGGTGACGGCGAGCGTGCGAAAAAGCATTGACGTGAACGTGCAAGTCACCGACCTGCAAGGCAATCCATTGTGAGCTCGCCTGGAGGATTTTTTTGATGAAATTAATTTCCTGGAACGTCAACGGCATTCGCGCCGTCATCAAGCATGGCTTTGTCGATTTCGTTAAAAAAGTAAAACCGGAGGTGCTGTGTGTGCAAGAAACCAAAGCGCATCCGGAGCAGGTGAGTTTGGACTTACCGGGTTATCATCAATATTGGAACGCTGCGGAGCGCAAGGGCTATTCTGGAACGGCCGTCTTTACGAAGATCGAGCCTGTAAGTGTGCGCAATGACATGGGCATTGCCGAGCATGATCGCGAAGGCCGGGTGCTGACTCTCGAATTCTCCGACTTTCATCTCGTCAATGTTTACACGCCGAATTCAAAGCGCGATTTGTCGCGGCTCGATTATCGCATGCAATGGGATAAAGATTTTCTCGCTTACTTGAAAAAATTGGAAAAGAAAAAACCGGTGATCTTTTGCGGCGATCTCAACGTCGCCCATCAGGAAATCGATCTCACCAATCCCAAAGCCAACGTCGGCAATCACGGCTTCACGCCGCAAGAACGCGAGGGCTTTGGCAATTTCATCAAGGCCGGCTTTATCGATGCGTTTCGCGAGTTTCACAAAGACGGGGGACATTACACCTGGTGGGCCTTGTTCGGCAACGCGCGCAAACGCAACGTGGGATGGAGGATTGACTACTTTGTCATCTCGTCGGCGCTGCGGCCGCGGTTGAAAAAAGCGTTTATCTTACCGGAGGTGATGGGGTCGGATCATTGTCCAGTGGGGATTGTGGTGGAGTAGCGGACAAATTCGTGTCTGCAACAGTGCAGCTTTACGTTTCAGCTTTCATTTTTCCCAAAACAAAGTTTTCAATTGTCTCGGCGGCAGCAATGGCTTCTTTGGCATCGTTCTCGCCGATGGATTCAAACGGCAAGTCGCCAGGGTAGCGGCCTTCAGTGATGTATCGATTCAAAAGGCCGGTTTCCACAAAAAGATCTTGAAAGTCTTTTTGGTAAGTGATGGCGTACATTAGCAACTGTCTCAAGTCATGAATTTTTTCTAACTCCCAGCCCTTAGAAAGTAAGTATGCTTTCAGATATTTCTCTGCGCTTCCTTGACACAGGAAACAAATTGTATGGTATGGAGCATATTCTGCTTTCATTCCATCTTTTGCGTAGAGCAGATTTTCTTTGGCAAGAGTTAGCCAATCAGTGAGCAGTTTCTGCTGCTCTGAGATTTTTGTCATAAAGTACCCTCCCTTGCTTAAATATGTGGTGAAGATAGAAAGGATTTTTTGCCCGAAAGTTCCACGCGACCTCTGATGATTTCCGTACGCGAACATCTAAGGAAAACAATCTCCCCGTGAGGAGGTCATCAATCCTGCACTCTAATGTGCGACTCGGCATTTTGCTGTCTTTGATGATAAACAAATCAAGATCGCTGTCTTTATGAAAATCGCCGCGGGCGTACGAGCCGTAGAGAATAATCTTTTCCGGCTGAATTTCGCGGACGATTTTCTCGACGATGTAGTCGATAAGCTCCGGAGTGATTTTCTCGGTTTGCAGTTTTTCGTCGATTTGGATCATGGTAGTTTTGCGCTCAGCTTAAAAGAGCAATGTTGGAGATTTTCAATGTTTGCTGGGTTAAAATAACACCGTCGAATCAGGTTTGCAAGGGCTTTTTGAAACCGTCCGGACGCTGCAAGCGCCCGGACGGTAAGGGTAGGATGCATGGCGCGTCAAGCCGCCAGGTTTCCGCAATCCAGCTACTGAGCGCGTAGAATCAAACAGACAATGGCGCAATGTGCAGGGGGAGGGGAGGAGAAAATTCACCCGCGAGTTTTCACTTCTGACGCTGACGCTTTCCTCCAAACCTCCAAGAGAACATCTACCGTTGTCGCGCAGCCCTCTTTCCCCCATGGACGGCATTACGAAAACTGAAGTCGGACTTGGACAGTAAGATTTTCCGAATTTGAAAACTCGTCCTGTCCAAGTCCGACTTCACTCGTGGCCCAAGTCGGACTTCGCCTTCTAGTTCTCTTGCTCGCGGTGGCGCCAGCCGCCTTTTCCCAGAGCAAAATGTACTTCACCGACACTGGCCAGCGCATTGTCCGCGCCAATCTTGACGGCACCGGCCAGGAAGACGTGCTCACCGGCATCTCGCCCGAGCCCGGCATTGCGCTGGACCTGGCCGGCGGCAAAATGTATTGGGGCGAAGCTGACGGCATTCATCGAGCCAACCTCAACGGCACCGGCATGGAAACCGTGCTCTCCGGACTCGCCGAGCCGGTGGGCGATATCGCCCTCGATCTCGCCAACGGCAAAATCTATTGGCTGGATCGCTTTAAAGCCAATCTCCACCGCGCTAATCTCAGCGGCACCGGCCTGCAAGACCTGGTGACCGGCGCGATTGATGTGTTCGAAGGCGGCCTGGCGCTAGACGTGGCCGGCGGCAAAGTGTATTGGTCCGAGCCGGAGCGCATTCGCCGCGCCAATCTCGACGGCTCCAGCCCCGAAGACCTCGTCGCCTTCTTCCCGACCGACCCGCCCAACTATCCGGCCGACGTGGCGCTCGATCTCAGCGCCGGCAAATTGTATTGGTCGGAAATTTTTGCCTTCGGCATTCCAAACGCCAACAAAATCCGCCGCGCCAATCTTAATGGCGCCGGCGCCGAAGACGTGATCACCGGCCGCGATGAGCCTTATGCGCTGGCGCTGGACGTGGCCGGCGCGAAAGTTTATTGGGTCGAGGGGTTGGACATTTTCCGCGGCAATTTTAACGGCACGGGCGTGGAAACCGTGACCCCCAGCGGCGGCTTTGAGCCAGGCTTTCTCGCGCTCGATATTCAAACCGGCGCTACCACCACCTTTGCCGGCCTGCCCAACACCGCGCTCGGCGGCGCGAGCATGAGCCTCGATCTCAACAACCACCTCGTCATCTCCAACATTGGCGCGAGCGGCCTTGACGGCGTTTCCTTTTTTCTCGGCCAGGCGCAGTTTGGCGAGCTGGATTTTGGCAGCGTGCTCGCTTTAAGCCCCGGCGCGTTTGTGCAAGCCTCGGCCATTGGCAGCCTCAACAACGTGCCCGGCCAGACCATTGGCACGATTCGCTTCACCGGCGTGAGCGGCGGAAATACCAACGTGCAGTTCGATCTTTCTGCGGTTGGTAATCAGGGCCCGGACTGGATCGTGTACAACGGCGCGACGCAGGTGTTTCGCGGCACCGTGCCCGGCAACAGCGTGGAAGTGGCGGGGACCATGAGCCCCGACTGGATTCCCTTCCAGCCGCAGGGGGCAAATGCGGCGGCCACGGTTTTTCTCAGGCAGAAGCTGCCCATCTCCATCCCCGGCGGGCCAACGGTGACCGGCGACCGCATTGTGGCCTTCGTCGAGAACCTCAACGTCAGTCCGGATTGGATTTCGGAGATCAGCGTCACCGGCGCGAACCTCAGCTCGTTCACGCTGGAAGAAGAAGAACTTGGCCAGTTCGGCTTTCCGCATGGCGCGCTCGGCGCGGCGCAAATGACCGCCACCCTCGGCCAAGTCACAGTTTCCAACCTCGGCGCCACTCTGCTCGACGGCGTTTCTATTGACGTGGAAGAGGCGGGGACTATGGGCCCGGACTATTTGGTGGAACTGGCCGCCGTGCCCCTGAGCGGGGTGAATGAGCAGGTGCATTTCGCCGCCAGCGTGGGTCCTGACGTTCAAGTGGGTCCTGACATGATAGTCGATCTGCTCGCCACCGGCAGCGGGTTTGATGTCAATGTTGATTACTCCGCCATCGGCGCGAGCCTGGTCGAGGTCATGGTCTTCAACGCCGGCGCGCCGGTTGGCTCCGCCATCGTCCCCGCAGGCAACGTGGGAACCATCACCGCCGCCTCCGGCCCCATCGCCCTCACCCGCACCTTCGTCGAAGCCGCGGGAAGTGTCACTCCTTGCTGCCTCGTGGGGTTTCAGCATCCGGTGTCGTTTGCGTTTCCGAGCACAGCGAACTCATCCCCCAACCCCCTTCTCTTGGGAAGAGAAGGGGGCTATGGCTCCCCTCTCTTTCCAAGAGAGGGGCCGGGGGTGAGTTCCGCTTCCCTCATCGGCGACGAAATCCACTTCCACGCCGTCAATCCCACTGTCACCTCAGCGGCATCAGCAGCGTCAGGCTGCAAATGGCGAACGTGCCGCAATTCACTATTATCAACGAAGAGGTCGAAGCGCCCTCACCGCGGGTGTTCGTGGCGGAAGAGGAGATTAAAATCAACCGCATGGGAGATTCCTTCGGCGAGGTCTATTCCAACACCAAAGTGCGCTTCTTGAAGGGCAACGGCAAAACTCTCACCGGCAACGTTATCTCCGTGGGCGACGTGGAGATTGCCGACAAAAACATTATCGATGGCAACGTTACTGCCGGCGGCGAGGTGGAGAACGATGGCACGGTGAACGGCGTGATTACCGAAAACGCCGGCGTCGGCCCCATCATCCTGCCCACGGTGGCGGACATCATTCCCGGCAACAATGACGTGACGGTTCCGGCGAACCGCGTGCGGGCGTTGGCCCCGGGCAGATACCGTCACCTGCGGGGTTCGCGAGAACGCCAGCTTAACTTTAAGCGACGGGGTTTACAACCTTGCCCAGTTGACCCTGGATAAAAATGCCCGGCTGTTCTGCGACGTTGGCGCCGGCCCGGTGACCATCAACGTCAAGAGCCAGATCAGCTTCAACGCCAACGCGCAAATGCTGGTCATCAACGACCCCAGCGGCCGGCCGAGCACGCAGGTGACGGTCAATACCAATTTTACGGGCACGATCAAATTCCGCGACCGTTCGGTGGTACTGGGCACGGTGAATGCGCCGGAGGCCTGGGTGGTGTTTCAGGAGAAGGCGTTTTTCCAGGGCGCGCTGTTTGCCCGGCGGATTGAAACCGGCAAAAACACGGCGTTTGCGCATCATACGGCGACGGCTACCGTATCTGCGGCAAGAGCGGCGGCTGAAGAAATAGGAGATGAAGAAGTGAGCAGTGAGCAGTCTTCAGTGGCCAGTTATGCGTTGGCGCAGAATTATCCGAACCCGTTCAATCCGACGACGGTGATTAGTTTTCAGTTGCCGGTGGACGGCGAGGTGAGTCTGGCGATTTACAACAGCCTGGGGCAGTTGGTGAAGCAGGCGGCAAACGGCACGTATGCACGTGGAAGGCATCAGCTCACTTGGGATGGACGGAATCAAGCCGGCGAGGTAGTCGCCGCGGGATTATATTTTTACCGTCTCATCGTGCACGGCGCGAGCGGGGAGGCGGCGTTCACGCAGACGCGGAGGATGATGCTGGTGAAATAGTGAGTGTGTCCGTCTTGGGCCACGAGTGAAGTCGGACTTGGACAGAAAGAATTTTCAAATTCAGAAAAGTTCTGCCGTCCAAGTCCGACTTCGCGCAAGTCGGACTTCGTAGAGCTATGCTGGGAACTCTACAACGAAAACCACCGGCTCAACTTGATCAGAAAAACATTATCCGGGTACACGTCGAATAATCCCCTCAAATCATTTCTAAACGAGAACTCGCCATCGTCTTGGAAGCCGGTGCGGCTTTGCGACCAAACCAAAAAGGCCGTCGAGCCCGGAATGTATTCCCACCGCACGACGAGATTCGAGCGGAATTGCCTGAAGTTGAAATCCGGCTTGCCAAAAGAATAATCCGTTGCGCCGTTCAAGTCTTCGTCGACGAGAAATGTGTTGTCATCGGCGTTATAGCTGATCTCGCTGGCAGCGGTTGGCGAGCCTGTCGAGCCAAAGGTGTGAAAGCGGTCGGCATAACTTTCGGCGCGCGGCGAGGTGATACGTTTGAACTGGTTATATTCGCCGGCGGAAACGAACGGTTGCCCATAATACTGAATCGACAGATCAGGCGTCACGCTGTAATTGATGCGAAAGGTGATGCCCAGCGTTTGCTGGTCGATGCGCCCGAAGAGGTGGCGGTCGCCGTTGGCGCTGCCAATCGTGTCGACGTATTGCAAGTCGTCTTTGTTGAAGTTGATGAATGGATTCATGCTGATCGACATGGCGTTGTAAGGTCGAAACAACAGGCTGAAATAAAATTCATTGAAGCGAGAGTTGCCGTCGCCCAACCAGGTGTTGAAGCCGCCGATGCCGAATTGGACGGGCTTGCGCCCATCGGTTGAAATGTCGTACCACTGATTCAAACGGCTGGGAAACTTCATGGCTGGGCCGCCGCGCAGCGCGCTGGTGGAAAGATTTTTGCCCTCCCAGCCGATGCCGCCCGAGACGTACCAGTAGTTTTTCAATTGCCCGCCGCCGTTGACGTTGCCGCCGGCAAAAACCGTTTCGCCGCCAAAATTCCAACCCCACCATTGGTTGAAGTTGACATTGAACGTGCGGAAGATGCCGGCCGGTTTGGTAATGTTCGTGCCGACCCAGGCATATTGCATGATGCGATCAGCTTGCCGCAAAAATCCGAGATCATTCAGCTCCAGCCCCGGCGAGCGCCACATGCCGCCCAGATCAAAGCGCAGCTTACTGTTGCCGCCGCGCCCGAGGCTGAGATAACCGCCATGGCCGGTGAGTGAAGTGCGGTTGGGATCGAGCTCGACGTAGTCCGCATCCGGACGCTGATAATAACGCTGCGGCGCAACTTGCGCTTGGTAAATGGCGTCTTTCGTTCCGCGAATGTGGCTGAAGGAGGTGCGCGCGTTGAGATAGTACGTTTTGTTTTGCCACTGATGCCGGAAGTCGAGGCCGCCGGAGTACGCCGCACGATTGAGAAAATGCAGATTCCCGTCGGAAAGATTGCGATTTGTGGCAGTGAAGATGCCGCCGATGGCGGTTTCGCCGTTTCTGAAATCCTTTTGCAGGCGACCGACGAAATAATTCGTGCGCGGCTCCACGGCTTCTTTGCGGCGCAAGCCGTTCAAATCAATCTCGGCTTCTTCGCGATCAGTAACCGCATCGAGGATGCCGATGGAGAGGCCGCTTTGGGTTTTGCCGGTGAGCTTGACCGCGGCGGCTATCGAGGCGCTCTCCGGCACTTTGGTGTTTTCATTGTTATTGAGATTGGGATAATGATGCGGCGAGCGGCCGACGCGGCGCGAATAAAACAAGCGGTCATTGGAGAATGAGCCGTTGCCGCCCATGATGCGATAATCCAAAATATCTTTACCTTCGATAAAGAAGGGGCGCTTCTCTTCAAAGAATGTTTCGAAGGCGGTGAGATTAAGCTCCGAGGGGTCGGCTTCAACTTGCCCAAAGTCCGGATTAATCGTCACGTCCATCGTTAGATTGCTCGACACGCCGACTTTGGCATCCAAGCCGCCGGAGAGTTTGGTGTTTTGTCCGGTGGCAAAAGGATTGCCCGCTTCTTCTTGAAAACGCCGCAAGCTGCTTACCGTGTAGGGAAGCAACTCGATCCGCCGCGAGCGGCGAATGCCTTTTATTCCGTGCAGCTCGCCAAACGAACTTACCCAGCCGGGCGCATTGCGCGGGATGTGCTGCCATTGTGAGCGCTCTTCTTTGCGAAAGAGCCGGCGATGCAGTTGCATTCCCCACACGTGTTCGTCCTTTTCGGGATACCGCAACTGGGTGAACGGAATGCGCATCTCGGCGACCCAGCCGGAGTCGTCAACCGCGACTTCCGCAAACCACACCGGATTCCAGTTGCCGTCCCAATTGTTGCCGTCATTCGAAATGGCTTCATCGCCTTTGACGCCGGCGGCGTTTATCGTAAATGAAAAACCGGTGCGATGATCGAAATAGCTATCGAGATTGATCTCCACCCAATCGCCCTCGAAGCTGTCGCGCCGGGTGACGCGGCGGACGATTTTGTCAGGCTCGTCATCGTAGGCGCGAACCCCGACGTAGAGGTTGTCGCTGTCGTAAACAATTTTGAATTTGGTGGGAAAGGTCGGCGCGGCGCCGTCGTCGGGCTCGCGTTGGGTAAAATTCTGGGCCCATTCCGCGTGCTGCCAGACTGGATCGTCGAGTCGGCCGTCGAGCTGCGGGGGATGGGGATTGACCGGCTTGGCCGTGTAAATTCTCTTCTCCACGGGCTTCTGGCCGAAACACAGGCCAGTCATAAGAAGAGAAACGAAGAGGAACACGTAACTTTTTTTCATATACACACTCCTTGCTTGAATCCCCGTAGTGTCAAAAGTTTTTGGCCAATTTTTTGTTAAATTCCTATTGTTCAAGAATTTCCTTGCGAGGTGTTGGTTCTCCCCCTATCTTAGGGTGCCTAAAACAAGCTCGCAGAGGCTGACCCAT
>Ga0247727_10018480_pt1 | contig 10948 bp, 9 predicted proteins | sample WisWelCaveWW1625_FD_202498 | JGI IMG/M metagenome (GOLD analysis project Ga0247727, IMG submission 202498) | Biofilm microbial communities from Wishing Well Cave, Virginia, United States - WW16-25 | ecosystem: Environmental > Aquatic > Deep subsurface > Groundwater > Cave microbial mat | place...
ATTAGTCAGCCTCGGCGAGTATGGTTGAACTGCCCCCCAAGATAGGGGGAGAACCAACCTCTCGCAAGGAAATTCTTGATCCAACAAAGCTTATCAAAAAATTGACCAAAAACTTTTGACACTACGTCAGTTTTCTGGAGGAGGAAGAAATGATTACGATGGGCCGGAGTTTCGCCAAGTCATTGCCAGATCCAGATGACAATCCTTTCCTTGAAGTGGCCATTGGCGCGAACGCTGACGCACTGGTAACCGGTAATAAACGGCACTTTCCATCCGATGCGGCCGGTAAAGTCAAAATCCTTTCACCTGCAGAGTTCTTGCGATATTTTCAAACTACATCTAAATGATCTTTACCCTTTGAACATTTTCGAACAAAAGAACTCACGTGATGTTTGGCGCTTCTCATGTGACATTTCCTCATCTCAGAATACGTCCTCCTACCTCTGCCCGTAGCACATTCCTGCTGCTCCTCATCGAAAATTTTCTCTTGATTTTTGCGCCAATTTTGCCAACTATTGTCGCCACAAATCCACCGGCCGATCTGCCTATCGATGTTTTCTTCTTCGCGGCCAGAGTATCCAAAACCCTTTCAGGGCAAATTGGGAAGGAACAGCTCGTGAACAAAATTAGCCGGCTATTTCAGCGATCAAGGGTTCGCAGGTTTGTAGCATCAAACGCGAAGAGTTCTTCGAATTCAAAAAGCCTCGTGCAAGTCATTTTGATTAGCACGATTTCCATAGCGACCCTCCTCTTTACTCATCAAGCTTCATTTGCCCAATCGAATACTACTCAATCGCTCGATGAAAACTACTCCGCCAAGATCAAAGAATTCACCACCGAGCCTTTCTTTCTCACCGAGCTGGTAGATCATCTTCCCTCCTCTTCCACCGTTCCGACACCGGAAAAAGTTTTGGGCTACGTCATCGGCACACCTGGAAGGTTGAGCTATGTGCACGACATTCATCGTTACATGCGCAAATTGGAAAAATCATCGCCACGCGTCAAAGTCTTCTCGATGGGCAAATCAGAAGAAGGCCGCGAGATGATTTTGGTGGCCATCTCCGATGAGCAAACCATCCAGCGGCTTGATCATTTCAAAAACATCACCGGTCAACTGTCTGATCCGCGCAAAATCTCCGAAGCGCAAGCGCAGCAGTTGATTGCCGAAGGCAAGCCGATGTACTGGGCATCCGGTAGCATTCATTCTCCCGAAACCGGCTCGCCGGAAATGTTGATGGAGTTGGCGTATCGCCTCGCGGTTGAAGAGACGCCGTTCATCAAAGCCATTCGCGAGAACCTCATCGTGATGATGACGCCGTGGTGGAAACCGATGGCCGGGACCGGCAGGTGGACGTTTACAACTATCGAAGAAACTTTCCAAAGTCAAATGCGCCAAGTTTGCTTTATTGGGGACATTACGTAGCGCACGACAACAACCGCGACGGCATCGCACTCTCGCTTGCGCTGACTCGCAACATGATGAAGACTTTTCTCGATTGGCATCCGACCGTGCTGCATGATCTCCATGAGTCTATCCCATATCTTTAATACATCAACAGGCACGGGGCCTTACAATGCGTGGATCGATCCGATCTTGGTCGACGAATGGCAAATGCTCGCGCATCTCGAAGTCACCGAGATGACCAAGCGTGGCGTGCCCGGTGTGTGGACGCACGGCTTCTACGACGGCTGGGCGCCTAATTACATGTTCTATGTCGCCAACGGACACAACGCTATCGGCCGCTTCTACGAAACTTTTGGCAACGGTGGCGCTGACACACGCGATCGCAAACTCCAGCCGGCGCAAACGAATCGCGCATGGTATCGTCCCAACCCGCCGCTGCCGAAAGTGAAATGGTCGATTCGCAATAACGTCAATCTTCAACAAAGCGGTTTGTTGCTCGCAATGAATTATGTCGCCAACAATAAATCTCGTTTTCTGGAAAATTTTTATCTGAAGAGCAAGCGCTCGATTGCGAAAGCAACCAACGAAGGCCCGGCAGCTTGGGTAATTCCTTCTGACGATCCGCGGCCAGTCGAATGCGCAGATTTGGTAAATCTCCTCCGCTTGCAAGGCGCAGAAGTGCATCACGCCGACAGCATGATTGAAATGAAAGAGGGAAAATTTCCTGCCGCCAGTTATATCATCCGAATGGATCAACCCTACAGCCGTCTCGTGGATATGTTGCTCGACAAGCAATATTACAATCCCGACGACCCGCGGCCCTACGACGACACCGGCTGGACACTGGGGCCGCTGCGCAATGTGCGCACCGTGCGCGTCACCGATCGCGTGATTCTCGATAAACCGATGACGCTATTGGCCAGCGACGCAAAAGTCGTCGGGAAAATAATCTCGCTCACTTCGGCAGCGCCGGTTGCTTATCTCATCAATCATAACACCGACAACACGCTGATGACGTTTCGTTTTCGCTTGAAAGAGGTTAAGATGGAAGCTGCGGAAAAAGGCTTCACGGTGGGAGAGGTGAAATTTTCACCGGGCACTTTCGTCATTCGCGCGCAACCCGGAGCAAAGGATTTGGCTCAGCGTTTGGAACACGAAGCAACAGATCTCGGATTGGCGGTTTACGCGGTTGATAAACTGCCGGACGCGCCGATGCACGAGCTGGCAGTTCCGCGCATCGCCATTCTCCACACCTGGCAAAACACCCAAAACGAAGGCTGGTTCCGCATCGCCTTCGACCGTTTGCAAATTCCTTACGCCTATATTTCCGATCACACGGTTCGTGATACACCGAATCTTCGCGCCAAATATGACGTGATCATTTTCCCGCCGCTCGGCGGCAGCCCGCAGCGTATCGTCGAAGGTTTGGCAAAACGCGGCGAGCCGATTCCGTGGAAGAAAAGCGCGCTCACCCCGAACCTCGGCGGGCTGGATGAAACCGATGACATGCGCGGCGGCATGGGTTTGCAGGGTCTCATACATCTGCGAAACTTTTTGGAAGATGGCGGCGTGTTGATTCCCATCACTAACATTTGCAACATCCCGATTCATTTTGGTTTGACCGAAGGAGTAACAACAGTTGAGCCGAAACAGTTGCAAGCACGAGGCAGCATTTATCAAGCTCACTTCACCGATGACATGAGTCCGATCCGCTACGGTTATGCCGACAGCCTCGCGGTTTATTTCAATCAATCGCCGCTTTTGCATCTTACGCGCACCGGCAGTTCCGGCGGCGGAGATGAACAAACGGACCGGCCAACCGGTCGCGGCGGCAAAGACGATCACGACATTCCACAAGGGCGCGCTTATGTCGAGCCGTTGCCAGCGGAAAAAACTCCGCCCGGTGAGGAGCCGCCGATGACCGACGAGCAGCGCGAATTTCTGCGTAACCTCGCGCTGCCGGATTCCCTCATGCCGCGTCCGATTCTGCGTTTTTCAAAAACCGAAAAGAATCTGCTGATCAGCGGCATGCTCAAGAGTGGCAAGGAGATGATCAACCGTCCGGTGGTCGTCGATACGCCGGTCGGCAAAGGCCACGTCGTCTTCTTTGCGAGCAACCCCATGTGGCGTCAAGAAACGCAAGGAGAATTTTTTCTGCTCTTCAATACGTGTTTGAATTATAAACATCTCGATGTCGGGCACCCTGCGCCAAAGCAAGAAGAGAAACGGGAAGAAACGACGAGCAATTAAACAATGATGCGTAATACGTAATCCGTAAAAAAAACTGTCCCGCATTACGTATTACGTATTACGAATTACTTCAGCATCAAGCATCACAACAAAACTTGGAGACCACTGCATGCCCGACCCCACTCGTCGCAAGATCAAAGAACTCGAAGTCATGGTTGCGGAAATTATTTACGAAACGCCGGACACGCGAACCCTGGTGTTCTTCACCGGCAACGATCCGCTCGAATACAAAGCCGGCCACTTCCTGACCATCGCGCCGCAGCAATTTCCGGCGCTGGAAAGATGGACGGCTTATCTTGAAAACCTCAAGGGCAAGAAAGAGCCGCCGCGCGCCTATTCGATGACGAGCGCACCGCATGAAAAGTATCTGGCGATTACAGTGAAAGAAGAACGCTATATTCCCGGCGTGACGCTTTTTCCGCCGCTGCTCTCTCCGATTCTTGCGCTGCGCACCGAGGTTGGAACCAAGATGGTGATCACCGGATTCACCGGGCCGTATACCATGCCAGATGATCTCGAATCAAAAACCGATCACGTCTTGCACGTTTGCGCCGGCAGCGGCAGCGTGCCGAGTTATAGCATCATCAAAGACAGTCTCATCAGCGGCAGGAAGTTGAAACATACACTGGTGTACAGCAACAAGAGCTGGGAAGAGACGATTTTTGCGAACCAGCTTCTCGACTTGCAAAAGAAATATCCGAATCAATTCCGCGTCATCTTCAGTCTCACGCGCGAGCCGGACGCCTCGGTGTTCTCGGAAAACATCATCAATGGCCGCGTATCAAAAGAGCTATTGGCAAAGTATGTTGAAGCCGCCTCGCATCAGTTCGTCTTTGTTTGTGGCCCCAGCATTTCCGCATTTGACAAAAAGGCAGCAAAAGAAAAAGGCATCGAGCCCAAGCCGCGATTTCTTGAATCGGCGCTGCAGGCGCTGGAAGAAATCGGATTTGCCGATGACCGTATCAAGCGGGAGAGTTATGGGTGAGGGTGAAGTCGGACTCGGGCATTGCGATTCTTCAAATCTTGATGAATTCCGCCGCCCAAGTCCGATTTCGCAGCGGATGTTCCAACCTTGGTCTAGTCAAGGTTTCAAAAGACAATGGCAGTAGATCAATACGCATGAAAGCAACGGCCAAGCCGTTGCAGGAACGAGTTTGGAAATTTTTTGAGAACCACTAAACAGAATAATTATGGAAAAATCAGCCTTGTTGCTCGGCGCCAGCGGCCTTGTTGGCGGGCATTGCTTGCGACTTCTTCTCGAAGATCAGAATTATGGCAAAGTCATTCTGTTTGTCAGAAAGCCGATCGCTCTCCAACATGCGAAGTTGGAACAGCATGTAATTGATTTCGATCATCTCGAAAAGTATTCGCACCTGGCAAAAGTGAACGATGTTTTCTGTTGCCTCGGCACGACCATCAAGAAAGCCGGCTCGCAGGAAGCGTTTCGCAAAGTTGATTTCACTTATCCGGTAGAGATCGCAAAAATCGCGGCGCAAAACGGCGTGGAAAAATTTCTCATCATCACGGCGTTGGGGGCAAATCCCAATTCATCGGTTTTTTATAATCGCGTGAAGGGAGAAGTTGAAGTAGCGGTCACGAAATTGCCTCTCAAGGTCATTCACATCTTTCGACCTTCACTGCTTTTGGGCAAACGCGAAGAGCGCCGAATGGGTGAGAAAATCGGCGAGCCGTTGTTGAAGGCGCTTAAAATCTTTCTCTTCGGGCCATTCAGAAAGTATCGGGCCATCGAAGCGACCATCGTGGCGGCGGCGATGATTCAGGTGGCGAAGCAGAATTTGCAGGGAATAAATATTTTCGAGTCGGATCAGATACAGCACCTCAACTTCTCCCCAAAATGACTGACCGGTAGTTTATTATTGAGCTGCGAAAGCCATTTTGCATATCGCTTGTTCATGATGATACCGACCGGTCAGTGAGTTTGTTAGAAGTTTTCCCTCTCCTGAAAATCCTTTGTTTATTTTCAGCGCATTCATTATTATTCTACATCTTAAACATTGTTGTTAAATGACAGGAGAACGCAACATGAAAATCCAATCCATTCTCAAGTTCATTTTTATTTCTGTAGCTATTTTCATGGCCGTACAGACAGCCACCGCCCAATACGACGCCAGCAAGATTTACAACTTCATTCAGGACGTCTACAACCGCCACGACAAAAATCTCAACGATTACTTGATCGCCGAGCTGCAAGACTTCGTCAACGTTTTTCCGGAGGACAAGAACGCCGCCGAAGCCGGTTCTCTGCTGGCAACTATTTACGAAGCCAAGGGCGACAAGCACGAAGCGTTGGTATCGCATTTCAAGGTGCTGTATCTCTACCCCAACAGCTTAAAACATGCAGCCAGCGTCGACGCGGCGCGCAAAATCATTAACACTGAAAAGTCTTACACGAGCAAGAAAGAAAAACTTCTGGCTATTTTGGATGGGCAATTTTCCGGGGAGAGCGCAGCCGATCGGTATTTCACCTACCTCGCGTTTCTCAAATATCTCGATCAATCCAACCTTTACAAGTGGACGGTGAACGAGAACAAAAAATTCATTTCGCGGTTTCCCGACGACGGGCGCATTGACAAAGTGCTGCTATGGCTCGCCGATCTTCAAGCTGAGATGAAAGATCATCATGAATCGGAAGCCAGCTATTTGAAGATAGACTATGCGTCGCCGGAAAGCCCGCTCTTGCCTGAGGCGCGCTATCGTCGTGGCGTCATTCTCTACAAAGAGCTTGGCGAGAACGAAAAAGCCGTGGAAGTTTTTTCACAAATCGTTTCGGCTTTTCCAGACAGCGAGGCCTATGCCGGCAGCGCTCTTTTCATGCTCGGAGAGATCAAACAAAAGAAGCTAAAAGATTTCAAAGGCGCGATTGCGGATTATCGGAAATTAGTTGACACCTATCCCAAGAACGAGCTCGCGGTGGACGCCTTCTTCGCGATGGCCGAGCTTCATGAAGACAAGCTGGCCACGCCAACCGAGGCGATCAAAGTCTATGATGAGTTCGTGCAAAAATATCCGGGCGACGAGCGCGGCATCAAAGCGCTGGAAAAAGCGGCGGATATTTATCGAAGCACAAAGATGCAGGATTACGCCAAAGCCGCGGAATATTATGCGAAGATCGCTGAACTCTTCCCAACCTACGAAAAAGCGCCGGACATGCTGCTGCGTGCGGGAGATTTATACGAAGGCAAATTGAAAGACCCACAGAAGGCGACCGAGTATTATCAATTGGTCGTCGACAAGTTTCCGGAGAATCGTTTGGCGGCAGAGGCCAAGAGGAGAATTGGGAAATTGCAGGCGAAAGCGGGGGAGTAAAAGGACACTTATTGCCGTGCAACTTGTTTTGTTGCAATAGGCCTTTTGGGAGAACGTCTTGGCTGTGAAAATGGAATCGAGAGCCCCTTTTGAGCAGCTTTCACTTTTAAGAATGCTCGCGCATCGTAATAATATGGTTCGCCCTCTTCGTCAATCACCCGTAAGAAACCCTCTGCTTCGGAGCGCGGATCAGGAATGAATTCGTAAATTTTCATCGCGAAAAGACTTACACCTTCATATTCTCAGGCATCAATACAAAGCGCGAGAAATTTCTTTTTGAAAAATGCCGCCAAAATGTTCGTTTTACGCATCACGCCTTACGCTTTACGTTTTACGAATTACTCATACCTCAACGCCACAATAGTATCCTGCATCGCGGCGCGACGGGCGGGATAAAGCCCGAAGATAATACCAACCGCTGCAGCAAAGAGAAAACTGACGCCAATCGCATTCATAGAAATCTGAGTGTTCCATGCCGCCCACTTCGCCAGCAGCGTCGATGCGGTCACACCCACAATCACCCCGATCAATCCGCCGAGCAGCGACAGCGCCAAAGCTTCCAACAAAAATTGAATGAGAATGTCGCGGCGGCGCGCGCCCACGGCTTTGCGAATGCCGATTTCGCGCGTACGCTCCGTAACTGAAACGAGCATGATGTTCATAATGCCGATGCCGCCGACCATCAACGACACACCGGCAACACCCGCGAGTAGCGAAGAAAATGTCTTCGAGGTTTCTTCAAACGTGGCAAGAATATCGGCCTGGTTGCGAATTTGGAAATCATTGTCCTGGCTGTCGCGCAGACGATGCTGGCGACGCATCACGCGCTCGACTTCATAAAATGCGGTTTCCATGAGCGAAGCGTCTGCAACTTGCAAGGCCGCGCTGTTGATGAAGTCAACGCCGAACAAGCGCATTTGCGCGGTTGCGAGAGGAATCAAAACCTGATCGTCGGGGTTCATCCACCCGCCGGATTGTCCTTTGGTCTCGAGAACGCCGATGATCTGAAAATTCATTCTCCCAATGCGAAGGGTTTTGCCGACCGGATCATCGTTCGCGTCAAACAAGTTTTCCCGCACGGTCGAGCCTATCAAGCAGACGCGAGCGCGAGCAGCCTCCTCTTGCGCCGTGAAATAACGCCCGGCGACCGCCACAACGTTGCGTACCTCGCCATAGTTCGGCGTCGTGCCGACGATGCGCGTGTTCCAGTTGCGATTGCCATATTTGACTTGTGAGCCGCGGCGAAATTCCGGAACGACGGCGGTGATCTCATCGCATTGCGCCTCGATGGCTTCGACGTCCTTGCGGGTGAACTTGATGCTGCTGCCGACGGCCGCCGTCACCGGTCCGGAGCGCGAAGGACCGGATTCCAAAAAGAGTAAATTAGAACCCAGCGCTTGAATGCGCTGCATGGTCGCCTGTTGCGCGCCGGCGCCAAGCGCCACCATCGTGATCACCGCGCCGACGCCGATGATGATGCCCAGCATCGTCAGCGCAGCGCGCATCTTATTTGCCATCACAGCGCTAAACGCGACGCTTATACCCTCTCGCAAGTCCATAGTCATTTTCCTTGCTTGCCTTTTGACGTTCTTTAAGAAACAACTTTCAAATTATCGCCCGCCGCCGGTGCGTTGCCCACCGCTTTGCGTTCCGCCAAATCCGCTGAACCCGCTAACGTTGCGCATGCGCTCCATGAAGCGCTGGCGCTCAGCGCCGGCGCGACTGCTGGAAAAGACCAAAACGGTTTCCCCTTCTTGCAATCCATTCACGATCTCCGCATAGTCGTAATTGCTGACCCCTATTTCCACAGGCTGCGGTTTGTATCCGTCCTCATTTTTTACAAGCACGAAGCGCCGGTTTGCCTGGCCTTGCCCGTTCATGCCGCGCGGCTGAAATTGACGTCCCGTCATCCCGTCGCTTTGCGGCGCAGCACCGTCGGCAAAACGCGCTCGGCGCTCAGCGCGCAACGAGTCCATCGCTTTGAACCGTTCTCTCACCGCGGCGGTGTCCGGCCCGGCCATCGCCATCATTTGCGCGCGAATTTCGCGCATATCTTTTAAAGCTTCTTTGGGAACAAGCAAAACGTCATGGCGATCGGTGACCGTCAGCTCGACTGAAGTGTTCATGCCGGCCTTCAGTTTGCCATTCGTATTGGCGACGACGATGGTCACGTTGAAGGTCGTGACGTTTTGCTCGACTTTGGCGAGCGGGGCAATTCGACGCACGGCACCCTCAAAAACATCTTCGGGATAGGCATCCGGCACGACGCGCGCGGTCTGCCCGAGCTTGACTTGGCCGATATCCACCTCATCGACATCCGCATAAACATAGACGCTGTCCATGTCGGCGACCGTGGCGATGAGCGTGCCGCCGCTGACCGAATTGACTCCCGAGGAAATGATTTGTCCGGCTTGGACGTTTTTTTGCAAAATGATGCCGGCTATCGGAGAACGCACGATCGAGTCTTTGAGACGGATTTCCGTTGTGGCTTTCTGCGTCTCTGATTTGATGAGTTGAGCCTTGGCGCGAACTTCCTCGAGCTTGACTTGATCCAATTCAGCCTGCGAAATCAATCCACGCTTGAACAACTCTTCTTGGCGATTCAGATTGCTCGTGGCCTGTGCTAGAGAGGCTTTGGCCAGTTCGAGATCAGCCGCCGCCTGCTCGTATTCATTGCGAGGATCGGTTTCATCAACTCGCGCGATGAGCGATCCTTTTTCAACCCGGTCTCCTTCTTCAACCGGCATTTCCATAATTTGCCCTGAGCCTTTGCTCTTCACTTCGACTTTTTGGATAGGCTCCACTTTGCCGGTCGCCGAAACCATTGCCGTAAGATTGCCTTTGCTGATCGTGGCTGTTCGCGGTTGTGCGCCGGCAATCGGTTGCTCCACCGCCTTGCGCGGCCTGAAGAAATAAAGAGCCGTGATCAACACGACTGCCACACCGGTGAAACTTATTTTCTTGTTCATATTGTCACTCTCCCGGACTCTTGAGGATTCAAAAAAAATAATCGGAGACAAAGTTAGGTTCTTTCGTTGTGAAAATCTACTTTATTTTCATAGTGCGATTCAGATTGCAGTTGCCGCATAGAGAAATAACTTTTGACGGTGCAGTCATACTGTGGCTTACACTTAAAATATGTTGACATGCAGAATTCATTAAAGACAACAGGGTTGCCCGGCGTCAACACTGATCTATTGACCGGGCAACCCATTCAGAAGTTTACACCATTTTCATAGAGATCGGGACGCAATGCGGATGACATCCGATCATATCGGCGAGCCCTTACAGATCTTCGCCATCGTCTCCATCGTCGCGCATCTGCATGTGCCGGCGAAAACCGCCGCCAGGACCTTCGTGCATAAAGCCGCCGCCAAAACCGCGATGGCCGAAGCGCTCGAACAACCGCAGTTCCTTCGCTTTCTTGCGCTGTTCCGGCGTCAATAGTTTCTGAACCGCAAGCACCGAAGCGATGTGGGAGCTCATTTTCGTCGCGTGCAATTGGCTCACTTCGGCAATCTTGGCATCGATCTTCTTTTGGTCCGGCGCCTCAGCCATCATCAACTCGCCAAGATCGATGCGCGCCAATTTTTGCTTGGCATCGGTGTCGATGTTTTTCTTGCGGGCGTCAAGAAAGATTTGATGAATTTGATCCTTTTGCTCATCGGTAAGACCAAGCGCATCGGCCAAGCGCATGCGCATCGCGGGAGCTTGTTCGCGCTGCATCATGCGTTGGTGCGGTTGGGCGTTTGCATGAGCGGCGAAGAGCAGGGCACACGCGGCCACAGTGGTGAGGGACAAAAAAAAGCGTTTCATGGTTTATCTCCTTTCATTCGATTCCGTAGTGTCAAAAGTTTTTGGTCAATTTTTTGATAAGCTTTGTTGGATCAAGAATTTCCTTGCGAGAGGTTGGTTCTCCCCCTATCTTGGGGGGCAGTTCAACCATACTCGCCGAGGCTGACTAAT